>Ga0208696_1000621_pt1 | contig 22563 bp, 24 predicted proteins | sample Sb_taG_9_FD_187711 | JGI IMG/M metagenome (GOLD analysis project Ga0208696, IMG submission 187711) | Peat soil microbial communities from Weissenstadt, Germany - Sb_50d_b_LC metaG (SPAdes) (version 2) | ecosystem: Environmental > Terrestrial > Soil > Wetlands > Peat | place: Germany... | reverse complement strand
CACTTGACCGAGCGTATCACGGGCACCAATGAGGACGGCACGCCCAAGGTCTTCCGGGACTCGGCAATCGACAATTTGTGCGACTTCTTCGAGCGATTTCGCTCCCTGAACGTCCGCAGCAACCAGCAGCTCGACGAGCTGGTGGTCCAGGCCCAGCGAGCGGTTCGTGGGGTTGCGGCACAGGACCTGCGTGACAGCCAGTCCGTCCGTCAGGAAGTCGTTGCTCAGTTGGCGCAGGTTCAGACATCGCTCGACGCGATGTTGATCGACCGACCACGGCGGCGAATCCTGCGCAATGCCACGGTTGGCGGGGAGGGCTGATGGATCTGCTCGTTGCTCGCGATGGAACGATCAGGGCCGTGTACGCCGAAGACATTGATCTCGGGGTTCTCGGTCAACCAGTCATCACAAGAGCCAGCCACGTCGAGCCAGACGAACAGGGTCGCTGGAGCGCCGACCTCTCACCTGTGAAGGGACCAGTTCTCGGGCCGTTCGATCACCGAAGTGACGCTCTCCAGGCTGAGCAGTCCTGGCTGGAAGCCAACTGGCTCACCACGACAAGCTGACCATTCAACTCTCTGATCCCGCCGCGCGATCAGCCGCGATCTTCTTCCAACTCATTCCATTTCAAGTTTCTGGTCCTAGTTCGCACCTTCCCTGCTCCCGGTGCGCCTTGACCGGGCGTGGGGAGATTGCGACCGGACCGACAGGAGAAGCGCATGACCCAGGCACAACTTGACTCCCGGATCGCCAGGATCACCGGTGAGTCCCTCGCCGAGATCCATCTCCTGGGATTCAGTCTCGAATCCGATCATCACGACGACCTCGAGCCCGCAACCGTGCAGCTGGTGCTTGATTGCCCCTTCTGCCGGTGTCCTGTGCCGTATCCCGGGCTGGCCAGTGATGGCAGCGAAACGATGGCCGAGTGCGATCGATGCGACGTCTACTTCCCATTCGACCCCGAAGAGATCTATGTCCTGGAGTCGGATAACCGCCTCGCAGACGCGATCGGAACGGGCGACAAGACCAGGAGACACTGACCAACCGAGGAGCCAGGTCTCGGAGAAAACTGATCTCAGGTTCGATTTTCGAATATCGATATTCGAAGCCTTTCACGCCGCTGCCTTCCGGAATCTCTTTTTACCAAGGACCCACGAACGTGATCACCATCACCCGTTGCGAGGTGAGAGCCTTACGGTCCATACTACGTCGAGCGACCCTGGGCATCAGGCACAGGAGCTCTGTTCCGCCGCTGGTGCTCCATGCCGAGGGTACGCGCCTACGGGCGCAGTATCAGTACGACAGCCTGGCTGTCGAGTACGTCGAGCCAGGGAGCTATCGCCCTCTCGACTCGATTCCCGTCCCACTGGACGTTCTCGGCGACATCGAAGGCCGCGACGATAGCCCGGTTGTCTTCGAGGCCGCGGATCCTGACAGGACCGTCATCCGCTGGCAGGACCATGGCGTACCCCAGGTCCGAGAATGTCCAGTAACACCATTCGGTAACATCGCACCGTTCCCGGAGACGCCCACGGCCTGGACGCAGGCACCTGCGGACTTGCTGGCGGCGCTTGCCCAGGCCTCGGAGATCTGCACGGACGAGTCGACACGGTATGCCCTGAACTGCATGCAGCTCCGTGGCACTCCGCACAAGATCATCGCGACCGACGGCCATCAGCTGCTTGTCAGGTCCGGCTTCGGTTTCCCCTGGGACGGCGATGTGCTCATCAAGGGCTCGCCGATCTTCGGCTGCAAGGCCTTCGCCCGCGATCAGCCGGTCCAGATCGGCAAGACCGACACCCACGTGGTTCTCAAGATCGGGCCATGGTCGATCTGGAGCGAGATCCAGAAGGACGTCCGCTTTCCAGGAGTCGAGGAAGCGATTCCGGGTGCGGATGCCCTGACAACCCGGCTGCAACTGGATCACGAGGACGCCCGCTTCCTGCAAGAGGCCATCGATCGTCTCCCCGGAAACGAGGAGTTGAACAGCCCCGCCACGATCGACATGAACGGCAAGGTGGCGATCCGGGCCAGAGCCTCGGATCAGCCGGAGATCACCGAGCTGATCCTCGACCGCTCGAGCTATGCCGGCCCGTCCATTCGCATCAACACCAACCGAAACTTCCTGAAGCGGGCCATCCAGCTCGGTTTCAGCGAGATCGGCATCTCGGACCTGGAGACGCCGGTGGTCTGTCGGCAACCGCACCGGGTCTACGCGTGGCAGCCTCTCAGCGGCGATGCGGCAATCGAGCCGACGGACAACGTGACTCGCATCGAATCGCAACCCGTAACCGTCATCACCAACTCCATCACGACCGACAAGGAGTCCCCGAGGAGATCCATGAACGCGCCGATCCAGAGAAATGGCCAAGAGTCCGCGGCTCCCGTAAACAGCAATGGCCACCCAGCCAGCGAGAACCCCGGCACCAGCCTGTCGACCTTGATCCAGGATGCCGAAACACTTCATGCAACCCTGACTGACGCACGAGCGGGCATCGCTCGCCTGATCGCCGGGCTGCGCCGCCACCGCAAGCAGTCACGACTGGTGAGCGAGAACCTGAAGTCACTCCGGCAGCTCAAGCTGACCGAAACGGCCGAGTGATCCCCTCGCGTCCCAAACCCATCCATCGGAAAGCTCTCCCACAGGAGTTCCCATACCATGCCAATGAAGCTCAACGTCGGTGTCTCGCGCAAGGTCGGTCTGCCTGATTACAGCTCGATCGGGGCTTCGTGCAACCTGGAGCTGGAGCTAGACGCCGGCCTGCTCGAGAAGGACCTGGACGGCTTCCACGCCCGCATTCGCGGTGCGTATGTTGCCGCACACCAGGCAGTTCATGACGAGCTGGCGCGGCTCCAGGTGCCTGTCGAGGCCAGTGCCGAGCGGCCCTCTCAGAAACAGGGCAGGATGCTCCCCAGAAATGGATACACCAGGGAGAACGGAAATGGTTCGCCGGCTCGTACCCAGGGCGACCGATCCCGGGTTCGGAAACCCGCCACGCCGAACCAGGTCAAGGCAATTCTGGCGATCGCACGAAGGCAGGACGCCGATCTGGGACGCTTGCTGCAAGAGGAGTACCAAGTCGAGCGGCCCGATGATCTGACGATCGGGCAGGCCAGCGAGCTGATCGACTTGCTTAAGGCTCCTGCAGAAGCCTGAGGGGCCCGCCCTTCTCTGCTCCCATGTCGACTTCGCGGCAACCTCGCCCATCCGCGCAAAAGCACCGGCCGAAGAACAGCGATAGCGGCGACGGGCAGACGATCTATTCCAGAATCATGACTCCAGCAGGAGCAGGCTCGGTCCATTGTCTGTGATCTCCTGCTGTGGCGTGTTCTTCAGCAGGAGTCAAGCCCTCGCCCGATGGTGTCCTGACCAGGTGGCAGGCACCATCGAGAGGGGGGGGCCTTGATGTGACGACAGATGAAGATCGGCCTCCATTCTTTTAGCTATCAGGACAGCAGAGTCTGAAGGATGAGCAGTCTACACGGATCCGATCTACGCGCCTCGATTCGTTGCTCAACTCGTGACGTGCCTCGTCGGATCGTTGAATCCGGATTTCCCAGATGGATCACGTTTTTTCGCATGAGAATGTAAACCCATGCCAACCCGTTCTGCTAGATAGCACCTCTCACTTCAGGGGAGTTTCAGATACAAGCGAATTCGTCACGGACGGCTCGCTCGTGCAACCTTCCCCGGCCGGGGCGCCGGCTGATCTCTTGGACCTCGTGCAACAACTCCGGCGCGAGGTACTCCAACTGGGCCAAGAAGTAACCAGCCTGAGACGCGAGAACGATCAACGCGGCGGAGCATCGCCCTGGGCATGGCATCCGAGGACTGAAGCAGCGCCTACATCTCCAAGGGCACTTCCCCGCCGCCACGGGGCCGTCGAACCAGGGGATGTGTGATTGTCACCTTCCGTCCGACCAGGATTGCCACGCCGTGCTGACGGCCAAACCGGGTGTGGAGGCGCACAGGCTGTCGCTGCTACCAGCGCGACGACGACTCTGGTCCTGACCACCACGTCAAGATGGTTCCAGCCTGATGAGGCACGTGCGGACGCAGGAATGATCCGGACGCGGGGGAAACTGCTAGCTGCCCTAGCTGATCGAAGCACTGGCCGAGGAGGTCATAACAAGACTTCACTGTGCCGTTGCCGATTATGAAGAAAGGCTCGCTCTTCATTGCGTTTTGAATGTCATGCCTTCTCTTTCCGAGCGCCCTAAGTTTCTCGGCTAGTTTTGACGGGTCGAGGACTTCTATCGCTCTTGACTGCTGCAGGGCATCGGAGAGACCGTGGTCGCTACCTTCGCGGAATAACTGCTCAATGAGACTGACGATCATCAGGTCTTGGCGGTCCATAATAGGTGTAGCCGGCTTCGCGAAACCACTCCCAATGCCCGCATCCAATCTCTTCCGCCCGAGGAATGCAATCGTTCGGGCGAAGCCATTCGAGCTGCCCTTCTCCTTCCCCAACTCATCAGCTACTCCCTGGGCTTTTTCCTGGAGCTGGACGAACGATCCCCAGAACTCGAAGAGGGAACTGCGGAGCCGGCGCGCGTCATCCTCGTCGCCATTCCCAAGGAGATCGCGCAGAACCTCTGATTCAGCAGAGCGTTCTGATTCGATGAACCCAAGGCAGGACTGTGCCGATCCTTCAACCAAGTCCTCGATCTTCCGTTGCAAGACCTCATCCGAGGCGATCGCGATAGAGATGGAATCGGGGCTCACTAGCGCATCGATCCGGTCCCAGTTGATCGCCCGCTGGAGCGAGCGGGTCAGGTCATTGGTGTCGCAGGCCCAACGTTTCGCGAGTCGTTCCAAGGTCTTCGACACTTGAGCTGGGCTAGGCCCAGAACCGCTCGGAAGGATTGGATTGCGAGGCTTTGGTGCGTCTCCCCGCAGCATCCATAGAACCGCCACGAGGGCTAGGATAAGAAGCGCGACGGCGGGCAGTGCGAGCGAGTTTCGAGTCCTCCGGTCGCTCGGGGCGTCGTCGACAACGGGGAGTTGATCCTTCGGGTCAAGTCGGCACATCCATTGATCCAGCAACTGGGCAGCGATCAGCGTACCGCGGGATGGGGGCCACTCACCAGAGATGATTGTTGCGACTTGTCGGTCTACTTCGGGCCAGAGATCCTTCAGCGAGGCGAGCAGGTGATCGACGTCCTGACCGAGGCGCTCGACGTCGATTCCGGTGAGGATAATCGTCTCGGGGCTGCGACGCACCGAGCCGCTGGCGAGACGTTGCTCCACCTCCCGGGTTACGGACAGGTAATCGGTCCCCCGAGGCTCACGGGAAGCAGCCGCGGCGATCCGGGCGACATAGGTCTCGTCCATGACGGAAGGAGGGACGAAGAATCGGTGGCCCAACTCACCGGCTCTGGGGGTCTCGACGATTAGGAACGGCCGACTCATAGGATCGGGACCAGGGGGGTAAAGGAGGAACTTCCTCCAGTTCGGGAATGTGGTACTTCACAACCACGTGCGTGCTGGACACGTCGTACCTGCGAACGAGTTGGGCCGATTGGTCAGGCCCCTCCTCTCGGTTGATCCTTAACCGTCCGCTATAGGTCAAGCCATTCTTGGATTGCACGGTTGTCTCAAAGGATAGAGTCGTTGCATCCCCCGGTAAAACAAGGCTCTCCAGGACGATCGGGCGCTGATCCTTTGCGAGGGGGACCCCGAGCGGAATGTCCTCGATCATGAGGGCGCGCGATCGGTTTCGTATCTCCACCGACCCGAGGCCGTCTCTGGTCTCGACACCTATAACCTCCCTTATCTCGAGACTCGGGGACTTCGAGAGCCAGTTACGGTACCGCCTGACGGGGGCAGCCATGTACTGCCGGGGGGCTTTCTCCAGGTAGACCCAAGTCGCAGCGAGCCGTTCATCCATCGAAGATCGCTGTATGCGCTCGTAGCGCTCACGGTCCTGCTCATCCAGAGACTTTTGCCCCTGTTCAGCGCTGTGTTTCTGCGCCTCCAAGTCCTCCCGCATGGCCTGGGATAGGATTGGTAGGAGATCGTGATTCCCGGAGAGCGCGACCGTTAGCCGCGCGGACTCGTCGTACCGCAGCCCCTGGTTTAATTCGCTGGCGAACGCGATGACTTTAGAGATCAGGTCCGTCTCTAGCGAACGCCTACCGGACAGTTCCCCACGCCAGGACGCGAGGAATTCGGCGAGCTTGGACGGGTCTCGGGACTTCAAGAGACTCTCCAACCCGGGCGCGAAGGGTTTGGCCTCGGGCTTCGTCGCCGTCTGCTCCGCTCCGGGTTTCAATTCCGGGGAAACTGGACGTGATGACGGGCTCCTGTCCGGCCGGTTGTCAGGCTCACTGTCGACCGACGACCCGCGGCGAATCGGAACGGCAGAGAATGGCCCCGAGTCCATGGGCTGAGTCCTCTCGGGCCTTATAGCGGTGAACGGAAGCCACAGCGCGAACCCGATCATCAAACCCACAGCGAACGCTTTCCATGTACGGAAACGCGGCCTAGGTCTCCCGGGGTGCAGCGTTGGACGGTCTGGACAGACCGGCCTTGGCCCCTCGGACCAGGAGGTCGTGGGGATGTGCTCAAGGCGTGGATCGTGCAGCCAATCGTCCAACTCGCCTCTCTCTATGACGAGGCAGCGCTTGGTCTCACCGATGGACCGGTTGGAGAGAAGACCGTCGAGTTCGGACACCCGCTCGTCGAGGAGTCCGGTTAGCGACAAGGCCTGGACACCGTTGAGCCGGGCGACATCCACCCCGATCAGTACCAGGATCTCGGTCCCCGTCCTGACGGTACCGCTTCCGAGGACCTGTGGGACCTTTCTCGCGACAGCCAGGTAATTCCCCCCGGATCTTTCTAAGGATGCGGAATGCGCGAATTCCCCGAGCATCACCTCGGAGACGTGCGAACCGGCAGGGACAAGGAAGCGATGGCCTTCGCCCCCCGCGCGCGGCGTCTCGGCGAATAGTAGGGGTAACATCACTGCGTCCCCCAGGCGGGCAAGGTAGGCTCTAGCGGGATGCCATCGACCACGAACGACGCCTTGTTCGTGTGATCGGAAGCGGGAAGCTCGATCGTCTTCCCGTTCAGATCTCGTACGGTGCCCGTGTACTCGCCCGAACCGACCTCCACGGACGACCACCTTAGCGGGTTATACGACCCGCTGCGCACGAGCGTCACCCGCACTCGGATGCTGTCCTTGGGATTCTTTAACACGGCGACCGGTTCTCCAACCTTCCCGGTCCGGGCGTAACTCTTGGCCGTTGCATGGCCCTCGATAGCAGCCTTGCCGTCGACAGTTACCCGCACGTCGTGCTCCCACCCGTCCCACGCATTTCCCCATTCGATTTGGGAGAGCGCGAGCTTGAGATCGAGCTTCCCGTCCATCTGGTTGAGATACCCCTGGTACGTCTCGACCTGCTTCTTCATCCGGCCTGTCGAGGCGCCCCGGAGATACTGCGTGACCTGATCGCGACATTGAGGACGGTACTTGAGGATTTGGTCGTACGAGTCGCGATCCTCAGAAGAATCTACGTCGTCACGTAGGGCATTGAGTTTGCGGATCTGTTCGGCGCCGAGCAGTATGACGACGGACTGATCATTGAGCGGTACGCTTACCGCCTCCCTCGCCTGTGCCCAGAGCCGGCTCTTCGTATAGCCACGGCAACGTTCTTCGATGGCGGCAACCGCACTGGTGGCGAAGTCCTTCTCGAGGTCCCTTGCCTGAGGGAACTCGGGCCGGCCTTCGGCGAGCATAGCGGCGGCCTCGCGGACCTTGCCGTCGCTCAGGAGGCGGTAGAACTTTCCTTGGAACTCGGCCAATCGCCTGCTCGACTCCCGCTGCTTCGCTTGTCCGAGCCGCTCGTACAGCACCGATTCGATGCGACTCCGCTGAGACAGCCCGTCATCGTCCATAGAGCCGGGATGGGGCAGTCGACGTAGCCTGTCGAGGATCTGGCGAACCGCCTCCTCCGTCGGGGCCTGCGGGGGTCCGATGGCGTTGACGTCACGCGCGAGGGCGTCCAAGAACTCCCGGTTCTCGCGGCGATTGCGACGTGCCGCGTTCTCGGCTTGAATCCGGTCCACCTCAGACCTGTGACGACAGTTGCTCCCGATCTCTTTCTTGTGCTCCTCGACCAGCACCAACTGCGTTTCGCCTTCGGCCTCGGAGACGGGGGCCCACGATCGTTCGTCCCTCTGCACTCGCGACCCTTCGAGTTCGATGAGGGCGGCCTTGCGATCGAGGACGAAGAGCCCGGACAGGAGATGACGGAACGAAGGGGCACGGTAATAAGACTGTAGCCAGTCCTCATCCGCGATTAGCTGCTCATCAGTCGCGTCGGGCTTCTTCTGCGTGGAAACCACCGAGCGGTAACGGACCCCGTCCAAAACTGTCTCGGTCACCATAAGCAGAAAGACGACTAGGACCAGGGAGATGACGGCCTGAGAGGCGAGCTTCAGTGCCGAGGCTCGCCGAGCTGCGATCGTCCTGCGGGCGAGCTCTGAGCTCGCCGGTAGTCGTGACTTCAGGGGGAAGCCGTCGACGAGGGCCCAGAGCGGGGAGACGCCCCGGATCCAGTGCCGGAGTGACTCGCCCCGGGAGGCGAGTCCGAGGGCCGGACTCCCGACGAAGAGCTGCCAGAACCGCCACCAAGAGGAGGTCTTCACGGCCTCCTCATACGTCTCGACATCGATCTCGTCCCTGCGGCCGGCCACCCAAAGGAAGGGGTCTTCGAGACCGAAGGAACGGAGAACGGGGCTGCCGTCGTTCGCTGGAACCTCACGTCCGTCCGATAGGACCAAGTGCGCCCCAAAGGCACTGACCGGGAAGAGTTTCAGGTTCTCTGGTGTCACAGCGTTCTCAACGGTATGCACCAGCGCGCGGTGGGGCGGCTCAGGTTCTCCGGCGAGGAACGCATCAGCCCTCCCGCTCTCCCGGTCCGGGTACGCAAAAGCGATCGGGCCGCGGCGGTCCCACTTGTTCAGCAGCAGGGCCACGGGCCAATCCTGCTCCGGAGCCCCGTCGCGCTCGCTCAGGAGCAAGCTGAAGGCCGCCTTTACATTCTCCAGATCGCGCGACAGGGGCGTGAGGTCTCTTCCCGGGTGGGGGGCCTCGGCCAGCAGCAGGATGCCGTCACAGGTCTCCATATGAGACCGCAACCGGGCGGCCAGTTCGCTCGAGGTCAGGGTGATGAGCTCGCCCGAATAGTCGATCAATTCAACGCGGATCGTCCCCCTCTCCGGGGCCGTGAAGTCGAACAGGAAACGTGTCGGCTCCTCGCGGTTGGGGTTCGGCGGCGGTAGCTCCCCTCGTGCCAGGCGTTCCCGCTGCTCACTTAGCCATCGCCATCCCAGGTGGTAAGGATCGGTGGTCTCCCAGCCGGACGGATCTCCGGCTGGGAGCGGGTGGCCTGGGATCTCCTCGATCCAGCAACACGTCAAGCGCCTGGGATTCGCGTTTCGCGGTATCGCCAGGGCGGTCAAGATGCATGTCTTCCCGGAGGATGCGCCGCCGTAAAGCGCCAGGCGATAGACCCTGCGCGGCGGTGGAGTTGGTCCAATGTTCATGGTGGGCAATGCCTTGTTTACCAGTCCCTCGGCTCACCGACCCCACCGCGAGGGGCCACAGGCTTCGACCCGGGGGCTTCCAGGAGCCACCGGATCGGTTTCATCACAGAGTGGCGTACCCTCCGGAAAGAGAGCGTGAGGCCCAACACCAAGATGGCGGTGCCGATGATCGCGTAGATCCGGCGAGGTCCCGTCAGGAACGTCTCGGCCAGGGCCGTGGTCACGTCCTCGGCGGCCCTGCCCGATCCCTGACCTACGCCCCGGATCGCCGCGGCGGCCACCGAACCGGCCAGCTCCGTCAGCCGCTTGAAGCCCGACTCGGTCAGGCGACCGGCAGCGTCCTGGAATTCCTTCGGATCCGCCAGGTAGGCGGCCAACGCGCCCGAGGCGATCCAGACCTTCCAGTGGGGCTGGACGTAGATCCTCCAGAAGTCCCACGAGGCTTTCCCGCCCTGACTCATCACCCGGCCGAAATCCGCGAGCGCGACGGGGCGACTGGCCTCGCGGACGACCACACTGCCGGCCCGGATCGCCTCGTCTAGCCGCGCCGCAGCCCGTGCGGCATCGGGGCCGAGGGCGCCCACGGCGGCCACGGTCTCAGGACCGCCGTCTCGGAGGAACCGGGATCGCACCGCCAAGTCCGGAACCGACGTACGCAGGTGCTCTCCCCCCCGTACGAGGACAAGCGCAGCCTCACGCGACCCCTCATCGAGCAGCTCGATTCGCCGCAAGAGCGACGGGTCGAGCTGGGTGGTTGATTTCCGGAGCAGCTCCAAGATCCGCTCGGACCGTGATGCGGTCTTGCCGGCCTCTTCCAGAGCCCGACTCGACTGCCGGATCTCGGATTCCACTGCTTCACGGGTCGTCTGGGACCTGCCAATGTCCTCGACGACTTCGTCTAGCCGGCGCAGGGGGATGTCGTCCGAGACCCGTGCAGCCTTACGAATCAGGTCCCCAAACACGGCGCCGCGCTGTCCCCAGGCGCTGCTCGCGGGAGCGATGGCGAGTAACGCGCCTCCCAAGAGCGAAAGGACGCAGCGGGACGTGACGCTTCGGTCTCTCATGAGTCGACTCCCGGCTCCGGGGCCGGCTTGGTGAGAACGTTCGAGGCGTTCAGGAGCCACCAAGCCGAGACCTGCTTCCGCCACTCTTCGAGTTGCTCTTTGACCGAAAGCACGCGCCTCGCCCCGGCCCGTAACAAATCTTGACCGGGTTCACTCTCAGCGACGACGCCGACCGTGAGATCCTTCGCCGCCCTGTCGAAAAACGCGACCGTACGACTCCCCACCACGGCACGCGCGCGATTCGACATCCGGATGTAGACCTTCGAGTCCCCGCGCATGAAGAGCCTGGCATCCATCCCGCTCCATCGCTTCCACGAAGTGCGGCCGACGCCGCTGTAGCGGAACAAGAACTGCACGGGCTTCGTGACCTCGAGGGTGGTAGCCCGGCCGAAGGCGTTCCTCACGGCTCGTTGCATCTCGCTTAGCGTGCCCGTGATCGTCCAGTTTGCGAGTTCGCGCTCGCTAAGCTTCTTGGCGACTTTCTTGCCCAACTGCTTCTCCGCGAGCTCGAGCGCGGTATTCCGAAGGGTCGTGACGACGACTTTCTCTGTGCCTTTCTCGACGACCTTCTCCGCCACCTCGCGGCCGCCCTTCGTGACGGTCTCCCGAACTAGCTTGCCTCCCCCGCCCGATGCGATGTCGATGACGAGGAAGGCCGGGTCGCAGACTGCCTGGAACCATTCCATCTTCGACGGGTCACGTCCCTGGATGAGTTTCTTCGGCACCTCGAAGACCGTGTAATAGAAAGGAACCCAGGTGATGAGACCGGAGGGAGCCGGACCTACCTCTTCGGTCAGCGCGGAGTCGCTGAGGCAGTCATACCGCTCGAGGAGCGATGGGTAGTCTGGCCCCGCCTGGAACAGTTGGTGCAGGGCCGCCCGGCGCGTCTCACCGGTGAGCGGGCGGGAAAGGAGGCGCTCGAACAGTGGCTCGCCTCGGTAGCGGAATAGTGCCTCGACAGTCTGTGATTCGCCATTGAGCAGGACCTCGCAGATAAAGGGATGCAATCGTTCGGGGTAGGGCGAGTGCCCGATTTCTGGGTAGCCAAAAAGGAGATCGATCCCGAGCATCCCAGAGGTCCGCAGGAGGGGTCCTCCGTTGGGGAGGGCCAGAAGGTCCCAGACCCTCGGGTCGTCAAGGTAGAGTTCGAACACCCCCTTATCCGAGCCCGCGGCTCCCACGAGTGCCGGCCAGAGCTCTTGGCGAAATCGCACAAGGAAGTGGGGATCGGACCTGAGACGTCTCCGGATCTCTGGCCCCTGCCGCATGACGAGGTTGGCGAAAGAGGCGAGTTCTTCGTCGGAACCTTCCAGCCGGGATCGCAGGGCATCGCGGAGCCAAGCTTCGTATTCCCGGGCCACGTCGTTGTCGCGATCGAAGACGAACAGCACCTCAGCACCGATCAGACCGTGCCGTTTCAAAGCGCAGCCCAGGTCATGGTTCTCCATCAGGCCGATCGCCAGCGCCAGCGCATCGGCGGGAGCCGGCTGTTGGACGTAGCAGCCGGCGAGCAGCTCGTAGTCTTCGTCCGGACCGCCCAGTGACTCGACGATCGGGCCCGGATCGTCCAGGGTGGCCAGGAGACCTGCGGTCTCCGGGTGGATCGCCAGGAACTGCATAAGTTGAGGATGCTTCCCTAGTCCCCTGAGCAGACTTAACTGCAGAGCGAACCCCGCCGGGTTTTCTTCCCGCTGGATGGCAAACCACTCACGGTTCAGTGCGACCAAGGCCCGTGCCGCGTCACCGCTCCAGCCCGCGGATTCCAGATCGTCGCTCGTGATCGTTTCGTCGCTCGGGCCAGAGCGAGTTCCTGGTCCGGTGTAAATGCCGGTGCTCCCCTCACGCCTGGATATCGAGCGTCGAGGGGCAACGATCAGGACGATCAAGGCGACGAGAATGCCTGCCAAGAGCACAACGATGATGGGGCTGATGCTGCCTCGTTTCCCGATGGTATTCACCCGACTTCGCTGACTCATGGTATCGCCCCTGAGCCTCAATCATGTCGGCTCAGTACTTCTCCGGGCTCAGGGCTTGTCGACGCCCCTTGCGGAGTATCTTAAACAGGCAGATTCATCCACGCCCGATTGTCACTCATCGTCGATACACTCATAGTCTACAGATTCCTAGCCTGGACTCAATGAAAAAAGGGTCCCGGCCAGACATCCGCATGCGATTCGGTTTTGCGGTCAAAGACCGGCGCGAGGCGCTGGGCCTCACGCAGGAGGAGTTTGCTGACCGCGCGGGCATGCACCGGACATACCTCTCTGACATCGAGAGGGGCACGCGGAACGTCAGCCTGATCAACATCGAGCGATTGGCATCGGCGCTGGCCCTGAAGCTCTCGGAGTTGTTCCAGTTCGTCGAGCAGACCTGATCGATCTTGGCATCGCCTATCCTCACCGGGCCCTGGTCGCCGAACCTCTCACGAACGAAATTGCCCGCCTCCGCTCGAGATGTTCTCGCTTGTGAGCTCTCCGCCAGCGACATCGGATAATTGATGGGCTGGGCCTGGAGCATGAACGGCTGATGCTGTTGCCGCTGCGCCGGCGTGAGCTGACCAGAGCCCGGTGTTTTCAGTGGTCCCTGGTCGGACATCAGATGCGGACAGGCATTGTCCATCACAGACACGCCTCGATCGGGCTTACCGAGCTTCGAATTATGGACAAGGCCCCAGGCAAGCCGGTTCAGTACCTAGCCAAGGAGGCCAGCCCGCTGACGGGGCAACCGGAGTTCGCCAGCAGCATCGTGCGCTGCGAAATGGCCAATTGCCGTGTACCGGTTTCCGCGTGTACCATATTTCACCAGTGGTCTCGGAAGGCGCGAGCATCTCGTACGCTCAGGGACTCGCGATGACCCCACATAGCCCAAGTGGAGCTGACAAAGAGATGACTGGTTACTCTCATGCCGCGCCGCCTCGCTCTCGCGGTCGCCTCTTGCTGCTGGGCCTCGGTCTCGCAGTTCTGGGAGTGCTCGCGTACGTTGTGCAGATCTCCCTTCAGCGATTAATGACACCGTGGTACATGCCCATCCTGGGGTTGCTCGGCGTCGTTCTCGTCGCCCTGTCCCTGTCGGAAAAGCGGACCGTTTGGCGCGCATTCGCGCTCTTGGCGGTCGTGCTTCTCACGGGCGCTGAGTTCGCATTCTTGTACGCGGTGCGACTGCCGCCCTACACGGGGCCGGTCGCGAAGGGACGGCCTTTCCCCGCCTTTGAAACGACGCTATCCGACGGTAGGCAATTCACGCAGCGTGACCTGGTCAGCGATCGGAGCAGCGTACTGGTCTTCTTTCGCGGCCGATGGTGACCCTTCTGCATGATCGAGCTGGTTCAGCTCGAACGGCGCCACGACGATTTCTCGAAGCGGAACGCGCGCGTGCTCGTCATCTCGATGGAAGGACTCGAAGACGCCCGGAAGACGCAGGCGCAGTTTCCGCACCTGATCGCGCTGGCGGATGAGGCGCGTGGGCTATCCGAAGCGGCCGGGCTCATTCATCCCCACGCGGCGCCGGATGGCCGGGACGTCGATGTGCCGACGACGATCCTTGTGGACCGGCATGGCATCGTGCGCTGGTTATATCGTTCGCCCGAGGTGGTCGCGCGTCTCTCACCGGATGAAGTCTTGCGGGCAATCGACCGGTACAACCCCTGATCCCGCGGCCGCGCTCAACTCTGCTGGAGAACCTTGCATGCTCACCATGATTGTCCACTCGCTGGCACTGGGATCGGTCGTCACCAGCATGGGGTTGGTCGAAGAGGGAAGAACGCATCATGTCGTTGTCATCGGCAGCCCCAACGTAAATCCGGGCTACCGGCTCGTCGATAACCACTATGTCGCTGGGCGGGTGAAGGCGTTCGGTGGCACTCTGACCGCTCAGAGGGGAGCCGGCGGGACCAGGTCCGAGGCCACGACGCGTTGGTACGATGTCCGGTCGCTGACTGTCGAGGGGAAGGGGTGGTCAAGCACGAAGGCATTCTTCGACCGATTACCGGCGAAGGCTGAAGGGGTCGTCCGCCCGCCCGTCTGGGATCTGAGCCATGATTCGGCGGGGCTATGCGTTCGGTTCACGACCGATGCCACAAGCCTCCAGGCCCGATGGACGGTCACTTCCAAACAGCTCGCCATGCCTCACATGCCCGCCACGGGCGTCAGCGGACTCGATCTCTATGTCAAGACGGAGCGCGGTCCGTGGCGGTGGGTCGCCGTCGGCCAGCCCCAGGATGCCTCGACGAGCACCATGACCCTGGTGAGCGGACTGCCTGAAGGGAAACGAAAGTTCCTCCTTTACCTGCCGCTCTACAACGGAGTGTCGGCGGTTCAGATCGGCATCCCCGACGACCGCAAACTCGAAAAGGGGGCGCCTCGTCCCTCGAGCCACCGCTCGCCGATCGTGTTCTACGGGACCTCGATCACCCAGGGTGGTTGTGCCTCGCGTCCGAGGATGACCCACACCGCGATTCTGGGCCGGCGCCTCGAGCGCCCCGTGATCAACCCGGGCTTCTCGGGCAACGGTCTGATGGAGCCGGAGATGGCGTCCTTGCTGTCCGAGCTCGACCCGGCAGTCTACGTTCTCGATTGTTTGCCGAACATGACTGCGGAACTGGTCACGGAACGCGTGGAGCCGTTCGTCCGTACGCTCCGCAAAGCCCGTCCGTCCACCCCGATCGTCCTGGCCGAAGACCGGACCTACAGCAACGCCCCGTTGGTCCCCGAGCCATTTGAGCGAAACCGGACCAGTCGTGCCGCGCTGAAGTCGGCCTATGAACACCTGATCGCGTCCGGCGTCAGAAACCTGCATTACCTGCCAGGAGAGACTCAGCTTGGCGACGACGGCGAGGGCACCGTCGACGGCTCGCATCCCACCGACCTGGGCTTCTTCCGGATGGCCGAGGCGTTTGGCAAGGTCATCGAGCCCCTGCTCCGTGAGACCGTCGGTGCCCACTAGCGCGACCGCCGAACCGGGACGTGAGCATCGACGACAGCGAGCCATGAGATTTCCCCCCGGATACTCGGTGGAGACCAGAGAGGAGTCTCCATTGCCAGGGCCACTGGCCTGTCGCGTCGAACCGGCTAGGAGGATGATTCGGATTCTCCAAACTGCCATGGCCACTCGTAGCTACCCGCCAGATCCGGACATCGTGTCCAGCATTTTCTCGCTGGAACTGGCAAGAGAGTGGAATAACGGTATTCCCATCAACTCGGGGTGCAACCGAACCATGTCTCTTGGCACTCACCCGAACCTGGTTTTTCGGGCTCTTGCTCAAGGGAAGGGTAAGGCACACGAAATCCGGGTGAGTCAAGAGTTCGACGGATCACTGTGCACATCTGACTGAATTGGTGAAGGAGCACTTTGGCGATCTTGCAACATCGTTCCACAGCGCGGATCAGAACAACGCGGTGTCAGCGTCTCACCTCGATTTCTTTGTGGACTGTGCTTCGACCGCTCTATCTGGAGCTTCCTCGCCGAGTTCCGGGCCATCGGCCGCAATCGACTCAAGCTTTCTTGACAAATCCTTGGCCGTCCTCACAAGTTCCTTCAGTTCTTTGCGGATCGTCAGTACCCGAGCCTGAAGCGATTCACGCACCTTCATTGTCGAAGGAGTTTGATTCAGGAGATCGCTATCAGTCCAGTGCGAAAGACGCCGTTGGGACTCCCCCGTGTGGATCTCCAGCCGCTGGAGCAACTCGGTCAAGTTCTTCGGCTCGACCACGGGGCGCGCCCCCTTCGATCGCTTCGTCTTGAAGACCCTCTCGCGAATAATGGCTTCGGTCTGTCTGACCGACCAGCTTTCCTTCGCTGCTCTAAGCTCGAGTTTCCTGCGTATTTTTTTGTCCTCCACGGCCATTAGCTTGCGGACAATTCCCCAGCCCAGTGGCGTACCGTGTTTCTTCGAACGCAGCTTCAAGAGCTCTTCAAGCTCTTCGGAAGTGTACACTCGCGCGAATCGGCGACACTCTTTCTCGTAGACGCGTATGGATGCTTGCGAAGGGCCCGGAACATCTGCGAAATCGGGCACCGATTGATTCGCACCAGCCCTGGTTGATTGCTCAAGGAGCCGCTTCCCTCTCTCATGGTACTTCCGGACTCGAGCCGCGATCCCCTCTCCCGTAAAGCCACCTAGTCGGGCGCCTTCCTCCGGCCTCGGCTTCTTGGACACGATTGCTGCCTCCACAACGAGTCTTGGTATCAGCACATCGCACTCGAAGCCAGTCTACTTGGCTGGTGTTGGCGTGTCTTGGGGGACGAAGATTACCTGGACCTGGTTCATGAATGAGAGTGAAACAGCTCGGGTTTCAGTTCAACACTCGCAGCCCTGCCAAGTCCATCGTGATCGACTCAATGTGGGTGGCCAGGGAATCGTCCTCGCCGATGTCACGGCACGTTCGTCACCGTCATCGGGGCGACGTGCGGGATGTTCAGCTGGCAGCGGCCGGAGATGTTGCTCATCTTCCTCGCCTTCATGCTCGTAAACGCCATCCTGTTCCATATCGTCCCGATGCTGGCCATCCGAGTATTCTCGCCCAGGTCTTCAGGGCCCTGGCCCTTTTCCTGCTGGTCGCTACGTGGGTATATTACGGAGCGTGGGCGGACGGCCTGATGACTCCGCTGGCCATCCGACGCTTCGGTCGATCAGACCGAAGCGCGCAAGAGTATGGCGGACGACCCGGTGATCAACCGGCTTGGCTGATCCCTTCGTGCAAACTTCTTCGCGCCCCTGTCTCGAACGGGGTTCGTCCCCAGCGATCAGCGCATAGAATGAAAACCGATTCCGGCCGGCAGATAGCGTGACAACCGCACAACTTTTCTTTGTTGTCGAGGCATTATCATGGAGCCGGAGCGTTTTGACGCGATCGTCCTGGGCACCGGCCAGGCGGGAAAACCGCTGGCCCTGGACCTGGGGGGGGCCGGTCGCCGGACCGCCGTCGTCGAACGGGAGCACGTTGGCGGCACTTGCGTCAACGTGGGATGCACGCCAACCAAGACCATGGTCGCCAGTGCCCGCGTCGCCTACCTGGCCCGGCGCGCCGCCGAGTACGGTGTGCGCTGTGGTCCGGTGGCCGTGGACCTGACGCAAGTCCGCCAACGCAAGCAAACAATCGTGGACGACTTCCGAACGCAGGGGCAGCGTCGGCTGGAGAAGGCCGAGAACGTCGAGCTCATCTTCGGTCAAGGCCGCTTCACAGCTCCCAAGGTCGTCGAAGTGACGCTCAAGGCAGGTGGCGTGCGGACGCTGACTGGCAATGCGATTTTCATCAACACCGGCGCCCGGCCGGCGCGACCTGCCATCGACGGGCTCGATTCCGTCGACGCCCTCGACTCCACCTCGATCATGGAGCTGAGCGCGTTGCCGGACCATCTGCTAATTCTGGGGGGCGGCTACATCGGCCTGGAATTCGGCCAGATGTTTCGCCGCTTCGGCAGCGCCGTCACCGTGGTGCAGCACGGCAAGCAGCTTCTAGCACGGGAGGACCCGGACGTCGCCGAGGAAGTTCACAAGGTGCTGCAGGAGGACGGCATCGAGATCCTGCTCCAGACCGAAGCGACCCGCGTGCAGGCTGCCGCTCGCGGTGTCGTCTTGCAGCTGCGCGGCCCGGCAGGGGACCGAACCGTCGCCGGCTCACACCTCCTCGTTGCGGCGGGACGGGTGCCGAATAGCGACGGGCTGAACCTCGGCGCCACCGGCGTGCAGCTCGATGCACGCGGCTTCATCCCGGTGAACGACCGGCTCGAGACGAACGTGGCTGGCATCTACGCCCTGGGGGACGTCAAGGGCGGTCCAGCATTCACACACATCTCGTATGATGACTATCGCATCATCCGTAACAACCTGCTCCGCGGCGGGCAATCGACCACGAGGGACCGATTAGTTCCCTACACCGTGTACATCGATCCACAGCTCGGGCGGATCGGCCTGACGGAACAGGAAGCACGAGCGCAGGGCCGCACGATCCGCGTCGCTAAGATCCCCACGAGTTGGGTGGCCCGTGCCTTGGAGATGGCCGAGCCCCGCGGCGTCATCAAGGCCGTCGTCGATGTGGAGACTCGGCAGATCCTCGGCGCGGCCGTGCTGGCTGTCGAAGGCGGCGAGATCATGTCGATGGTCGAGATCGCGATGATGGCCAAGCTGCCCTACACCGCCCTCGAAGACGGCATCTTCGCACATCCGGCCTTGGCGGAGGGATTGAACATCCTGTTCATGTCTATGGAGAAGTAAAGCTCGACGCCTTAATCGGCCATCGCCCCAGAGGTTCATGGCGGCCCGGAGGGTTGGATTTGGGTCACTGCCCAACCGAGCCGCTTCGACCCCAATTCTACCGCCGTCTCCGGCTCCGATTCTTCGGCGCCAAGGTCACCAGCGATGCCGGACTGCTGGCCTACCGCGAACTCGACGACGCCCTTGATTCGACCCGCACCGTGGCCGGTCAACTGCAAGACGTACCCGTTCACGGGTCGAAGGTGACAAGCGTACAGAGCGGGACCCCGCCTGACCGTTGGCCGCGGGCGTCGTCTCCCTGTAGAATGGCCGTGCGAGGGGGCCGTGGCCGGACCGGAGGGCGGACAGCGTCCCGGCTCGCGGTTGAGATTCCTGCACTCATTTCCACCTAGAAAGTGTCCATCTTTTCGTGCATGTTACCACTCACCCGGAACCAGGTGGCGTCCTGGTACGCGTTACGCCTGGCGGGTGTGGGAGCCAAAGCCGACGATTACGGCCAGGTGTTCAGAAAAAGACCCAACAGGAGATAGGAAGATGCAAGGGGTCCATCTGGCACGGTTATTGTCAGTCAACGTGGGTCTTCCCCGCGAGATCACGTGGCGCGGTGAGACTGTCTACACGTCCGTGTGGAAGGAGCCAGTGCAGGGACGGCGCCTGGTTCGGCGGCTCAACATTGACGGTGACGCACAGGGTGATCTAGTCGGTCACGGCGGAGAACACCGTGCCGTGTTTGTGTACCAGATGGATTCCTATCACTATTGGCAGCGTGAACTGAAGCGAGGCGATTTCACCTTCGGGCAATTCGGAGAGAACTTCACGGTCGAAGGCCTGGCTGACAGCGAGGTCTGCGTCGGCGATCGCTATCGCATCGGCGGCGCTCTGTTTGAAGTGACGCAGCCGCGTGTGACCTGCTACCGCGTTGGCATACGAATGGATGAGCCCAGGATGGCGGCTTTGCTGGTCGCGCATCACCGCCCGGGGTTCTATTTTCGCGTCCTGGAAGAGGGTGAGGTGGGCGCCGGCGATGAAATCGTCAAGGTTACCGAGGGCCCTGAACGCCTCACGGTCGACGCGGTCGACGCGCTGCTCTATCTTCCCGGACCCGCCCAAGAAGACCTTGAGCGGGCTTTGCGCATCCCGGCCCTGAGCCCGGGCTGGAAGTCTTCCTTTGAGGCTCTTCTCCGGCAGATGACGCAGCCGGGGTCGCGCACAGGGAATGCCGGACTGGCGTCGCCTGACCAGATAGTCACGGCTGTTCCCGGATTCCGGACTCTGAAGGTGGCCGGAATGGATCGCGAGAGCAGCAGTGTGGTCTCGCTGGTGCTGGAGCCGGTGGACGGTCGCCCACTGACCGTCCCTCTGCCCGGGCAGTTCGTGGTGCTGCGACTCCGTCCTAAACCTGACGCGCCTCCGGTCTTGCGCAGCTACTCGCTGTCCGGTCTGCCGGACGCCGGTCGTTATCGCATCACCATTAAGCAGGAGCCGCACGGAATCGCCAGCACCTACGTGAGCACACAGCTTCGTACAGGCGACGTGCTGGATGTCAGCGAGCCCCGCGGCGCCTTCATCCTGCAGCGGGCGATATTCCTGTAGTGCTGTTGAGCGCCGGCGTGGGTGTGACTCCGGTGATGGCCATGCTTCACGCGCTGGCGGTCCAGGCGTCGCCGCGTCCGGTCTGGTGGATTCATGGAGCACGCAACCGCCTGGATCACACCTTTGCCCGGGAAGCACGCGACCTGCTGGCCAAGCTGCCCCACGCCCGGAGCCACGTCCAGTACAGCCGGCCCGATGCGACTGACCGGCTGGGCGTAGACTACGATGCTGCCGGCCGGCTGAACGTCACGGCCCTCGAAAAGCTGGGTGTGCCCCGCGAATCCGATTTTTATCTGTGCGGCCCTCCGGCTTTCCTTGAGGATATCACCGCCGGGCTCGGCGGTTGGGGCGTGGCCCGTGATCGCGTCCACACGGAGATTTTCGGTTCAGGCGAGTCCATCACGCCGGGTGTGAAGAAGGCGCCGCGCCGGCTACCGCACGCGCCCGCCGGGCCGCCCGGCAAAGGTCCAAGAATTTCATTTGCTCGCGCCGGCCTCACGGTCTCCTGGGATCCCAAGTTCCAGAGCCTGCTGGAGCTCGCGGAAGCCTGCGACGTCCCGGTGCGCTGGTCTTGCCGGACCGGAGTTTGCCATACCTGCGAGTGCGGGTTGATTTCCGGGTCGGTGATGTATGATCCCGAGCCGCTCGAGCCTCCGGCGGCGGGAAACCTGTTGATTTGCTGCTCGCGTCCCCGGGAAGACATGGTAATCGACATCTAGAATACGATGATTGGAAGCAAGGCTCACCCAACCATCGACTCGTAACGCTGGCGGTGCGCGTCCAACTGTCGAGGATTGTATATGCGATCTGATATTGTTTCAGGAGCTGTGTTCCCCGATTACGAGCTTCCCGATCACACGACGAAGCGTCGGAAGCTCTCGGAACTCCAAGGACAACATCCGACGGTTCTCGTTCTCAGCCGCGGAGGTTATTGTCCCAAGGATCGCCGGCAGCATGAAGGACTTCTCCAACTTCACCGTGAGCTCGAGGTAGGCTATTGCCGGCTGGTCACGATTAGCACGGACAACATCACCGAGACGAATGAGTTTCGCTCCGGAGTCGGCGCGAACTGGCCTTTTCTCTCCGACCCGGCGCGCAAGATCCAAAAAGATCTCGACATCGCTGAGTACACCGATCCGGGCCACAATCCGATGATTCCGCACACGATTGTGCTCGAGCCCGGTCTTGTCATTTACAAGATTTACAACGGCTACTGGTTCTTTGGCCGGCCGACGCTGGAAGAGCTCCGGCAGGACCTCCGTGCCGTTACCAAGAAATGCCGGCCGGACTGGGACATCACAACCCCAGAACTCAAAGCGGCGTGGCAGCAAGACCGCAAGGAACTCTTCTATCCGTACGGCAAAACGTACGCCCAAACTCTCGGTGAACAGGATTAGGCGCTACCCCTGCAGTTCTGGTCTGATTCGTCGAGCCCAGGCAAGGCTCCTTGGCCGCAGAACGCGCTCGTTCGGACCGATTGCTGCGCGCGTCGGTCCGACGACACTGACGCGCGGCGCGCAGGTCCGTGCAATGATGCAGCCTATGTTCCGAAGGGGGTTCCAGACATCCATCATCTGGCCGGTGGTGCAGAGGTATTGCCAGGCGGTCGTCGATGATCCCAACCGCGGCCACTCGCCCACGTGCACCTCAATATCACTGGAGGGCACGGAGCGCGGGTGTCCGGCGTCGCCGGAATGTGAGTGTCTGGCACCCCCCGTTCCGGACTGCCGCTCGTCACCTAACGAGATAGAGTGCGACGCAAGGAACGATGTTGAACAGAAGGACGCCTATCTTGTAGATCGAAATCCCGCCTAGGTTGAGCATGTCGAATTGCTCCGCCGACACTCGGAAAAAGCGGCACCAAAGACGGTACAGCCCATCCCGCCAGAACATGAAAGGCAAGGCCCAGATCAAGAGGATCACGTAGTTGATTACCGAGCACCAGAGGAAGAAGCCGCGTGCAATTTCCATGCTCATGCCAACAACCTCCGTTGTGACGTGCAAATCTGAAGGCGATTAAACCGAGTGTAGCAGATGGATTGTGTGCGTGCGACGGATGCAATCAATGCCAACGTCGGCGACGCGACTACTGCGATAGTATGGAATGTGGGCGTCTGGCACCCCACACGTCGCCGACCTCG
>Ga0208696_1000614_pt1 | contig 22675 bp, 21 predicted proteins | sample Sb_taG_9_FD_187711 | JGI IMG/M metagenome (GOLD analysis project Ga0208696, IMG submission 187711) | Peat soil microbial communities from Weissenstadt, Germany - Sb_50d_b_LC metaG (SPAdes) (version 2) | ecosystem: Environmental > Terrestrial > Soil > Wetlands > Peat | place: Germany... | reverse complement strand
GGCCGCCCGGTCCACCGGCGCGAAGCGCAAGGCACAAACCAAGCACACCACCACCGGAGAACCCTGCCACAGCTACAAGAGCCTGCTCTCAGAGCTCGCGACCCTCACCCGCAACACGATCCGCCTCCAACACACCGACGCCACCTTCCAGAAGCTCGCTCAGTCAACCAATCTGCAAGCCCACGCACTACACCTCGCCGAACTCACACCCCCCAACACGTAGACACGAGCCCGACAGCACGCCCAGCGCAAAAACCCAAGCGCAGAGCCAAACCCCCCACCCCACCACAGGGAACTTCGGGCTAGCCCCAAACACCGCACACCGGGAATGGGACGAGTTGGCTCGATTGTTGGGGTGGTGGTGCTTGCGTGCTCGCTGCTTCTCGCCAGCGGCGTGTGGGTGAGCGCCTCGGCGAACGCCGCCGTGTCGGTCAGCTCCAACTGGGCCGGCTACGTCGCCGTGCCGTCGGTGAGTGTCGGCTCGCGCTTCAGCAGCGTGTCGGGTTCCTGGACGCAGCCGAGCGCGACCTGCAGCGCGGGTGAGGAAACGTACTCTGCGGTGTGGGTGGGGCTTGGCGGCTCTCGCAAAAATGCGCGTTCTCTGGAGCAGATCGGTACTGGCGCGGATTGCACGCGCTCCGGGAGCGCGCACTACTCCGCTTGGTATGAGCTGCTTCCCGCGGGACCTGTGAACCTGACGCTCAAGGTGCATCCCGGCGATCAGATGTCCGCGTCGGTGACGGTGAGGGCCCATGAGGTGACGTTGAGAATCCGTGATCTGAGCACCGGCGCGCGCTTCTCGAGAACCCAGCGTGTCTCGAAGTTCGACGTCTCTTCGGCTGAGTGGATCGTCGAGGCGCCTTCGGTGTGCTCTAGCACGAGCTTCTGCGCGACACTGTCGCTCACCAACTTCGGGACGGTGGCGTTCTCGAGCGCGACGGCGACCGCGCACGGGCACACCGGCGCGGTCGAGGACCCGGACTGGTCGGCCACTACCCTCGAACTGCGCCAGAACGCCGGCGCGACTGCCCCCGGGCCCGCCGCAGCTCGCAACCAATTCGCGCGCGCGTTGACGGTTGCCACGCCCTCATCGGCGTCCGGCTCTGACGGGTCCTTCGCGGTGACCTGGAACGAACAGAGGATCCAGACTGAACAACCCTCCGTACCCACGCTGCCCGGCTTCAATGGCGGCCCACCTTGAGCCAAGCGAGGTTTGGGGCACTGATACACGGTGCGGTGCGCTCATACACTTATCTAACGGTTTCTTTACGGGACTCTTGGTTGGCGCGGGGATGCTTGGTGTCACCGTGTCTCGCGTCTGCGCGAGACACGGTGCCTTCTTTGCTCTGCAACCTCTGACTGAAGGAACCTGTGTCTAAACGCAACGAACGACCTTGGTTGGTAATTGCCCTCAGCGTACTGTGCATCGTGGCGATCGTCGTCGCGTACACGACTGTGGGGCAGGCATCGCAGAGCACGGTGCAGAGCACCCGGACGGCCACGGTGGCGAAGGGCGTTGTGCAGTCGACTGTGTCGGGGAGCGGAACGCTCAAGCCCGCAGCGGACATCGGCGTCAACTTCGCCGCAAGCGGAACGCTCAAAGGAGTCTTTGTGAGCGTCGGCGACCACGTCAAAGGCGGTCAGCTACTCGCCGAAATCAACCCGAGCAGCGCGGAGTCGAGCCTGCACTCGGCGGAAATCGCCCTGACTACCGATGAGGCCTCCTATCAGGACGCGGTCAAGGGACTCACGCCCGCCGAACAGCGCCAGGCCGAAGTCAGCGCCGAACAGTCACGAGCGTCGGTCAACTCCGCCAAGCAGTCGCTCAAGCAGGCCCAGCAGACAGCGAAATCCGAACAGTCCTCGGCCAGCGTGACCGTCGCGCAGGATGAAGTCTCGCTGAAGAGCACCGAACAGTCGGTTGCCGTCGAAGCCAGGAGTCAGCAGGACGCGGTCAACCAGGACATAAGCCAGCGCAGCACAGATGAAAAGGCCGTCGTTGAAGCCAAGTCTCAGGTTGAAGAAGCGAAGTCTCGGGTTGAAGAAGCGAAGTCACAGCTCGCGACCGAAAAGAACAAGTCGCCGTCCAACGAACAGAAGGTCAGCGCGGCTGAATCGAAGCTCAGCTCGGCTGAATCGAAGCTCAGCTCGGCCGAATCGGCTGTCAAGTCAGACGAAGCGAAAGTGGTTCAGGACGGCTACACGATAACCAGCGCGCAGAACAATCAGGCGGCGGGGACCGTCAAGGGCCAGCAGTCGATCGACAGCGCGCGCAACGCGGTCGCCAGCGCGAAGAAGACCAAGGCCTCGACCAAGCTCCACAACGACCAGACGATCGCGCAGGCGCGGACCACCCTGTCAAGCCAGGAACTATCGCTGCAGTCCACCCTGGCCTCCAATGAAGTCAAAGCGGCGCCGGCGAAAGCGTCGACTGTGGTGAGCGCCGAGAACACCGTCAAGAGCGCGCGCATGACGGTCGAAAAAGCACGCCAGACGCTCTCGGAAACGAAGCTCTACGCACCCACTGAAGGCGTGATCGCGTCGATCAAAAACACGGTTGGCGAAAGCGTCTCGGGCACGGGCTCAGAAGCGTCATCCACCAGCAGCGGCTCGGGTGCGAGCAGCGCCACCGGCAGCAGTGGCGCCGGCGGCAGCAGCAGTGGCACCGGCGGCAGCGGTACCAGCGGCACGAGCGGGAGCGGCACGAGCGCAACGGGCAAAGGCGGCGGAACCAGCGGAGCCGGCGGCAGCGCCGCGACCGGCGGCACCGGCACAGGTACCAGCGGCACGAGCGGTACCGGCTCGGGTGGGACTGGCACCAGCGGAGCCGTCGCGACCGGGACCAGCGGCACGGGCACCAGCGGAGCCGGGACCAGTGGCGGCAGCGGAGCTGGGAGCGGGAGTGGACCGTCGGAAGCCGGCGTTGCGACGAGCACCAGCGATAGCGGTGGTGGTGTGTTTCACGACCTCGTCGACACGAGCTCCACGAGCAGCGCCGGCAGCGGTGGGGATCGCGAGATCGCTGCCACGAGCAGTGCCGGCGGCGCGAGCACCAGCGGTGCCGGCGGCACCGGCACCAGCAGCACGAGCAGCGAAAGCAGCACCAGCAGTTCGTTCATCGAACTGGTTGACGTGCAGGGCTACCAGGTCGTGGTGCCGCTGAGCGAATCTGAAATCGGCAACGTGCATGTCGGACAGGTCGCCACGGTCACCGTCGAAGCGCTCGAAGGCCGCAAGTTCGCCGCTCAGGTGGTGAGCTTGCCTGTTCTCTCGACGAGCAGCAGCGGCGCGGCGAGCTATAGCGTCACCTTCCAGCTCGAACAAACCGCGCCCGGGTTGAAGCCCGGTATGAGCGCGACCGCCGAAGTCGTCGTCAAACAGGCCGAAGGCATCAACGTCCCGACCAGCGCGATCACGGGCGGTAGCGTGACCGTTGAGCGCGGCGGCAAGCAGGTCAGCCAGGCCGTAACGACAGGGCTGGCGGGCAACAGCAGCACGATCATCCTCAGCGGCCTGAAGGCTGGAGAAACGGTGCTTCTGCCGGCGTCGAGCAACACGAGCGGCGCAAGCCTGACCTCCAAACTGGGCAGCGGCCGTACTGGCGGCGGCCTCGGCGGCGCGGGAGGCTTCGGCGGAGGCGGCTTCCCCGGCGGCGGACCCCCGGGAGGATGACGCTTTGATGCGTGCAAGGCACCCCCACCCTGGCGCTGGAGGGCGAACGCGGCCTGCTCGCGAGCGGCCCCTTGTCGAGCGGGCCCGCTCCGCGCCGCAACCGCCGGCGAGTCGTGGCCGGCGCCAGCGACCACTAGCAATTCAGGTGCACGAAGTCACAAAGACCTACGAGCTTGGGCAGATCAAGGTGCGCGCGCTGCGCAATGTCTCACTGCAGATCGAGCGCGGCGACTTCGTCGCGATCATGGGCAGCTCAGGCAGCGGCAAGAGCACCCTGATGAACATTCTTGGCTGCCTGGACATACCCACCAGCGGCAGCTATCTGATCGACGGCGTGGATGTCTCAAGCCTGGACGAGGACGATCTCTCCGACCTGCGCAGCCGCAAGATCGGCTTCGTCTTTCAAAGCTTTAACCTCGTCTCGCGCACGAGCGCGATCGCCAACGTGGAGCTCCCGCTCGCCTACGCGGGAGTCGACCGCGCAACGCGCCGCCAGCGCGCAGAGGATGCGCTGAGCGCGGTCGGCATGGCCAACCGTCTGCACCATCAGTCATCCGAGCTCTCGGGTGGGCAGCAGCAGCGGGTAGCAGTCGCGCGGGCGATCGTCACCAACCCAACGCTGATCCTCGCCGATGAGCCGACCGGAAACCTCGACTCGCACTCCACCGAGGGCGTGCTGAAGATCTTTGCGCGACTGAATGAAGAAGGCCGGACCGTGATACTGATCACCCACGAGCCCGATGTCGCCGACCTGGCTAAGCGGGTGGTCACCTTGAGCGACGGCGAGGTCATGGAGGACCGCCGGGTCGCCGGCGCGCATGACGCCCCGCCCGCGCTGCGCGACCTGAAGTCCGCCCACCACGCGACCGACACCGGCGCTCTGGAGGCGAAGCCGTGATTGGCCCCGAGACACTTCGCATCGCGTGGGGCGGGATCACCGCGAACAAGCTGCGCTCCGGCCTGACGATCCTCGGGATGACGATCGGGGTCGCTTCGGTGATCGTGCTGATCGCCGTTGGCAATGGCTCCTCCAAGGCTGTCAAGTCTCAGATCCAAAGCCTCGGGACAAACGTGCTGCTCGTGATGGCGGGCGCCGGACGTGGGGGCCCACGCGCGTCCAGCTCGACGAGCATCTCGCTGACCAAGGCGGACGCCGAAGCGCTGCAGAACCCCAACCTCGCGCCGGATGTCAAAAGCGCCTCGCCGGTAGCCGAGGCGAGCAGCGTGAAACTCGTCTACAACGGCTCGAGCTTCGAACCGTCGTCGTTTATCGGCACCACGCCCTCCTATCTGACGGCCCACAGCTACAAGCTTGCCGAAGGCGCTTCGCTCACCTCCGAAGACGTGAGCAAGCACAAGCGCGTGGCCGTGATCGGCCAGGAAGTCGTGCAGGAACTGTTCGCCGGCTCAAGCGCCGTCGGGCAGAACATCAAGGTCGATGGCAGCACCTTCGAAGTGGTCGGCGTGCTTGCCAAAAAGGGAACGAACGGCACCACCAACGAGGACAACGTGGTGATGGCCCCGATCACCACGGTGCAGAGCACGCTCACCGGCGCCGGCTCGATCAACTCGATCACGGTCGAGGCGAAGTCCGAATCAGCGCTCAACGCCGCCGAAGGCGAGGTCACACAGATCATCGAGGAACGTCACAAGATCAAGAACACCTCCGAACCGGGCTTCAGCGTCCTGAACCAAGGGTCGCTGCTGTCGACCTCGAGCTCCTCCAGCAGCGTGTTCACGGCACTCCTCGGAGAGGTGGCCGCGATCTCGCTGCTCGTCGGCGGGATCGGCGTCATGAACATCATGCTCGTGAGCGTCACCGAGCGCACCAGGGAGATCGGCATCCGCAAGGCGCTCGGCGCCCGCCGCTCGGATATCCTCACCCAGTTCCTGACCGAGGCCTTGCTGGTCTCGCTGATCGGGGGCGTCACGGGCGTGCTCGTCGGCGTGCTCGGCAGCCAGTTCAAGATCGCCGGTGTCCAGCCGGAAATCGCGACGTACTCGATCTTCCTGGCGTTCGGCGCGGCGGCGCTGTCCGGCCTGTTCTTCGGCACCTACCCCGCCGCTCGCGCCGCCGCGCTGCGACCGATCGAAGCGCTGCGCTTTGAGTGAGCAACCTTCCCCCATAGAGGAGTCCGCCATGCCAGACGAGCAACAGACAATCCACGACCCCGCCGTCCAGGCGCCGGAGACGCTCGCGTATGAGCCGAGCGAGGACGAGCAGGATGACTGGACCGAGGAGCCCGAGAAGCTGGAGCTGCCTGCTCGGCCGCGCCGGCGGCTGCTCGGGGCAGGCGCGAATCCCATTGCCCTCGCGTTACTCGGCGCGCTGCTGATCACCGGCGGGTTCATCGCCGGGGTGCAGGTGCAGAAGGGCGAAAGCTCATCCGGGTCCTCTAGCGGCACCGCAGCAAGCCTCGCCTCGCGCTTCGCAGCGCTGCGCGGCGGAGGCACATCGAGCACCGGCACCAGCTCCGGCAAAACCCCGACGGGCGGCGCTGGCGGCGGCTTCCCTGGCACGGGCACCGGCGGCAGCCGACCAACCACCGGCACCGTCGCCTACCTCGCCGGGAGCACCCTCTATGTGACCAACTCTGAAGGCAACACCGTCAAGGTCCACATATCGGGCGCAACGAGCGTGACCAAGACCGTGAAAACGAGACTCAAGGGTATCTACCCGGGTGAAACGGTGACGGTCACCGGCGCCACCGGCTCGAATGGGACTGTCAGCGCCGAATCGATCAGCGTCGGCTCATCGGGCACGGGTCTCGCGGCGCTGCTCGGCGGCTCCGGCAAAACCAGCGGCTCAAGCAGCGGCAGCAGCGGCTCAGCGGCGCTGTTCGGCTCTGGCTAGAGCAATACGACAACTCTCAAACAAGGAACGACAGATGCCCACTCACACGCCTCGCGCTTATCAACCAACAAGCCGCCGCCACATCCGGCCGGTCCTCGCCCTGCTGGTCCTTGGCGCCTGCCTGATGCTGGCGGCGTGCGGAAGCTCCTCCGGCAGCGGCGGTAGCGCCAACTCCGCGAACAGCAAATCGGCGACAACGTCGAGCAACGCCCCTGGGGCCAGCTCTGCCAAGTCCACGGCGCTGCGCGAATGCCTGCAAAAGCAGGGCATCACGCTCCCCTCCGCGCCAGCCGGCGGCAACCCCCAATCGTCTGGGTCGGCGCCCCCAGCCGGCGGTGGATTCAAACTGCCCAAAGGCGAGAGCGCCGCGCAGCTGCAAGCCGCGCTGAAGAAATGCGGTGGCGGGAACTTCCCGGCCGGCGGAGCCGCGCGTTTCGGCGGCGCCGGTTCAAGCAAGACGTTTGCGAAATTCACGGCCTGCATGCGTGAAAACGGTGTCGACCTGCCTGCAGCGAACACCTCGGGCAAAGGCCCCGTGTTCGACACCAAGGGCATCAATACGAGCAGCACGGCCTTCAAGAGCGCCGAGAGCAAGTGCCGCAGCGACCTCGGCGCGGCCGCCGGGGGCGGTGGGCCGCCGAACGGCGGTGGACCTCCGCCGAGCGGCGAAGTTCCGGCCGGCGGCGCTCCGCCCACGGGCGAAGAAGGCTAGTCCGAGATGACCGAAGTGTCGGTATGGCGGGCGTGATCACCGCTCGCAAGCGGATCCTGCGTGCAGTGCTCTCCGCTCTCGCCGCCGGCATGGCCGGCCCGCTGACCGGCTCCGCGCTCGCCGTGAACACCACGGCGAGCGCCGCCGACTCGGCTACGACCCCGACGACGACGTCCACCTCAGCCGAACCCAGTTCAGAAGCGAGCAGTGGCGATTCGTCGTCGACGAGCTCCACCTCGACCACGGAAGCGACGACGACCACACCGACCACGACCACGACCACGACGGCAACAGCCCCGCCCGCCAGCACTCCCGCCGCGCCTGATGTCGAAGGGGCGCCCACGGTAGTGCGCCAGCGAGAACAGCAGAAGACCGCCGGCATGGGCGAACCGAGCACGAGCGCCGGTCCGAACACGAGCAAGAAGAAGACGACCACGGTGAGCAAGACCCCATCCAGTGCCGAGAAGTCTGCAGCTGAAAACAAGGTTGCCCGCACCCCTGAATCGGTGGCCGAGGAAGGGGTGCTCGCCGCGGCGCTGGACTCCTCGGCAGCCTCTGCGCAGGCGCTCGACTTCTACCGGATCCCTCTGTTCCTGCTGCCGGTCTACAAGGCCGCCGCCGTCCAGTACGGCGTCCCGTGGCAGGTGCTGGCGGCGATCAACGAAGTCGAGACCGACTACGGCAACGACCTGTCGGTGTCCACGGCGGGCGCGGTTGGATGGATGCAGTTCATGCCCAGCACATGGCTGCAATACGGCGTGGACGCCCTCGACGCCGGCTACGCCGACCCGTACAACCCTGTGGATGCGATCTTCGCCGCGGCGCGGTACCTGCGAGCCGCCGGCGCCCGGACCGATCTACGTGTGGCGATCCTTGCCTACAACCACTCCGAGGAATACGCCAGCTCGGTTCTGCTCCGGGCTAAGCTGATCTCCGCCTACCCCAAGACCGTGATCTCGACCTTGACTGGGCTGATCGACGCTCGCCTACCCGTGACCGGCAAACGGCTCGTGTGGAGCACGCCGGTCGGAGCGGCCTCCTCGACTTCGAGTGCGACCGCAGGCGCGAGCGCGATCCCGAGCAAGGCCTCGAGCGCCAGCACCCCTGGCTCAACGGCGGCGCCGTCGCCGACCGCCGCCGCGGCGGCCAGCACATCAGGCCCCACCGCGTCCCCGAAGTCGCTCGACTTTGACGAGTTGACCACCGCTCCGAATGCATCGGTCGTAGCCGTCGAGGATGGACGCATCGTGAAGATCGGCGACTCGCACCGACTCGGAAAGTATCTGGTGCTGCGCGACGTCTACGGCGACGTGTTCACATACGCCGGACTCGGCAGCATTGCCCACAGCTACTCGTCGGAGAACTCCGTGAGCACGCCGACGAAGTCCCCCGTGGTGGAAGCGGCCAGCACCCGAGCGCCCATCCCAACGCAGCCAGCCACCGCGGGAACCCAGCCGCCTCTCGAGGAGACATCGCCGCAGAGCAGCCTCCTCTCCTCCAGCCTCGGCCAGCTGTCAGTGTCGTTGACTGTCGAGGCACAAGTGTCCGCCGGGAGGTCCACCGCCCGCGCCGCTGCCGCACGTACGGCCAGTAAGGCAAAGCAGGGCACAGCTAAGAATGTCGCGCTGCGGCGCGGATCGGTGGTCGCAAGCGGCACCGTGCTCGGCCAAGTGAGCATTCCCAGCGGCGACCGCGATGGTCACCTGCGCTTTGCCATTCAACCCGCGGGCGACACGAGCACGATCGACCCAGGCCCGGTACTGGCCAACTGGAAGCAACTGCAAACGGCACTGCACCCGCAGGGAGCTAAGGCAACAAACGCCCTGCTCGGGGCAACCACGAGCGATCTCTTTTTGATGTCCAAGGACCAGCTCGATAGCACCGTACTCGCGGACCCCGATATTACGATGACCGCCTGCGACCGCCGGGAAGTAGCGGCCGGCAGGGTCGACAAGCGCGTGCTCGCGGTGCTTGCCTTCCTCTCGCGCAGCGGCCTGGCCCCGACCGTCAGCGCGCTGCGCTGCGGACAGGATCAATACACGGCATCGGGTGCCCTCTCTGCGCAACACAACGGCGACGCCGTGGACATCGCGGCGATCAACGGCATTGCGATCGCGCACCACCAAGGAGCCGGCACAATCACCGATCTGACGATCCGTGCGCTGCTGACGCTGCCGAGCGGATTCGTGCCTCACGAAATCGTCAGCCTGACGCGGTACCCGGGGGCGAGCAACACGCACGCCGAGGCGTCTTCCGCGAAGGAGATCCGTCTCCAGTTCAGCCCGACCACGGCGTCCGCCGCGCACCTCGCGCGCGCCGGGCGCAACGCGCCGGCGCCGCTTGAGACGGCCACGAGCGCACTGAGCGCCGCTCAGTGGAACCAGTGGATGACGCGGGCGGCAACGTTGCCGGCCCCGACCGTCGCTACCAAGCCGAGCTCCGCCGCCGTCACCGACCCGGGGCGTGGCTAACGTCCCGGTCGCTCACGCCGTCGAAGTGGTCGGTGGGTGCGGGCGGCCGTTCTGTGTTACCGGGACACCGAAGCTCACGGTCAGACGGGCGCCGCCGCCGGGCGCGTTCTCGGCCTTGACGTAGCCTCCGTGTGCTTCGGCGGCTTGGCGCACGATCGCGAGCCCGAGCCCGGAACCGGGGAGCTTGCGCGCCCGGTCGGCTCGATAGAAACGATCGAACACGAACGGGAGATCGGACTCCTGAAAGCCCGGCCCGTGATCGCGAACGCTCAGCACGCCCTCTCGCAGGCTGATCTCGATCGTGCCGTCGGCAGGGCTCCACTTGCGGGCGTTGTCGAGCAGGTTCGAGACGGCGCGGTTGATGCGATCCGCCTCGCCGCTGAGGACGGTCGGCTCGAGGCTCACCTGCAGCTGCACCTCGCCGCGTCTTTGGGCTCGCTGCACCGCGTGCTCGACGATCTGGTCGAGATGTACGGCATCGTTGGCCGGCTCCGTCTGGGTCTCGCGCGCGAGCTCGACCACATCGCTGACCAGTGAGGTCAGCTCGTCGAGTTCCTCGACGATGTCGTCCTGAATGCTCGCTTGATCCTCCGCGGGAAGACGGTCGGCTTCGCGCAGGATCTGGATGTTCCCGCGCAGCGTCGCGATCGGTGTGCGTAGCTCGTGGCTCGCGTCGGCGACGAGATGTCGCTGGGCCTGCACGGAGCGCTCCAGCACGTCAAGGGTGCGATTGAAGCTCGCCGCCAGCCGAGCAATCTCGTCATGGCCCGTGACATCCAGCCGCTGAGAGAGATCCAGCGTGTCGCTCAAGACCTCCGCTCGTCTCGTGAACCGCGCGACCGGCACCAGCGCCGTACGCGCCACCAGGGCGCCGAGAACGGCTGCGATCGCGATACCGGCCAGGCCCACGAGTGCGAGCAAAATCAGGATCTCGTTCAGCTCGTGGTCGACCTGGGTGAGAGGCAACGCGATCACGACCGCGCCCAGCGACCCAGCGCCCACCGTGATCACACGCAGATGGGTCCCCTTGACAGTCCGATCGGACAGCGCCCGCCCGCTGCCGCGCGCCGCGATCGCCCGATCCCGAGCGTTGGGTGGGATCCTCGGCGAGGAGCCCTGCCCGCCTGGAACACTGATCTGACCGCTCGTGGACACGAACTGGACATAGCCGGAGGCGGCACCGAACTGAGGTGGCTTGACAGCCCGAGGGAACCCGGCCGGCAACTTCGCGCCACGCGGCAGACCACCACGAGCAAACGCCGCGGCTGGAGGCAGACCACCAACGCCGGTGAATATCTGGGCGCGCTGACGCAGATACCCGTCGACCTGGCCACGCAGATCGGCACGGACTACGACATACACGGTCACCGCGGCACCCAGCACCGCCAGCACGACCGCGAGTCCCGCGACGGCCGCGATCCGCGCACGCAAAGTCATGGCTCACGCAACACGTATCCGACGCCCCACACGGTTTGGATCAGCGGCCGAGCGCCTACGTCCTCGAGCTTGCGTCGCAGATAGCCGACATACACCCGCAGCGCGTTCGAGGACGCTCCAAAGTCATAGCCCCACACACGCTTATAGATATGACTGTGAGCCATCACCTGCCCAGGGTTCAACATGAACAGCTCGAGCAGCTGGTACTCGGTGCGCGTCAACTCCGTGAATCGATCCCCGACCAGCGCGCCATACCTAGCAGAGTCCAGCCGGATCTCAGCAAACGAAAGTAGCTTCGGCGGCGCATCGTCAGGCATCTCGCGACTACGGCGCAGCAACGCTCGCAGACGCGCCTTCAGCTCCTCCACATCAAAGGGCTTGACCATGTAGTCATCAGCGCCGACGTCCAGGCCCTCGACACGGTCGCTGATCGCGCTACGCGCCGTCAGCATCAAGATCGGCACTCTCTCCCCGACCCGTCGCACGCCACGGCACACCTCCAAGCCGTCTATATCGGGCATACCCACGTCCAGCAGCACCACGTCGGGAACATCGCTCGTGATCAAATCGAATGCCTCAGCGCCACCGTCAGCGGTCTGCACCTCATAGCCATCCAGGGTCAACACGCGGCGCAGCATTTCGCGCACACCACGCTCATCATCGACCACGAGAGCCCTCACCCAAGGATTGTGACCTGCCTCCGCCATCCTCTAGAGGATTCCTACGCTTTACTTACACGTCGAGGCGCCACCTCCACGCTCGATGCAGGCGTGGCCAGGGTCGCTCCGATCGACCAACAGGCGGTGCTTCATACGGGCTCCTCCCGCTCGGTCCACTAGGCAACCCCGCCAAGATGCTCGCGCACCCACCGATCACGGGCGATTGGATCGAAGCGGATCCCATCCCCTACTGCTGTTTGTTGATTTGAAATGTAGGCACACGCCTTTCCTTCGCTACCGGTGCCGCTCTCGACCGCTGGCACGTGGGAAAGATCGACCGTGAGCAGTAGTCGTCAGGGGGTTGCGATCCGCAGCGTCAGCTAGGCGGCTTTGGGTTGGGTTCCGGGTTCGCGGCCGGTGCCGGGGAGTGCTCTGGCTTGGAGTAGCTGGTGGAGGCCGTGTGGGGTGCAGCGCAGGACGTTGTGCTGCTCGGTTGGGCTGATCGGCGTGGAGAGTTGGTGCTTGCGGTGGACGATGACGCCCATGACGGGGCGACCGCCGCTGATCTGGGGTGCTTTCTCGAGCAGGGGGATCTGGTCGAGCATTTTGCGTAGTTGTCCGCCTTTGGGTTCGGCGTTCTTGGCGTCGATGATCCAGACGACGCTCTTGTGGCTGTCGTGGACGATCAGGTCGAGGTCGAGTTTCACGCCGGGTGGCTGGACCGGCAGGATTCTCGCCGAAGCGGTGCAGGGAGCCGGGGCCGAGGTCGACAACTGCAGCCCGATGTACTCCAGCGTTCGCGGGCACGAACAGAAGCCGCTCGCTGAAGGCGCGAACGTGATCGCCATCGTCAGCCAGACGCTGGGAGTTGGGTTGCTGGCGGGCTGACAGCGGGACGGGAACGGGGCGAGGACCACAACCACCCGCCAGCACCGCGGTCTTTGAAAATTGAAGAGCTGTCAGTGTTGGGTGCGTTGCAGCCAGCGCTCCAGGAGCGGGTCGACGATCTCAAAGCGCCCGTCGACGCGGATCACGTCGCCGTCGTAGATGAGAGCCTGGGTTGCCTGTTGGGCGACGCTCTTGTCCAGCTCAAAAGCGAGCAGTGTCGTTTTGCTGTAGAGGCTTTGCTGACTGTTTGCCAGCGCAGCCAGTACGCGGCGCTGAGCCGGGGCCGAGCCTAGATCCAGCCAGGTGCGCTCAAAGCGCTCCTTGGTCTCACGATCGACCGCCTCGAGGACCGCTTGGTAGGTCTCCTCGTCGGCGGTTTGTCCTCTTTCTGTCTGCTCCCACAGATGGTGGGCGACCAGCATTGCTCGTTGCGGGTGTCCACGCGCCAGGCCCAGAAGCAGCTCGAGCGCCACTCCCGGGTCGCGCTCGGATCGGTCAAAACGTTCGCCGATGTACTCGGCGAGATCGCCATCATCGAGTGGGCCGACCGGGATCGGCCGCGCTTGGTCGAACAGCGGTCTGCCCTTGCGGTTGAAAAGCTCGTCGAGCATCCCAGGCTCGGAGCCAGCGAACACGTAGCTGGCCTCATCGCGATGCAACTGGATCTTGCTGCGCAGCAGACCGTCCAGCCCATCATCGATGCGCAGGAAATCCTGGAACTCGTCGAACGCGACGACTGTGCGGATGCCTGACTTGGCGAAGATCCGCTTCGGCAAGTCCAGCAGGTCGGCGAGACGCTGGTTGTCCAGCTGGCGGATGTGCTCGGCCTGGACGCCCACACCGCCGGGCTGAGCCTTCACGGTTGCCTGCCACGACCGTGTGAGCGCCGAGACGGTGCGCCGCAGCGGCCCGGCAAGGCGCGCCAGATATGCCTCCTCGATCCGGCGAGCGGCCTCCCCGCGCGTCACACACCGATAGAAATCGACATGCACGGTGTGCAGCCCAGCCCGATCGGCCTCGGCGAGCAGGCGTAAAATGATCGACGTCTTCCCGTAACGGCGGGGCGCGGAGAGCCGTGTGTTATGACCTCCTTCGGCCAGCGAGAGCAGCTTGCGGGCCTCCTCGTCGCGATCGATCAGAGCGTCCGGTGGAAGCGGATCGTCGTAGACGAAGGGATTGAGCTCATCGGTCATCGGTACAGTGGACACTATACCAGACGGTATAGCAAACGCTATACCGCTAGACGGGCCACTGCAAGTGCGACGCACACGCCCCAGCGCTGCTGGGGGAACCCCTCCAGTCTTTCTTTTCTCACTCAAACATACATAGCAATACATACACCCTCCCCCGTTGACGGCCTGGTGGCTGAGCCGGCTTTGACGCTGGTTATTGCAACAGGTCGAACGCGGGCCGCCCCGCAAAACTTGGCGCGAACACGCTCACCGTCAACCCCACTCCTACCCCCAAACCCGCGAAGCCGGCCAAATTAGGACAGTTTTGAAATATCTGCTAAATCAGCGGGGAACCTCAGACCATGTCTTCTCGGCGGCTCCGTGTCTTAGTCTTCGAGCGGCGTTGTCCCGTTTAGATCGCCTCGTCGGATAGAGATGCAGGGGCCCACCACGAGAGCGGACCGGCCCCGGCACACCGTGGTCTTCTAATGGGCTTGACGTCATCCTCTGAGGAGCAGCTACGAGATGAACATGATGAGCAGGCGCCCGTACCGGGTCTCCTCTTTGAGACGGCCCTTGATGGGGAGCCACGTGCGATCAAGGACAGCCGCCATCTGGCTGCCGTCTTACCTCGTACACCCAAGATCGATGGATTGCCCGTCGGTCCAAGGAGGAAGCATGTCCCAAGCAACATCAATATCCGATAACACTGGACAGAACATCGTGCAGGAGCTCCAAGAGCTGTCGCTCGCGGAGATCGTGCCGAATCCCTCACAGCCTCGGCGTGACTTCGACCATGAGGCGCTTCAGGCGTTGGCGGGCTCAATCGGTGAGCGCGGGGTTTTGCAGCCGGTGCTCGTACGTCCTCGCGACGGGGGCAAGTACGAGCTGGTTGCGGGAGAGCGACGCTGGCGCGCGTCTGGAATGGCAGGCCTCGAGACGATCCCGGCACTGGTCTCGGCGTATGAAGATCTCGAGGCGCTCGAGGTGGCGTTGATCGAGAATATGGCGCGCGAGGATCTCAACCCCGTGGAGGAGGCTCGGGCCTGCACGACATTGATGAAGGAGCTGGGTCTGAACCATGGCCAGATCGCGGATCGTGTGGGTCGCAGCCGCAGCATGGTGGCGAACCTGGTGCGCTTGTTGGATCTGTCGGCGGAGATCCTCGATCTGCTGCAGCGAGGCGAGCTGGGCCTGAGTCACGGCCTGGCGCTGCTGGTAGCCAAGGATCCGCAGGTGCGCGACGAGCTAGCTCGTCAAGCGATCGAGCAGGGATGGTCCGTGACCGCGCTTCGAGCGCGCGCCGGTGAAAGCCGCGCTGCCGCGGGCGCGGGAAAAGATGCACCTACCGGGCGCCCGGGACGGCCAGCGGAAGCTCGGCGAGAGCGACCGGTCGACGTGGACGCTCAGAACGTCGCCAGGGCGTGGGGCGAAGTGCTGGGTGTCGCGGTGGAGATACGTCCCAGGCTCCATGGGCGGGTCCGGCTCGAGGTGGAATTCAACTCGCCCGAGGCGGCGCTGGCGTCGGCTCAACGATTCGGCGACACGGTCTCTCGAGGATCGAAGGGGAGCTGACTCCAGGCAGCGTGCCGTTGGCGCCACAGGCCCTCATCGCGAGGGCGGCGTCAACGGTCCAGTCCGCTTGGACCACCACCAATCCGAGAAAGGGAGATCTCGCATGACCACCGCCGCATTCGTTCCTCAACAATCCATCCGTCGGGCCGCGACGATCGCATGGGCGACTGCGCTCGGCCCGATTACCGCTCAGGCATTGGCGGAGCGCGATGACGTGACACTGCTCGCGGCCCGAGAGCAACTCGATGGGGCCGTCGAGTTGGAGCTCATGGAGAAGCACGCTGTGCTGGTCGGCTACCCCGATCTCTACACAGTCACTATCGCCGGTCGAAGATTGGCTCGCGAGCTAGCCGGGGCGGGCGGATATATCTATCCGGAAGGGCTACGTACCGCCGGTGTCAATATCAGGGAAGCCCGGCACATGATTGCCTGTGCCGGCGTGATAGCCGCATTGGAACGTCGCTATCCGGACCACCGCATCATCGGAGAGCGTGTGCTGCAACTCGATGAGCGCACACAGAAACGGCGACTGGCCAGCGTTCAGATCCGCCGTCATGGCCAGATGCGATCCCACGTTCCCGACGTTGTCATCTGGCCACCGGGTACCCCCGGAGAACCACCGCCATTGCCGATCGCGGTCGAGGTCGAGCTGACGCTCAAGTCCAACGAGGAGATCACCGCGATCTGCCGTGCTTGGGCTCGGTGTAGGTATGTCGAGGCGGTGCTGTATTACGTCGAGACCACGAACATGGCGGAAAAGCTCCTCGACACGATCGAACGCCTGAAAGTCGAGGAGATAATCGTGGTCAATCCCCTGATCGAGATCCTCAAACCACTGCCGGGGTTTCCGCTCGACGATCAGTAGTTGCCGCGCAGCAGTCGGAAGCGGAGTATCAAGCACCTCGCCGGTGTATGGACGCGCCAACCCGGTGGCCCCCAAGAGCTCCATCCACTCCTGCGGACGCAGGTCAATTGTACGCAGCCAACTCCGCCGGGAAGATAGAGATCACTCCCGCGCGCGCGAAGCTCAGTACGGTCCGCGCTGAGGCGTACTGTAAATGGTCTTATGAGCCGGCATCCCGTACCGCACGGAGCACCAGACGTTGACGCCGTCGCCGCGAGCGCCACCTATCGCGAGCTGATCGAGCGCTTGAAGCAGCGCATCCGCGAGTCTCAGGCCCGAGCGGCTAGAGCGGTCAACACCGAGTTGGTGATGCTGTACTGGTCGATCGGACGAGAGATCGTGGAGAAGCAGCAGACCAGCGGGTGGGGCGATGACATCGTCGGACGGATCGCCCAGGATCTCGCCGCGGACATCGGCTCTCCCCGAGGCTTTTCACGCCGCAACCTGTTCTACATGCGGCGATTCGCCGCGCTATGGCCCGACCGGGAGAAAGTGCCATCAGTGATGGCACAAATCGCCTGGACGTCGCATCGCGTGCTGATGGATCGCTTCAGCGAAGATCCACAGCTTTACACCTGGTATGCCGCGAAGACGGCGGGGAACCACTGGTCAGTCCGGCAGCTCCAGGGTCAGATCAATCTGCGCTTGCACGAGCGCCAGGGTGCTGCCCTGACGAACTTTGAGATCGCGCTCGATGCCGCTGATGCTGAACGTGCTCTGCAAGCGACGAAGGACCCTTACGTGTTCGATTTCCTCGAGCTCTCTGAGGAGGCCAAGGAGCGCCAGCTCGAGCAGGCGCTGATCGATGACATCCAGAGCTTCCTGATCGAGCTGGGGAGCGGCTTCGCATTCTATGGCCGCCAGCGAGCGCTACTCGTCGGCGAGCGGGAGTTCTTCCTCGACCTCCTCTTTTATCACCACACTTTGCGCCGCTTCATTGTGATCGAGCTGAAGATCGGCGCCTTCTGTCCAGCCGGAGTACGTCAGCAAGATGAACTTCTATTTGAACGCCCTCGACGAGCAACTCCGGACTGGTGATGACCGCGAGAGCGTGGGCATCATCCTCTGCGCTGAACGTGACGAGGCCACCGCAAAGCTTGCGTTGCACCGCGTCTACGCACCGATCGCCGTATCAACCTGGACGACCGGAGGACCCCAACCAGAGCTACCGCCCGTCGAAGTCACCGAAGACGTACCCCAGGATCTCTCTGAGCTCAACGAGCTCGACGAGGTACGCACAAGGCTGATCGACCGTGTCACGCGTCGCGCGTCGGAGATCACCGACAGCGAGGCCGAGCAGGGCACCGATTGATGCTCATTCAGAGGATAGGTCGGTGCGTCGTTCATAATGGCCGACATGGCCGTTCAGTTGTCGCTGCTACACCAGCCTCCGGAGTTTTGTTAGTACGCGTCTGGGCCTTGCGATCAGGATTTCTCGCGGCGTGCAACAACTCCGCATGGCGTCTAAAAGCTGTTGGCGACTGAGCCCTGGACGGAAGAATCTCTGAGGCTCGTCCGCGTCTCGGGAGCTTGGTGCTAGCGACCTTCTACGGAGAAGCGCTGTCTGGTCCGAACGGACTTCGTGTCGTGCATATCAGATGCAACGCGTGCCTTTGGAGTAGGTTTATTCGCATGCATGATCTGCCTCTTCCTTCAGCCGAGTAGAAATCTGTTCTTGGTGGAGCAGTTCTTCCGGTGTGTATTGCACAGCTCTGAAGGTGACAATGCATTCAGCAAAAGCCTTCGCTGATGCAGGCGCGCCCCGCATGCTGGACGCGACGAGTTCATTAATTTGCTCTTGGGTCCATGAACGGGCTGATAGGGCGACCACTGTCGCCGCCGATTGCGGTTCTCTGGCTAGCGTTCTCGCTCCTTCTTCTTTTGCCGATACTTTGGCCGCGGGCCTCAGCGCTGGCGAGCTGGTTTTGTGGCGGCTTCCAGATAGTGCCCCTATGCGGACCACAATCGCAATACGGCGACTATGACGTACTTGGTTTTGGTGGTCATGATGTTGCTTTCCCACTCTCCCCGCCGTGACCGGAGCAGGCGCCTGAGATGCCCCCTGATTTGCTCCACATCCCGTCCGCGCATTCGACCGGGTAGCCGCGCCCGTTTTCGAAGTTCGGAATGCAGGTGTGGGTTGAACAGAAGCCGCCTTCCGGTGCTTTGGGTGCCGACGGCGGAACTGGCGTCGGGGCGGTGGCTACCGGGACCGGCCCGCTTGTAACTGAGATCGTCTTCGAGGACGGTGCCGGTGCCTTTACGCACCTGGTTGCCTTGCCCCTGATGACGTGTCCGTGCTTGTGCTCCTTGACGGTCACGAGCTTCTTGACGTATCCGTGCTTGCAATGAAGCGTGAGTGGCTTCTTGGCCTGCGCCGCGTCAGGACCGAAGCCGAGCGTGGCTAGGACCAATGTGGCGAGGACATAGGGGCGTATTTGGAGCACTCTGGGGGTAGGTATCGGTCCGTCCCGCCGAGGGCTTGAGCGCCGTATCCTCTCGCGCGAGCCACGCCCCGCCCCGGTCAAGCCCTGGTTCCCCGGCGTTTTCGGCAGCAGCGACGAAGTCTCCGCTCTCGCGTGTTTCAACGATGGGTAGCAAGCGGGTAGGAGGGGCTCTGTAACGCCCCGTCAATGCTGGCCGTTCGGGGTCCTTTGAACCTGTCTCCTCGCCTATTTGAAACAGGTCCTTAAACGCAAAAAGAGCCTCGAGGCCCACAGCAGAGGAGATTCGACGATGACGGCAACACAGAAGAGGCCCCGCCGCCCGAAGGTGACGAGGCCTCGTCACCGCCGAAACCTGCGACCCTGATTCATGACAGCCGAGCGATGGCCGTCAGGCGGTCGTGCTGGCGGCGGCAGGCTTACCGGCGGCCGTCGAGGACGACGTACTCGGGCCGCCACCCCGCGGGCAACCACGACCACAGCCGCAAGCACGCACGCCGCGACAGCCGTCACCCTCAACAACACACCCCCAGACACGCCCTACCGCCCCTGCATCGGCGGAGCAGAATCAGAGACGGTCAGTAGCCGGCGCGTCGACGACGAGCACGAGTATTCGTCAGACGTGCTTGGGTCGTATGGAGCGTTGCCACACCAGGCGGCAAGGCATTCAGGCTGCTGCCAGCCGACGCATCCTCAGGCGGTTCGTGATGAGCGTGGTGATCGCTACGAATAAAGCGTGGAATCTGCCACGGTCCGACCGCGGTTTCTGGTAATCAGTTCGTTTTCCAGCGACCCGTTGACGGAAAGCGTCAGGCTGTGTGTGACGCGTGCGCCGCCTGCGGCTGGACTGCCTCGAAATCCCCATGCAATACATCCGGGTCGAGGTCGAAGCCATTGGGCCAGACGACTGTGCCGAGCTCGGGATCGACTCGGACCTGGGCAAAGTAGCCGGGATCCTGCAGAGGTTCGGCCATCGGCCCCCAGAGATCGTTCGCTAGATCGACCTCGCGGACCAGGCCATCGGTGAACGTCAGCCGCAGCCGGAAACCGTCGAGAGCTTCGACGGCGGTGACACGGGGAAGGCTCAAAGGCTGGGTCATGGCAACGGATCAATCTTAGCGAGTTCCTTACGCGCTTGGGCAAGTTCCCAGTCGGCCCGAAGCTCGTCCGGATGCAGCTCAGCCCACTCACGGATGAGCCGCAACGCTCGCACGGGAAGATCGCCCGCCTGGAGCTCCCCGGTAACGATGTCGATCTTCGCCTCATACTCGCCATAGCGAGCATGGAAATGCGGTGGCGGGTGGTCGTTGCTGTACATGTTGACGACGATCCCATAGAAACGGCTGATGCTCGACATAGGCTCTCCGAATCGATTGAGCAAAGGACCATAGACCGAGCTTGGGACGCCTGAGGTGCTTGGCTGGAGCAGCTCATCGCTTTTTGCGCTTCGGCTTCGGCTTGCGGACGCACTTCCGCTCTTTTTTGTCACAAACCTCCGGAGCTGGAACACCGATTAATGGTGTAGCTGTTATATAACACGCCACCAATTTACGACCTCGGCTGGCTTTTTTGTAATAACCCAGCTGGCTTGGATGTTCGCCGGCAGAATCAGCGCGCGAAGTCGCGTCTGCCGACTGGGAGCTCGCCGCCAACGAACGGCCGCTGAAAGCGATCGACCCGCTGCGCTAGACTTGAGTCATGGACTACGTCTCTCCAGGAAAGCTCGTCCCCGTCACCAGCGTCGAGGTCATCGGCGAGTATCGACTGCGCCTCACGTTCAAGGACGGCGTCGTTGGCGACGTCAGCTTCGCCGATCGCGAGTGGAAAGGCGTATTCGAGCCGCTGCGCGACCCCAAGCGCTTCGCCAAGGTTTCGATCGAATTCGGTACGATCGTCTGGCCCGAGGACGGCTTGGACATGGCACCCGAGCCGCTGTACGAAAAAGCCTGCGAACACCAGGTCCGCGGACCGACACACATCGCCGCCTGAAGCGACGCAGGTCCCGGCACATTCGTCCAGCAGGCGCGACTTCGCGCGCTGATTCTGCTGGCCGAAGTCCGGGCCTGCTTTGCTAAAAAAGAACGAGCCACCACCCTCCACATCGGCATAACAAAGAACTCGGGCTTAAACACAAAAAGAGCCTCGAGGCCCACAGTGGAGGAGATGCGATCGCGCGTGGCGCGCTACGCTTTAGGCATGAACGACACGCTGAACCTGACGATCGTCTACGAGCCTGGGGATGACGGCTGGATCACGGTGTCGATCCCCGAGGTGCCAGGCGTTCTCAGCCAGGGCCGTACGCGCAAAGAAGCACGGGAGAACGTCATCGACGCACTTGCACTCATGCTCTCGCCAGAGCCCAGCGACGTTGACGACCAGCGCGAGCGCGAAGACCTGCAGCTGACGATCGCCGCGTGAACGTACGTTTGCGCAAACTGCTGATTCCGCCGGCCGCAATCCCTGCCTGCTTCTCAATAAAGAACGAGTCGCCATCACAGCCGTCGGAAGGCGAACTCTTCAGACTGAACAACCACTCGATCGATGGTGTAGCTGTTATATAGAACGCTACCAATTTACCACCTCGGCTGGCTTTTTTGTAATAACCAGCGTCAGAGCAGGCCTGGATGTTCGCCGGCAGAATCAGCGCGCGAAGTCTTCTCTTGTAACAACCCAGCAAAGCAGGCGTGGACATCCGCCGAACGAATCGGGCCGCGAAGTCGGCCCGTTCGGCGGACTGTCCACGACCTGCGTAGGCGCCTGCCGGCCGAACGTCCAAGACCTGCGAAGGCTTGGTAGCGTGCTGAATATATGAGTGGTTTCGAAGGTTTTCGCGATTCGCCGCAGGCGCCGTTCTACCGTTCTGGCGCCAGCTCGCCGGATGACACATGGACCGAGGCCGCAAGGCGGCTGGAGAAAATGATCGAGTCCGCCACCGCGGCGGCCAGGCACCAACCGATCGAGATGACCGTCGAGCGCGTGTGCGGCTGGCACCGGGGAATCTTCCTGAGCACATTCCCGCGCGAGGCCGGACACATCCGCTCCGACCACGAGCCCGCCGAATTCGCGATCCCGATCGAGACCGGCGGCAAGACCGTCACCACACCGATGCACGGCGTGCTGCCGCACAGCGAGATCCTCACGCGCCTGCGCGGCGCCTGCGAGACGTTCAACACCAAGCGCGCCGCGCTTGCGCGCCGGACGGGAACGCTCACCGCCGCCGAGGGCGCCACCCCGCCGGCAGAGCTCTACGCCGCGATTCTCGAGATCCACCCCTTCGTCGACGGCAACTTGCGAGCGGCCTTCGTCGCCCTGCAGGTCGGGCTCGCTTCGCTGGGACTCCCCGTCATCGACTTCCGGGGCGTGCTGGAGCACCACGACGAGTGCCTGGGCTGGGCGATGCGTAACGACGCCGATCGCACGATCGCACCGCTGGCCGAGCTGATCGTCGAACTGGCGCAATGACGGCGCAACGGGCCCACCACGCGCTATCCTCAGGGACATGACGACCATCCGATACCGAGACTTGGACCTCCCCCCCGGACTCTGCATCGCCGACGGCAAAGGCGTCAGACCGTGGGACGAGAACTCCGCCAAAGAGCTCGCCTTCTGCGCCATGGTCCTCTCCCAGGGTGCCGAGCGCGGCCAGCAGATGCTCGACGCGCTGGAGCAGGACGAGCACGCAGCGGCCGTCTCCAGCCGCTGAACCTCGCCGCCCTGCTGGCCGAAGTCCCAGCCTACTCCTCTAAGTTGGCGCCACCCGCTAAGGAGTCGCTCCTATTTAACTGTCGGCACTACGGTGTAGTTCCACTCTGGGTGGAACTCGTCTCGCTCGATTTGCACGGTGGCGAACTGCTCGTCGGTGATTTTGATCTTGGTGGGGTAGGTGT
>Ga0208696_1000609_pt1 | contig 22811 bp, 15 predicted proteins | sample Sb_taG_9_FD_187711 | JGI IMG/M metagenome (GOLD analysis project Ga0208696, IMG submission 187711) | Peat soil microbial communities from Weissenstadt, Germany - Sb_50d_b_LC metaG (SPAdes) (version 2) | ecosystem: Environmental > Terrestrial > Soil > Wetlands > Peat | place: Germany... | reverse complement strand
CGCGAACATGGCCGCGCCCGTGGTGTAGGGCACCATGCCGATATCGACCTGCCGGCCGAGAATGGCCGTGGTGAGCTGTGCCCCGCCTTGGAACGGCACGGCGACCATGGTCAGTTTGAAGTGGTGTGCCAGCGCCTGCATGCTCAGCGACGATACGGTGCCGACGCCGGCCGAGGCGTAGTTGAGTTTGCCCGGGTTGTTGTGAACGTAGTCGATGATGTCATCGAGCGTTCGCCACGGCGCGTCCGCGCTCACCGCGAGCACGCTGACGTCGGTTGCGTAGTTACCCAGCAAGCTAAAGTCATCGAGGGTGAACGGCACCGTCGTTCCCGAAATGCGGGTAATGGTGAAAATCGAATTGACCCCTTGTCCGATGGTGTAACCGTCGGACACCGCTGTCGCGACGTCGTGCATGCCTAAGGTCCCGCTGGCGCCGGGTCGATTGAGCAGCACGACGGGTTGACCAAGCGCCGTCTCTAACTCAGGCGCGATCATACGCACCGCGGTGTCGACCGGACCGCCGGCAGTCGCCGGGACGATCACTTGAACCGGACGCGTCGGAAACGGCTCTTGCGTCCACCCATCGGCGTCGATCGCTATCACTGCGAGCGCGGCGCAGCCGACGGCAAGCGCGAGTTGCTTCATTGACGCCTCCTGTCAACGCCGATGCGCTTGTCATACCATGGCGGCACGAAACGCCAATGGCTGGGAGACAAGATGCGCATCGTCACGCTCGAAGAACATTTCAGTCTGCTGATGCCCGGCAGCCAAAACCCCTCGGCACCGTCGCCCGCCGCCGGCAATGTGCCCGATGTGGTCGCCAATGCGGCGGACAAGATGACCGACATCGGCGCCGGCCGGCTCGCCGACATGGATCGCAACGGCATAACCGTGCAGGTGCTGTCGAAAGCGGGAGTCCACATCACGCCCAGCGCGGACCAGTTCGACGGCAAGGAGGCGATCGCGTTCGCGCAAAAATTCAACGATGGCTTTGCCGCAAAAATCGCCGAGCGGCCCGATCGCTTTGCCGCATTCGCGCACCTGGCGGCAAGCATCCCGGAAGCGGCGGCGGACGAGCTGGAGCGCACCGTCACCGCGTTCGGCTTCAAGGGCGCCTTGATCAGCGGCACGATCCGCGGCGCGTTCCTCGACGATCCGAAATTCGCGCCGCTGCTCGCGCGGGCGGAAAAGCTCGATGTGCCGATCTATATCCATCCCGGCATGCCGCCCGCCGAGGTGCGCAAGGCCTACTACGAGGGATTTTCGAAAAACATCAATTTCGGGCTCGCCACCTTCGCCTGGGGCTGGCACTACGAAGTGGCGCTGCATGTGATGCGGCTGGCCGTGGCCGGCACGATGGACAAATATCCGAAGCTGAACTTCATCATCGGCCATATGGGCGAGGGCCTGCCGGTGATGCTGGCGCGCTGCGAGCATCAGTTCCGCAACGAGCTTTCGTTTCTGTCGCGGCCGCTGGCCAAAACCATCACCGATCAGGTCTACGTCACCTCGGCCGGCTTTTTCACCAACCCGCCGTTCGTGGCGGCGCTGGAAACATTCGGCATCGACCGGCTGATGTTTTCGGTGGATTACCCTTATGCCAGCAATGCCGACGGCCGCGCGTTCTTGGACAATGTGCCGCTATCGCCCGCCGATCGCGCCAAATTCGCCCACGGCAATGCCGACCGATTGTTGAAGCTGAATGCTTAGGCCGCGCTCGATCGGGCGCGGGCGATCGCCGCGCGAACGCGCCACGCCGTGATCGGCGTCTCGAACACCGTTGCGCCGAGCGGCCGCAACGCATCGTTGACCGCGTTGACGATCGCCGCAGGCGGGCCGATCGCGCCGTTCTCGCCGATGCCCTTGATGCCGAACATGGAAAATGGCGACGGCGTCTCGAGAAAATCGAGTTTGACATCCGGCATCGATGCCGCGTTCGGCGCCGTGTAGTCGGCAAGTGTCGTGGTCGTCGGCTGGCCCGCTGCATCGTAGCCGTTTTCCTCGAACAGCGCGTTGCCAAGCCCGTTGGAGAAGCCGCCAACGACTTGGCCTTCGACCAGCATCGGGTTCACCCGCGTGCCGCAGTCGGCGACGATGGCGTAGTCGATCACCTCGACGGCGCCGGTCTCCGGATCGACGGCGACGACAGCAGCGTGAGCCGAATAAGAGAACACGCCGGGATCATGGGCCTTGTGGCCGGCCGTGGCGGTGAGACCGCCGGCATCCATGTCGGCCGGCAAATCTTCGGGGTGGTGGTACCAGGCGCGGCCGATCTCGGCGAATTCCACGCTGCCTTGCGGGCCGTGGACGCGGCCGTTCTTGATTTCAACCTCGCCGGCTTTGCACTGCATGAGATGCGCGCCGATTTTTGCAATCGGTGCGATCAGAAGCCGGCAGGCTTCGGCGATCGCGCCGCCGGTCGTGACCATCGAGCGCGATGTGTAGGTGCCGGTGCCGGTGGGTGAGGTCGAGGTATCGCCGAAGCGCACGGCGATCTTGCGCGGCTCGATGCCCAAAATCTCGTGCGCCACCTGGGCGAACACCGTCTCATGTCCCTGGCCGTGCGAATGCGAACCGACTTCGAGAACAAGCTCGCCGTCGCCGGTGAGACGCGCGACCGCGGGCTCCATCCCCGGCACCAGCTCAATGCCCCACGCCGAATAGCCGAACGGTCCCGTGCCATACGCGGTCTGCTCGTAGAACGATGCAAAGCCGACGCCGATCAGCCGGCCATCGGGCTCGCGGTTTTTCTGGCGCGCCCGCAGCGCCGGCAGATCGATGAGTTCGGCGGCCCGCTTGAGCGCGGCGGCATAGTCGCCGCTGTCGAGCGTCTTCTTGGTGATCGACACATAGGGCATCTGCTCGGGCTTGACGAAATTGCGCAGCCGCACTTCGACCGGATCGATGCCGACTGCAGCTGCGATGCCGTCCATGACGATCTCGTGGCCGATGCACGACAACGGCCGCGCCACGCCGCGAAACGGCTGGCCGGCGGGCTTGTTGCTGACGACGTTGATGGCGCGGCCGCGAAACGCCCGGATGTCGTAGCAGCCCTGCATATTGCCGATCGCGAGGCCGCCTTCTATTCCGGCGGGCCACGGCCACGGCGAATAGGCGCCCGAATCCACGGTGACGTCGCATTCGAGACCGAGCACGCGGCCCTGCGCATCGGCATAACCGGTAACTTTGCACGCGTAGTCGCGGCAGGTGGCATCGCAGATGAGCGATTCGTAGCGATCCTGAATCCAGCGCACCGGCCGGCGCAGCCGCATCGCCGCCCAGGCCACGCACACGGTTTCGCTTTCGACATAAGTCTTCAGCCCGAAAGACGCACCGACGTCCGGCACCACCACGCGCAGCCGGCGCTGGCTGATGCCGAGCACTTGCGCCAATCCGATCTGCAGCGGCACCGGCAATTGATGGGCGACATAAACGACCAGCTCATCGAGCCGGCCGTCGTAGGCCGCGAGACAGGCGCGGCCCTCGAGCGGCAGCGGGTGCATCCGGTTCATGCGAAACTTGCGCTCGACCACGTGGGCGGCGGCGGATTTCGCCGCATTGAGGTCGCCAGCCTCGAGCTTGATATCGACCAGAACGTTGTCGCCCCATTCGTCGTGAACGAATGGCGCGACTTTTTTGAGCGCATCCGCCATGGTCACCACCGGCGGCAAGGTCTCGAAATCAACCTCGACGAGGGCGGCAAAGTCCTCAGCCTCGGCCCGCGTCGATCCAAGCGCCATCGCGATCGGTTCGCCGACGTGACGCACTTTGCCTGCGGCCAGGATCGGCCAATCGGAGGGTTTGAAGCCGGGCAGTTTTGCCGTCGAGCGCATCCTGCCGACGCCGGTAAGGTCCCCCGCCAGATAGATGCGGCCTTCCAGTCCTCGCGGCTTGCGTACTGCGAGGATGCGGGCGTGGGCATGGGGGCTGCGCACAAAAGCGGCGTGCAGCGTCCCCGGCAAAGCTATGTCGGCGCAAAACTGCCCGCGCCCTTCGAGAAAGCGCGCATCCTCGAGCCGGGGCAGCCTGGCGCCAATCCCATAATCGCTCGCCATCGCACGCCTCGGCGCTATTAGCCCCACAATTCCTTCGACGCGATCCGCGCGCCGTCGCTGAGCGCCTTGAATTTTGCCCAGACGATCGAGGGATGCACCTCTTTCGAGCCGGCAAACGTGGCGAAGCCGCAATCGGAACCGGCGATGACGTTTTCGCGGCCGACCACATTGGCGTAACGCACGATGCGCTCGGCGACCAGCTCTGGATGTTCGACCAGGATGGTCGAGTGCGAGATCACGCCGGGGATTAAAATCTTGCCGTCCGGCAGCTTGACGTCTTTCCACACTTTCCATTCGTGCTCGTGGCGCGGATTGGCGGCTTCGAACGAATAGGCGCCGGCGCGGATTTTTAAAATGATATCGACGATGTCCTTGAGCTCCATGTCGTGGATGCGGGGGCCCATATTGATGCCGTAGCAGGTATGGAAGCGGATTTTCTCCGGCGGAATGTCGCGCAGCGCGTGATTGAGCGCCTCGACCCGCACCTCCGCCCATTTGCGGCAATCGGCGATGCTCGCCTCGGGATGGATGATGTAATAGGTGACGAGCCGCGGATCGTCGATCTGCACCAGAAATCCGGCATCGACTATGGCCTTGTATTCCTCGTGCATCGCGTCGGCGATGGCGAAAATGTATTCTTCGGTCGATTTGTAATAGGCGTTCTTCTGCCAGTCCTCGATGTTGGACGGCGAGATTGCCGGCATGAACGCTTCCTCGACCTTGGCGCCGTTGAGCGCGGCCTTGAAATTGTCGATGTCGCGCTTGAGCCGGCCGTGGCCTTCGTAGGTGATCGGCCCGGTGCAGATCATGTGGGTGTGGGTCGAGGCGGCGTGGGTCTGCGAATAGAATTCCGGGAACGACAGGCCCTCGCGCGACGTGGCCCATTGGTTGCGCGGCCCGGCGCGGGTATCGACTTCGTAGCCGCCGAGCCGCTCGTTGATGTAGCTGACAAAACTCGGCTTGCCGTATTCGCCGTCGTCGACCACGTCGATGCCGAGCTCGATCTGCTTGTGCACGATCTCACCGACCGCGGCGGTGAGCCGCTGCGCCGCCGCCGCAGTGTCGAACGCTTTTGGGCCGTCGCGCTCGATCAGCGCCAAGAGATCGGGCGGCCGCGGCAAGCTGCCGGCGTGGGTGGTGAGTATCCGATCGGTACTGTGTTTCATGACTTCGCTTATTCCAATGTCACTTATTCCAAAGTCACATGGGCGGACGTGATGACGTTTTTCCAGCGTTCGGCTTCGTCGTGAAAGTAGGCGGCGGTTGATTGCGGCGTGCCGCCGACCGGCTCGGAGGAAAGATCGGCGAGGCGCTTTTGCACGTCGGGATCGCGCAGCGCTTCGTTCACTGCGGCACTGATCTTCTCGGCGATCGCGGCCGGCGTGTTCGGCGGCGCGCCCAGCGCATACCAGGTGACCGAGGCGAAGCCCGGCAGCGTCTCGGCGACGGTCGGCACGTCGGGTAAGCTCGCCACGCGCTGTGGCGACGCGACGGCGAGGAGCTTCAGCCGGCCGGCTTTGACGAGCTGCATCGAGACGCCGAGATTGTCGAACATGCAGTCGACGCTGCCGGCCACTAGATCGTTGAGCGCCGGCGCCGAGCCGCGATAGGGCACGTTCTGCAATTTCACGTGCGCCATCATCTGGAACATTTCGGACGTCAGATGCGACGTCGTGCCGTTGCCCTGCGTCGCGTTGGTGAGCTTGCCGTCATTGGCTTTGGCGTAGGCGATGAAGTCTTTTAACGTGTTGGCGGCGATCTTGTCCGGATTGACCACCAGCGCGTTCGGCACCCGTCCGATGACGGTGATGGGCACGAACAGCAGCGGATCGAAGTCGAGATGCGGATAGAGGTTTTGATTGATCACGAACGGTCCCGGCGGCGATGCCAATAGCGTGTAGCCGTCGGGATCGGACTTGGCGGCGACTTCGGCGCCGACATTGCCGCCGGCGCCGGAGCGATCCTCGATGATCACCGGTTGCCCCCATTTGCGCGACAGCCAATCGGCGATAATGCGCGGCATGACGTCGGCGGTGCCGCCGGCGGGGAAGGGGACCACGATTTTTACCGTGCGCGTTGGAAAATCCTGCGCCTGCGCTTGCGCCGGAACGGCAACGGCGCCAAGCGCCAGCGCCAAAGCCGGCAGCGTCCATCCGAAGCGCCGAGACGACACGGCGCGGTTTTTCGACATCATGCTTTTGCTCTTTGATGCTTACTCTTGGGAGTTTCGATGGGGTCGCCGCGGAACTTAGCCAAACGGTGCCATAGCCGCCAGTACGCGGCGCCGCGACATAGCGGCTTGCAGCGCTGCCATGCCGCGGCGCCGTTGCCGATGCGAACAGAGTTTTGCCCCAATGGCCTCCTCTGGTGCACAGTTGAGTGCCGGGCAGTGGGTCTGTCCTGAAAGGCATTGGGGGTCATGTCGGCACGCCGCTTCATCGCATCAGCGCTCCTCGGCCTGAACGTCGCGGCCTGCACCGCCGATTCCGGGCCGAAGGAGGCAGGCGGCACCGCGGTCGGCGCCGTGACCGGCGGTTTGATCGGCAATGCCATCGGCGGCAGCGTCGGTAACCGGCTCGCCGGGACCGTGATCGGCGCCGCGGTCGGCGGCTTGTTCGGCAACCGGATCGGCGCGGCCATGGACGACGAGGACAAGCGTCGCGCCTACGCGGCCCAAATGCAGGCGCTGGAAACCGGGCCGTCAGGCGCCCCGGTCGCCTGGCGCAATCCGGATTCCGGCCGCTACGGCAATGTCGTGCCCGGCCCCGCCTACCAAGCCAACGGCGCCACCTGCCGGCAATATACCCACACAGTCTATGTCGACGGCACCCCGCAGAGCGCGCGCGGCACCGCCTGCCGCAATCCCGATGGCACCTGGACCACGATCAATTGACCGCTGCCGGGTCTATCGCCTTGAAATCCGGGTGTTTTGCGTAACCCCTTCTTAAGCGCCTCGCTAGTAGAAACGTTAACGGTATGGCCTCGAGAGGCGGGTGCGATGACGAGCGACGGGCAATCCGTCGAACGGCTGCGGGAATATCTCCGGAACCTCAAGCCGGAAGCGCGGGCGCTGCTGATCGCAGAGCTCGAGCGCGCCCAATTGCGCGGCGACGACATGGCCGGCAGCGAGCTGGTGCTCGACGAGCTGCGACGCACCATACGCGCCGAGGCGCAGCAGGTGCCGCGCATCGGCGACGCGGCGCGCTTGTTCTTCATGCCGTTCGAGCCGTTCCTCATCGACGCCCCCGCCGACCACAAGCGTGTCGGCCGCATCGCGCGGCTGTCGCTCGAGCCGATCTGGGGCTGGATCGGCCGCGATCTGATTCCGGCCGAAGCCAAGGCGCTGAGCGAGGACATCAATCGCGCACTTCTCGCCGATGACAAGACCAAGGCCGATCAACTGGTCCGCGCCTTGCACGAACGCGCCATCCTGCGCATGCGGGAAGCCCTGGCCACGGTCGGCGCCGATGAGAAGGCGCAACGCCGGCTCGCCATCCAGGTCGGCTCGCCACGGGCGACCGAGGACGTAGCAACCCTCCTGCATGGGCTCGAAGTCCGCGACGCGCTCGCCGACTTGGCCAAGCGGTTGCCGAACTATGTGCGCGTCTTCGAGCGCGAACTGATCGAGCAGGCCAAGGTGCATATCGATACCGCGTGTGCGGCGAAGTCGCTCGGCGGCGACGCGTCGCGCAAGGCCGACGTCATCCGCTACGGTCTCGTGCTGCTGATGAGCCGGCTCGCCGCGCCGTGGCAGCTCATTCGTCTCGCCACCCGCGTCGCCGAGAGCGACGTTGCCGCGCGCGTCGCCGAAACGCCCTATGCGGTGGCGGTGGCGATCGTGCTCAGTGAGATGGAAGCCACAGTTGGCGACTTGCGCACCGCGTTCAAAGCCGGCAAGCCGGTGACGTCGATGCTCAAGGAGCTGCACGGCGCCGCGCGCGGGCTGCGTACCGAAATGGATCTCTCCGTCGAGTCGACCTGGAGCCGGCGACTGGCTGCGATCCGCAGCGACGTTTCCAACCTGCTAAAGTCCGAGATCGATGCGTCGCCCGGCCGGGTCCGCCGTGTGCTGCGTCCGCCGCCGGCCAAAGAGATCCGTCCCGGCTCGACGGTCGACAGCATCGAAGTCGAGGACGTGCAGGCGAGGGTCGAATTCGTCAACGCCTGCCGCAACTACGCGGGCGAGCTGGCATTGAGCGAAGTCACGGTGCGGGCTTATTCGGAACTGACGCAATATCTGGAGACCGGCACCAAGGTGCTGCTCGACGCCTTGCGCCATGCCGAGGCGGCCGAGCGCCCGTTCCGGCAGTCGCAGGTCGACGCCGCGATCCGCCTGTGCCGATCGTTGTTCGGCGCCGAATATGCCGAGCTGTTGACCAAGGCCGCCGACGTTGCCGTGCAGGCCGCGACCACCGAGCGCAAGTCCGTCCGCGCGTGAGTGCGCAATTGCCGCGCCGCGGTTCCCATTGCGGCCACAGTCGCGCCGTGATGTAAGGACGCGGCGCTCGGCAGCCGGCTGTGAGCCTGCATTGGTATCGCGGTGACGACCGCGGCCCGCGCTGGATGGCACTGAAGACCCGCCCATGATTCTGTGGATCGTTTTCGCCTTGATGACCGCAGCGGCAATCCTCGCCGTGCTGTGGCCGCTTGGGCGAAAGGCCGCCGCCGGTCGCGGCGGCACCGACCTTGCAGTCTACCAGGACCAATTGGAGGAGATCGGCCGCGATCGCAGCGCTGGCCTGATCGGCCAGCCCGAAGCCGAGGCCGCGCGCGTCGAGGTCTCGCGCCGGTTGTTGGCGGCGGCCGATGCACAGGCGACCGTGGCTGCGCCGACCGCGAGCGCGGCGCAGTCGCTGCGGCGCCGCCGCGCTGCCGCCGTCGCGGCGCTGCTCGTGCTGGCGCTATTGCCGCTGTGTTTTTATCTCGTGCTCGGCTCGCCGAATGTTCCGGGGCAACCGGCCTTCGCCCGCGCCCAGGCGGCGCCGGGCGGCCAGTCGATCGATGCGCTGGTCGGCCAAGTCGAAGCGCATCTGGCGAAAAGCCCCAATGACGGCGCCGGCTGGGAGGTGATCGCTCCGGTCTATCTGCGGCTCGGCCGCTTTGACGATGCGGTCATGGCGCGACGCAAAGCGCTTACGCTCAACGGCGAAACCGCGACGCGCGATGCCGATCTCGGCGAGGCCTTGGTCGCCGCCGCCAACGGCGTCGTGACCGATGCGGCCAAGCAAGTTTTTGAAACCGCCGTGAAAGGCGATCCGCACGAGGCCAAGGCGCGATATTTTCTCGGTCTCGCCGATGAGCAGGACGGCAACCGCGCCGCCGCCGCCGCGCGATGGCGCGCCATGCTCGAAGAGGCGCCGGCCGGCGCGCCGTGGGTCGGCTTCGTCCGTGCCGCGCTCGGCCGCGTCACCGGCGAGCCGGTTCCGGAAGCGGCGGGCCCGAGCGACGCGGATATTGCGGCCACGGCGAACATGAGCGACGAGCAGCGCGTCGAAATGATCCGCGGCATGGTCGGCCGCTTGTCCGATCGCCTGCACGCCCAGGGCGGCGACGTCGAAGGCTGGTTGCGCTTGGTGCGCGCCTATGCGGTACTCGGCAACCGCGACAAGGCCAAGGATGCCGCCGCCGACGCGCGGCACGCGCTGGCGGATCATCCTGACGACGTCAAACGGGTCGACGAGCTCGTCAAAGGCCTCGGGCTGGAAGGCTGACGGCAACATCATGCAGCGGAGCCGGACATAAATGACGCGCAAGCAACGACGCCTGGTTCTGATCGGCGCCGGGCTCGGCGTGCTCGCGGTCGCGGTGGCGCTGATGCTCAACGCGTTCCGCGATTCCATCGTGTTCTTCAATTCGCCGAGCGACATTGCCGAAAAGCACATCGGACCCGGCACGCGCATCCGGCTCGGCGGCTTGGTGAAAGACGGCAGCATCGTTCGCGGCAACGATCTGCGGGTGCGTTTCGAAGTCACCGACGGCAAGAGCGAGCTCCCCGTGAGTTATCAGGGCGTGCTGCCCGATCTGTTCCGCGAAGGGCAGGGCGTCGTTGCCGAGGGCACAATCGATGGCGGCGGCACGTTCAATGCCGATACCATTCTCGCCAAGCACGACGAGACCTACATGCCGAAGGAAGTCGCCGATGCCTTGAAGAAGTCCGGCCACTGGAAGGACGATTATGCGCAGCGCTCCGCGATGCCGGTGACGGGAGCGAACAAATGATTCCTGAGCTCGGCCATTACGCCCTGATGCTGGCGCTGGGGCTGGCGCTCATCCAGGGCATCATGCCGATCGTCGGCACGCGGACCAACGATGCGGCACTGATGAGCATCGCCGCGCCGGCGGCGCTGGCGCAATTCGTCTTCGTTGCCATCGCGTTTCTCGCGCTCGCCGAGTGTTACGTCGCCTCCGACTTCTCGGTGCTCAATGTCTACGAGAATTCCAATTCGGCGATGCCGCTGATCTACCGGCTCACCAGCATCTGGGGCAACCATGAAGGCTCGATGATGCTGTGGGTGTCGATCTTGGCGTTCTTTGGCGCCTTGGTCGCGTTGTTCGGCACCAATCTGCCGGTGACGCTCAAGGCCAATGCGCTCGCCGTGCAGGCCTGGATCGCTGCCGCCTTTGAGTTGTTCATTCTGATCACGTCGAATCCGTTCCTGCGCGTCGCCGATGCGCCGTTCGAGGGCCGCGATCTCAATCCGATATTGCAGGACCCCGGTTTGGCGTTCCATCCGCCGATGCTCTATCTCGGCTATGTTGGCTTCTCGATCGCTTTCTCCTTCGCCATTGCCGCGCTCATCGAAGGCCGCATCGACGCGGCCTGGGCGCGCTGGGTGCGGCCCTGGGTGCTCGGCGCCTGGATGTGCCTGACGCTCGGCATCGCCGGCGGCTCGTACTGGGCCTATTACGAGCTCGGCTGGGGCGGGTTTTGGTTTTGGGATCCGGTCGAGAATGCATCGCTGATGCCGTGGCTCGCCGGCACGGCGCTGTTGCATTCCGCCGTGGTCATGGAAAAGCGCGGCGCGCTCAAGGTCTGGACCATCCTGCTCGCCATCATCGCGTTTTCGTTGTCGCTGATCGGCACCTTCCTGGTGCGCTCGGGCGTGCTCACCTCGGTGCATGCATTCGCCACCGATCCGACGCGCGGCATTTTCATCCTCGCCATTCTCGTCGTCTTCATCGGCGGCGCGCTGGCGCTCTACGCTTGGCGCGCGCCGCTGCTCAAACAGGGCGGCCTGTTCGCGCCGATTTCGCGCGAGGGCGCGCTGGTCTTCAACAATCTGTTCCTGACTTCGGCCTGCGCGACCGTCTTTGTCGGCACGCTCTATCCGCTGGCGCTCGAGGCTTTGACCGGCGACAAGATTTCCGTCGGCCCGCCGTTCTTCAACGCCACCTTCGGCCCGCTGTTCATTCCGCTGATGCTGGTGATGCCGTTCGGGCCGCTGCTCGGCTGGAAGCGCGGCGATATCGTCAGCGCGGCGCAACGCCTGCTCGCCGCCGCGGTGCTTGCCGCCGTCGCCGTCGCCGCCGCCTTTGCGATCGAGCACGGCGGCCCGGTGCTGGCGCCGTTCGGGGTAGGCATTGCGGTGTTCGTCATGGCCGGCGCAGTGACCGATATTGCGGAGCGCACCATGATCCTGCGCCTGCCGATGCGCGCGACCTTGATGCGGGCGATCGGCCTGCCGCGCTCGGTGTGGGGCACCGCATTTGCCCATTTCGGCATCGGCGTGACACTCTTGGGCATCGTCGCCGTGACCGCATGGGGCAGCGAGCGGATTGTCGCGGTCAAGCCGGGAGAGACCGTCGACATTTCGCATTATCGGCTGACCTTCGACGGCGTGTTCAACCGCCCCGGTCCGAACTATCGCGACGTGGTCGGCCATTTCACGGTGCGCCGCGCGAGCGGCGACGTGATCGGCGCCATGGAGCCGAGCCGCCGCACGTTCCCGGCGCGCAACGAGGCGACGACGGAAGCGGCACTGATGTCGCGCGGCTTCAGCCAGCTTTATCTGTCGCTCGGCGATCCCAATCCGGACGGCACCGTTCCGGTGCGGCTGTTCTTCAAGCCGCATGTGCTGATGATCTGGGTCGGCGCCATCATCATGTTTTTCGGCGGTGGCCTTTCGCTGTCCGATCGGCGGCTGCGCGTCGGCGCGCCGCGGCCGGCCAAGGCCAAAGCCAAGACCGCGCTGCAGGCGGCGGAGTGAGCGCCGTGAAATATTTGCAGGCGTTCCTGCTGCTGATCGCGCTGCTTGCGCCGTCAAGGCTTTGGGCGGTCGAGCCGGACGAGATGCTGTCGGACCCGACTTTGGAGGCGCGCGCCCGCGCGTTATCCAAGGAATTGCGCTGCATGGTGTGCCAGAACGAGTCGATCGACGATTCCGGAGCGCCGCTGGCTCATGATTTGCGCGTGCTGGTGCGCGACCGCATCAAGGCCGGCGATAGCGACGCCCAGGTGCTCGATTTCCTGGTCGCCCGTTACGGTGAATTCGTGCTGCTCAAGCCGCGCTTGTCATGGCACACGGCGGCGCTGTGGGGTCTGCCGCCAGCCGTTCTGCTGGTTGGGGCGGCAGTGATCCTGATGGATTTGCGCCGCCGCCGCAGCGGCCAGGTGGCGGGAGAGCAGGCAAACCTGACAGCGGCCGAAGAAGCGCGTTTGGCGGAACTTTTGCGCGATCGCTCGGCCACGTAGTTCCGGGATGCAAGTTTTGCTCAGCTATTTTCTTTCCGAGCAGCGAAAGCGCCTCAAGCAATCGTCTCAAGTATTTGATTTCAAATGATAGTTTTTCACGTCGAAACATTACAAAGTTTTAATCCAGCCGACAGAAGCCGGTAAGGCTGACGGTCTCATGTTGACGCCCATATGCGGGGCTGGGGCGCCATCCGTCGCAGGGCGACGTAGCGATTTGGAGACGGTAATGCACGGCAATAGGCCACGTTCAACACTGTCGGCGCGGCGCTGGGCGCTGCTGGCGACCACGGTCGCCGGGTTCGGCGCAGCAGCGCTGGTTTTTGCGCCGCAGGCCGATCTGCTCGGCACGCCGGCGCAGGCGCAGAATCTCACCGACAAGGTCCAACAGCTTCCGCAACGGCCGGTCGGCTTTGCCGACATCGTCGAGAAGGTCAAACCCTCGGTGATCTCGGTGCGCGTCAAATTGGAGCGCCCGGCGAATTCCGCTCTGACCGAAGATGATCTGCCATTCCCGCCCGGCTCGCCCTTCGAGCGGTTCTTCCGCAAGTTCGGCGCGCCGAATGCGCCGGGCGGCAAAGAGGTCGTCACCGGCCAGGGTTCGGGCTTCTTCATCTCGGCTGACGGCTATGCGGTGACCAACAACCACGTGGTGCAGAATGCCGAGACCGTCACCGTCACCGCCGATGACGGCAAGACTTATACGGCGAAGGTCATCGGCACCGATCCGCGCTCCGATCTGGCGCTGATCAAAGTCGACGGCGCGAACTTTCCGTTCGTCAAACTGGCCGACGCTTCGCCGAGGATCGGCGACTGGGTTCTCGCTGTCGGCAATCCGTTCGGCCTCGGCGGCACCGTGACCGCGGGTATCGTCTCGGCGCGCGGCCGCGATATCGGCGCCGGCCCCTATGACGATTTCATTCAGATCGACGCGCCGGTGAACAAGGGCAATTCTGGCGGCCCGACCTTTGACGTCGATGGCAACGTCATCGGCGTCAACACTGCGATCTTCTCGCCGTCCGGCGGTTCCGTCGGCATCGCCTTCGCCATTCCGGCAGACACGGTGAAAAGCGTGGTCGCCCAGCTGCGCGACAAGGGCAGCGTGACGCGCGGATGGATCGGCGTGCAGATCCAGCCGCTCACGGCCGACCTCGCCGACAGCATGGGCTTGAAGCAGACCACCGGCGCGCTGGTGTCCGAGCCGCAACCCGACAGCCCGGCGGTCAAGGCCGGCATCCAAAGCGGTGACGTCATCACCTCGGTCGACGGCGCCGACATCCACGATGCGCGCGAACTGGCGCGCCGCATCGGCACCATGGCGCCGGGCACCTCGGTCAAGCTCGGGCTGATCCATCAGGGCCAGGAAAAAACCGTGACGCTGACGCTCGGCACTCTGCCGAACGAGAAGCAGGCCGAGAACACGCCGCAAAACCAGCGCGAAGTGCCGGACAGCGACGTGCCGAAGCTCGGCCTGACGCTGGCGCCGGCCAGCAAGGTCTCGGGCAGCGATGGTAACGGCGTCGTGGTCACTGCGGTCGCCGATGGCGGCATCGCCGCCGATCACGGCTTCCAGGTCGGCGACATCATTCTCGACGTGGGCGGCAAGACGGTGTCGACGCCGGCCGACGTCCGCAAAAGTCTTGCCGATGCGCGCAAGGAGGGCAAACGCGCTGTCTTATTCCGGGTGAAGTCGAGCCAGGGCACCAAGTTCGTCGCCCTGCCGCTTGGCAACGCCTGAGTAATGGGGCGATCCGCCGGCATCCGTCGCCCCCGCTGGCGGGCGTACCCTGGGGACGGGCCGTAAGGCCCGTCCCCGCCGAATACCAACTCTGCCTCCCGGCATACGTCGCCCCCGCCGGGGTGGAGTCGGTAGAGGGGGTGGCGGGCACTGCTCGCCACCCCCTCACTATTTTCACTATTTTGCGATATTAGCGATCGGATGGTGGCGCGGCCGATCGGCGCTCCGCGCCCAGGTTCGCGGCTTGGTCCGGGCTTTGGATCGATATTGCCGAAAGCTGTTGAAACAATATGATTCGACGCGGGACCGACACGGCTCCCTGACCACGGCAGCACATCATGCGCCTTCTCATCATTGAGGACGATCGCGACGCGGCCGATTACCTGGTCAAGGCGTTCCGCGAGGTCGGACACATCGCCGACCAGGCCACCGACGGCGAGGAAGGCCAGGCGATGGCGCTCGACGGCCAATACGACGTGCTGATCATCGACCGCATGTTGCCGAAGCGCGACGGCCTTTCCATCATCAACACCTTGCGCGGCAAATCGATAGAGACGCCGGTGCTTATTCTCTCGGCGCTCGGCCAGGTCGACGACCGGGTCAAAGGATTGCGCACCGGCGGCGACGACTATCTGGCCAAGCCCTACGCCTTTTCCGAACTCCTTGCCCGTGTCGAGGCGCTCGCCCGCCGTCCGGGCAAGCGCGGTGAGGAGACCGTCTATCGCGTCGGCGATCTCGAGCTCAATCGCTTGTCGCATGAAGTCAGCCGCGCCGGGCAGGAGCTGCAATTGCAGCCGCGCGAATTCCGGCTGCTCGAATATCTGATGCGGCATGCCGGCCAGGTCGTGACCCGCACCATGTTGCTGGAGAACGTCTGGGATTATCATTTCGACCCGCAGACCAACGTGATCGACGTGCACATTTCGCGGCTGCGCTCGAAGATCGACAAAGGCTTTGCGCAGCCGCTCTTACATACGGTGCGTGGCGCGGGTTACATGATCCGCGAAGGCGCGCGCTGACGGCGCCGAACAATTTCATCCTGCTCGCGGGATCACGGGAGATCGCATGAGCGCCAACAATGCAGCACCATTCCTCGCGGCGCGCGAATTCTTGCTGCGCCATCGCGAGGACTACACGACCGCCTACCGCGATTTCCGCTGGCCGAAGCTCGAGCGCTTCAACTGGGCGCTCGATTACTTCGATCCGATGGCGCGCGGCAATGACCAGCCGGCGCTGTGGCTGGTCGACGAGGATGCGGGCGAGACCAAGCTCTCCTTCGCCGAATTGAGCGAACGCTCGAACCGCGTCGCCAATGCGCTGCGCGGCCTCGGCGTCCGCCGCGGCGACCGCATCCTGCTGATGCTCGGCAATGTCGTGCCGCTGTGGGAATGCATGCTGGCGGCTATGAAGCTCGGCGCGGTGATCGTGCCGGCGACCATGCTGCTGACCCGCAACGATCTCGCCGACCGCTTCGCCCGCGGCCGCGTCCGCCACGTCATCACCAGTTCGGACGTCGCCGCCAAATTCGCCGACCTGCCGGGCGACTATACGCGGATTGCCGTCGGCGGTGCCGTACCGGGCTGGGAGGCTTATGCGAAAGTCTACGAGGCCTCCGCCGACTTCACGCCCGACGGCGAGACGCAGGCCGACGATCCGATGTTGCTCTATTTTACGTCGGGCACCACGGCGACGCCCAAGCTCGTGCTGCACAGCCACCAGAGCTATCCGGTCGGCCATCTGTCGACCATCTACTGGATCGGGCTCAAGCCCGGCGATGTCCATCTCAACATCTCTTCGCCCGGCTGGGCCAAGCATGCCTGGAGCTGCTTTTTCTCGCCGTGGAGCGCGCAGGCCACCATCTTCATCGTTAATCAGCGCCGCTTCAACGCCAAGGGGCTGCTCGACACCATCGCGCGCTGCGGCGTCACCACGTTCTGCGCGCCGCCGACGGTGTGGCGCATGCTCATCCAAGAGGATTTAAGCGCATGGAAGGTGCACATGCGCGAGTTGATCGGCGCCGGCGAGCCGCTCAATCCGGAGGTCATCGAGCGGGTCAAAGCGGCCTGGGGCATCACCATCCGCGACGGCTACGGCCAGACCGAAACCACGGCGCTGGTCGGCAATTCGCCGGGCCAGACCGTGAAGCCGGGCTCGATGGGACGGCCGTTGCCGGGCTATCGGGTGGCGCTGCTCGACGTGAACGACAAAGAGCAGAAGGAGGGCGAAATCTGCCTGATGCTGGAGCCGCGGCCGACCGGGCTGATGCGAGGCTATCAGGCCGACGACGGCGGCATCCGCCCGATGGACGGCGCCGTCTATCGCACCGGCGACGTCGCTTCGATCGACGACGATGGCTACCTGACCTATGTCGGCCGCGCCGACGACGTCTTTAAGTCGTCCGACTATCGCATCAGCCCGTTCGAGCTCGAAAGCGTCCTGATCGAGCATCCGGCCGTGGCCGAAGCCGCCGTCGTGCCGTCGCCCGATCCGATGCGGCTTGCGGTGCCGAAGGCCTTCCTGGCGCTGGCGCCGGGACACGCGGCGGACCGCGCTACCGCGCTGTCGATTTTCCAGCATTGCCGGGTGGCGCTGGCGCCATTCAAGCGGGTGCGGCGGCTCGAATTCGCCGAGCTGCCGAAGACGATCTCCGGCAAGATTCGCCGGGTCGAATTGCGGCGCGCCGAAGCCGACAACCAGCGGGGCGGCAAACGCGCTTCCGCCGAGTTCTGGGAAGAGGATTTTTCCGAGAACGAAATCGGCAAGCGATCTGAAAGAGCCTGATCCGTGACCGCACTCGGCAAGTTACTGCGCACCACGGCGTTCCAGCTGACGCTGGTCTATCTGCTCATCTTCATCGTCTTCGCGGCGTCGCTGCTCGGCTATTTCGCGCTCAATACGCGGCGCCTGATCACCGAGCAGATAACGACGACGGTCGACACCGAAATCTCCGGGCTGCGCGAGCAGTACAATCAAGGCGGCATCAGGCGCCTGGTCATCGTCGTCGACCTGCGCTCGCGGCGGCCGGGATCGAGTCTTTATCTGGTCACCACGGCGACCGGCGAAGCGCTCGCCGGCAATGTCGGTTCGCTGGAGCCCGGCGTGCTCGATCATCCGGGCTGGCTCGAAACCAATTATCGCCGCCTCGAAGCGCCGGAAGGTAACGATCATCGCGCGCTGGTGCAGGTGGTGCAGTTGCCCGGCGGCTTCCGCCTCCTGGTCGGGCGCGACCTCGAGGAACGCGAGCGGCTGTTCGGCATCATCGCCAATGCCGGGCAATGGTCGCTGGCGCTGGTCATCGTGCTGGGGCTGGCCGGCGGATTCTTCGTCAGCCGGCGCGTGCTCAACCGCATCGAGGCCATGACCGAGACGGCGCAGACCATCATGGCCGGCGATCTCGCCGGCCGCCTGCCGGTCGCCGGCACCGGCGACGAGCTCGACCGCTTGGCCGAGCACCTCAACGCCATGCTCGAGCGCATCGAAGCGCTGATGCGCGGGCTGAAGGAAGTCTCCGACAATATCGCCCACGATCTCAAAACGCCGTTGACGCGGCTGCGCAACCGCTGCGAACAGGCGCTACGCAGCGCGGCGGGCGTCGGCGATTACCGCGCGGCGCTGGAAGCCACCATCGCGGAATCCGACGATCTCATCCGCACCTTCGACGCGCTACTGATGATCGCGCGCGCGGAGTCCGGCCAGGCGCGCGACAACATGACCGAATTCGACGCTGCCGAAATTGCCCGCGACGTCGGCGAGCTTTACGAGCCGCTGGCCGACGAGAAGGGGATTGCGCTCACGGTCGAGGCGCCGGCGGCGGCGCCGGTGCGCGGCAATCGCGAGCTGGTCAGCCAGGCGCTGGCGAACCTGATCGACAACGCCATCAAATATGCCGGACCAAACGGCAAAGTGAACGGCGCGCCGTCCGAGATCGTGGTCAAGGCCGGCAATGACGGTGAGCGCATTGCGCTCAGCGTTGCCGACCGCGGCCCGGGCATTGCCGAAGCCGACCGCGGCCGGGTGGTGGAACGCTTCGTGCGGCTCGAGCAGAGCCGTTCCGAGCCGGGCTCAGGATTGGGCTTGAGCCTCGCCGCCGCGGTGGCGCGCCTGCACGGCGGCGAACTGAAGCTCGAAGACAATCATCCCGGCCTGCGCTCCACCATCGCGCTGCCGCGCGCCGGGCCGGCGGGGACCGCATGAGCCGGCCCCCGGTCAAAAAGCGGTCCGGGAAAAAAATTGACGAAGCGGCATTGATCCGGCGTCTCGCCGGCGCGCTGCCGCTGTCGACCGCGGCAGAAACCGCGCGGGTCGCGGCGTGGCTTGCCGAAATCAAAACCGGTGCCGCCGGCAAGACGCTTGCGGCGCTGATTATCGAGTATCCGGCGTTGGGTGGCCTTTTGGCGAGCATCGCCGAGACCGCGCCCTATCTGTGGGACCTCGTTCGCGCCGATCCGGCGGCCTTCGTAAACCTTGTCATCAGCGATCCCGATAAGGCGCTCGTTGCGTTGCTCGCCAATGCGCAGCGCAGCGCCGCGGCGGCGCGCACCCAGCCGGTGCTGATGCGCGCGCTGCGCCGCACGAAGGCGCAAGCGGCGCTCCTCATCGCATTGGCCGATATCGGCGGCGTCTGGCCGGTGGCGCGGGTGACGCGCGCGCTCACCGCCATGGCCGACATGGCGCTCGGCGCTGCGGTCAATCATCTGCTTCGCGACGCCGTGCGCCGCGGCAAGCTCGTGTCCGGCGACAAGAGCCACCCCGAGAAAAACTCCGGCTATATCGTGCTCGCCATGGGCAAGATGGGCGCCTATGAGCTGAATTTTTCCAGCGACATCGATCTGATGATTTTTTTCAATCCGGACGTCACCAGGCTGGCGCCGAACCTCGAGCCCGTCGGCTTTTACGTGCGGCTCACGCGCGATCTAGTGAAGCTTCTGCAGGAACGCACCGCCGACGGTTACGTGTTCCGCGTCGATCTGCGGCTTCGCCCCGATCCGTCCTCGACCCAGATCGCGATCTCGACCGCGGCGGCTCTCGATTACTACGAGCGCCGCGGACGGAACTGGGAGCGCGCCGCCCTGATCAAGGCGCGGCCGAGCGCCGGCGATCTTGCCGCCGGCGAAGCGCTCATCCGCGAGCTTTCCCCGTTCATTTGGCGCAGACACCTCGACTACGCCACCGTCGCCGACGTGCACGCGATGAAGCAGCAGATCCACGCCTATCGCGGCCATGGCGAGATCGCGGTCGAGGGCCACAACATAAAACTCGGCCGTGGCGGCATCCGCGAAGTCGAGTTTTTCGCCCAGACCCAGCAGCTCATCGCCGGCGGCCGCCACAGCGAGCTGCGTGGCCGCGAGACGGTCGCTACCCTTTCAGCGCTGGCCGACGGCGGCTGGATCGATGCCGAGGCGCGCGACGCGCTCACCGCGGCCTACAACTTTTTGCGCCGCGTCGAGCACCGCCTGCAAATGATGGCCGACGAGCAAACCCACAGCTTGCCGGCCGATAGCGCGGTGCTCGGTGAATTCGCGCGCTTTCTCGGTTTCAAGGACCGCGACGATTTCGCCGACACCCTGCTGGTTCATCTGCACAAGGTCGAGCAGCACTATGTCAGACTGTTCGAGCGCGCCCCGGCCTTCCTCGCCCAGCAACAAAACCTGTCGTTCGTCGGTACCGACGTCGAGGGCGGCACGCTCGATCGGCTGGCGATTCTGGGCTTTCGACAGCCGCAAGACGTCGCGGCGGCGGTGCGCCGCTGGCGGGCAGGGGAATACCGGGCGCTGCGCAGCGAGCAGGTGCGAAACAATGTCATCGAGCTTGTGCCATTGATCATCGAGCAATTCTCGCGTGCCGAAAATCCGGACGCGGCGTTCGCGACCTTCGATCGCTTTCTGGCGGGGCTTCGCTCCGGCGGCCTGTTCCTGCCGCTATTGCGGCAAAACCCGGAGCTCATTCGCTTCATCGCCTTGATCCTCGGCGTCGCGCCGCGTTTCGCCGATATCCTGGCGCAGAGCCCGAACTTGATCGATCCGCTGATTGAGCCGAGTTTCTTCGGCGCGCTGCCCGACGAAACGCAGCTCGAGGCCGAGCTTGCGCGCCGGCTGGTCGATACGCAGGGCTACGAAGGCGTGCTCGATGCCATCCGCTTGTTCGGCCAGGAGCACATGTTCCTGATCGGTGCGCGGATTCTTTCCGGTTCGGTGTCCGCCGAGCAGGCCGGAGAGGTTTTTGCACGCCTTGCCGATGTTCTCATCCGCGCTGTTCATCGCAAAGTGGAGGAGGATTTCGCCGCCACATACGGCCGCATCCGCGGCCAGGAGACCGCGATCCTTGCGCTCGGTCGGCTCGGCGCCTGGGAAATGACGGCGAGCTCCGATCTCGATCTGATCGTGATCTACGATTTCGACCAGAACAACCCGACCTCCAATGGCAAGCGGCCGCTCTACGGCGCGCAATATTTCGCCAGGTTGACCCAGCGCCTGATCAGCGCGCTGACGGTGCAGACCAATTATGGCGCGCTCTATCAGGTCGATATGCGGCTGCGGCCGTCGGGCCGCTCCGGTCCGCTGGCGACGCAGATCGGCGGGTTTGAAAGCTATCAGGAGCGCGAAGCCTGGACCTGGGAACACATGGCGCTCACGCGCGGGCGCGTTGTGTCGTCGTCGCCACTGTTCGCCGCCCGCGTCGAAGCGGTGATCCGAAGCGTGCTCTGCCGCAAGCGGAACTCGCGCAGCATCGCCGCCGACGTGGTCGAGATGCGCGGCGCTATCGCCAAGGAGAAGGGCGACGCCAATCCGTGGGACCTTAAATATTCAACCGGCGGCCTCGTCGACATCGAGTTCATTGCGCAATATCTGCAGCTGGTGCACGCCGCGGCGCTGCCGGAGATTCTCGATACCTCGACGGCGCGCATGCTCGACAAGGCCGCGCGGCTCGGTGTGCTGGCGCCAGAAGACGCTGCGGTGCTGCGGCCGGCGGTGCGGTTGTTTCACGATCTCACTCAGGTGCTCCGCCTCTGTCTGCCCGGCACGCTCGACCCGAAAGCGGCCGGCACCGGCGTGCTCGCGCTGTTGGCGCGCGCCGCCGACCTGCCGGACTTCCCGGCGCTAGCGGCTTACGTCGCAGAAACTCAGCGCCAGGTGCGCGAAAGTTTCGTGCGGATTTTGGGGAAGGCGCCTTAGGCCGCCGTTTGCGTCATTTCAACGCGCTGCGGCGTTGCCGCTTCGATCGGCAACCGCACGACGACGGTGGTGCCTTTGCCGAGCCGCGAACTGATGCGCATGACGCCGCCGTGCAGCTCGGTCAGCGACTTGGCGATGGCGAGGCCGAGGCCCGAGCCCTGATAGCGCTTGGTCAGCTGACTCTCGACCTGCTCGAACGGCCGGCCGAGCTTGTGCAGCGCGTCTTTGGGGATGCCGATGCCGGTGTCTTCGATGGCGATGGTGACCTTGCCCGCGCGTATATGGCCGCGCACCGTCACCGCGCCGCCGTCCGGCGTGAACTTCACCGCGTTGGAGAGAAGGTTCAGTCCGATCTGCTTCACCGCGCGGTGGTCGGCCTTGAAATGGATCGCGGGGTCAACGTGGGATTCCAGTTTGAGATGTTTCTCGTTGGCGCGCTGCCACACCACGCGCAGGCAGTCGGCGAGAACCGAATCGAGGTCGACCTCTTCGGGCGCCAGCCGGATGCCGCCGGCCTCGATCTTCGACATATCGAGAATGTCGTTGATGACCTCGAGCAGATACTGTCCGCTTTCGCGGATGTCGCGGGAATATTCGCTGTATTTTGCCGCGCCCAGCGGGCCGAACATGGCGGCTTCCATGATCTCGGAGAAGCCGATGATGGCATTGAGCGGCGTGCGCAACTCGTGGCTCATATTGGCGAGGAACTTCGACTTGGCCTGGTTGGCCTCCTCGGCGCGGGTCTTTTCCTCGGCATATTTTCCGGCAAGGTCGGCGAGCTGATCGGTTTGCAGTTGCAGCGCTTCCTGCGATTTGCGCAGGTCGCTGATGGTTGCGGCCTGGCGCTTTTCGCCCTCGACCAGCTTCTGCTCGTGCAGTTTGATCTTCGTAATATCGGTGCCGACCGAAACGTAGCCGCCGTCCTTGGTGCGCCGCTCGCTGATGTGCATCCAGCGGCCGTCGTCGAGCCGGACTTCGAACGTGCCGGCGCCGGGGGGCTGGATGTCGTCGTGGGCCACCGTGGTGCGCAGGATCGGTTTTTTGCCGGCGGCGACCACGCTCTCGTAGCGCGCGCCGACCTGCACCGCCGCGTCGGGCAGGTGATGCAGTTCCTGAAAGTTCGAATTGCACAGCACCAGGCGATTGTCGGCGTCCCA
>Ga0208696_1000603_pt1 | contig 22926 bp, 20 predicted proteins | sample Sb_taG_9_FD_187711 | JGI IMG/M metagenome (GOLD analysis project Ga0208696, IMG submission 187711) | Peat soil microbial communities from Weissenstadt, Germany - Sb_50d_b_LC metaG (SPAdes) (version 2) | ecosystem: Environmental > Terrestrial > Soil > Wetlands > Peat | place: Germany... | reverse complement strand
GATTGGCCGCGAACGGCTCGACGTCGTCAGCGTGGCCACCTACGCCCCGCAGCACGCCGAGGTGTCGTCGCCTGCGCCGCCGCCGGCGTCCGGGCCGTCTGGTGCGAGAAGCCTATCGCCACGAGGCTCCCCGACGCCGAGCGGATGGTCCAGACGTGCGAGGCGGCGGGTACACTCCTCGTTGTCAATCACAACCGGCGCTTCAATCCCAACTACCGGCGCCTGCGCGACCTCGTGGCCGCGGGGGAGTTGGGCGACCTGACATCGGTCTCGGTCCAGTGGGGCACGGGCCGGCTGGGGAACGTCGGCACACACCTGATCGACGCGGCCGTGATGCTGACCGGGCGCGCGGTGCGGGCTGTGTCGGGTACGCTCGACCGGACGGGCCGTCCCGACTGCCGTGGCCCCCAGTTCCGCGACCCCGGCGGCTGGGGGTTGCTGCGGTTGGACGGCGGACTGATCGCCACGGTGGACGCGGCCGACGAGGCGAGGGGTCCGGCCCGCGTCATTCTCAACGGCACGAAGGGACGGGCCATCACCGGCGGCGACGACGTGACGCTGGAGTTCTGGGACGGCCGCCGCGACCATTGGACGAGCCGGCGCGGGGAAGCGACGTCGATGGACCGGGCGCTGGCGGAGATCGTCGCCTGGCTGGACGGCGGCCAGCCGTTCCCCTACGCGCCGCAGGAAGCCGTCGGCGTGCTGGAGGCGATCGTCGGCTTCCACGCCTCGCACGCCCGCAGCGGCGCCTGGGTGGAGTTGCCGCTGGGCGGGGAGGATCGCGACCGGGAGGTTCGGAGTGGATAGCTCTCCGACCGCCGCGGACAGCAGCTTTCCCATTGGCACCGGCGGAGATCCCTCGATGAAACTCCTTGGCAAGAAGGCCCTCGTCACCGGCGCCGCCCGCGGGATCGGCCGCGGCTGCGCCCTGGAACTGGCCCGCGCCGGCGCCGACGTCGCCGTCAATGATCGCGAGCGCACCCCCCAGGCCGAAGCCGTCGTCGCCGAGATCCGCGCCCTGGGCCGCCAGGCGTTCCTCGTCGAGGGCGACGTCTTCGCCCGGCCGTCGTGCGAAAGCGTCGTCGCGCGGGCCGTGGAAGCCCTGGGCCGCATCGACGTCTTCGTCAGCAACCCGGCGTTTTCGCGGCGCGGCGACTTCCTCGATTACGACCCCGAGACGTTCGACAAGGTGCTGAAAGGGACCCTGGTCGGCGGGTTCCACATGAGCCAGCTCGTGGCCCGGCACATGGTCGCGCGCGGCGGCGGGGGCAAGATCGTCTTCATCTGCACCATCCACTCGCGCGTGCCCTACGTCCGCAGCGTCGCCTACAACGCCGCCAAGAGTGGGCTGAAGCAGATGGCCTTCACCATCGCCGCCGAACTGCTGCCGCACCGCATCAACGTCAACGTCATCGACCCCGGTTGGATCGACACGCCCGGCGAACACGAGACGTTCGGCAGCGACGCGATTGCCAGGGCGGCGCCGAAGCTGCCCTGGGGCCGCATCGGCACGCCCGAGGACATCGGCAAGGCGGCGGTGTTCCTCGCCTCGGACGACGCCGACTACGTCACCGGCGCGGCGCTGCTGGTCGATGGCGGCCTGTGGCTGCGAGCGGCGAAAGAAGGAGGGGTGGACGTGTAGCCCGACGAGATTCGATTGGCGTTTCGCCCGCCCCGCCCTTATGCTGGCCGCGACACCGCTGCGGGAGGGCGAAGGCAGATGAGCGCGGACAGCGACCCGAACGACTCCGCAAAGAAGCAGGCGGCCGCCCCGCCGGACTGTCCGCTCACCCACCGCGAGCAGACGCGCAACCTGCTCATCTACACGGCCAACTGGGCCCTCCTTTACCTCGCGTCGCCGGTCACCTACGTCGGCCTGCTCCAGGCGACGCTGCTCAAGCGGCTCGGCTATTCCGACGCCGTCTCCAACCTGCCGGCGAGCGTCTACCTCTGGACCACGCCGTTGCCCGTCCTCGTGGCCTGGTACTTCCCGCAGGTCCGGCTGCTGAAGCGACTGATGGTATTCGCCTTCGCGGTCGTTGGCGCGATGGGCGCGCTGGCGGCCGCGGCCGTCCTCTGGCTCGGGCCGGACTGGGTGCTGGCGGCCCTCCTCGTCGCGGCGGCCGTCCTTGGCTGCGCCATCGGCGTCATCGGAACCTGCCTGTGGGAGGTGCTCGGCCGGGGTGTCTCCGAATCGCGGCGGGGACAGGCGCTTGGCCTGGCCTTCGGCGTCGGGCCCGTTTTCGCGGTGCTGGCCTCGCTCGCTTCGCAGGTCGTCCTCGGCGGCAAGGTCCAGGGCTTCGACCTGCCGTTCTCCCTGCCCACCCTCCCCTACCCGTGGAGCTTCGCGGCCCTGTTCGCGGCCAGCGTGCCGGTCATGGCCTGGGCCGCCTTCCAGTCGAGTTGGTTCGTCGTCCCGCCGCCGCCCGTCGAGGTCGCGCGCCGGCCGTTCGTCGAAGGGGTCCTCGGCGGCTTCGGCCGCTTCTTCGGCTACCGCCTTGTCCTTATTGCCGCGGTCGCCTACGTCCTCGTCTATTCCGGCCACGAGGTCCTCCAGAACATTTCGCTCTATACCCGGGAGGCCATCGGCCAGGAGCCGGACAGGTACGCCGGCCTCCAGCTGACGCTGCGCTTTGGCTTCCAGATTGTCGCCGGCTTCTTCCTCGGCTGGCTGCTCCTCAAGCCCAGCCCGAAGGCGCTGCTGCTGACGACGGCCTTCCTGTCGCTCCTGGGCGTCGCCTGGGCGCTGGCCGTGCCCGGCGTCTGGTTCCTTGTCGGCTTCGGCATCCTCGGCGCCGGCGAGTTGTTCGGCGTCTACTACCCCAACTACATCCTTGGCTGCTCGCCCAAGTCAAAAATGCCCCGCAACATGGCCTTCACCAGCCTCGTCGTCATGCCCGTCGGCTTCGCCCCGCTGCTCTACGGGGTCATCTCCGACCCGCTCGGCGGCGAGGACAAGCTGTTGGGGTTCCGACTGAGTTTCGCGGCGTCCCTCGCACTGCTCCTGGCGACGATGGCCCTCGTCCTCGTCGGACTGCCGGCCCGGCCGCGGCCCCGCCGGGCGGCAGGGTGTGACCCGCGCGCGGGCCTTGACGTGCGGCTTCGGTGTGTTCGTCACCCTTTTGGCACTCGGATTAGGGCAGACGAGCCAGACACTGATCGAGGCCATCTTCCTCATTCAGGGACTCTTTGGCGGGCCCTCACTCGGCGTCTTCCTCCTGGGCGTGCTGTCGCGGCGGGCGAACGGCCCGGGTACACTGGCCGGCGCGGGGGCGGGGGCGGTCGCCGGCGGCCTGATCGGCTTCTCGAAGCAGCTCTTCGGCTACCCGATCGCGCCTTTGTGGATCGCCTTCGGGGCGGCCGCCGTGACCTACCTCGCCGGGTGGGCCGCGAGTTTCTTCTTCCCCGCCCCGACGTCGGAGCAGCGCGCCCTGGTCTACGACCGCGACGGCTTCGTGATCGTGCGGCAGTTCCTCGCGCCGGACGATTTCGCTGAGCTGCGCGCCCAGCTCGACCGCTACGTCCGCGATGTCGTCCCGACCCTGCCCGATAGCGATGCCTTCTACGTCGATAAGTCGCGCCCCGAGACGCTCAAGCAGATGCAGCACATGGTCGGCGATCCCTACTTCCGCGAGTACGCGCGCCACCCCAAATGGGCGGCGCTGGCCCGCGAACTGGTCGGCGAGGAGGTGGACTGTCAGGGTCCGGAGTGGTTCAACAAGCCGCCGGGGACCGCCAGCCCGACGCCGCCGCACCAGGACAACTACTACTTCTGCCTCAAGCCGCCGAACGTCGTCACCATCTGGCTGGCGCTTGACCCCGTGGACGAGGACAACGGCTGCCTGCGCTACGTCGCCGGCTCGCACCGCCGCGGTATCCGCCCGCACGGCCGCAGCAACGTCCTCGGCTTCTCGCAGGGCATCACCGACTACGGCCCCGGCGACCAGGCCGACGAGGTGCAGATTCACCTGCGGCCGGGCGACGCCGTCGCGCACCACGGCGAGACCATCCACCGCGCCGACGCGAACCCCTCGGCGGCGCAGAATCGGCGGGCCTTCGCCATGGTGCTTCGCGGGGTGTCGGCGCGCCGCGACGAGGAAGCGTTCGCCCGCTACATGGCTGCCCTGAAACAACAACACCAGCAGATGGGGCTGAAGGCGTGAGCCTGTCGCCATCGCTGGAAGGGACCGACCTGGACCGCCGCATCTGGGACGAGGAACCCGACGAGTTCCTTCGGTCAGGGCCCCGGTTTGATGGCCTCGCCCAGGTCGTCGCGGTTCGGCGGTTCGTCCCGCGGCGCCGGCTCCTCGCTCACCGGGGCGGCGTCAGGTGCCTGTTGAAGGTACGCGGACGTCATGACCAGCCAGCCGAGCGGCGCCAGGAAGAAGGAGACGATCACACCCGCGTAGGGGATGAGGTCCGGGCCGCTCGTCAGCGCGATAGCAATCAGGACCAGCAGGAGGTTCTTCCAGAAGCCGTTGCGCATGACGATGTCCTTGCTGGCCGAGAGGGCGTCGAATACAGTCATGCCTCGGTCCACCACCAGGAAGAACGGGAACAGCCAGATGGTCATCAGGGCGAGGCCCGGCAGGACACACGCCACGAGCCCCAGAAGGGTCAGGACCAGCACCAGGAAGAACAGGCCGACGAGGCGGCCGAACTTATCGAAGGCCCCGAACAGGTCTCCGAGTTGGGCCGTCCGATCGTTGCGGCGCAGGGCGTTGAGCGTCATCAAGCAAACACCACCTTCCAGGGGCCCGCACAGGATGAACAGCGACAGCCCGGAGAGGATTTGGAAGAGGATCGCGGCCACGAAGAGGATGAGGAAGTTCTCCTTGTAGACGGCGATGGCCTCGTTGAAGCAGCGGCCGATGTCGAGCCCGCGCCTCGATTCGGACAAGGGAGAGTCCACGGACGTAGCCTCCACCGGGGAAGGGGTTGGGGGATGCGCTGTCATGGCATGATAATGCCGCCCGGCACCGCGGCACAAGGAAAAAGGACGTTGATGGGAGATTGCGTGGCTGCCGCGGCGGGGTTGGCCTGTTGCTGCGCCGTTGCGTTGAGGTCCATCAGTAGGGCATGCTCCGCATGCCGCCCGCACGCGGCATGCGGAGCATGCCCTACATCGGCAACGAGGCGAAATGACGGAGGGCGAACGATGAGGCGACTTCCCGCCGCCCTGGCTGTCCTGCTGTGTGCCGCGCCGGCGACCGCCGCCGGCCCGCGCGTGCATGTGGTCGTGGGTGCCGACGCCCCACGGCTGGAGCGCTTCGCGGCAAAAGAACTCGCCGGACAGCTCAAGGCGCTGTTCGAGGCCGACGTGCGCATCTCGGAGGCGATGCCGGAGAAGCCGGAGCACTTGATCCTCGTCGGCAGCCCAGAGACAAACCCGGCGGTGAAGGCGCTGGCCGGCGACCGCTGGCCGAAGCTCTCCGACCAGGGGCACGTGCTCCGCAGCGCCGAGCGCGACGGCCGAAAAGCGCTGCTCGTCGGCGGCGGCAGCCCGGTCGCGACGCTCTGGGCCGTCTACGAGTTGGGCCACCACTTCGGCATCCGCACCCTGCTCAGCGGCGACGTGATGCCTGCGGAGTCGCCCCCGCTGAAGCTCGACGGCCTCGACCTGGTGCTGGAGCCGTCGCTGCGCCTGCGGACCTGGCGCACGCTCAACGACTTCGCCATCGGCCCGGAGTCGTGGGGCCTTGACGAGCAGAAGCGCGTGCTCGGGCAGCTCGCCAAGCTGAAGTTCAATCGCGTGATGCTGAGCGTCTATCCCTCGCAGCCGTTCGTCCATTACGAGTTCCGGGGGGTGAAAAAGAAGACGGGCGTTCTCTGGTACGGCTGGCGTTACCCGGTGGACGGCGACACCCCGGGCCGGGCCGCCTTCCGCGGGGCGAAGGTGTTCGAGAACCCCGACTTCGCCGGCAAGGCGACTTACGAGGAACGGACGAAGGCCGGCGTCGCCCTGGCGAGCGGCATCATCGACACGGCCCACGACCTGGGCATGAGTGCCGCGTTCTCCCTCTCGCCGCTCGACTTCCCGAAGGAGTTTGCCGAGGTCCTGCCGGGAGCGAAAGTGACCCCGCAGCCGGAGGCCCTGAGCGTCGGCCCCGGCCCGCGCCAGCCGCCGGACGACCCGACGTTGAAGGCCCTGGTGCGGACACAACTGCGCGCGTTCATCGACACCTATCCGAAGATCGACGCACTTTACCTATCGCTCCCGGAGTTTCCCGATTGGGTCGAGTATCACGAAAAGGCGTGGCAGCGGCTCGACGCCCGCACCGGCGTCGGCAAGGTGACCGACCTGAAGAAGCTGACCGAAGCGGCGCGCACGCGCAAACTGATCGCCTCGGGCGACCGCGGGGTCCAGGCGCTGCGCGGCAACATCACGGCTCTGGAGTTCTTTCACACCCTGCTCGCCGACGAGAAGCTGCTGACGCGCAAGGATGGCGGCAAGGTCGAAGTCGTCATCACCGAGGTCGATACGGCCCTCTACCCGGTGCTGGACAGGGTGCTGCCGAAGGGGGCCAGCGCCCTGCACTTCATCGATTACACCGCCCGCCGCGTCGCGGAGCATCCGGACTTGCTGGCGCAGGTGCCGGCGAAGTCGGTGAAGAGTAGCCTGATCCTGACGTTGGCCGACGACAACGTGGGCGTGCTACCGCAGCTGGCGACGGGCCACCTGCACACGCTCCTCGGCCGGTTGCGCGAGAACGGCTGGGAGGGCTACTCGACGCGCTACTGGATTCCCGGCGACCAAAACCCCGCCGTCCACTACCTGAGCCGGGCCAGCTTCGACGCGAAGCTGACGCCGAAAGCCGCCTACGACGATCTCATCACGCCGAGTTGCGGTGCCGGCGTGGCCGAGCGGGTCATCAAGGCCTTCGACATGATCGAGGAAGCGACGGGGATCATCGACAAGAACGACATCGGCTTCACGTTCCCGATCCCGGGGGTGGTGATGAAGCACTACAACGCCGACCCGGTGCCGGAGTGGTGGAAAAAGGTGCGCGACCTGTACGGCGGCGCGCTGGACGAGACGTTACGCGGCGTCCAGCGCGGGCACGTCCGCGGCTGGCCGATGCTGCTGTATCACTCGAAGCGCCTGGAGTTCGCCGTCGAGTACATCAACAGCGTCGAGGCGCTGCGCCTGGCCGGGCAGGCGAAAGCGAAGGGCGACACGGAGAAGCAGTTGCGGCAGCTGGAGAAGGCCGTCGAGGCGATGCACAACGCGCTGAGTGCGCTGGGCGAGTCGGCCCGCGACAACAGCGATCGCGGAGTGATCGCGGTGCTGAATGAGTACGGGTACCGGCCGCTCAAGGCGGAATTCGAGGCGGTCGAGAAGAAGCGCAAGTGATCGTTTAGCGGCTGCCCTCGGGGCGGCGCTCTTCGCGCCGCCCCGAGGGCGGCCGCTAAACGGAGGAATGAACCGATGCCGGAACCGCTCGTCTACCTCAACGGCCGGATGGTGCCCGCTTCCGAGGCGTACCTGGCGATCTACGACGCCGGGATCGTCCTCGGCGCAACGGTCACGGAGATGACGCGCACCTTCCGCAAGCGCCCCTGGCGCCTCGGTGATCACCTCGACCGACTCTTCCGCTCGCTGAAATACACGCGCATGGACATCGGCCTGTCCAGGGAGCAGCTCGACGCCGTGTCCGAGGAACTGGTCGCGCACAACGCCCGGCTGCTGGACGACTGGGGCGAGCTGGGCCTGATCCACTTTGTCACCGCCGGCGAGTACCCGACCTACGCGGGCATGTCCGGGCGGCCGGCGCGGACGACGCCGACCGTGTGCGCCCACACCTTCCCGATGCCGTTCGAGCTGTGGGCGAAGAAGATGCTTGTCGGGCAGCACCTGGTCACGCCATCGATCCGGCACGTTCCGCCACAGTGCTACGACCCGAAGATGAAGTACCGCAGCCGCATGCACTACTACCTCGCCGACCACGAGGCGCGCCTGGCCGATCCCGAGGCGGCGGCGCTGCTGCTCGACCTCGACGGTAACGTCACCGAGACGAGTGGGGCGAATTTCCTCATCGTGGAGCGCGGCACCGTCGTGTCGCCGACGACGCGCAACACGCTGCCGGGGATCAGCCGGGCGATGGTCATCGAGTTGTGCGGCAAGCTCGGCATCCCCTTCGTCGAGCGCGATTTCCAGGTCTTCAATATCATCAACGCGGACGAGGCGTTCACGTCCAGCACGCCGTACTGCGTGATGCCGGTGACGAAGATCAACGGTGTGCCCATCGCCGACGGCAAGCCGGGGCCGATGGGCCAGCGCCTGCTGGCGGCGTGGGGCGAAGAGGTGGGACTGGACATCGCGGCGCAAATTCAGGACGGGGCGCGGCGGCGGACGGGCATGAACACCCCGTGAACGGGGCCTGGTTCCAGTCGGGGTAACACCCGCCCAGGGAAGGAACTCGAGGGGCGACGGCGCCGGCAAGTCGCAGAGCCACGCGGCCTTGCGAGCCGCCGCTCAACACAACTTCGCTTCTTCCCGCGTCGTCGGCTAAAATGCTCGGGCAGAGCGAGCGAATAACTCTCCGATCCTCCCCCCTCGATTCGGGAGCGTTCCGATGCCCCGTTTCCATCGTCTCATGCGGTGTATTGGCAAGGCGGTCGTCAAGCACGGCTTGCGCGGCCTCGCGGGCCTCGTGCCGATGGGAGGCGAGTTGTACGACATCGCCTGCGATGCCTGGACGGACTACCGCGCAGAGGGCAAGGAACAGGAGTTGCGCGCCGAGATCGAGGAGGCGGCGCGATCCAGCGCCCCGGAATCGCGCCAGGTTGCGGAGCAGGTGGTTCGCGAAGTGGCCGCCGACCAGCCGGCCGAGGTGCAGGTGGCGCTGACCTCGTACCTCACTCAGGTGCCGGCCACGGTGCGGCAATCGCTGCGGACGCCCGCCGATCCAACCGGCACCACACTCCCCGCGACGCGGTCGCTGCGCACGCCGAAAGACTTGCTGTCATTCTTGCCCCCGCGATTGCCGCGCTTCAAGCCGGGCGACCGGCCGCTGGCGGCTGATTGGGAACTTGTCGAGTTGCTCGGCGTCGGCGGCTTCGGCGAGGTGTGGAAGGCCAAGCACTTGACGTTTGGCAACCGCCCGCCAGTGGCGCTGAAGTTCTGCCTGGACGCCGCCGCCGCGGGCGCCCTCCGCAACGAGGCGCAGCTGCTCGACCGTGTCATGCAGCAGGGGCGGCACCCGGGCATCGTGGCCCTGTTGCAGACGTACCTGCGAGCCGACCCGCCCTGCCTGGAGTACGAGTTCGTCGAGGGCGGCGACCTCGGCGGGCTGATGCAGGAACAGATGGCCCAGGGCGCCTCGCCGCAGGTTGCCGCACAGATCATCCACCGCCTGGCGAAGACGGTTGCCTTCGCTCACCGAATGAGCGAGCCCATCGTCCACCGCGACCTGAAGCCGGCCCACATCCTGGTGAAGCGCAAGCCCGACGGCAAGGTGACGCTGCTCATCGCCGACTTCGGCATTGGCGGCATCGCGGCGGCGCAGGTCATCCGTCAGGAGACGGGCCGCCCGACGACGCGCGAGCAGGCGATGCCGACCGCCGTGCGCGGCGCCTACACGCCGCTGTATGCGTCGCCCCAGCAGCGCCGTGGCGAGGAGCCCGACCCGCGCGACGACGTGCATGCTCTGGGCGTCATCTGGTATCAACTCCTCGTTGGCGACCTGACTGCGGAAAGGCCTAGCGGCAGGGGTTGGCGCAGGAAGCTGGAGGAGCGCGGCATGGTACCGGGGCTCATCGACGTGCTAGAGTCGTGCATCGACGATGACGCGGACGAACGGCCGACCAACGGGGAAGAGCTGGCGGGAGAGATCCAAGGGGTTGTCACCCCTCCGGATACCCTGCGGGGTGTGACCAGCATGCAGGAGCTTCTGTCGTCGCTGCGGAATTTCAACAGCCAGGCGAAGGCCAACGAGGAACGAGCCCGCAAAATCATCAGGCAGACACGGCATTGGGTGTACGACCTCAAGGGGAGCGCATTTGGCCCCTGCAAGTTCGTCGGCTTCGCCGGACTGGATTTTGCCCGGTACGCAAAGGCGCTCAATGACGAGTTGCCCGGCGAGTCTTTCAGTGGGGGAGTTGCAAAATGGTACATCGAGTCCCTCCTGGGAAAAAAATTCGAGCGTCAACCCGAACTTCACGCCCGATTACAAGAATGGGCGGACAAGCTTCTCGGCTATGAGGGCGTACTCGCCGATGCCAAGCAGGAGAAGTGGCATTTTCTCGTTCTCGACTCGGCGGAGCAAACCGCGTAGCCTTCATCTGACCGATGCACTCCGCAGCAATCGGTCCTTGTGGATGGGGAGCCGCAAAGGGGGAGCCGCAAAGGGATCAGGGGAGCCGCAAAGGGGTCAGCTTCCTTTTTCGAGAGCAGAAAATCAAAAAAGGATGCCCACGCTTGTTCGGTGTTCCCACCTACTCGGCGTCGGCCTCCATAGCCTCCAGTTCCGCCGCGACTTGCGCCGGTGTCGGCAGACTCCCCTTCAAGTGGTCCGGCAGCGCCTCTCCGTGGCGCACCTCGTAAGTGGCGACGCCCATCGGCTGGCTCGTGACGCGCAGCGCGTACTCGACCACGACGCGGTTACTTGTCTTGCAGAGGATGAGGCCGATGGACGGCCCATCGCTGGGATGGCGCAACAGGTCGTCAACTGCGGACAGGTAGAAGCTCATCTTGCCCGCGTGCTCCGGCTCGAACTCCCCCACCTTCAACTCGGCCACCACGAAGGCACGCAACCGCAGGTGGTAGAACAGCAGGTCGAGGTAGTAATCCTTCTCACCGACCTTCAGGTGGTACAGGCTGCCGACGAAGGCAAAGCCGGTCCCCAACTCGATCAGGAAGTCGCGCAGACGTTCGATCAGGCCGCGATGCAGATGGCGTTCGTGTGCCTCCTCAGTGAGCGTGAGGAAGTCGAAACAGTACGGGTCTTTGAGCAGCTGCTGCGCCAGGTCGGAGTGCGGCGCGGGCAACGTCTGCTCGAAGTTCGTCTGCGCCCGGCCTTGGCGACGGTACAGGTCCGTCTCGATCTGATGGACGAGCACCGCTCGGCTCCAGCCTTGCTCGATCGTCTTGCGGATGTACCACTCGCGCTCGGCGGGGTGTTTGACCGCGTCGAGAATGCGAACATTGTGGCCCCAGGGAATTTGTGCAACAACCTGTTGCACAAATGACTCTTCGGAGTAAGCTTCTCCGAACGCCCTCATGTACTTGAGGTTGCGCCCCGAGAAGCCCTGCATGTCAGGGAACTCACGGCGGAGGTCGTCGGCAAGCCGGTCGATCACCTTGGCGCCCAACCCTCGCGTTGCTGGCGCTCCAGGATGTCCCGTCCAATCCCCCAGTAAAGCAGCACCAACTCCCGGTTCACCGACACCGCCGCCTTGATCCGAGCTGCACGGACACGACCCTTGAGGTTGTCGAGCAGCTCCGCGTATCCGGGTGGCAGGGTGCCCAATTGTGCAGCAGGCTGCTGCACAATGGCCGGGACGGCGTTCGCCGGCGCAGCGGACGCGCGCTTCTTCGGTGCAGGCTTGCGGCCTTTCGGCGGTTTCCCCGGCATCGCTGACCTCCGAGCGTGGGACGAACCGGAAAGGGATTGTGCCTTCGTCAGCCATCCGCAGTCAATCCCAAGCGGCACGTGAAGAAAAAGATGCCAGGAGTTACTCCCGTCGCAGGGGATGTGCTGACACGGCTGGTGAGCCGGCTGGGACACGCCCGCCAGGCGGATACAAAGAGGCTGTTGCCGCCGAAGGGGCTATCCTCATCCGCTGGGGACTCGCAGCCGAGGCCCCCCGAGGGCGTCCATCTGGGAATGAGTAGCCGAGCGAGCTGCCTCTGCGGGTCGAGGCGTGCGGAACAACCAGTTGAAAATGGGCCAGGTCATTGGCTCCACCATGGCACGCGCCGAATCCCCCAAGGACCGGCCCGAGAAACTGCCGAGTTCTCCTCTGACGCACGGTCGTCGTCAAGCGGTGTGCGGCTGCCAGACGAGGAGTTCCCCCTTGCCCGGGACCGCGGCGTCCCCGGTGTAACGTCGATAGGCTCCGTCCTGAGTCGCATAAGGGATCGAGAATCCCAGTGCCCGCAGGTGCCGGGCATAGAGGCGCAAGAACGCCGGGTTGTAGGCGCAGGCATACGAAAACGTCGGCAGCAGCGGGAGCGGCACCAGGGAGACGATCGTACCCCGAAACATCCACGCCCCGGTGCGGATCTCGGCCCCGCCCATCAGGACAATAGTTCCCCCCTTCATCTGCAAACCGGCGAAGTCTCGCACCCGCCCCTTGACCGCGATAATTCCCCTCTTCATTCGCATGCCGATTTCGATGCCCGCCGAGCCCTCGACGAGGATGGCCCCGCCGCTCATCCCCGAGAGACTTCCGCGGTAGGCCGACCCGACCTGCCCGCCGGCGTTGCCGCCAATGCGGATGAGCCCCGCGGACATCTCGGCCCCCAGCCAGTCCGAGGCGTCGCCGCTGACCTCGATGGTCCCCCCCTTCATGTAGGCCCCCAGGTGCATCCCGGCGTTGCCGGCGATGGTAATGCGGCCGCGAGTCATGCCCCGGCCGATCCACTTCACCCGTCCCGCGTCGCCGCGGACCTCCAGCTCGTCGCCGCCGCCCCCCTCGACCGCGAAGAACTCATCCAGGCGGTACTGTCGCTTGCCCAGGAAGACCGGCAGGGCGCGCACCGCGTCCGGTCCCAGCGGCGCGATCACGTCCGGGGAGAGGACCTCGGCTTCGAGCGGGACGGTGAGGTGTTCCTTGAGAGTTAACGTGGTCGTGCTCATGAACTCTACCCCGGGTTGGGACCCCAACTACTTGCAGGGACGGATTTCCGGCCGTTCGAGGCGCTCCATCTCCACGGGGTAGTTGTCGAACGACATCGTGTAATACTGCTGGAACAGCGGGCGGATGTAGTCTTCGACCTTTTCGTCGTAGGTCGGCCGAATGAGGAATTCCCGGCCCTCGACGATCTTGCGGATCTCGCCCTCCTCCAGGACGACCTCGCCCCCCTTGATGACGTAGCGCGGGTAGGCGAACATGCGGCTGACGTCCTTGTCTTCGTTGAAGATCGCCACGTCCGCGTCGGCGCCGACGCCCAGGTGCCCCTTCTGCGGCAGCCCCAGGGCGCGGGCCGGACCCGCGGAGGTGATAATCGCGATCTCGGACAAGGTGTACTGGCGGTCGAGTTCCGGAAGGACCGTCCGCTTCAGCGCCTTGGGAATCAGCGCTTTGAGCTGCTCGCGCCGGAAGTCCCTGTCCATCAGGAGCCGAATGATTTCCGGGTAGCGCCAGAAGGCGGCCCCGTTGGGGTGGTCGGTGGTGAGATAGACGCGCCAGGGGTCGTCGATGAGCAGCAGCAACTCCAGCCCCACCGCCCACTGCACGGCGTTGACCAGGTTCTTCTCGCGGTACGTGTAAGGGACGATGCCGCAGCCGGTCTCGTTCTCGACGTCGAGGTTGCCCCATTTGCGGCCGGTCAGCTTGTGCAGCAGGTGCTGCCACGGGCCGTCGGCGGTGATCGTCACGGTGTTGCCGAACAGCACCGCGCCGGCGTCGGTCGTCAGGTTCGGGTGGGCGTTGAAATAGTCGGCGATGGCCACCGACTCGGAGCGGATCGTGGACCAATCGTCTCCGCCGTAGGCGTGATACTGGAGGTGAGCCACGTGCGCCCGGTTCCCCTCCAGGATTTTCATGGTTTCGAGGGTGGTCCGATAGTTGCCGGGGACGCCCAGGTTGTTGCAGTGCAGGTGCAGCGGGTGCGGCAAGCCCAGGTCGTCCACGATCTGGGCGAGGGACGCGATGATCTTCGCCGGCGTTACCCGGCTGTAGCCTTCGATCGGCCCGGAGAGCGTTTTGGCGTCCTTGCCCCACTTCCAGGCCTCGACGCCGCCGGGGTTGACCGCCTTCACGCCGTAAGCCTTGGCCGCCCAGATCTGCCAGGCGACGACGTGCCGGGCGCGCTCCAGCTCGCCGGCCTCCATCAGGTCGAGCAGGATCTCGTTGTTGGCCAGGAGGACGCAGCTGGTCTTGTCCACGATGGGCGTGTCGCGCAGCTCTTCGTGGGTGTGCTTGGCCGACAGGATCGGCACGGCCGCCTCGTTGACCGTCGTCCAGCCCATGCCGGCGTACAGGTAGCCGGTGACGAAGGTCGTGGGGGTCGCCCCGCCGATGCCGCCGCGCCGCACCGCCGTGCGGACGAACGGGACGTTGCGGCGGTGGTCCTCCGGGATCATCGCCCGGGCGAAGTTGAGCGCAGCGCCAGCGACGTGAGTGTGGACGTCCACCCCGCCCGGAAAGACGACCAGGCTCGTTGCGTCGATCGTGCGGCCGCCCTCGACCTCGGCGACGATGCGGCCGTCCGAGATGCAGACGTCCCTGACCTCGCCGTTGATGCCGTTGGCGGGGTCGTAGACCTTCCCGCCCGTGATGCGAAGCATGGAGTTCCCCTGCGACATCGACTCTTCTCTCACGGTGTGTAAGGTGGGTCGAGGGACGAGACCCACCGAGCGCCGCCGGGCTCGGTGGGTCTCGTCCCTCGACCCACCCTACATCCCGGTCACTGCGGCCTGGCCAGGTTCGACATGGCCGGCGGGACCCACGGCGGCTTCGCGGCGACGGCCCGCGCGATCCGGCGGACGACCTCCTCGTCGGTCGGGTACGGCGATTTCAGGGCCGGGCGCAGCGGCAGGGGAATCTCGTCCATCCGGTAAACGGTCCCCGGGGCGCTGATCCCCGTGGCCGCCGTCGTGATGTGGACCCGAGCCAGGCGGCTGGTGTGGGTGACCTTGGGGTCGAGTACGATAGTCGGGATGCGGGCCAGGTGGTCGATGGCCGGCTGCGGCATGGTCGCCCCCGGGTCCGCCCCCAGGATGAGCGCCGCGTCGTTGTCGCCCCGCATCAGCAGGTCCACCGTCGAATACTCCCCCGGGTTGAAGCGCGGGTAGCCGCGACAGAGGTTGACCCCGAAGGGATAGCCGGTGGTCCAGCGCATGACGACGTCGCCGCCGGTGACGTTGCCGTGGCCGCGCATCGGCATGGCCACGAACTTGGTGAAGGCGTTCAGCTCCGCCGCCAGCATCAGGAGCCCCGCGGAATTCATGTGCTTGCCGCGGGTCATCGACAGACCCATGCCGAAGAACAGCACCCCGAAACGGGCCCTCTTCATCCGGTCGGCCAGGTCGCGGAGTTGCTCCACGGTCAGGCCGGTGTCGGCCACGGCGGCCTCGTCCACGCGCTGGCCCTTGACGAGCGCGCGCAGCGTGGTGAGGACCTCGAAGTCCTTGCTCGGCCGCACCTGGAGGAAGAGGTCGGCGGCCTTGGCGCTGGGCGTCTCGCGGATGTCCACCAACACCATCGTGCGGCCCTTGCGGCCGTTGGGCACGAACTTCCCCTTCTGGGTGAGGGTGTACTTGGTGAAATGCCGCGGGTGGCATTCGGCGGGGTTGCCGCCCCAGTAAATGATGAGGTCGGCGCGGTTCTTGACTTCGCCCAGCGTACACGAAACCTTGCCGCCCAACTGGGCGGCGATCTCCGTGGGGCCGTGTCAGAGCGAGGTGTGGCTGTCGATCACCCCGCCGACCATCTCGGCGAGGGCCACCGCCTCCCGTTGCGTCTCGCAGGTCACGTTGCTCAGGCCGTAGACCAGCGGCATGTGGGCGTCGTAGAGGAAGCTCGCCGCCGCCTCGACCGCCTCGTCCACCGTGGCCGGCTTGCCGTCGATGAGCGCGTCGGGGTAGAGGTGCTCCGCGGTGTGGTTCTTGAACCAGGACTCCCCCAGGATGCACGCCCGCTTGGTCTCGACGATGCGCACGCCGTCGGCGTGCAGCTCGATGTCGTCGCAGACGCAACCGCAGAAGGTACACGTCGCGTTCTTTACAACAGTCAGTTCCATCACCGCTCCCTTTACCGGCTTATCTGGCCGTCCGAACCGGACGGGATGACGAACGTTCAGCCGAGTTCCCGGCCGTGACAGCTGCCGCGGATGCGGCGCGGCATGTACCGGCCGTGCTCGATCATCTCCCACGCCCGCGGCTGCTCCGCCACCGCTTCCGCGGGGGACGGAGGAGTCGAAACTCCCTCGGGCTCCCCGACAGCGCCGCACGACCTTTCCGCGTCCATACCTTCTCCCTTGCGAAAAAGCTCTGTTGCCTGGTAGAGGCGCCAGAGGAAGAGCGCGATAAGGAAGTCCATACCTTCCCCCGCCCGAAAAACCCGTGTTGCCCCCGCGCCTGGTCCCGCCGGCTCAGGGGGTGGCCCCCGGCTCGACCGGCTCGACCTCGACCTCCCAGCCCTTGGACGTGGGCATCCCCGTGCCGTCGGTGCTGCCGCCCATGAGGCGACAGGTCGGCGGGCCGTACGGGACGAACAGCATGCCGAGCGGAACCTTGCCTTCCTTGCACTGGAAGGTGGTTTCGCCGAACTCGGTGCGAACCCGCAGCGTCGCCCCGGCGACGACGCCGAGCGCTTTCATGTCCTCGGGGTGCATGATCAGGGTGTTCACGATGGCCTGGTATTCGGCGTGGTCCTTGCCGACGTTGATCTGCTGGCCCTGCTTGCTGGTCCGGCCGGCGTTCATGATGAAGCGCTTGACTGCCATCGGTCCCCTTCCTGTCCGCCGGCGCACCGGCTGGTGGTAACAAACGATCATTATAGCGGGCGCGATGCCCGTGCAAGGGGTGCGCTGCGCAGAAGGCAACAGACCTCGTGCAGCGGCCTGCCGAGTCGTGCGGCGCTGGCCCCGCAGGAGGTCGGGCCGGACGGTCCCCGAGGAGTGGAAGAAGCACTCGACGGACACGCGGAAGATCGACACTCGTTACTGCCGGGACCTGGTGGTCGCCTCGTCTGTCGTCGTGTTCGACCGCGAAAGATCGGATGAAACGAGTCGCAAAGAAACGGACTTCTCAACCCTGATCCCTCTCCCACAAGGGGACTAGGGGAGAAAGTGGGCTCCGAACCTTCCCGTCGTCTCCCGACTCCTTGAGTTCGATGACACACTCGAGGAGTCCTGCCATGCGCCCCTCAACGTATCTCGTCTTCGGCGACCTGCACGGCCGCGTCCTGCCCGCGTTCAAGCTGGCGCAGGCGTGGTCGCGCGAGCACGCTGTCGCCCTGGCCGGCCTGTTGCAGGTTGGCGACCTCGGCTACTTCCCCGACCCGAGCCGCTTCGACCAGGCCACGAAGCGCCACGGGGAGAAGGACGCGCTCGAAGGCGGCGTGCGGCTCGTCGCACAGCCCAGCAAGGAGGCGGACGCCGTCTTCGCCGGCGCGCCTTGCCCCGGGGCGCTGTGGTTCACCGCCGGCAATCACGAAGATTACGAATTGTTGAAGGAGTGGGAGCGGGGCGCCGGCCGTGGGGAGGACAGCTTCGTGGTCGATGCCTACGGCAAGCTGCGCTGCGTCCGCGACGGCCACGTCGCCGAGCTGCCGGGCGGGCTGCGCGTCGGCGCGCTGTGGGGCATCGACGACCGCGCCCCGCGTGCCCGCAAGCGGATCCCGCCGCGCGGCCGGATCAGCCACCGCGGCACGGCGGCGCTGAGCTGCGCCAACTTTGACGTGCTGCTGGCGCACGAGTCGCCGCGCGACGCCATCCTCGCCGACAGCGGCAGCGAGGAGATCGGAGCGGTCATCCACTGCGCCCGGCCAGCGTTCGCCTTCTTTGGCCACTACCACGGCACCGGCCGCCGGGTCGAGGGGGACTTCGGCGGCACGCGCGTCTACCACCTCAGCCACCTGGAGCTACGCTCCCGCGCTGAGGAGGGGTCGGTCGGCGTGCTGACCTGGGACGGCGGCGCCGGCGACTTCGCCTACCTCGACCCTGCTTGGCTGCGCACCGTCACGCGCCACAACTGGAAACATCGGTAAGACGGAGGAACCGCCGCGCCAACCGCCCTCGGGCAAATCGGTGTTAGAGCAAAGCGGTGTCAGAGCATCCTTCCAGCAAAAATGCTCTGACACCGCTTTATCGTGCTCTGACACCGATTTATCGCACTAGGCAATGATCTCGCGGATCACGTGTCCGTGGACGTCGGTCAGGCGGCGGTCGATGCCGTTGTGGCGGACCGTCAGCTTCTCGTGGTCGATGCCCAGCAGGTGCAGCACCGTGGCGTGGACGTCGTACACCTGCGTCGGCTTGTCGCGGTCGAGCGGCTTGTAACCCCACTCGTCGCTCGGACCATAACTGACGCCACCCTTGACGCCGCCGCCGCACAGCCAGTTCGTGAAGCAGTACGGGTTGTGGTCGCGCCCCCTGCCGCCCTGCGACGAGGGCATCCGGCCGAACTCCGTCGTCCACAAGATGATCGTGTCGTCGAGCAACCCGCGCTGTTTCAGGTCGCGGATGAGCGCCGCCGCCCCGCGCGCCATGCCGATCGCCAGCGGGCCGTGGTCGCGCTTGACGTCCTCGTGCGAGTCCCAGTTACGCCGCGGGAAGCCGTTGTCGTTGCCCGACCAGATCTGCACGAAGCGCACGCCGCGCTCCAGCAGGCGCCGCGCCGCCAGACATTTACGGCCGAAGTAGTCCGTTTCCTCGGCGGCGTTGATCTCCTTCGGCCAAGTCTGTTGTCCGTGGTCGAGGCCGTACAGCTTCAGGACGTCCGCCGGCTCCTTCGACAGGTCGAGCGCTTCCGGGGCGGCCAGCTGCATCCGGGCGGCCAACTCGTAGCTGCGGATGCGGGCGTCGAGTCGGCCGTCGCCGGGCCGGGCCGCCGCGTGGGCGCGGTCGAGGCGGCTCAGCAGGTCGTGGGCGTCGGCCTCGCTCTCCTTGCTGACGTAGCCGGCCCCCCGCCCGGGGAAGAGGTCGGCGATGGGCCGCTCCTGGCCGGGGTAGATGATCGTCCCCTGGTGCTGGCCGGGGAGGAAGGCGGCGTCCCAGTTCTTGGTGCCGTTGCTGGCGAAGCCACGGTGGTCGGGCAGGACCACGAACGTCGGCAGGTTCTCGTTCATGCTCCCCAGGCCGTAGCTGACCCAGCAGCCCATGCCGGGGAAGCCCGGCGACTGGAAGCCGGTCGCCTGCAGGTAGGTCGCCTGGCTGTGGACGCCGGTCTTGCCGACCAGGTTGTGGACGAAGGCCATGTCATCGACGCACGGGCCCAGGGCCGACACGACCTCGCCGAGCATCTTGCCGCAGCGGCCGTGCGGCTGGAAGTCCCACAGCGGCCGCAGCCACGGGCCCAGGCCGTCCTGGAACGCCTCGACGGGCTCGCCGAAGTCGGACTTCTCGCCGTGGTGCTTGACCAGGGCGGGCTTGTAGTCGAAGAGGTCGATGTGGCTGGCGGCGCCGGCCATGAACAGCTGCACGACGCGCTTGGCCCGCGGCCGGTGGTGCGGCAGCGGGCCGGCGGCTTCGGCCCCCTCCGCGAGCAGCGCCGCCAGGGCGATGCCGCCGAGGCCGCCGCCGGCCTGCCACAGGAATTCGCGGCGCGAGAAGGGACGGGATCCGGCGGCGCGGTCATCAGGTGAGTCGGCAGTCATGCGAACAACTCCTCGGTCCGGCGGTCTGCGGGCCCCGGAAGGGCGGCGGTTCTCCCTCTTCGAGGTCGCTATCCCCTCGCTGGCGCGTCGGGCTTGTCGGGGGAAGGGGCTAATCGATTGAGCGCTCGATGACGGTCTTATTTCTTCTCCTTGCCCGCGCCCACGGCCCGCCACACCGCCAACGCGGGGTATGCCTCGCGCTTCGGCGACAGCAGGCCCCACGACTTCTCGATCGGCAGTTTCGACTCCTCACTCTTCCACGGCAGATCGAAGGCCTCGAAAGCGACGCCGTGGAAGGTCCAATCTTCCGCGGCCGGCCGGCCCAGCACCCCCGGCTTGAGGTACGCCGCCCAGAACACCTTCTGACTTTCCGGGGTGTAAATGTCCTTGCCGTCGTGCGGGAAGCCGGTCTCCTTCAGGATCACCGGTTTCTTCGCCTTCGCCGTGAGTCGGGCCGCCTCGTCCCGGGCCCAGGCGGCGGCTTCGGCCGGGCCGAGGTTGGGCCGGTCGAACACCGGGTGGATGTTCGGCGCCAGGAAGTCGCCGAACTCGCGGACGAACGCCGACTCGTAATCCGCGAGCGGCTCGCTGGTCCCCAGGGGCACCGTCCGGGGCAGCTTCGAGCGCAGCCGGGCGGCGGCGAACTTCACGTCGTCGGCCTCGTAGCGGCGGAAGTGAATGCCCTCGTTGCCGACCAGGACGCCGAAGACGAAGTCGTCGCCGAACTGCCGCACCAGGTCGGCGACGCCGTCCGCCTCGGCCGCCGACTTCGGGTCCCAGACGGCCAGGAGGACGCCGCGGAACTTCAGCTCCCGGGCCACCGCGAGGATGCGCGGCGTGCAGGCTTCGTGATAGCCGTACAGGATCAGGCCGTCGAAGGCCGGCCGCAGCGCCTCCAGGTCGGCCCGGATCGAGCCGGTCGCCAGCCGGCGCTGGTTCGTCTCCTGGCGCGGGTCGAGCTGCGACGGCGTGTAGGTGACCAGGGCGGGCGCCGGCTTGCCGGTGAGGTACGCGAAGAGGGGAAAGCGCTTGTCGGGCTCCTCGGCCCGCGCCGTTCCCAGGACGCCGGGGAAGGTGACGGCCACGGCCAGGACCAGCACGCGCGGCAGACGCCAACTCATACGGAACCTCCTCCGGCGGGGGTTGCGACGGATCGGGGCGACGGCGGGGGTCGGTTGCGATCTCGGCTGCTTCCTCTACCTCGAGGTTATCCGTCAATCCCGACGTCCGCGAGGGTTTCGGCCGTTGCGGCACGCTGCGACCAGGTTTTGAGCTGCTCGATATCCCGTGTGCCCTTTACCTTTGCATTCACCGGAGCCGGTACTTCCCCGAAGCGCCCCTGGAGAAACTCCAACAGTGCTTCCCGGCGCGCCCGGATCTCCCCCCTCTTTTCCCCTTCCTTCCTTCCTTCCGCCCTATGAAACTCAGAACCCGTCTGTCCCATGGCCATCAGCTCCCTTCGGAATTGGTCGGTCCCGGCCGCCGCCTCGATGCGCTCGAGCAAGGCGGGTTGCTCGGCCGTCTCCCGCTCATGATACACCAGCGCATGCAGGTACGACAGCAGTTCCTGCCGGCGCATCCGCTCCGCGGCCGGCATATCTTCCAGTTTCGCCGTCACCTGCTCCAGCAGCCCGCCGAACTCCGCCACCGGCAACTTGCGCCCGCGCACCGCCCGCAGCACCTGCCCGAAGGAACCACCCTGGGACTCCAACCGTTCCGGCGGCAGCGCCGGCAGGTTCACAAAGAGCGGCTTCATCGTTGGGGTGATCTTGCGGAACCGCTCGCCCAGCTCAATCAGATCGACCAGGTCCCCGAGGGACTCCCAGCGCTCCGTGCCGGTGTAGAGGACCAGCGGCAGCACCGGCTGGAAGCGCAGCCCGGCGACCGACCTGTGCTGCTTCAGCCACTCGCGCTGCTGCATCTTGAAGATCTGGACCACGTATTCGAGCAGCCGCAGGGGCATCAGCGCGTCGGGTTCCGACTGGTGCTCGAGGAGCAGGTACAGCCACAACCGCCGCGGGACGCCTTCGGGGCGATAGGGAGCGGTCAGGACGAGGTCCGACTCGACCTGGCGATAGTCCCTGCCGACGAACGTGCCACGAACGAACTTGAGGTGGAGAAAGTCGATCAGCGAGACGATCTCTTCCTCCGTCAGGAGGAAGAGATCGCGGACGTTGCGGCGATTCTCCAGCAGCAGCTTGATCCCGTTCTCGGGGAAGCGCCGCACCATCTGCCGTTGCCACGACCGCTTCATAGGGATGTCCCTCAGCGGCGCCCCAGAAATCGGGGCCGGTCCCCGGTGCGGGCGCTGACTCCTTGTACCCGGCGTCCCGCCGAGACTCAAGCAGAATCGCGGCAGGCAGGAAAACCAAGGGGTCGGGAGTCGCAGAGACGAATTGTCTCAACGACACCCGACCGGGGAGTCAGGCCCAGGCGTCCACGGCGACCGGCAGCGCCTCCAGCCCGCGCACGATCACCCCACCACGCCAGCGCAGCCGCTGCGGCGGAACGTCCAGCCGCAGCCCCGGGGCGCGGCGAAGCAAGGTCTGGACGGCGATCTGCCCCTCCAGGCGAGCGAGCGGAGCGCCGATGCAGTAGTGCGGCCCCAGCCCGAACGCCAGATGCCGGTTCGGCTCGCGCGACAGGTCCAGCCGGTCCGGGTCGGGGAATTGTCGGCGGTCGCGGTTGGCTGACGCGATCACCGCGAACATCAGCGCGCCTCGCGGGATCGTCACACCGGCCACCGTCACGTCTTCGCGGGCGAACCGCCGCGAGGTCGTCTCCACCGGGCTGGCGAAGCGCAGCAACTCCTCCACCGCCGGCCGGATCAGCCCCGGGTCGGCCCGCAGCCGGCTCAGTTGCTCCGGGTGCTCCAGCAGGGCCAACACCCCGTTGCCGATCAGGTTAACGGTCGTTTCATGCCCAGCTACCAAGAGGAGGAAAATCATCGCCATAAGCTCCTCCCCGCTCAGCCGGTCTCCCGCCTCCTCGGCCCGGATCAGCGCGCTCACCAGGTCGTCGCGGAGGGCGGCACGGCGGGCATCGATCAGCCGGCGGATGTAGCGGAGGAACGACCACAGGGCCGGCAGGGTCTTCCACAGCCCCCACCGGGAAGACGAGGAGAGCAGGATGGACCGCGACCAGCGGTGAAAGCGGTGCCGGTCCTCGACCGGGACGCCGAGCATTTCGGCGATGACCGTGGTCGGGATGGGCAGCGCGTAGTCGCGGATCAAGTCGAAGCGGGGCCGCCCGGCCAGGGCGTCCAGGTAGTGGTCGGCGATCTGCTGCACCCGACGCCGCATTCCCTCGACCAGCCCGGGGGTGAACGCCCGCTGGACCAGGTCGCGCAAGCGGTTGTGGTCCGGGCCGTCGGCGGAGAGCATGTTGCGGTCGAGCGGCTGGAAGGCGCGCGGGATCCGCGGCATCCGGGCGATTTGC
>Ga0208696_1000601_pt1 | contig 22970 bp, 19 predicted proteins | sample Sb_taG_9_FD_187711 | JGI IMG/M metagenome (GOLD analysis project Ga0208696, IMG submission 187711) | Peat soil microbial communities from Weissenstadt, Germany - Sb_50d_b_LC metaG (SPAdes) (version 2) | ecosystem: Environmental > Terrestrial > Soil > Wetlands > Peat | place: Germany... | reverse complement strand
GACCGCCAGGAGGGCGATGCCGCCGAGCAGGATGAGCGCGACCGAGGTCCGCCGCGGCACCTTGCGCAGCAGCCAGGCGGCGACGATGAACGCCATCCACGCGCCGATCAGCAGCGGCAGCTGGCGGATCCGGGCCGGGTCGAGGCTGGGTCGCACGAGCAGCAGGATCAGGGCACCCGTCACCGACAGGGCTACGCCGATCGCCGCTACCCGTAGTTTTCCGTTCATGTTGCGAAGAGTTCCATCTATCTGGGCGGATGCGTCATCCGCGGGCCGGGCGGTAAGCATTCGGTAACAGCGTGACGAGGGTTCGTTCGGCACAAACCTGACAGCCGCCGATCGAGGCGAACCACCGTCCGTCGACCGTCCAGATGTCGACCTGGCCGAGCCCGGCGTCGTACGCCACGTCGGTGATGTGATCCGCGCCGACGTAGGCCCAGGGGAACCAGGCGCTGGCCGATCCCGCGTGGCACAGCCGGACCTGCTCGCGGCGGAGCGGAGAGCCGGGCGGCTCGAGTTCGACCAGGGCCCGCCCCTGCGGCGCTAGTAGTTCGGATACGCGGCGGAGCAGGGCCGCCGGGTCGCCGCCGATTCCGATGTTCCCGTCCGCCAGCAGCACCGTGGTCCAGCGGCCGGTCCCGGGGACGCGGTCGAACACGTCGCGCAGCATGACCAGCGCACCGGAGGACCGGGCCAGGTCAACGGCGTACGGCGTGATGTCGATGCCGAGGGCGGGGATGCCGCGTTCGGCCAGGGCGACGGTCAGGCGGCCAGGTCCCGAGCCGATATCGAGCGTGGGGCCCTCGCAGCGGTCGAGGATCGATTTGTCGCCGGGGCTTTCGCGCAGCCAGCCGTCCACCGGCAGCGGCTTGCGGCTGCCGTCGGCGTGCTCGATCTCCGGCCGCGCCCGGCCGGCCAGCGCGTGCTCGTAAAGTTCCCCGATCACGCGGACTCCTTCCGCCAAAAACCCTGGGATGATCGCGAGGTCCGTCAGGCACCCCACCCGCGATCGCTCGATCGCTCGATCGCGCCGCCAGTCCCGGCGGCGCAAAGCATCCCTCAGTGTTAACCCAGACGGAATCTGGCGGGGCCAGTTCGGCGCCGATCAGGCCGGATCTCACAGAATCGTCACTGTGCTTACGGAGTCGTGACGCTTTTGCCCTGTTTACTGGCGTCACCGGCTGTTTACGTCTTACCGTGGAGGCGTAATCATTGCCTTTTTTTACACGGAACGGGAAACCCTTGGTAAGCAACCCCGATCCGCCAGGCCGGATCGTCGTCGTAGACGACGATCCCACGGTGGCGGACGTCGTCGGGCGTTACCTCGTGCGCGACGGCCATACGGTCGAGTGCGTGCACGACGGATACGAGGCACTGCGCCGGGTGGCCGAGGAGCCACCCGATCTTGTCGTCCTTGACCTCATGCTGCCCGGCATGGACGGCCTTGAGGTGTGCCGCAGGCTGCGGGCGCGCTGGCCGATCCCCGTGGTCATGCTGACCGCCCTGGGAGATGAGACCGATCGCCTCGTCGGCTTCGAAACCGGTGCGGACGACTACGTCACTAAGCCCTTCAGCCCGCGTGAGCTGGCCCTGCGCGTGCGTTCGGTGCTGCGCAGGTCTCGCGGCGCCGGCCTTCCTGACAAGCTCGACCTCGGCGCCATCACCGACGGCGACCTGATCGTGGACCTTTCCGCGCACGAAGTCAGGGCCGAAGGCAAGCTGATCCAGCTGACCTCGCGCGAGTATGACCTGCTCGTCTTCTTGATGCGGAACCCGCGCAAGGCCTTCACCAGGGAGCAGCTGCTCACCGAGGTGTGGAGCTGGACGTTCGGCGATACGTCGACCGTCACCGTGCATGTGCGGCGGCTGCGCGAGAAGCTCGAGCCCGACCCGACCATGCCCAAGCGCATCGTGACCGTGTGGGGCGTCGGGTACCGATACGAGCCGGAGGCGGCGTGAGCGAGCCGAAGGGGCGCGGCGCCGCCTGGACTGAGGAGCAGGGAACGAGCGATGAGGGAAGGCGGCGCCTTAAGGCGCCCCGGAGGCGAGCAGGAGGCAGAGCGTGACCGCGCTGGCCGGCGGCGATGTGGCCCTGCCGGCCGACATCCAGTGGTCAGACCTGGCCTTCATCTCCGAGTACGTGCTGGCCATCGCGCTGGTCATTACCCTCGTCGGCATCGTGCTGCTGAGGCGGCTCGCCGGACGTTCGGTCGCCTTGATGGTCACCATTGTGGTAGCCGTCTCCGTGGTCACCTCGATGGCCGGGGTTGGCGTCATCGCCTACCGCATGGTGGGCACCCCTTCCGTGCGTGACGACATACTCGACCTGATGGCCATCGCCGGGCTGGCCGGGCTGGTGGTGGCCCTGTTCGTGGGCCGCAGGCTCATCAAGGCCAGCCGGGCGCTTTCCACGGCGGTGCAGGGCGTCGGCGATAGCGGCGTCTACGTGGCTCCGCAGCTGACCCTGCCCGCCGAGCTCGCCGAGCTCTCCGAGGGGCTGGCCGCCGCGCACGAGCGGCTGGCCCAGGCCCGGTCGCGGGAGCGGGCCCTGGAGGCCAGCCGGCGCGAGCTCGTCGCCTGGGTCAGCCACGACCTGCGCACTCCGCTGGCCGGCCTGCGGGCCATGGCCGAGGCGCTGGAAGACCAGGTGGTGATCGATCCGCGCGAGGTATCCCAGTACCACTCGCAGATCCGCCGCGAGGTGGACCGGCTGACCTTGATGATCGACGACCTGTTCGAGCTGTCCCGCATCCATGCGGGCGCGCTGCGGCTGTCCAAGCGCATGGTCGGACTGGAGGACCTGGTCGCCGAGGTCGTCGCCAGCGCCGAGCCGGTCGCGCGGCATAAGGGCGTCCGGCTCACCGGGGCCGCCGTGCGCGGCATGCCGGTCTTCATCGACTCCGCCGAGATGGGCCGGGCCCTGCGCAACCTGGTGACCAACGCGATCAGGCACACCCCGTCCGACGGCGGTGTCGACGTGCTGGCCGAGGTGCAGAGCGGGATGGCCTGCGTGAGCGTGTCGGACGCCTGCGGCGGTATTCCGCCTGGCGATCTGCCGCGGGTGTTCGACGTGGCGTTCCGCGGCGAGTCGGCCCGCACGCCGGGGCCGCAGGAGGGTGCCGGGCTGGGCCTGTCCATCGCGCGCGGCATCGTCGAGGCGCATTCCGGCCAGATCGCCGTGCGCAACGCGGGTCCCGGCTGCCAGTTCCTCATCAGGCTGCCGCTGGCCCGCCCGGGCGTGCCCGCCATCAACCGCACCGTCCCCCGGCGGCACGCCGCCGGCGGACCGCCTCCCGCCGGTCCGGACCAGCCCCGCCCCGATCAGCCCCGGGCCATCACCACCCGCTGACCGCGAAATGATCCCCTGGCCCGAGGAAGGGCCAGGGGATCAGCCATGCTGCCCCTGCCTCCGCGTCGCCCATGCCCCTACCTCCGCGTCCCGCATGTCGATGGCCTCCGCCCGGAACCCAAAGGGGAGCGCCCACTCACGGACAAAGCGAAAGTCTGCAAACGTGGCGGGTGGCGTGCTGGCGTCCGTGTCGCTGTCCCCCGCTTCAAGCGGTGGCGGTACGTCCGCACCGTGATCCGGCCCGTCTACCTCCAGCTCTGCCAGTACCTCGGCACCGATCCCGCCGACTGGCCCGGCCGGTGGCTGGACATCCCGGCCGAGTTTACCGCCGATCCCGGCGCGGTTATTACCCTGGCCTATCCGGCCACGTGGAACCCTGACAGCGCCCGGCAGAACCACATCGACCAGCTGATCCGCCGGCACCTCGGCGCGGACCTTGTCCCGGCGTTCTCCGCGTTTCATGCCACCTGGCGGCACCCGCCCGCGCCGCCGGACCTGGCCCGGTTCGACGGGTACGACCTGCCCGCGCACCGTATTCACCTGGCCACCCTGGCGGGCGGCGTCAAGTGGATCGCGGACTTGCAAGACGAGGAACCGCACCTGTTCATCGCGGCCGGGACCGGCGGCGGCAAGACGAGCACCGCCTCCGTCCCCGCAGCGCATGTCCGCGCGCACGGCTGGCTGGTGGACATCATCGACCCCAAGCGCCGTTCCTACATCGACCGCAAAACCGGGCACGACGTGCTCACCAACGTGCCCGGCATCCGGGTCCACACCGACATCGAATCGATGATGTGGGCGCTGGAAGAGTTCTTCCTGTCCATGCTCGGGGTCAACATCGCGGTCGGTGCTCGCACGGCGTGGCCGGGGGCGTTCCCGGCCCGGCTGCTGGTCATCGATGAGTTCGGCACCTTCGCCGGGATGGCCGCCCGCATGTGGCGGCGTACAGGCGGGTCCGGGCCGTCGCCGGCGCTGGATCAGCGGCGGCAGATCGAGTGGCAGAGCCGCCAGGCCGGACACCGGCTGGTGCTCGCGGTGCACCAGCCGAACCTGCGGCTGTTCGGCGATTCTGATAGCCGGGGGCAGTACGGGTACCGGCTGATCACCGGGGCCTACACGACCTCGCTGTGGCGGATGACGTTCGGGTTCGCGGCCCCGGATCGAATGGGACGCGAGGATCAAGGGCCGGGGCGTCGTCGGGGTCGGCGAAGCCGAAGACCTGATCCACCAGGCCCAGCTCGCCTGGATGCCGGCCGCCGAACGCCGCCGGTACGCGCTGACCGGCCCGCCCCCGCCGGACTGGTTCACCGAGATGCAGCCCGCCCCGTGGATCGATGACCGGGTGATCAGCGAGGGCCGCAAGCTGGCCGTGGTGTCCCTGGTCGATGTCCCGCCGGTCGGTGTCCCACCCGGACAGCACATCTACGTACCTGCGCAAACACGCCGTCATGTCCCGCCCGATGTCCCGCCCCCGGACAGCCCGGCCCGGCCCCTGGTTCTCCCCGGCGTTGGCCGCCGGGCCGGGCGGCACCGCGCATCGCCCGCCGGTGGCGAGCAGCCCGTCACCAGCAGCAGGGCTACCGGGCGGCACAGTGACGCCGCCCCCGGCGACGACCAGGTCGGTGTCTCCGCCGATGAGATGATCATCGGAATCGCCGCTGCCGCCCGTTACCTCGGCTACCGCAAGCCTGACAGCTTCCGCCGGGCCCGCACCCGCCGCCCCATCGCAGGCGAAGGCAAGACCGATGACGGCCGCCCCTGCTGGACTCCCCACGCGCTGCGCAGTTGGCAGAGCAAACGGAAAATCGCCGGCAACCGGGCGGACGGCCGGGAACCGGACTAGCGACATAACGCGACGACCACCGGCAGCCGGGCCAGCAGGACGTCCAGGTCGGACTCTTCGATCTGCTCGCCATCAGGGCAGTCCTCAGCGGCGATCCACAGCGACCGCCGCTTATCCCACAGGAACGACCACTGGTCGCTCAGCTCGCCGATCCTGGCAAGCTGGGCCGACGTGAGATTCATGATGTCACCTCGCCGGACTCAGCTGTGCCTGCGCCTCGCCCGGCCAACTCCGCATCGATGGCGCTGAGATGTGCCAGGAACGGCATACGCGCCGGCGAGTCCGGCCCGGCCAGGCTCACCTGCCGGTCCCGCCTGGTCCGGGCAAGCTCGCCAGCCGTCAGCGACCCGGCATCATGAGGGCGGATCGCGTCAGGCATGGGCAATCCTCTTGCGGGATTCCTGCTCAGCCACCACGTCATCAAGCCTGGCTTGCAGGCCATCCCGTACCGGAGGTACAGGGTGCTGAGCATCGAAGAACACAAGGGCGTTCTCGATCTCGCGTCGGTAGGCGCACAGCTCATACGTGGTCATCGCGGCCAGGGGGTGCTTCGGCTGGTTCACTTGCGGCGCTGGGCCAGGGGCTACGGCGGCTGACATCGGGGGGTCCTGTTCTGGCTCGGGTCCGGTCACCGGGGGGCGGGACTTCTGGCGGTGTTCGCGCAGGCCGGATCATGACAAGATCTCACTCGACCTGCATAGATAGATTAACGACCGCTCTAGGTCGATTGCAAGACCTGCCTGTACAGGTGGTTCAATACGCCGGTCAGGCTGCCTAGGCAGCTAGCATGATGGGCATGCAGCCCATAGACCCAGCCGACAAGCGGCAGCCCAACGTCCAGATCGCCGCATCGATCCGCGCGGCGATCCTGACCGGTGAGCTGGAACCCGGATCGCAGCTACCGTCCGGCCACGAGCTGGCCAGGTTCTTCGGCGTCTCCCGCATGACGGTGGCCACGGCGATCCGCACCCTCAGGGATGAGGGATTCGTCCGCAGCCGGACCGGAAGCGGCGTCTACGTCCGCGACCAGGCCAGCCTGCCCGCACCGGCCGAGGGGGATCACCCGCTGGCCGGGACGGCAACGTTCCTGTTCGAGATGGGCCACCTCAAGCACCTGCCCAGGGCCGGCTGGCTGCTGCTGGGCGTCCCGCAGCCCGAGACCGTCGCCGAGCACTCCTTCCGGGTCGGCGTCATAGGCATCACCCTGGCCGCCATGGAAGGGGCCGACGTGGGCCGCACCGCAGCGCTGTGCCTCCTGCACGACGCGCACGAAACCAGGATCGGCGACGTCCCCTCAGTCGGCCGCGCCTACGTCACCACCGCCGTACCGGAAGCCGTATCAGCTCACCAGGTATCAGCCATGCCTGACGCCACGGCCAAGGTCATCCAGGAACTAGTCGCCGAATACGAGGCCACCCAGACGCCGGAGTCGCGCGCAGCGCACGACGCCGACAAGATCGAGACCTTGATGCAGGCCATCGAGTACCAGGCCCAGGGATACGACGCAGCCGCATGGCGGGAATCCTCACTAGCCGCGCTGCGCACCGACTCAGGACGCCAGCTCGCCCAAGCGATCGGCTCGGCCGACCCGCACGGCTGGTGGTCCGCGTTCGCCAAGTCCTACACCGAGCTGCGCGCCAGCACCATCGAGCGCGCCCGCAAGCAGCTCGGCGAAAAGGGGCACCCAGGCTCGTGACCACTGCCGGCCCGCCCTTTGGCGTGTCTGGACTTGTTTCCTCATGGGCACAACCCCAATACGTGACAGCCAGGCCGGAAACGCGGCAGGAACGAGGCACGCGCCGGGCGCGGCGGGTGTAGCAGCTTGCTGCTACACCCGGACACCACGCACGCCGGGCCGCGATCATCGCACATGCCATGCCTTAGGTCAGCCTTCGGGGAATCTGACGGCTCGTCGAGGGCCGGGCATAGCCTGCCTCCATGCCTGATCGCCGCCTCAAAGCCGTATGGGACGTGAAGGTCCCGGTCATCCGGGAGCTCGCCGGAGTCCACGAGTACGACGGCGTCGTCATGGACCTCTCGCCGAGCGGCCGCAGAGCGGCCCTGGAACGCCTCGGGCCCTCGTCGCCGGGCGAGCGCCTCGCCGACCGCCACGACGAGAGTCATCTCAGCGCCGCCGAGCAGGCCGCCCACGCCGAAGCCGAGGCCGAGATCTTGCAGTGGAACCCGCTGCCCCACATCCAGAACCTGGACCTGTCCTGCTACGACCGCGAGTACGCCCCCGAGCCGCAGCGCCGGAGGGCGCGGGAGGCACACCTCGCCCAATGGCCCCAGGCAGTCGACGCCTCCCTGGAGTCGCTGCAGGCCGTTCCGGCGCCGGTGGCCGGTGCGCTCGCCGGAACCGTGAGAGGACTCGCCGAAGGGATCAACGGCACGACCGACGCCGAGGTCGCCGCCCAGAAGGCGCACGCCAGGCTGCTCCGGCGAATCCAGGACGCCGCCGCCTCGGGCAACCCGGATGCTTCGCTCGGCGCGACGGCACTCGCCCGCCTACTCGGGCACGCGGAGTCGATGCCGGTCGATCTCGGCCGCCTGGAGGAGCGAGCCGACCGTGAGCGCGACCGGCTTCGCGCCAGCCTCACTGAGGCGTGCGACCGATTGTCGCCGGGGGTGCCGCCGTCGCGGCTCGTACCGGAACTCCTCCGGGACCACCCTGATGAAGAGGGGATCTACGCCGCCGCCCGGGAGACGATCGAGGAGGCCACGGCTTTCGTGATCGGCAACGACCTGCTGCCGCCTCCGGGCGGCGCTTGCGAGGTCGGCCCGGCTCCCCCGTCCCGGCGATGGGCTGCGGCCATGATGTACTGGACCGGGCCCTTCGAGGACGACGCCCCGGCTCGCTACTACGTCAGCCCGCCCGACGAGTCCTGGGACGAGGAGGCCAAGCACGAGTGGCTGGCCGTCTTCAGCGCCACCATGGGTCCCGCCGTCACGGTACACGAGGTCACGCCCGGTCACTTCGCCCACGGCCGGATGCTCCGCCAGCTCGTCCGGGGAGACGTGAGGCGCAGCCTGTTCTCCGAGGCGTTCGTTGAGGGATGGGCCTGCTACGCCGGGGAGCTGATGGTCGAGCAGGGCTTCCGGGCAGACGACCCCCGGTTCGCCATCGGCGTCTACCTCGACGCCCTCGTCGCGGTGACCGGACTGGCCTGCGCCCTCGGCATCCATCAGGGGACGATGACCGTGGACGACGCCACGGCGCGTTTTGAGGCCGACGCCTTCCTGCTCGGCCCGGCCGCCAGGAGCGAGGCGACCAGGGCAACCTACGACCCCACCTGCGGGCGCTACACCTGGGGCAAGCTCGAGATCATGTCGCTCCGGGACGAGGCCCTAGCCGCCTGGGGTACGAAATTCTCGCTCCGGCGCTTCCACGAAGCCCTCCTCGCCCTCGGAGCACCGCCGCTCGGCACGATGGGCGATGCCCTCGTCGCTTAATCCTTGGCCGGGTCAATGCCACGGTCCTTATCACCGCATGGGGAACCTTGTCCGTGGGCGGCATCTTCGGCGGCCCCGCTCGGAAGCTAGATCGGTCTCCGCCATGCTGCGCTGGTCACCGCGATCGGCAGTGCCTTGCCACCGCTGCGACTAGTCCTGTCTCCACTGCGTTCCAGCCGCGACCTGCCCGGTCGCATGAACCTACGGTCTAAAGTGTGCCCTGACAGATCGGCGCGTGTCACAGTTGGACCGTTGCCTCTATCGTGAGCCGACGGGCAGCTCGGGCGTTTGCAGACTTGCTACCTGCCCTTATCGGGGTGGTAACTGCACACGATAACGAAAAACAACCCTTAGGGGCGGGCGGAACCGGCTAGGGCGGGCTCGCGGAGGGGGGCCTGGGCGAATTCGGCGATGCCCTCGGCGAAGCTCGTCTGCGCGCGGAAGCCGAGGTCGCGGGCCGCGGTGGCGGGAGAGGCCACGATGTGCCGCACGTCGCCGAGGCGGTACTCACCAGTCACTACCGGCTCGATGTCGCCGAACGCGACGGCCAGGGCGCTGGCCATCTCGCCCACCGTGTGCGGCGCGCCGCTGGCGACGTTGTAGCACCGCAGCCCGCCCGCCCCGGCCGCCGCCCCGGCCGCTGCAGTGGCTGCGGCGGTGGCTGCGGCAGGCGTTGCCGCTGCGCCCGGCGCGCCGCCGACCGTCCGGTCGACCGCCTCCAGGGCCAGCAGGTTAGCGCGGGCCACGTCCCGGACGTGCACGAAGTCGCGGCGCTGGCCGCCGTCTTCGAACACCCGTGGCGGCAGGCCGTTCTCCAGGCAAGAGCGGAAGATGGCGGCCACTCCCGAGTACGGGGTGTCGCGTGGCATCCGCGGGCCGTACACGTTGTGGTACCGCAGCCCGATCGCGGCACCACCGGTCAGCCGCGCCCAGCTCGCCGCCAGGTGCTCCTGCGCCACCTTGCTCGCGGCGTAGGCGTTGCGGGGGTCAAGCGGCGCGTCCTCGGCGACCGTCGTCGTGGCGAGCGGCTCCGCGCAGCGCGGGCACCGCGGCTCGAAGCGGCCTGCGGCCAGGTCACCCGGGTCCCGGGGCGATGGCCGGACCCGGCCGTGCGCCGCGCAGTCGTACGCCCCCTCGCCGTATACGACCATCGAGGACGCGAAGACCAGCCGCGGTATGCCGTGGCGGCCCATGGCCTCGAGCAGCACCGCGGTGCCGGTGACGTTGACGTCCGCGTAGGCGGGCAGGTCGGAGAGGTCTACGCCGAGCCCGACCAGGGCGGCCTGGTGGCATACCGCGTCCATCCCGGCTAGTGCCTCGTCCACCGCGGCCGGGTCGCGCACGTCGCCCACGACCAGTTCGTCCGGGACGTGGTCCGGCCTGCCGTTGTGCACGGCGGGGGTGAGGGAATCCAGGCCGCGGACCTCATGGCCCGCCGCCTGCATGGTCTCGGCGATGTGCGATCCGATGAAGCCGGCCGCACCTGTAACTAGAACGCGCATGACTGCAGCAAACCACGTGATCGGCCCTGCCGAGACCGCGGCCGGGCTCCCGGCGGAGACCGTCACAGGTTCGTAAGGGCCGGTCAGCCACTTTACGGACTTAAATCGCCTGCCGCACAAGTACTGTCTGGGGCCATGGAAATCGATGTCGTCCTGCCGTGCCTCAACGAGGCAGGCGCACTCCCCTGGGTGCTGTCCCGGATGCCGTCCGGCTACCGGCCCATTGTCGCGGACAACGGCTCAACCGACGGCTCGGCGGCCATCGCCGCAGCCTACGGGGCGTACGTCGTGCCCGTTCCGCAGCGTGGTTTCGGCGCTGCTTGCCACGCCGGGCTGCTCGCGGCGAGCAGCGACATCGTCTGCGTCATGGACGCCGACGCCTCCTTCGACCCCGGTGACCTGCCTACCGTGGCGGACCCGGTGGCGGCCGGCGATGCCGACCTCATGCTGGGACGGCGGTCGGTCCAGGGCAAGGGCGCCTGGCCGCTGCACGCCAGGATCGGCAACCGGGTGCTGGCCGCCGAACTGCGCCGCCGCATCGGCGTCCCGGTGCGCGACCTCGGCCCGATGCGCGCCGCCCGGCGGGAGGCCCTGCTGGCCCTGCCGATGTCGGACCGGCGGTTCGGCTACCCGCTGGAGATGGTGGTGCGCGCCGCGGAGGCGGGCTGGCGGATCGCGGAAACCGACGTGCCGTACTACCCGCGGACCGGCAAGTCGAAGGTCACCGGCACGCTCGGCGGCACGGTGCGGACCGTGCGGGACATGCGGCGGGTGCTCGCCTCCATCACGGCGCCGGCCTCGTCATGGCAGGCCTCGTCGTGACGGGCGACATCACCGTCGGCGACATCTACACGGGCAGGCACCGGCGGGACGACGCCCTGGGAAGCCCAGGAGCGGCCGGCGCGGCGAAAGCTGACGTGCCGGCCTGGAGCCGGGCGGGCCGCCTGCTGGCGGCGCAGGTCGTGGTGATCGCCAAGGAGCCGATTCCGGGCCGGGTGAAGACCCGTCTCACGCCGCCGTTCACGCCGGAGGAGGCGGCCGCCCTGGCCGAGGCCGCCCTGGCCGACACGCTGGCGGCAGTGGCGGAGGTGACCGTCGCCCGCCGGGTGCTCGCCCTGGACGGGACGCCCGGGCGCTGGCTGCCGCCCGGATTCGACGTGATCGGGCAGCGCGGCGCGGGTCTGGACGAGCGCATCGCGTGGGCGCTCGCCGACACCCGGGTGACGCTGCCCCTGCCCGTGGTGCTGATCGGGATGGACACCCCCCAGGTGACGCCGGGCCTGCTGGCGGCGGCCATCGAGCCGCTGTTGTCCAGGACCGCGGACGCCACGTTCGGCCTGGCCGAGGACGGCGGCTTCTGGCTGCTGGGCTTGCGGGAGGTCGATCCCGCCCTCATTCTCGGCGTCCCGATGTCGCAGCCCGACACCGGATCCCGGCAGCTGGCCCGGCTGGAACAGGCTGGGCTCCGGGTCCAGATGCTGCCGGAACTCATCGACGTGGACACGGTTACCGAAGCCGAGCACATCGCCGCCGTGACGCCAGGTTCCCGTTTCGCGGCCCGCATGGCCGCGCTGCGCGTCGGCGCGGAGCAGGCCGTCGTAGCCGCCCGGTGAATACATTTCCCCCGGTTGGGAACACGCTGGTAGCCGAGGGTGGTTAAATAGTTTTGGTTGCACGAAGTTCGTGTACGTGTCACAGCGCCTGCGAAATTCTGACCGCGGGCGTCTGCATTCCCGAACGCCCGGCCCGTTAGGGCAGTCCACATGGGCAGTGGTCGCAGCAACCCGGGGCACACGACCGTGGTTCCCGAAATCGTCTCAGTAGGAGAAGTACATGCCTCAGGGCACCGTGAAGTGGTTCAACTCGGACAAGGGCTATGGCTTCATCGCCCCGGACGACGGCTCGGCCGACGTCTTCGTCCACCACTCCACCATCAAGATCGACGGCTTCCGCACCCTTCAGGAGAACCAGCGGGTTGAGTACACCGCTGGGCGCGGCCCGAAGGGCCCGCAGGCGGAAGAAGTGCACCCGCTGTAACACGTCACGACACGAACAGCTGCGGGGCGGTCCCTCCGGGACCGCCCCGCAGTGCTGTTCACGGCGGCCTGTTCACGGGGGACGGCCCCCCGCAATGCTGTCCTAGGCCACCGGGCCGGTGACGGTGACGAGGCTGCCGTAGGTGAGATAGGGATAAGCCTTCTGGGCCGAATCCCACGGCAGCTCGACGCAGCCCAAGCTCTGGTACCAGCCGTAGCTGCCCCGGCTGAACTCGTGCACCGCATCGCCGCCGTTGAAGTAGGACGCGTAGTACACCGGGTCGTCGTACTTCGTGCCGTCCGGATTCGTCCCCTTCATGTAGCTGAAGTAGTACTTCAGGTAGACGGGGAACGTGCCGTCCTCGGTGGGGGAGGCCGCGATGCCGGTGTTGGCCGGGCTCTCGAGCACCAGACGGCCGTTGTGCCAGATCTTCAGGTTCTCCGGGGAGTTCTGGTTGGCGAGCGCGTAGGTGTAGCCGTTGGGGTTGTGCTTGCCCGCGGCGACGGCCTTGAGCAGGTCGGTCCACACGGTGCGGCCGGCGCTCCCGTCCATGGTCAGGCCGGTGACCGACTCGAACGCCCGGACCGCGCCGTCGTCCAGGATGTTATAGGAGCCTGCCTTCCACTGGTCCGTCAGGCTCGACGGGTAACCTGCCTGCCACGTGAAGGTCCCTGCGGGCGCGCTGTACGCGGCCGCGAGCTCGGCGTGCGCATTGGTCGGGCTGATGGTGGTGTGAGACTTGGACGTCCAGGTCATCGGCAGGTAGCCGAGCTGGGTGAGCAACTGCTGCAGGCGCATGGTGCTGAACGAGCCGGTGGTGAAGCTCTGGCTCAGGTTGGAGGAGAGAGTTCCGCCGTCGCCTGCGTTTGCTCCCGCGGCTGAGATCACGCCGACCAGGCCGCCGGGGATCTTGACCGTGACCTTGGTGTTCTCGGAGTACCCCACCGTGGGGGTGAACACCGCGTCGTCGCCCTGGACCGTCCAGTTGCCCGGGATCGAAGGCGACAGGGTCGGCATCGGCGAACTCGCGGCCAGCGGCGCGGAGAACTGCACCTGGATGGGGCTGGCGCCATTGACGCCCCGCGTGCCCGTGGCCGGGGACATCGAGACCAGCTGCAGGCCGGCCGCAGGCTGCAGTGGCTTGTGCGCGGCCACGGGGGCGGCCGAGGATACGAGGGAGGCGTGGCTCCCCGGCGACGCGAACGCCACGATCGTGACGCCGGCGCCGAGGACGAGCACGGCGCTGCTGGCGGTGAGGGCCACCCCGCGCTTCTTGGCCGACCCGGGGACACCGGAGGCCTTAGTTCGCTGCCAGATCCGTTTAGCTGCGGAAGTCCCATCAGTTTCCAGCAATGTGGGCTGTCTGCGGAACCATCCGGATCCCGACACGGCACCGTCCCCTCAACGTGATTTCACAATTGGACCAAAGTAAAGGCCGGAACTTTCGAAGCAAGCAGGATCAGATAACGGCTCCTCCTACACAGACGCGCACGCGCAGGAAAAGGTTGCCGACCTCAGCCGATCCCCCCGCCCGTCGGCGAAGTGTGCTGACATCGGCCCCGTATGTCGCTGTCGGTAATCGGACGAACGCGCGCTAGCCGCGGATTGGCCAGCACCAACCCCACCTTACCCAGCCACCGGGACCCGGAAGCCAGGCGCCGTCGCCCGGCCGCCTGCCGCCCCGGCGGTCCGTCCACCCCCGGCCCCGCGGTCCTGCTCCCGGCCCCGCAGTCAGGCCGCCGGACCCGCCGAACGGGCCGCACCGAGCAGCACCGGGCGCCGAACAGGCCGCCGAACGGGCCGCCGAACAGGCCGCCGAACGGGCCGTACCGGGCCGCCGAACGGGCTGCACCCGGCCGCCGCGCGGTACATCCTGCTCATTCCCGCTGGCCGGATTGCGTCGCCGCTGCGGTTATCGGCCGGGGAATTTAATTACCGTCGATAATGGCTAGCCGCAATGCAGTGCGACGGCCCAGGTCCGTCATTATGACGTCCCGGCCGCGGTACTTGCCGCGAGCTAATTACCGAGCACTTGCGGAGCGCCGCATTCCACCTCAGATTATGGCGATCGCCGTTGCCCTCGGCTGCGGGCGCCACTGCCGCGTCAGTGGATCACCAGCCGTTCCAGTCGCCCGGCCACGGTCGGCCTTTCTCCCTGCTGGCCCGCTGATAGCGCCGTGACCTGCCGGGCGGACTCCGCAGGCTGCGCCCATGTAACCTCCTGGCAATATCTGCCGGTTACTGCGAGAGCCGTAATAACTACTCTTCGTCTCCAAGCTCGGCTGGACGGCGGGGCCGCGCCGCGCGCTCGTCTATCACGGCGGAATCTCGGTCGCGCAGCCGTCCCTTCACCTGCGACGTAATGACTTAGCAAGGAATTACCAAGGTTTCGGCGCCGCTTCAGCCGGAAAACCGGACAAATGACGAATCTGGAGAATTCCCTAATCTCGCTCACACCCCAGGTCTAGCGTGAGCCACCGGGAGCGTCACAGCGGACATCCATGGAGGTGGATTTAAATGCTCAGCGGGCATCGGTCCGCATGGCGCCGTCGCGGTGGTAAAAGTCGCGCGGCGCGTCTTGCGGTACCCCTCGCCATCCCGATGGCGATGGGCCTGACCCTCGGGATCATCCTCGCGGTCTCGAGCGGCAACACCACACATATAGATCAGTCGGCTCTGGGCGCCTCGGCCAGCCCGTCCGCGAGCGCTTCCGGGGCGGTGGCCGTGGCCACGCCGACCACGACAGCAGCGGCGGCGGCGGTGCCGCCGGCGGCTACCTTCGCCAACGGGCAGACCGCCTTCCGTCAGCTCGGTGACCTGGCTACGGTCCCGGTCGACGGCACGGGCGCCGCGATCAACCTGAACCAGACGGCGGCGGAAGCGGCCGTGTCGATGAACTGCACCCTGACCGTGCCGGCCAACCCGCTGAGTGCGCAGGGCCTGGCCACGCCGTGGCAGCTCGGCGACGGCTGCTCGATGGCGAACGCCGCCACTGAGGGCGCGTTCGTCGAGGCCACCATCCTCGCGCCGAACGGCCAGGCGCAGGTGTACAACCCGCTGGTCATCACGGCGGGAACTACGGCGGCGGTCACGCCGGCGGCGCCGACCATCGCGCCCGGCTCGCGGGTGATCATCGACGTCGGCTTCAACGGCACCAACCTGGTGCTCACGGGCCGCGGCGCACGGCAGGGCAACTGCGTCGACGCGCTCGGCCAGTCCCTGATCGGCCAGGTGTCGGCGTGCAACGCCGTCAACTTCTACAATCTGGCCAATTCCGAGATCGCGCGCGGCACGCTGACGGTCCCGCCGGCGGGCACGTCCCTCGACGGCCAGCCGTGCCTGACCACGCGTAGCTTCGCAGTGGTCGACCAGGACCAGAGCGACAACGTGATCACCACGTACCTGATCAACGGCAACGGCCAGACCGCACAGAACACCACGGCCAACGCGGCCGCGATCGCCGGCGCCACCACCCTGGTCAACGGCAGCGACGACAAACTGCTCGCCGCTTTCCTCGACCCGGCGAACGGGTGCACGCCGTTCACTGCGCCCGACACCACCGCCACGGGCGGTACCTCAGGATCGCAGGCGCTCAACGAGCTGAGCGCCCGCGTCAACCAGCAGGGGACGATCGCCGTGGTGCCGCCGAACGACGAGATGACCCTGGTCAACAGCGCGTTCAGCGTCGCCAAGACGAACGTCTACCGCTCGCTGGTGGACCAGCCGCTGCTGGCGGGCAACGTCAACGCGACCACGGTCGCTCAGGACTACTGCCAGAACATTACGAACATCCAGCCGGCTCGTAACCAGCTCGACATGACCAGGGAGCTGAACTTCGGCTCACCGGTCACGGCCGTCGGCAACACCCTGGCGACCTTCATGGGCAACCGGCTCAGCATGTCGTTCGTCAACCTCGGCTGCGCCAACTTCGGCCTGACCAACCCGGTGACCGTCACGCTCGACGGCACCCAGGTGGCCACCGCGGTTACCTTCAACACCGCGCAGCAGACGGCGAAGCCGCCGGCGGCGGTGACACCGACCGCCAGCGCCACGGCCGGCACCGGCGGTCCCGGCAACGGCACCGCTGGCCCGCCGGCCAGGCAGCACCGGGTGGGAGGCAGGTTCTTCCAGAACCCGTCCCACATGTAGCTGAGAGGCTGGTTCCCCCGGAACCAACCCGGTGCGATTAGCACTCCATGGCGAAGGCGGCCCCGAGGACACTCGTCGGGGCCGCCTTCGCCATTTCGCTATCTCGGCAGGGTAACGCTGCTCCGCCCGCGCAATCGGTTGCGGCCTGGGACGGACCACCTGCTGGCCTATCACGGATCAATCTCGGTCCATCCAGATGGCTCTTCACCTGCGACGTAAGGACTTAGCAAGAAATTGCAGAGGTTTCGGTGCCGCGTGAGGCAAACCTTAAAAAAACCTTACAAGACGCAAATCTTCTGGTTTCCCTGATCTTGCCAACGGGCCGGGTCTACCGTGATCCACCGGGAGCGTCACAGGGGACATCCATGGAGGTGGATTGAATGCAGAGCGGGCATCGGTCCGTATGGCGCCGTCGCGGTGGTAACAGTCGGGCGGCGCGTCTTGCGGTACCTCTCGCCATCCCGATGGCGTTGGGCCTGACTCTCGGGATCATCCTCGCGGTCTCGGGCGGTAACGCCACGCATATAGATCAGTCGGCCCTCGGGGCCTCGGCCAGCCCGTCCGCGAGCGCTTCCGCGGCGGTGGCCGCCGCGTCAGCGGCGCCGACGACGACAGCGCCGGCGGCCGCGGCCGCAGCGGCGGCGGCCAACGTCAACTGCGACATCATCGTCCCGGCGAACCCGCTGAGCGCGCGGGGCCTGGCGACGCCGTACCAGCTCACCGGCCCGGACGGGACGACGCCCGCGGCGTCCGGCTGCACCATGACCAACGCGGCCAACCTGGGAGCGTTCGTCCAGGCCACCATCCTGAACCCGCGCACGGGCGCGCTGTCGGTCTACAACCCGCTGGTCATCACCCAGGGGACCACGCCGGCCGTCGCGCCGGTGGTGCCGAAGCTGCCGCGGAACGCGATCGTCACCATCGACTTCGGGTTCAACGGCACGGACCTGATCCAGGTGGGCGCGACGCCCAACGCCCTGCGGCAGGGTAACTGCGTCAACGGCCTGGGATCAGTCTTCGGCCAGGTGTCGTTCTGCAACGGCATCAACTTCTTCAACGCGGCGTTCCTGCTGATGCGCGAGGGGCGGCTGTTCGTTCCCTCGGCCGGGCGCTCGGCGAAGATCGTGCCGACGGCGGGCCGGCTCGGGACGGGCACCACCTGCCCGACCGTCCGCAACTTCGACATGATCGACCAGGACCAGAGCGACAACGTGACCAGCATTTACCTGCTCAACCCGGCCACCGGCCAGACCGCGCAGGACACCACGGCCAACGCCGCCAACCTGACGGGCGCCCAGAAGCTGGTCAACGGGAGCGACAACGCCCTGATCGACGACTTCCTGGACCCGACGCTCGGGTGCACTCCCTTCATGGCACCCGACCTGGGGAACAACAACACGCCGGCCACCTCACAGGCGCTCGACGAACTCCTGGCCGCCAGGAACCAGCCGAGGATCGCCGCCCTGGTGCCGGAGAACGACGAGATGACGCTGGACGCCAACGGCCAGCTCGACCCGGCCAAGACCAACCTCTACCGGGAGGAAGTCGGCCAGGCGCCGATCAACGCGCAGAACAACAGGAATGACAGCCCGGTGAACTACTGCCAGAACATGGTCAACATCCAGACCCCGTTCCTGGCGGCTAACCAGGCTCTCCTGGCCACGGGTGCGACACCGGTGCCGGCCGTGGGGGAGAACCTGCTCACCTTCATGGCCAACCGGCTCAACATGTCCTTCACCAACCTCGGCTGCCAGAACTTCGGCCTCACCAACCCCGTCACCGTGGTCCTCGACGGAGCCGGCGCGGCCATGTCGGCCACCTTCAACACCACCCCGCAGACGGCGAGCAACACCACCGGACAGGGCGGAAACATGACCGGCACCGGAGGCGGCGGGACGCAGATGGGCAACCCGCTGCCGGTGCAGCCGCTGCCGGGACAGACCGGGTGGCGCAGGGGCCGTTCGCACCACCGGCTGATGGACCCGTCGGGTATGTAAGGTCCAGATCCGGCCAGCTGGGCCGTCCACGCCACGGTGATCCCGGGTGGCTCCCGGGATCACCGTGGCGGCCGGGACCCGGCGGCACCACAGTTCGATCATTTTCCCGGTCAGGGCCTGCTGACAGGGCCATGCATACGCCATAGGTCTTCTCAACAGGGAGCACGGCGATGGATGAGGGCGAAACGTCGCAGAACGACGAGCGCCCGGCCGGACAGGGCGCCCCGGCCGGACAGGACACCCCGGGCGGACAGGACGCGGCCGTCACGGACTCCAGCGAGGCTGCCGAACTCAGCGGTACCGGCAGTACACCCGAGTCCGCTCAGGACTCCACCCCGGCCGGCCCGCGCCGGACCGGACCGGCCCGGCCGCCCCGGCCGGCCAGGGTCGCGGCGTACGTGGCCGCGGCGGCCCTGGCCCTGGGCGCGGGCTTCGGCCTGACCAAGCTGGTCGATCAGTCCCGTGCCGCGTCCCTCGCGTCGGACATTCCCACGCCGGCCAAATCGGTCAGCGTGTTCACCGAGGACGACGACGGCACCGGCCAGGACAACGAGAGCAACATCTTCGCCGCGGCGGTACCCGGCCTGGTGCACGTCATCTCGGCCGGGAAGGCCGTCGGCATCGGCCTGGTGCTCACGCCCTCGGGCAAGGTGCTGACCACCTACCAGCCGGACAGCGGAGCCGGCGGCCTCAGCGCGAAGTACGTGCTGTCCGGCAAGACGTTCACAGCCACGGTCCTCGGCACGGACGCCTCCGCGGGCCTGGCCCTGCTCCAGCTGCAGGGCGCCAACGGCCGGGCCTTCTCCACCGTGACGGTCGGGAACTCCGACACCCTCGTGGCCAGCACGTACGCGGCCAAGCAGCTTTCCTACCACATCCCCGGCGAGGTCTTCGACACCGCCGTCGGCACCACCGGCACGAAAGACGCGGTGATCATCGACACCGGCCTGCTGACCGCCCTGAACCAGACCGTCACGGTGGACGGCAGGACCAGGACCGGGCTCATGCGCTCCCGCCTGCAGTCCGTGTCCGCCGGCGAGATCGGCGGCCCGCTGGTGAACCTGACCGGCCAGGTCATCGGCATCACCGTGGCCGGCGGAGGCACCGGCCTCAAGATCAACGGCTACGCGATGCCCATCAACCAGGCCCTCGCGATCGCCAGGCAGATAGACGCTCAGGCCGATAGACCCTAAGGCGCGGCATACCTCCTAGTGCTCCGCCTTTCCCAGACTGCGGGGCGGCCGGTCCGCAACCGGCCGCCCCGCAGCGGCCTATGCGGGCGGTTATCGTTGAATCCAGGTAGCCGTGTTCGTCGGAGGTAGACGTGGTCAACTCTGTGTTCGTGGTGGACGCATGCCGGACGCCCATCGGCAAGATCAAGGGCGCGCTCGCCGAAGTACGGCCCGATCACCTGGCCGCCGACGTCATCACGGCCCTGATCGGGCGCAACCCGTGGCTGGACGTGACCGCGGTCGAGGACGTCTACTGGGGCGCGGCCAACCAGGCCGGCGAGGATAACAGGAACGTCGCCCGGATGGCGGTCCTGCTGGCCGGGCTGCCGGTGGAGATACCCGGGGCCACGGTGAACCGGCTCTGCGGATCCGGGATGGAAGCGGTCTGCGACGCGGCGCGGACGATCGCGGCCGGCGACGCGGACGTCTGCCTGGCCGGCGGTTCGGAGTCGATGACCCGCGCGCCGTTCGTGCTCGGGCGGTCCGCCGACCCGTTCCCCCGGGCCATGGACCTGGCCGACACCAGGCTGGGCTGGCGGCTGGTCAGCCCGCGGATGAAGGAGATGTACCCGCCGATCACGCTGGGCGAGACCGCGGAGAACGTCGCCGGCAAGTACGGCATCACCCGGGAACGCCAGGACGCATGGGCGCTGCGCAGCCACCAGCTGGCCGCCGCCGCGCGCGACGCGGGCCGGTTCGACGCCGAGACGGCGCCGGTCACCACCTCACGCGGCGAGGTCAGGCACGACGAGGGGATCAACGGCGCCATTACCCTCGCGGACCTGGCCGGGAAGGCCCCGGCCTTCCGCAAGGGCGGTACGGTCACCGGCGGCAACTCCTCGCCGCTGAACGACGGCGCCGCCGCGCTGCTGCTCATGTCGGCCGACGCGGTGCGCCGGGCCGGCGTGACGCCGCTGGCCCGCTACGCGGGCGCCGCGGCGGCCGGCGTGCACCCGGACTACATGGGGATCGGGCCGGTGCCTGCCATGAACCGGGCCCTGGGCCGGGCCGGCTGGCGGCTGGACGAGGTGGACCTGATCGAGGTCAACGAGGCGTTCGCGGCGCAGTCGGTGGCGGTCGTGGACGAGCTCAAGGCTGACCCGGACCGGGTCAACGTCAACGGCGGCGCGATCGCCATCGGGCACCCGCTCGGCTGTTCCGGCGCGCGGATCGTGACCACCCTGCTGCACGAGATGCGGCGCCGCGGCGCCGCCCGCGGGGCGGCCAGCATGTGCATCGGCGTGGGCCAGGGCATCGCCTCCCTCTGGGAAGCTCCCTGAACCAGGGCCTACCCCAGGAGGTTCGCCGCGCCGGCGTAGTAGTTCCCGGTGGCGGAGGTCTGCAGCGGGGCGGTGGCGGTATCGGCCGGCAGTGACGAAGGCGAAACGAACGTGCTGCCTTGCGGGCCGGCCATCACGGCCTGGCCGAGCGCGCTGCCCTTCAGGTACTGCGACCAGGTCAGGAACCACTCGGTCCAGCCGTCATCCCATTTGCCCGCGGCCGTGCTGTTGGTGACGGTGATCGGATCGCCGGGGATGGACATGTTGTAGTAGGTCTCCGCGGCGGCGGGCGGCAGGTTCACGCAGCCGTGGCTGACGTTCGTGCTGCCCTGGTCCACGACCGACCAGGGAGCGGAGTGGTAGTAGTCGCCGCTGAAGGTGAACCGGACCGCGAAGTTGACCAGCTCGTCGTAGTAGCCGGCGCTGCCGGGCGCGCCGCCGCCGATCATGCGGACCGGGTTGGCCTTCTCCACGCTCACGTAGGTGCCGTCCGGGGTCGGCAGGCTGGGCCGGCCGGTGCTGACCGGCCACTGGTAGGCGAGCGTGCCGTTGAGGTAGATCTGCGTGCGGTGGGTGGTCGTGCTGGCGACGGCGATCAGCGACCGGCCGATGTCGAACGTCTGGGTCAGGTTGGCGGTGGCGTACACGCCCTTGGCGCCCTGCACCCCGTTCAGGTGGCCGTCGAAGCTGACCGTGGTGTTGGCCGGCCAGTAGTCCCGCGGCCGGAAGTACAGGTGCTCGTCGCCGTCCCAGTACCAGGCGCCGATCACCGGCTTGGACGTGGTGAGCTCGAGCGACCGCTCGACGGCCGCCTTGTTGGTGATCGGCGTGCTGAACGTCAGCATGATCGGCATGCCGACGCCGTAGGTCTGGCCGGACCCCTCGAAGATCATCGTGGAGAACGTCTGCGCGGGCGTCAGGGTGCGGAAGGTGCTCGTCGTGGTGACCTTGTTGCCGCTGCCGTCGGTGCCGGTGGCGGTCACCGTGTAACTCTGCGACACGTCCAGCTGGCGTGCGCTGTGCCAGGTCTTGCCGCCGTCGCTCAGGCTGCCGGACATGGCGTCGCCCGAGGTCCGCACCGTGACGTTGGTCACCGTGCCTTTGAGGGCGGTGACGCTGATGCCGGCCGAGGGATCGGCGCCGCGGCTGCCGTTCGCCGGGGTGATCTTCAGGTCTGCCGCGAGTGCCTTGGCGGACGCGGAGGCCTGCGCCTTGGCCTGACCGGGGGAGGCGGCCCGGGAGGGGGCAGTGCCGCCGCACGCGGTGGCCAGCAGGCCGATGACGATACCGATCACCGGCCCCGTCGCGATAGCGCCGTACCGTCGCGCACGCCGTGCCGACCTGCGGTCTGTGCCACGCACAGTGACCCTCCTTCGCGCCGGAGTCAGGGCTCAGGGCGCCGCAACGCGTTTTTCTCCACCGCATAGTACGTGGTGCTTACCCAGGCGAACGGGTGACCGACGTGATGCGTCCCTCGCCTATACAGACGCCCGAACCGTCCCGCGGGTTACGAGGTTCAGGCTATCGTCGGCCGGGCGCGTTCGCGTCGGAACCGGGACCCGGCCACCGCCCAGGCGAGCGCGAGCACGGTGAGCATGATGATCACGTACTCCGGCCAGGCGCCGACCCGGTCCGCCAGCGTGCGGTAGCTCACCAGCGGCACCCGCGCGTCGAGGATCGCCTGCCGCCAGACGCCGCTGTGGGCGATCATCGCGCCGTCCGGCGCGATGATCGTGCTCTCGCCGGTGGTCGAGGCGTACACCACGGCGCGGTCGCTTTCGATCGCCCGGATCCTGGCCATCGCCGTCTGCTGCTCGGTCTCGCCCAGCTGGCCGTCGATCTCGAAGTCCGCGTCGTTGGACTGCACCGCGAGCAGGTTCGCCCCGGCCGTGACCTCGGACCGCACCAGGTTGTCGAAGCCCACCTCGTAGCAGATCACATCGCCCAGCCTGATCTTCCCGACGGCGAAGACGACGGCCGCGTTGCCCGGGGTGAAGTTCACCGGCTGCAGCGAAGGAAGCGAACTGAAGCTGGCTATGAGGCCGCGGAACGGGATGTACTCGCCGAACGGCACCAGCTGGCGCTTGACGTACATCGTGGTCGGGCCCTGCCCGGGCACCCAGAGCTG
>Ga0208696_1000597_pt1 | contig 23009 bp, 22 predicted proteins | sample Sb_taG_9_FD_187711 | JGI IMG/M metagenome (GOLD analysis project Ga0208696, IMG submission 187711) | Peat soil microbial communities from Weissenstadt, Germany - Sb_50d_b_LC metaG (SPAdes) (version 2) | ecosystem: Environmental > Terrestrial > Soil > Wetlands > Peat | place: Germany... | reverse complement strand
CGATACGGCGGCTGATGCTCATCCCAGCCCACTTCCCTTCACTGGCGGGAGGCCCTGGCCCGATGCTACGTCCGGCGCCAGCAGGCCGGGCAGCACCACAGTCGCTGCCGTCGTCCCGGCGGCGATCCCGGAGCTGGCGCAGGCAGGCGAGCAGACCGGTCAGCGCGGTCGCCGCCGCCGACCTGCCTGTATCCCTCATGGCCGGCCGCGGGGCCGGGATGCCATCCCATTTCGCTTCTGCGCAGGCATGACAGTCCATCACGCCGGTCCTGTGATGCGGCCGGGCCGCCGTGACCGAGGGCCGCCTCGCCCGGCGCGCCCGCCTACTGGGTAGCTGTCGGCCCGCCACCCTGGAAGTAGTCCCCGGCATCACCAGTTCTCCCAGGTCAGAAGCACCCAGGGCCACATCGCCGGCATTCAGCGTCCTCGGGCCAGCAACTGATGAGAGGCCGCGCCATGGGCCTGCCGCCGGGGTTTGGTGGCGGGGCCTGGTGGGTAGCCGCCGCCGGATGCCCAACGAACCGGTCCAAGGAGCAGCATGTCATCTGATGCCATCGTGGTACTGAAGGCCGATCACAAGGAAATCCGCAACCTGTTCCGCAAGTTCCAAGCCGCCGGTGACAAGGCGGTCAAGAAGAAATCCAAGATCGCTGGGCAGATCATCGAACTGCTCACGGTGCACACCTACATCGAGAATGAGGTGATGTATCCCGAGGTCTGCGCGCTGCTTCCAGACCTCAAAGAAGACGTACTGGAGTCCTACGAAGAACATCACGTGGCCGACGTCTTGTGCATGGAGCTGGCCGGCATGCCGGCCGGGGCTGAGCGCTTCGATGCCAAGGCCTCGGTGCTGATCGAGAACGTCACGCATCACATCGAGGAGGAAGAACAGGCCTGGTTCCCTAAGGTGCGGGCCGGCCTCGGCCATAAACAGCTGCAGGAACTCGGGGCCAAGCTCGAGCGGGCCCGGAACAAAGCGCCCAGATCGCCGGCCCAGCCCAGCGCGCTGAAGAAAACGATCGACGCCGTCATTCCCTGACGGGCATACGCCCGTCCTCAGTGCAGACGGCGGAGCCGGGCGCGTCGTTCCGGCGCATGCACTGCCCGAGAGGGCATCAAGCCTCTCCGGCATCACGCCGCCCGCCCCCGTGAGCGTGCCGGGAGCGCCTGAGCGTGGCCCGGATCCTTGCCGCGCACGGCGTGGACTACAGGACCGCCGTGGCCAGTGGGCGCCCAGCCGGGGTTCTCGCGGGCCAGGTCATCACGCGCGGTGAGCACGGCGGCGGCGTTCTTGCCGCCGCGGCCGGGCCCGGGACCCGGCTGGGTGACCGGCGTGATTGCCGGCGCGGGTTTTCAGTGTGCCCCCCCACTGGGGATGCCCGAAAGGCATGATTTCGTATAGACATGCTGACGGAGCGTGGTTGAATGCGGCAGAGGATCACGCCCCGGTTGTGGCTACGCCGGCCCGTTCGCCAGGCTGGACGTTGAGATGGCGCTGGAGGATTCGTGGATCTGAAGCTGGGTCACTACAACAAGGACGGCATCAAGGTCGTCGACGTCGAGGGCGAGATCGATATCTACACGGCACCGCGGCTCCGTGAGCTGCTCATCGATCTGGCCGGCAAGAACAACTACCAGATCGTCATCAACATGGACAAGGTCGGGTTCCTCGACTCCACCGGCCTCGGGGTGCTGGTCGGCGGCCTGAAGCGGGTGCGTACGCACGACGGGTCGCTGGATCTGGTCTGCACCCAGGAGCGGATCCTGAAGATCTTCCGGATCACCGGGCTGACGAAGGTCTTCGGCATCCACCAGACAGTGGAGCAGGCCATCGCGGCCAGGAAGGGACGCCGGTAAGGAACGTGTCACGGGGCGAAGTAGCCGGGGCTTCGGGGCGTCCTGAACGACAGAAAGGACCAGGCAATGGCCCAGACCCTGCCGATCCCGGCCGGGCAGCCGCTGGAGGCAACCCGGACGGCAGCCGGGCAAGTCGTCACGCTGGCCTGCGCCGAGGCGGTGGCCGTGCAGGCGGCAGCCTCCATCACGGTGGCCGCACTGCTGTGGCCGCTGATCCCCGCAGCCCACGCAGTCGCCGGCCTGGCCAGCGCGCTGGGCCAGCAGCTGCCGCTACGCCCGCTCCCAGAGCAGCAGGCGGTCGTGGTAACGCCCGGACCGGGCGGTGCACGACGGGCCGCGACGGTGCCCGTCGGCGCGGCGGGGCGGTGCGCGCGGCCGGCGCGATCACGCTGGGGGTAGAGGAGGAGTTCGTGCTCCTGGACCCGTCCACCGGCGCCACTGTGCTGGCCGGCCCCGATCTGGTGCGGATGCTCGACGGGGAGCCGGGGATCCAGCAGGAGCTGATGCGGTTCCAGGTGGAGACCGGAACCAGGGTGTGCACCGGCCTGGACGACCTCGGCCGCGAGCTGACCCGGCTGTGGCGGCTCGCCGCGGCCGCCGCGGCATCTCTGGGCTGCCGCCTGGTGGCCTCCGGGGTCGCGCCCTACCGCACGCCCGGGCTGGCCGCCATGACAGACCAGCCCCGTTACCGGGAGCTGGCACGCCGCTACGGCCCGGTGGTGGCCGAGGCCGGCACCTGCGGCTGCCACGTGCACGTCGGGGTCCCCTCCCGGGACCTGGGCGTCCAGGTGCTGGCGCGGCTGCGGCCCTGGCTGGCGCCGCTGCTCGCCGTCTCCGCCAACTCACCGATCACCGGCGGGCACGATACGAGATGGGCCAGCTGGCGGTACCCGATCCAGGCACGCTGGCCGACCGCGGTGCCGCCCGCGGCGTGGCCGGACGCGGCCGCCTACGACACGGCAGTCCGCCGCCTCATCGGGCAAGGGGCGGCGCTGGACGAGCGGAGCGTCTACTTCCTGGCCCGGCTTTCCCCGCGCTACCCCACCATCGAGGTCCGGGTCGCCGACGTCTGCCTCGACGCCGGCACCGCGGTGCTACTGGCGGGCCTGACCCGCGCCCTGGTCGCCACCGCCCTGACCGAGGCCCGCCGCGGGACGCCGGCGGCAGCGGCTCGACCAGCGGGGGACCGGAGCCAACCGCCAGCGAGCCCTGTTCACCAGCACCGCATCCACGCCCGCGTTCATCACCGCACTCGCCCGCGCGACCCTGTCCGGCTACGAGCCAGGCCGCTGGCGTCGGCCCGATGCCCGGATCCCGGCAGCGGCAGGCGCGCAGTAGTGCGGTATCCGTGGTGGCCGCAATATGCTGCCATGGGCAGCCAGCAGGCCATACACGGCGGTCATTCTGCATCCAGGCCCCAACCGCCGCGCTGCCGGCGCCGACTCGATCATCTACGGCACGGCAAGCGCAACGTGCAGGTGCACTTCGGCGGAACCTTGCCCATCCTGTACCCGACAGCTGATGACAGCCAGTTCAGCGGCCTGGCGGTATTCGCGGGCAGCCTCGAGGAGGCCAACGCGATCATGGATGCCGACCCCGCCGTCCAAGCCGCGTGCTCACCCACGAGATCCATCCGGTGCTCAGTTCCTGACAGATGATGAGGCCGCGGCGTATGGGCGGTACGCCGGGGCGCCGTCGTAGGAGGAGCTACAGCCTAGGATGCCTGGGAGCTAGTAGGATCGGGCCGGAAAAGCCGGGCTGGCCGCGTTTTACCGCGAGCGCCGGCGGTTGACGGAAGCCCGTCCGGCGGGGAGGGACCGTCATGCCAGAGCAGTACCGGGGACACCGCCAGGACGCCATCGCCCCGGCCGAGGAAGCCGTCCGGCTGCGCCGCGCCCAGGCCCGCGACAACCCCGCCTACCTCCCCGGCCTCGCCGCCGCGCTGACCGACCTCGGCGGCTGCTACCGCGGGGTCGGCCGCCACCAGGACGCCATCGCCCCCGTCGAGGAAGCCGTCCAGCTCTACCGCGCCCTCGCCGGCGACAACCCCGCCTATCTCCCTGGCCTCGCCGCCGCGCTGACCGACCTCGGCGTCTGCTACGGCGGGGTCGGCCGCCGCCAGGACGCGATCGCCCCGGCCGAGGAAGCCGTCCGGCTGCGCCGCGCCCAGGCCGGCGACAACCCCGCCTATCTCCCCGGCCTCGCCGCCGCGCTGACCAACTTCGGCGTCTGCTGCCGCGGGGTCGGCCGCCGCCAGGACGCCATCGCTCCCGTCGAGGAAGCCGTCCGGCTCTACCGCGCCCTCGCCGGCGACAACCCCGCCTATCTCCCCGGCCTCGCCGCCGCGCTGACCGACCTCGGCGTCTGCTACGGCGGGGTCGGCCGCCGCCAGGACGCCATCGCCCCGGCCGAGGAAGCCGTCCGGCTGCGCCGCGCCCAGGCCGGCGATAACCCCGCCTACCTCCCCGGCCTCGCTGGCGCGCTGACCGACCTCGGCGTCTGCTACGGCGGGGTCGGCCGCCGCCAGGACGCCATCGCTCCCGTCGAGGAAGCCGTCCGGCTCTACCGCGCCCTCGCCGGCGACAACCCCGCCTATCTCCCTGGCCTCGCCGCCGCGCTGACCGACCTCGGCGGCCGCTACCGCGGGGTCGGCCGTCACCAGGACGCCATCGCCCCGGCCGAGGAAGCCGTCCGGCTGCGCCGCGCCCTCGCTGACGACAACCCCGCCTACCTCCCCGGCCTCGCCATGGCGCTGAGCAACCTCGGCATCTGCTACGGCGAGGTCGGCCGCTACCAGGACGCGATCGCCCCGGCCGAGGAAGCCGCCCAGCTGCGCCGCGCCCTCGCCGACGACAATCCCGCCTAGCGCCAAGACGGTCGCCTACTCTGGGCGCCATCGGCAGGCGCAGGCGCTGCGCGCGATCGCCACCGTGGCCAGGCCGCCGAGCCCGAATTTCTGCACGGCGGTGTCGGCGCCGGGGACGAATTCGAGCAGCGGCTCGGCCACGTACAGCAGGCCGAGGACGGCGATGATCGCGCCGACCTGGTTGCGGATGACGGTGCCGACCCCGACGCCGAGCGCGGCGCACAGCGCGGTCGCGACCGCCGGCGGCGGGACCCATCCGGATAACGCCGGGACCTGACCGGCGCCGGACGCTGCTCCGGGCTTGCGGATCACGTACCGTTACGAGACGCGGTAATGACGAACCGCTCGAGAACCGCCTGCGCGGCAGCCGCTCCATGACAGGTCCGCCTCAAGTCCGCGCAGAGCTGGCCGATCTGGGCGTGTCCGTGGCCGGCTATGAACTCCCGCTCATAGCCTCGCTCGAGCCCTGCGGGGTGGTGGTGTAGTCCTCGATACAGGTCGCGACCGCTGTTTTGGCCGCCGTACGGGTGCAGGCAGGGCCGCGGCGCCGCTGGCATGTCTATGGGTTGGCGGCGTCCCCTGCCGGATGGGGTGCCGAGCCCGCGAGCGGGGTGTCGTCGAGGTACCTGATCTCGTAGACGCGCTCGGTGAACCTCCAGCCGTCCGAAGTGCGCTGGTAACGGTCGTGGTAGATGCCATAGTTCAGCTCCGACCTGCCATCGCGAAAGCGTGTGAGCTCCGACATGTAGGCCCGGCCGGACGCGGTGTCGCCGTCAAGCGCGATCGTGCCCGGGTGCGTGGTCTGCACCATATAGTCCAGCAGAGCCTGCAGTTGCTCTCCCCCGGCGCGCATGTCCTCCCGGCCGACGGCCCCGGCGTAAGCGTGGGGGAGCCGCACCGTGCCGTCTTGGGTGAACAGTGACGCGAGACGGTCGTAGTCGTGCATCATTACCGCGTCGGTGAACTCGCCGCGCAGCGCCTCGATCTCAACGCGGTCGGCGATGGCCTGCAGGTCGCTCATCGGGTCCTCCTTCGTCTGTGCTCCGGTGCCCGCATCACCAACATTGTCACCCGCTGAACCAAGTCATCCTGATGCAGGAACCGGATGCCCACCCGCGGTCTTCCTGTGGAGAGCAGGAGCCGGCGACGGCCGTCCGGCGCTGGATTCAGGCGAACTGCAACTCAGATGGCGTTGTCGCGTTGTGCCATCGCCCATCGGGGCGCGGACTGGTGCTTCTGGCGCGGCACGCCAGCCATCGCCTGCGTGGCGGCGCAGCCTCCGTGCGGCTGGCACCTGCCCGAGGCCGGACAGGCCACCGGCGGGCCGTACCCAGCGTTCGAGGCCAAGCGGCTGCATGGACATCCGGTTGCACTCCGTAACCACGACAGCGATCAGGCACTCGCAAGTACCCGCCGCTATGTGCTGCATCCTGATCGCTCCCATGGCCGGTTGCGCCGCGCCCGAACTGGCGGATCTGTGTGCCTACGGACGCCGGGTGATGCCGAATTGAGTGCATCCTCGTCCGGCTCCTGATTTGCCGGGGCGAGCAATCGCTTGCCGCTTGTGTTGATAGTCCCAGAATGGGGCCGGCTGCGCCGGTGGCGGGATCATCCGGTCCTCGGTGGCGACCAGATACCAGCTGGGCTTGGCCCGCCATGCGGGATCGGTCACCGCGCCGCCCAGCGCGCCGGCGCTCCACGGGACCTGAGCGTCGGCCATGAACGCGGCCAGGCCGGCGGGCAGGTCGGCGGCGGACGATCCGTCGCGGCTGAGCGAGTCGTAGACGCCCCGCCGGGTAAGCGGTGAGCGTGAGCAGAATTAGTGCCCCATCGGCACGGCCGGCTGGTTCACCCAGCACATCTGGGAGGGTATCGAGGTCACCGCCGGGCAACTTGCCCGGCTGGTGAGGCCCGGCCGAGCCTCACACCGAACGCCGCGAACCGTGGCAGCGCGGCACGGAATACCCATATTGGGTGATCGTGTGCCTTCGATCTCGCCCGCCCGGGCCCTCGTGCTCGGAATGCTCAGCCGGCGGCAGATGTACGGGCATCAGGTCCTGCGCGAAGCCGGACCTCGAGAGAGGACCGAGTAGGCCGGGATCTCGCCGGGCTCCCTGTACGGGGTGCTCAGCCGCCTGGGCGACGTAGGGCTCATCCCGGCGATCTGCACCGGCAGGAGGGGGCGGCGGCCCGCCCGCTGGCACACCGAACTCGGCGAACAGCTGCGACATTGGCGGGCCGGCCCCGGCTGGTGTCTGATCAAGCCTCGGCGCGGTAATAGTGGTTCAAATTTTTTCCGGCTTCGCGCCGCGGGGGTGTCCTCTCCGGGCGGGCCCGTCCGTCCTTCTCACGGGTGGCGCTCGCCACCACGCGGAGAGAAACGAGGAGACCGATGACCAGCAAGACCACCACGTCCGCTGTCACCTCGGCCGACGGCACCGGCATCGCCTACCAGACCGTCGGCGAGGGAAGAGGGCTGATCGTCGTCGGCGGCGCCCTTCGAACCGGCGGGGACTATCTTCCCCTCGCCCGGGAGCTGGCCGGGACCTTCGCCGTCCATGTCATGGACCGGCGCGGCAGAGGAGCCAGCGGCCCCCAGGGCCCGGACTACAGCGTCGAGAAGGAGTGTGACGACCTGGCCGCTGTCCAGGCGGCCACCGGAGCGACGGCCGTGTTCGGGCACAGCTACGGCGGTTTCGTCGCGCTGGAGGCGGCTCGGAGACTGGCCGTGTTCTCGCACGTCGCGGTGTACGAACCCGGAGTGTCGATCGCGGGTTCGATCCCCGTGGCCTGGGTGCCCCGCTATCGGCAACTGCTGGCTGCCGGGGACACGCGAGGAGCCTTCGCCGTCTTCGTCCGCGGCAGCGGGGCAGCACCCGGGCCGGTCACCAGGCTGCCGTTCTGGTATCTGCGCGCGGTGCTGCGTTTGATGGTGCGCGGCGAGCAGTGGCGGCGCATGGAACCTCTTCTCGAGGCAAGCGCTGCCGAGCATGAGCAGGAGGCACGGCTAGACGATGGCACCGCCGAGCGCTACCACTCGATCCAGGCTCGCGTGCTGCTCCTCGGCGGCGGCAAGAGCCCGGCCTTCTTGACGGCACAGCTATTTTCAGCCCTCCAGCAGGTGGTCCCCGATGCAACAGTGGAAATACTGGACGGCCTCGACCACTTCGCGCCGGACGAGAAGGCGCCAGCCCTCGTCGCCGAGCGCGTGCGGAACTTCCTGAGCTAACGCCCCGCCGTGTCCGCTGGAGGAACCCCAACCGCACACCCGGCGGCCCTGGAACCGGCCAGGAGTGGTCTGCAGCTGCGGTGTCGCAGATACCCCTCCGGTGAAAATCTCGATTGTCGGGGGCTATCCGTACGCTCCCGGTCATGACCCAGACCTTGATCGGCTACGCCCGCTGCTCCACCGACGCCCAGGACCTCACCGCCCAGCGCGACCGGCTGCGCGAGCTCGGCGTCCCGGAAGAACGCGCCTATCTGAGGTGCAGCCAAGGTAAGCCCAGAACCCGCCATGGGTCTTGGGTGGGGGTTGATTCCGGTCGGCCAGGGTAGGTCAGCCGGAGACCCGCGTTACAGACAGTGACTAATAGGCGCTCGCGCCGCGTGCGATATCCGCCGATCGGCGCGTCTAGCGGCTTCTCGGTACTCATGAGCTGAAGCCTGCATATCAGTTCGATCTGGCGTGCCGCGTCAACTGGCCAGCGGTGGCAGACGAGCACGTACCTGCTCGTCCGCGCCCATTGCAGGCAGTGCGCTGCTGGTTATGGTCTGGGACACTGGCTTCGTGGTGTTCGTTGCTGACGACCTTGCCGCGTGGTTGATCTCGCTGCTCGCCGATCGGGGCCGCAAGGGGTTGGCCACCGTGCTGCTCGGCAGCGAGCAGGAACGGGCACTGCGCTCGGCTGCCTCAACCGCGGTCCGGCAGACTGCCCAAGAGCTGTGCCCAGACGACGATGAGCAGGCCGAGCATGTCGCGCTGGTTATCAGCCAGGTCTTCGGCAAGCCGATCCCGCGAGCGGCCCTGGCCAAGCACCCGACAATGCTGGAGGCGCTGCAGGCAGGCATTGCCGCCCAACTTGCGGTCCTGGACGATCCAAGCCTAACCGGGACGGGGCTATCCTCCAGCGACCTCCTGGAGTTGCCTGATGTCGTTCTTGCGGAGAAGGTGACCGCCCACCTGCTGCGGGAGATCCTCGTCCGAGGATCACGGGAAGGGGCACTGTTCCCGCTGGCCTCTCAGCTGAACCACGACCAGTCACGTCTGGACAACCAACAACTCAAGAGCATGATCAGCGACCTGGCCCGGCCAGAAGGTGCCCATCCCGTGGCGCCCCCGACCGCGCTGGCCCCGCCGTCAGCGTATCTGGAGCAGGTGAGGCGGATCGCCCCGCAGGATCCACCGGGCCTGCTGGGCAGGGAGACAGAACTCGCCGAACTGGCTCGGTTCTGCTTGGAGCCGGACCGAGGCCCGTATGTCTGGTGGCGGGCCGATGCTTTGTATGGAAAGTCGGCGCTGCTGTCCACATTTGTGCTCCGGCCACCCAGCGACGTGTCCCAACAGGTGCGCATAGTGTCCTTCTTCATCACAGCACGGCTCGCAGGCCAGGACACGCGGGAAGCATTCACTCAGGTGTTGCTTGAGCAACTGGCCGACTTGCTGGGCCAGCCGCTGCCGCCGGCACTACCAGAGGCCACGCGGGAGGCGCACCTGCTCAGCCTCCTGCGCCAGGCGGCGACCGCCTGCCAAGACGGCGGAAGACGGCTGGTGCTCGTGGTGGACGGGCTGGACGAAGACCGCGGGGCAGGCCCGGACGCCCACAGCATCGCCGCCCTGCTGCCTGCCAGTCCGCCGGCCGGAATGCGAGTGGTCGTGGCCGGGCGGCCCGACCCGCCAATTCCCGACGACGTGCCGGGCGGGCACCCGCTGCGTGACCCGGGGATCGTGCGCCCGCTCGCCAGATCTCCTCACGCGAAGGAAATAGGTCAGCTGGCTCGCACGGAACTCGCCCGCCTGCTGCGCGGCGGCGAACCCGGTCGGCAGCTACTCGGGCTACTGGCCGCTGCCAGAGGTGGCTTGTCAGCCGCTGACCTGGAAGAACTGACCGACATTCCACTCTGGGAGATCGATGAGATCCTCAATGGCGTGTCCGGGCGGACGTTTTCCCGGCGCGCCGGGCAGTCGGCCACAGGTGCCGCTTCGGAGCTCTACCTGCTGGGGCACCAGAGCCTCCAGGACGCGGCCGTCCAGACGTTCGGCAGGCGACTGGCGGACTACCGAGCAAAACTGGAAGCCTGGGCCGCTTCCTACCATGCACGCAGATGGCCGCCCGGAACCCCGGAGTACCTGCTGAGCGGATACTTCAACCTTCTGGACGAGGTCGGCGACGTGTCCCGGATGACCGAGTACGCGACCGACCTAGCGCGCCATGACCGGATGCTCGACCTGACCGGAGGCGACGCTGCCGCCATTGAAGAGGTGCGCGCCACGCTGAAGCGCATCACCGCATGCGAGAGCCCGGATCTGGGGAGCGCGCTGATGCTGGCCTGGCATCGCGATCATCTCACCGAACGGAATGACAACACCCCTGTGGCGCTGCCCGCGGTATGGGCCAATCTCGGTCATCAGAGACGGGCCGAAGCACTCGCGGCCTCGCCCGCCGATCCGCGGCGGCGGGCGGAGTCCCTGGCCCGAGTGGCGGAATCGCTGGCGGAGACGAGGGAGGCCGACCTGGCCGCCGCCGCCGGGTGGAAGGCGGAAACGGCTGCGCAGTCGATCGCCGACCCGTCCGAGGCGGTACCCGTCCTCGCCCGTGCAGCGACGGCGCTCGCGGCAGCCGGGCAAGTCAATGAGGCAACCGATATAGCGAATTCGATCATTGGCCGCTACGGCGCGGCAGAGGCCCTGGCCAAGATCGCGGCGGCGCTGGCCCGAGCCGGCTACCGCGAGCACGCGGACGCCGTCGCCGGGCAAGCGCAGGTGTCTGCCGTGTCGGACAACCAAGCGCGCTGGCAGGCGCTGCACTTGATCGAGGTTTCGAAGGCACTCGCCGAAGGCGGGCTGCATGAGCATGCGGTCACCGCAGCCAGGAAAGCACTTACCGTGGCTGAAGCGAACCACGATTGGGATCACAAGAACCCCGCCGTGACCGAAATCGCGAGGACGCTCGCGGCTATGGGACAACTTGAGCAAGCGGTCGATGAAGCCAGATCGTTCTACCACGCCTCCGACCAGGCAACTGCCCTGGCCAAAGTAGCGGAGGTCCTGGCGCAGACCAAACGCCACGAGCAGGCGGTCGCCACAGCCCAGCTGGCGCGGGACATGGCCCAGTCAGTTCCTGACCCCTCTCGTAAGGCGATGACACTGTCGCGGATCGCGAAGACGCTCACTGGGGCCGGGCTTTACGAGCAGGCAATCGGGGTGGCGGGGGAGGCTGAGGCGGCGGCTGGATTGACCACCGTGCCTATCTGGAAAGCTCAGGCCCTGGCCGCGGGTGCAGCGGCGCTGGCAGCGTCCGGGCAATCTGAGCTGGCGGTCGCCAAGGCCCGAGAGGCGCAAGGACTAATCTTGTCGCTGGCCGAGGACTGGCAGCGGCTGCTGCTGGATGAGGTCGCAAGAACATTCGCCGCGACGGGGCGGCCCAAGGAGGCCACGGCGGCCGCCGAGGCAATCACCAACGACTCCGGACGGGCATACGCTCTGCACGCGGTCGCGATAACACTCGCCGACGCCGGGCGGCACGAGCAGGCGATAACGACGGCCCGATCGATCAGCAAAGAGGATGTGCGAGCAGATGCCCTGACGCGAGTGGCGGTCGCGTTGGCGGTAGCCGGGCAACTCGGCGAGGCCGAGGAGACGGTCGAGTGGATCAGCAAGCCTTCCGAGCGCGCGAGCGCGCTGGCCGAGGTCGCGGAGGCGCTGGTCAGAGTGGGACGCCGCGAGGAGGCGATGATCACGGCCGGGCATGCGGAGGCGACAGCTCGGGCGATAACGAACCCGCGTCGCCAGCGCGACGCCCTCGTCGCGATAGCGGGCGCCCTCGCAGACGCAGATGAGCCCGAGCACGCGGAAGCGGTAGCCCAGTTGATCGCGGACCCCGTCTTCAAGGAACTCAAGCTGGATGGGGCTGCAGCGAGCTACGCGCGGGCCGGCCGGGCCGACGAGGCTGAAGCCACAGCAAGGTCCATTACCGACCCCAAGCGGCAAGCCCAAGCCCTGATGTGGGTCGCGGCTGCCCTCGCAGGAGCTGGATCTCATGAGCGCGCCGAGGCAATCGCCTGGTCCATCCCTGATCCGGGGACTCAGGGGGGCGCACTGCTCAAGGTGGCGGCTGCCATGGCACGCGCCGGGCGATACGAGCCAGCCGAAGTAATCGCTCAGTCCGTCTCGGACCCCAGCCGACGGGCCTATGCCGTGATGTGGGTCGCTGAAGCGGCGGCCGAGGCTGGGAAGCACGAGACGGCGAAAGCTGCGGCCCGGTCCATCGCCGACCCGGCTATGCGGGACAGCGCCCTAGCGCGGGTGGTGGTCGCGCTCGCGAGGCGCGGGAACCACGAGGAGGCCGAGCCCATCGCCCGGTCGATCATCGACCCAGACGCCAGGTCATACGCCCTGACCCAGGTAGCCACGGTGCTGGTGACGGCAGGCCAACCAGCGCGGGCGGCTGACGCGGCCAGCGAGGCGGAAGCGGCGGCGGGGTTGATCGATGGCCTATCCCAGCGGGCGGCCGCCCTTGTCCGAGTCGCCGAGGCCTTCGAAAGGGCTGGATTGCACGCGCAGGCGGACGCCGCGGTTAACCGAGCGGAAGCGGTGGCCCGGTCTATCACCGAACCAGACGAACAGGATGACGCGCTAGCCTCGGCCACGACGGAACTCGTCAGGGTCGGCCAGTACGAGCGTGCGGAGGCCATGGCCCGGTCCATTGCTAGCCCAGTCAGGCAGAAATGGGCGATTGGGGAGGTCGCCGTGGCTCTCGTCGCAGCCGGCCACCACGAGCAGGCAGAGACTACCGCCCGGTCTATCGCTGATGTATCTGATCAGAACACCGCCTTGTGGAGTGTGGCGGCGGAGCTCGCGCGAGTCGGCTGCAGCGAGCAGGCCATGACGGTGGTGCGGTCCATCACCGACCCAGCCCAGCGGTCGCAGGCACGGGCATGGGTCGCGGAGATTCTCCTTAAGGCCGGAGACGTAGTGTCTGCACGGCGGCTGGCTGCGGAGGCGTGCCTCGCAGGCACGTGGGAGGCCGCCGCGCGCCCTGTCCTGCTGGTCGACCCGTCCGCGTTTAACGCACTGGCACCCATGCTGCAGCCTTAACCATCCGCTGCTAACGGACGCGCCGGTCAGCCAAGCGAACGGCCAGCAACATATCCCCGTACCGTGCGCTCGGCCGCCTTATAGAGCGGGCCATCGGCAGCTGGCGAGCACTCGCTATGTCGCAGAACTGGACATTCCGCGCGCAGACCTTGGCAAATGTCTATCATATTAGTAGGCATCCCTATTCGGCGATCTGAATTAGTGGCGGCGGACAAATGGTCGCATTGCGTGATGTCCTGCCGGATCGGTTGGAATGAGCTGTCGCTTGCCGGGCCGGGAGGGTCCGGTCATCAGTGATGCGGAGCTGGGTGGTGCGGGCCTTTGGCGGAGGTCTCGGGCTGGTGCGGGGTTAGGTTGCTGTGAAGAGCTCGTCCATGATCTCGGCGCCGGTGGTGATGACGGGTCGCAGTTCGCGCCGGTAGACGATCTCGGTGGTACGGGTGGAGGCGTGCCCGGCCAGCCGGGCGATCTCCTCGATGCTGACGCCGCGGTGGCTCAGCAGGCTGACGAAGGTGGTGCGCAGCTCGCGCGGCGTCCAGCCGTCGCCGACGCCGGCCGCGGTGCAGATGCGTTTGAACATCTTCCGGACGTTCCCGGCGTCCAGCGCGGCGCCCAGATGGTTCGTAAACACCAGCCCGGTGTCCTGCCAGCCGTCCCCGGCCGCCAGCTGCTCGCCGGCCTGGCGGTCCGCCCAGGCGCGCAGCGCCTCGACCGCCACCGCGGGGAGGCCGAGGGTGCGGCGAGACCGTTCGGTCTTGGTTTCGCCGTGTACCCGCACCGATCGCCACACGGCCACGTGCGGCGGCACCGGGGGCCTGGCGGCCAGGTCGCCGTCCAGGTCGACGTGAGCCCAGCGCAGCGCCCGGGCCTCCTCGGTGCGGATCCCGGTCAGCAGGCTGAGCACGATGTAGGCGTGCATGAGTTCGGCGGGCCGGCGGACGTCTTTCAGGCCGGGCCGCAGTTCCATCACCGGCAGGGTCCGGGCGGCGGTGATCACCGCCACGGCTTGGTCCAGGGTCAGCGAGTTGGACGGCCGGCCGTCCTGGCCTTTGGGAGTGTCGGCTAGGGCGGCGACGTTGCGGCTGACCAGGTCGTTGGCTTCGGCGTGCCGGATGGCCCGCTTGAGCGCCAGATGCCCCATGCTCACCGCCGCGGTAGAGTATCCGGCGGCCATCTCAGATAGCGCCCGCCGGACGTCCGTGGCGGTCAGCTCGCGGAGCTTGCGGGCGCCGATGACTTTGAGGATCGGCTCCAGGACGTTCTGGTTCTTGGTGACCGTCTTGGGGGAGCGGCCGTCCAGGCCGTGAGCGAGCCAGTCCTCGGCGGCTTGCCGGAGCGTGTAGTGGACGTAGCCGGCCTTGGGGGTGATGCCCTTGTCGAGCTGGTTGTGCAGGTCGCGCAGCTTGTCGATGACGCTGGCCTTGGTCTGGCCGCTGACCTTGCGGCGGGTGCGCTTGCCGTCGCCGGTGTATCCGAGGGTGATCTCGCCGCGCCACAGGCCGGGGCAGTTCCGGTGGCGTTGCGGGTCACGGCAGGGGCCGCGGTGTTCGAATGAGATGCCGTCTTCGCCGCGCCTGCGCCGGGTCGCCATGCCCTCAGGATACCCTTGTGGGGACTAGCAGTGGTGACAACGGCCGTACACGCCCAGGCACTCTCAGACCCTTCAGGGTCAGGAATAGCAGGTGGGATATTAGATCGTCCCAGGTCGGTGCTGACCAGCGCATGGCAGGCTGTCCATGGTAAGGAGAAGGTCTACGGTTCGATTCCGTAACGGAGCTCCAGCTCAGCGAGGTTTTTCGAACATCTGGTTTCAAGATCAAGTGACTAACCAGTGATGCGGCTCTAGCTGACGGCAGGCGCAGCGCGGCGTATCCAGACACCGGTGCCCCTCTGGCTTGCGGTAATCAGACTCAATGCGACGGCGTCAGACAAAACCGCCAGCATTGTCAGGAGGAGGTCCGGGTTCGGCCGCTGCCCGTCTCCGTTGCCAAGAGACGAGGGGCCTGCGCACCGAAGGTAGCTCCCGCCTTCGCGCGATCCCCAGCGGGTCGATGGGGCAGCCATGGACGTGTCTCCGATCGTGAAGCCGATGCTGCGGCGCTTCCGTTGCAGCACAGCTCACGTTGCCACTGTAAGACATTATGTCTTACAGTGGTGGTATGGCCGACACGATTACCATCCGTACCGACGAGGAGACCGAGCACGCCCTGGACGTGATGACCGGCGATGGCAGCTCGCGGTCCGCCGCGATCCGGCAAGCTGTGCTGGAGGCGGCCCGCCGTCGCGAACGCGCCGCCGAGATGCGCCGGGCCGTGCTCCGGATGGACCTGGGCCAGCCCGATGGCGTCAACGTGGCGGAGGAACTCGCCCGCGATCGCGCCGCCGAGCGGCGATGATCTACCTCGACTCCGCGGCGATCGTCAAGCTCGCCCACGTCGAGCCCGAATCACCGGCGCTGCGCCGCTGGCTTGATGAACGGGCCGAGACCGGGTGGATCAGCTCGGTACTCACGGAGATCGAATCATTCCGGGCGCTGGCCCGGTATGCGCCCGGCGCGGTCTCCCGCCTGCCCGCCGTGCTGGATCAGATTGATCTGATCGACCTGGACCCTCGCATCCGGATCCTAGCCCGGACCGTCGAGCCGGCCACAGTGCGCAGCCTAGATGCCATTCACCTCGGCACGGCACTGCACTGTCGCTCCGGGCTGATCTCGTTTGTGACCTATGACAAGCGGCTCCTGGACGCAGCCCAGGCGGCAGGTCTCCCGGTCGACTCGCCCGCCTGACGGCAACCGGCGGCATCGCGACATGACCTAGGCAGCGGTCCGGCATTGAGCCGAACCGCCATAAGCCGTCGCGGCCGGTAACGTGCCAGGCCAAGGCCGCATGGCGCCCACATAGTTTCGGCTCTGTCTTCGGCCGGGCGATCATCACGCAATCGGCCCCATCGGTTTGCCCGGGCTGTGGGGCGCGGAGCTCTCATCAGTGCCATCCGGGCTTGCGGCCCACACAGATCGGTTTCCCGGTTCATGCGGTCGCGCCTTGTGTTAGCGGCGGGTCATTCTGTGGTGAGGTTCAGGCTGGGAGGGGGTCGTGGGGCTCGCTCGACTCTAGATGTCCGACGCGGAGGTACTGATGCACTGCTGCAGCCGGGTGCTGACGTCAGATAGGCGGTCAGGGGGCGCCTGTGCGGCGAGGCCGGGCAGGGTCGTTATGGCTGTGCGAGCACCATGGGGGAGTTCTTGGAGGGGACTAGGCGCTCGTCGAGGCCCTCGCTGACGAAGTCTGCCCACGCCGGGAGGTCCAGGTGGATTCGCGTCGCGCCGCTGGGCGAGCCGACCGCGCCCACGGCGAGGTCGCGTGAGGCTAGCAGGGCGAGCAGGCCGACGATGGCGTCCAGGACCTGCACGGCGGTGGCTGGGTCGTTGATCGCGGGTGACGGGGCCCGCAGGCCGATATCAGCCAGCAGCCTGAAGGCGAGCAGCGGATCCTGTTCGAAGGTGCGGTTCACGCCGGTCACGCACGACTCCACCACGACATCATCGTCGAGGCTGCCGGACACTTCGGCCACGGTCGCGCCCTGCCACAGCGTCTGGCCCACCCGGACGCGGAACACCACCACCGAGCCTGAGCGCTCAGCGGCGCTCAGCAGACGGCGCAGCTCCAATTGCTGGAGTGCGGTCTGCGGTCGTGGCCACGGCACCGGGCGCCCGCCTGTCGGCGGCAGTCGCGGCGGGGATGGCGGGATATCGAGTACACCGGGTGGGCGCATGACGACGCTGGACTGGAGATGCTGAGGGCGCGGCGCGGTAGTGCCTGGCGCCGGCCAGGGAAAGCTCGATCTGGCCCGCTGCCGATCACGTCATCGCGGATGGGTCACCTGCTGAATGCCCTCGTGCATCCCTATGAAATGCCGGAATTTGATCGCTCGGCATCGTGCGTCAAGGCGCTGTGCCTGAGCTGGCACAGAATCGTTCCGCCGAGGGCCTTGGTGAACAGCGCCTCGGCCTGCCTTGATGCCGCGGCGGCGCAGGTAGGCGCGGTCGGCCGCGGGAGAGTAGGCACTGGCTCGAACTCGTGTGCGCACTCGGTCAGGACCGCAGCGTTGCGGTGACCGGCGCGAGCTGAGACCGGCGGGACCGGCTGGGGCGGTCTGGGACCTATAGTCGGTCTCGGGGAAGTGTGACCATGGGCCGGGTCCGCATCATGTTCGCCGTCGCCGCCGCCGCGGCGATCATGGCGTGTTCTGGGTGCGCCGCGCGCATTTTTCCCGCGACCTACTACCTGGCCCTCGGCGACTCGCTGTCTCAGGGGGTCCAGCCCGGCGCGGCGGGCGCCAGCGTCGAGACCGGGCAGGGCTATGCGGACCAGCTGTATGCGGCGCTCCTTCTCGCTCATCCCGGGCTGCGGCTGGTCAAGCTCGGCTGCCCGGGTGAAACGTCCAGGACGATGATCGACGGCGGGATCTGCCGCTACCCTGGCGGTTCCCAGCTGGCCGCTGCTGTCGCCTTCCTGCGCGCCCATCGCGGCCACATGTTCCTGATCACCATCGATATCGGCGCCAACGACCCCGAGGACTGCGGCAGCAAGTCGAGCCTCAGCAAGCTCGTCTCCTGCTTGGCCACCGGTGTCCCTGATGCCCTCACCAACCTGGCCACGACCATGGCGCGCCTGCGGGCGGCCGCGCCCGGCGTCCGCGTCGCCGGGATGACCTACTACCTGTCGGCGCTCGCCGAATGGCGTAACGGCACGGCCGGCCAGGTCATTGCGCGGCTGAGCGAGAAGCTGGCCGCCGAGTACAGCGCGCTGCTCGGGCGTGCCTACACCGAATCCGGCGCCCGGGTCGCCGACGTGTTCAGCGCCTTCGACACCTCGAACTTCGGTGATCAGGTGACGGTGCCAGGGATCGGCACCGTCCCGCGCAACGTCGCCTTGATCTGCCAGTGGACGTGGGCGTGCGCCGCCCCGCCACGCGGGCCGAACCAGCACGCCAATCAGGCCGGGTACAAGATCATCGCCCAGACGTTCCAGCGCGCCGCCGGGCTAAGCTGAGCTGGGCGTCTCGGATTTGCGGCTGCGTGGCGGGACGGGTGGTCGGGCCGAGCCACATGTCGATGGCACCTGGTTCGGCCGGGTCGAAGGGACGAGGACACCGGCGCGCATGCAGCCGATGGGCGGTGCCCGGTGCGGACCCGCAGCTGGCCGTCCGGGCGGCGGACGGTGATGCCCGGGACGGAGTTGCCGCACCCTTGCGGCGAGTTGGCGGCATGCGCCGTGCACGAGGCGACGAAAGCCTTGTCGGCGGTGGCCTCGGCGTTGCTGCATGAGTCGGCGGCCATCAGCGGGTCGGCCGGGTGAACGCCCCTAGGGTGACCTCCGCGACACGTCGACGGGCATCCACCGCAAGTCCGGTGCGCACTAATCTGAGCCAAGTCAGGTCAGCATCTTCGCGCTGCTGCTGCTCGGGGTGGCGATACTGTCACGAGTGCTGGTCGATCACCCGGACCCGCGTCAGAGGCTGATCACCGCGATCGTGCCGAAGGCGCTGCAGTCCACGGTCGGGCACTCGCTGGCCACCGCCCAGGCTGTCACGTTTCCCTTCAGTAGGTCAGCGGCGAATCGGGCATTCCCTCGACGCCGCCAAGAGGCCCGCCGACGTCGTACCCTCGCCTGCCGAATCGGAACGCGTAGCCAGCGAGGTAGTGGCCCACCCTGCGGTCCGAAGCCTGCCGGGACCCTACGACCGTGACCTGTCAGGGCGGTCGGGGAGTTGCCCACCCGCAGCGATGCGTTCCGCACCCCGGCGCGCCGTGCCCGCCGACGCAGGCCTGACGATGGCCGTCTACACCGCCGAGCCCGGCTCCCCAACCCACGACGCACTGAACCTCCTGGCAAGCTGGGCGGCGATCTCGACAAGGCCGAGACAGCCCGCGCCATGGACCAGCCTTGACCGGCAGCGGCGGAGCCCGTTCGCAGATCCTGGTTACGGCACCGGATTCACCGGTCATGGCACCATTGGTCATGCCGAACTCGGGTTCGCCAGGACCGGCGATCGTCCGTTTGAAGGGAGGTGGTCCTGGAGCCAGTGACAAAGTAGATGACAACGACTCAAGGCTACGGCCGACACAACGCGACGTACCCAGATGCCGAGATCCCCTGAACTGCGGTAATCAGACTTGATGCGACGCCATAATCGGGACGGCGCCGGCAGCAAGGGCCACTCAACCCGCAAGAACCGGAACGACGGCATCCGGACAACGTGGGCAGCGCCCGCTTAACCTGCGGGCAGCCCTCCAGCCGCCCCTCGTTTGCCCAGGTCATCCCTAAAAGTAAAGACCTCACCAGCTCAGAGAAGTAATTCAAACTTATAAAACAGGCCTCGGGGGCCATTCCGGAGGCCAAGTGACCTGAGTTCGGGTCAGACCTCTCCGGTCGGTTCTGTCCTTGGCTGCCGCGAGTACTGGTCAGGACCAACTCGGCTGTTCTGGGGGCTGGATCGGCCTGTAGCGCTTCCCCGGCCTCGGGTCGGCGATGTTCCAGCTGTCTTGGTCAGGGCTGAACCGTACCTCCGTCGACGTTGACCGCCTGCCCGGTGATGCCCTCGCTGGCGACGCAGAACCATACGGCGTCGGCCACCTCCTCGGGCGTGATCAGCCGTCCGATCGGCTGCCTGGCCTCCATCGCCGAGCGAGCCTGTCCGGTCGTGCGGCCGGTCTTCGCCACGATGTTCCCGATCGTGGCGGCCGTCACCTTGATGGCCTTCACCGCGCCGGTGGCCCGGGCTTCCAGCATCAGGTCGATGATGAGCAGCGCCACCCCCGAGCGGGAACAGCGGACTGCTGCCGAGGAGCACGATGCCGCCCTTGGCGATCACATACGGGGGCGTGCACACGATTGCTCCGAGGCCGGTAACGGCGGCCCCGGCCAGCTTGGCGGCGCGCCCGGACTGCGCGGTCCTGGTCGGCTTCGCGGTCTGCATGCCGACGATGCGGGCGGGCACGGCGACGTAGCACACCATCATGACGGCGAGAACGACGCAGAGCAGGAGCGCGAACCAGCCCAGCCCCCAGCGTGGGGCCAGCATCGTGGCGACGGCCAGCGCCAGACCGATGCCGGTGCCCCAGCCGGTGACCGCCCTGACGTGCCTGCGCGCCTGGCCGAAGCCGGCTCGCAGGTCCCGGAACCGGGCTGCGAGATGGCGAAGGCGAAGGCTGCATTGAGGTAGAACGCGGCTATGGTGATCAGCACCACGGCGGCGAAGAGCACCAGGACGATCGGCCCGCAGATGTCGTGGAATGGCTTGCCATACAGGACTTTCGCTTCAGGTCGTAGGTTGCGGCCCAGATCCACATGGCCGGCAGGACCTGCACCAGCATCAGCCGCCAGTTCGTGACCAGCAGGCGAAGCCCGTTGAACAGCATGACGAACGCGCCGACCACCAGGGCCAGCGGCGCGAAGATCCTCCTGGTCCTGGCCAGCTGAAGGACCGCCTCCTCGACCTTGCGCTCGTCGTTATCGCGGATCGCGGCAATGAGCCGCCGCACCAGCTGCCTCCCCGGTCAGCGTCGGCTTGGTCTCACCTGCACAGCAGCTGTACTATCCACGGTTCCAGGCCGCCTCCTTGCTTGCGACGATCAGCACTCCGTTGTGCCCGGCCTGGCCACGCCAGATCCGGTACCGACGGCGAGCTCACAACGGCCAAAATGCTGCCAAGGTCCACCCAGCGACCCCAGGTCGAAGGCCCGGCGGTGTCGGCCTGCTAACCCTTGGGCCGGACCTGGGAAGCCCGGCCCACGGGACTGCGGAGGTATTCCCCTCCTAACTCAGGCGTACCACGCTCTTTGCCGGGTTCCGCCAGACCAGGCAACGGGCTCCGTTCCATCCACGGCGTGCCCCGGCGCCGCGGCGCTAGGACGGCTCTGAATAACTCGTGTGCCGGTCCGGCATTTTGCCGACAGTGTGTTCGATCATCTGGGATGATCGGGTTATGCAGGGTCGTAGCAGGCAGGACCGGGAGCTGCTGGACGCGGCGGCGATGGCTGGGCATCTGGTGCCGCCGGGGCGCGTGTTCGCGTTCCTGGCTGAGCATCGCGGCGAGCTGTTCCCGGGATTCGTTTACCGCTGACTTGTTTCCCTCGGGGACCGGGCGGCCGTTGCTCCCGGCGGACCTGGTGGGGTCGGTGCTGGTGCTCAAGGAGCTGCTTGACCTGTCGGATCCGCAGACGGCGGACGCGCTGAAGTTCGATATCCGGTGGAAGGTGGCCTGCGGCCGGTCGCTGGACCAGGTGAGCTTTGACCCGGCCACGCTTGTGTACTGGCGCAAGCGGATCGCGGCTTCTGCCCGCCCGGACCGGGTCTTCGACGCGGTGGCGGAGGTGATCGCGCAGACCGGGATCCTGCGGGGGCAGCGCAAGCGGTGCGTGGACTCGACGGTCTTCGATGACGCGGTGGCCACCCAGGACACCGTCACCCAGCTGGTCGCCGCCATCCGGAAGGTGGCCAGGGTGGTGCCCGGCGCTGGTGGGGTGATCGGCGGCGTGTGTCGGCTGGACTATTCCAGGCCGGGTAAGCCGCCCATCGACTGGGACGACCCGCAGGCAAAGCAGGATCTAGTCAGCGACCTGGTCAATGATGCCCTTGCGGTGCTGGAGGCCCTGGCAGGCCCGGGCGCGCCGGAACGGGATGCCGCGGCCGCGGATGCTCTGGGCTTGCTGGCGCTGGCGGCCGGGCAGGATGTGGAGCCGGCCGAAGATTCCGGCGGGACGGACGGGCGGTGGCGGATCGCCCGCAAGGTCGCGCCGGATCGCGTGATCAGCACCGTGGACCGCGAAGCCCGGCATACCCGCAAGTCCAAGTCGAAGCGGCGGGACGGGTTCCGCGGGCACCTGGCCGCCGAGCCGGAAACCGGGCTGATCACCGAGTGCGAGATGACGATGGCTGCCGGGCCGGGCAGCACCGACGCGGACAACGGCGTCACGATGACCGCCCGGGACCGGTTCTGCGGTACCGCTGACAGCGCGGAACCAGGCAGCGCGCCCCAGGCGCCGCCTGCCGTGCCGGAGGCCGCCGGGCCTGACAGCGCCAGGACAGCCGGCGCGCAGCAGCCCCTGGGGCTGGAAGTCTACGGCGACTCGTCCTACGGCAGCGGGCAAGCCCGCGCCGCCGGGCATGACACCGTGATCAAGCCCGGGCCGCTGCGCCCGGCCGTGCCCGGCGGGTTCACCGTCGACGACTTCACCATCGACGAGCAGGCCGGTGACCTATTGCCCTGCGCGCTATGCCGGGGTTCCGCAGATACCCGCTCACCTAGAGCTACGGAAGTGTTGCTGACCTGGGAGAACGGTCCTTGTGCTGCGCACGAGCCGTGTCTCTAGGGAACCGCATCTGCGCAGGTCAACCTGCCTGGCCTGGTGGCGCGAATACCCATCGAGAGCGGGAAGAGAATCCGGCGAACCGCGCCGAACATGCAGGTAGTTTCCTCGGGGCCATCGCAAAATACCGCTGGCGAACGTTCTGGAGGCCGATACGATCATCAAGTGCGGGTCAGACCTGAGGCGCCTGGAGAAGCGTCTTCATGCCTCTGACCAGCGAGAACGTCACTCCCTAGAGACACGCCGCTCCTCTAGTCGGAAGTATGTTTTCCCAGGCAGGGCCGCTGATCGTGACACTAGGTCACCAGATATCTGCGGAACCCGGGCTATGCGCCGTAGCGGAATGCTGCCAATGTGGCATTGGGATGTCCTGTGGCCCCGCCGAGGAGCATGTGCGGCTGGCCCGCGGCCCGACGCGTGGCTGGAGGAAGCGCTTGTCCTGGCTCGGATCGTCCAGACGGGCACGGCGCCGTACCGGAGTCAGCCGACGGCGTGCCGGGCGGCTAGTTGTCGAACAGGGCGCTGACCGATTCGCCGTTGTGGATCCGGTTGATTGCCTCGGCCAGCGCCGGGGCCACCGACAGCACGTGCAGCTTCGGGTG
>Ga0208696_1000587_pt1 | contig 23296 bp, 23 predicted proteins | sample Sb_taG_9_FD_187711 | JGI IMG/M metagenome (GOLD analysis project Ga0208696, IMG submission 187711) | Peat soil microbial communities from Weissenstadt, Germany - Sb_50d_b_LC metaG (SPAdes) (version 2) | ecosystem: Environmental > Terrestrial > Soil > Wetlands > Peat | place: Germany... | reverse complement strand
GGCGGGATAACGCGGGTAGCAGGGGCAAGGGCGGCGGGCGAATAACGGGTGGCGGGGGCGCGGGGGGATGGGGTTCGCTGGGGGTATGGGCATTGAGCGGTTCGCAGCGGAGGGGGATGCACGGCAGGTGGCGGCCTGCTACGAGATCTTCCACGCGACCAGGGTGGCGGACGATCCTGATATACCCGTGATGCCGCGACGGGTGTTCGAAGGGTGGCTGCAGACCGGCTGGGTGGGTGACCCGCGGGAAACCTGGCTGGTGGCCGACGAGGACGGCGTGGCTGGCTGGTACCTGCTCGAGCTGCCGTTCCGGGACAACAAGCACCTCGCGGTCCTGGACATCATGGTCCGCCCGGACCGGCAGCGGCGCGGGCTCGGCACGGCCCTGCTGAGGCACGCCGCCGGGCAGGCGCTCGCGGACGGCCGGAGCGTGCTGACCGGGTACGCCTGCGCCGGGTCTGGCGGTGAGGCATTCGCCCGGTCGTTCGGCGCGACCGGGGGGCTGGCGGAAATCCATCGCGTGCTCGACCTGGACACGGTGGCCGCGGGGCACCTGGCCGAACTGCGTGCCGAGGCGCGCCGGGCGGCGGCCGGCTACTCGGTGATCTCCTGGATCTCGCCGGCACCTGAGGAGTACGTGGACCAGATCGCGGCGATCAGCGGCCTGCTGTACGACGCCCCGCATGACCCGAACCTCGAGCCCTGGTCCTGGGATGCGGCACGGGTACGCGACACCGAGCGGCGGATGCGGCTGCAGGGCGTGCGGGCACACACCGTGGCGGCGCGCCACGACGCCTCCGGTGAGCTGGGCGGCTTCACCCAGGTCGAGGTCGGCCCGGAGCAGCCCGACCGCGGGTTCCAGGCGCTGACCGCGGTCGCCCGGGCGCACCGCGGTCAGCGGCTCGGGCTGCTGCTCAAACTGGCCATGATGGAGCTGCTGGCGGAGGCCGAGCCGCAGGTGCGGCGGCTGTTCACCATGAATACCCAGACCAACGAGCACATGATCGCGATCAACGAGACGCTCGGTTACCGGGTGCTCGGCAAGCCCGCCCGGTCCTGGGAGCTGCCGGTGAGCACAGTCCTGGGCAGCTCAGTCCTGGCGGCTCAGTCGTAGAAGCCCAGGCGGCGCAGCTGCTTCGGGTTGCGCTGCCAGTCCTTGGCGATCTTGACGTGCAGGTCGAGGTAGACCTTCGTGCCGAGGAACGCCTCGATCTGGCGGCGGGCCCGGCTGCCCACGTCCTTCAGCCGCGCTCCCCCGGTCCCGATGACGATGGCCTTCTGACTCGGCCGCTCCACGTAAAGCTCGGCGTGCACGTCGGTGAGGTCGTCGCGGCCCGGCCGGGGCCCCATCTCCTCGACCACCACCGCGATCGAATGCGGCAGCTCGTCCCGGACCCCGTCCAGCGCGGCCTCCCTGATCAGCTCGGCGACCATGATCTGCTCGGGCTCGTCGGTCAGCTCGCCGTCCGGGTAGAGGGCCACGCCCTCGGGCAGGTGCGAGACCAGCACGTCGGCGAGCACGTCGAGCTGATACCCGGTCACTGCCGACACCGGAACCACGTCGGCCCAGTCGCCCAGGGCGCTCACCGCCACCAGCTGTTCGGCGACCTGCTCGGGCGACGCCTCGTCGCACTTGGTCACGACCGCTACGACGGGGGTCTTCTTCACGTTCTCGAGCTCGCGGGCGAAGAACCGGTCACCCGGGCCGACCGGATCGGTGGCCGGGATGCAGAACCCGATCACGTCGACTTCGGCGAGCGTGGACCTGACCAGGCTATCCAGTCGCTCGCCGAGCAGGGTCCGCGGCTTGTGCAGGCCGGGCGTGTCCACCAGGATCAGCTGCGCGTCCGGGCGGTGCACGATGCCGCGGATCACCCGCCTGGTGGTCTGCGGCCGGTCGCTGGTGATCGCGACCTTAGCGCCGACTAGCGCGTTCGTCAGCGTCGACTTGCCGACGTTCGGACGGCCCGCGAGGCAGGCAAACCCGGAGCGGAAGGCGGCAGCTGACGAAGGATGGCTCACCCATCAATTCTCGCGCATGTCCCGCGGGCAGGAACCACGGCTCGTTCGGCAGAAAAAATGAGACTGAGATACGGTGCCCGGGGATTTCGCGGCGCGGCAGGGGTCGCGGGAAAGAGTACCGGGCGGCCCGGGTCCGTACGGCGGGTGCGCCTGGTCCGGGCGGGTCTACGGGGTCAGGGTCTCGCGGATGGTGCCGTCGGGGGCAGCGTGGAACACGGTCGCGTCGGGGCCGAGGTCGCGGACCACGGCGAGATCGCCCGGATCCAGGTCAGCGTCGCTGACCAGGGCGGCCGCCTCGAGCTTCTGCGCGCCGCTGGACACCGCCATGGCCACCGCCAGGCGAAGCGCGGACAGCCGCAGCGATGGCAGGGCCACCGCGGCGGCGGTATAGGTACGGCCGGTCTCGTCGCGGACCGCCGCGCCCTCGGACGCCGCCACCCGCGCCCGGCTGGACCGGGCCAGGGTGATGATCTTCAGGTCCTCAGCCCCTGGAGTTACATCGCTCACCTTGCTGAGTTTACGGCCCTGTGTTTACGGCGGCGGGTCCTCAGCGCGTTCCACCAGCACCGTGACAATCTTGTTGCGCCGGCCTGCCAGGTTCTCCGCGGTGAGCGTCAGGCCGCGGACGGTCGCGGTCGAGCCCGCGATCGGGACCCGGCCCAGGGCGTGGGCGAGCAACCCGGCCACCGTCTCCACGTCGAGATCGTCGAGGTTCACGCCGAACAGCTCGCCGAGCTCGGTCACCGACAGCCGGGCGGTGACCCGGGCGGAGTGGCCGGTGAGCCACTCGACCGGCGGCCGCTCGTTGTCGTACTCGTCGGTGATCTCGCCGACGATCTCCTCGAGGATGTCCTCGATGGTGACCAGCCCGGCGGTCCCGCCGTACTCGTCGATCACGATGGCCACGTGGGTACGCTGCGCCTGCATCTGGCGGAGCAGTTCGTCCACCGGCTTGCTGTCGGGCACGTAGCTGGCCGAGCGCATCACCGTGGCCACCTTCTCGGTGGCCACGGCACCCGGGTGCTCGTGGCTCCAGGCCACGATGTCCTTCAGGTAGGCGATGCCGACCACGTCGTCCTGGTTCTCGCCAACCACCGGGATCCGGGAAAAGCCGCTGCGCATGGCCAGCGACAGGGCCTGCTCGACGGTCCGGTCGCCCTCGATGAACACCATGTCGGTGCGCGGCACCATGACTTCCCTGACGATGGTGTCGCCGAGCTCGAACACGGAGCGAACCATGTCCCGCTCGCCCGGCTCGATTCCGTTCCTGCGCTCGAGGTAGTCGACGAGGCCGCGTAGTTCGGACCGGTCTACCGGGCCCTCGTGGTCGACCAGCGGCCGGACCCGGCGGGTCGGCGGCATGGCGTTGCCGCACGCGACGAGCATCCTCGGCAGCGGGCCGAGCGCCCGGGTCAGCGGGAACAGGAACGCGGCCGCGCGCTCGGCGGTACGCTCGGTCCGTGGTCCGACGCGCCCGGTCTGCGGGCGCACGCCGGTTAGCACGTAGCGCAGCCCGATCACCACGGCGAGCGCGGCCAGTACCGCGCGCCAGTCGTCGCCGAGCCAGCGGACGAAGGCCGCCGTGACCAGCACCGCGGCCAGGATCTCGCAGATGGCCCGGAGCAGGAGCAGCACGCTCAGGTAGCGGGGCAGGTCGGCGGCTACGGAGCCCAGCCGGCCATGGTGCTCGGGCCGTTCGGCCACGCCGGTGGCGGAAACGAGCGCCAGCGCGGCCTCCGCATTCGCGCACCAGCCAGCCACGAGGGCGAGCACGGCCGCGGCGACCAGCAGCCACGCTGGAGGGGTCATAATCCGGGTCGGCCCTTCGTATCTCGCCACAGCTTCAGCAGCTGATCCTGCGTGCCGAACATGGCGGCGTGCTCTTCGGGCTCGGCGTGGTCGTAGCCGAGCAGGTGCAAGATGCCGTGCACGCACAGCAGCTCGAGTTCGTCCTGGGTGGAGTGGCCGGCCGCCTCCGCCTGTTCGGCCGCGACCTGGGGGCACAGCACCACGTCGCCGAGCAGCCCGGGATCGGCGCCCGGGTCTGGATCGGCGCGGTTGCCGCCTAGGTGCGGCGGCCGCAGCTCGTCCATGGGGAAGGCAAGCACGTCCGTCGGCCCCGGCTCGCCCATCCACCGCTCGTGCAGGTCGGTCATTGTCCGGTCGTCGACGAGCAGCACGGAGAGTTCGGCCAGGGGGTGGATCTGCATCTGGTCCAGCGTGAACCGCGCGACCGCGGCCAGCCCCACCTCGTCGACGTCGATGCCCGCCTCGTTGGCGATATCGATGCTCATCGGCTTTTTAGCTGCCCTTCCGCCTGCGCGTCCCGGCCGGGGCGAGCTGACGTTCGTGGGCGTCGTAGCGCTCGTAGGCGTCGACGATCTTGCCCACCAGCCGGTGCCTCACGACATCATGGCTGGTCAGCCTCGCGAAGTGGATGTCCTCGATGCCGTCGAGGATGTCCTGCACCACGCGCAGCCCGCTGACCTGGCCAGCCGGCAGGTCGACCTGGGTCACGTCGCCGGTGACCACCACTTGCGAGCCGAACCCCAGCCGGGTGAGGAACATCTTCATCTGTTCGGCCGTGGTGTTCTGCGCCTCGTCCAGGATGATGAACGAGTCATTCAGGGTTCTACCCCGCATGTATGCCAGGGGGGCGATCTCGATGGTGCCGGCGGCCATCAGCCGCGGGATCGAATCCGGGTCGAGCATGTCGTGCAGCGCGTCGTAGAGCGGGCGCAGGTACGGGTCGATCTTCTCGTACAAGGTGCCGGGCAGGAACCCCAGCCGCTCCCCCGCCTCCACGGCCGGCCGGGTCAGGATGATCCGGTTGACCTCCTTGGCCTGCAGCGCCTTGACCGCCTTGGCCATGGCCAGGTAGGTCTTCCCGGTGCCCGCCGGGCCGATGGAGAACACGATCGTGTGCTGGTCGATCGCGTCCGCGTAGCGCTTCTGGTTCAGGGTCTTGGGCCGGATCGTCCGGCCGCGGGCGGACAGGATGCCGACGGTGAGCACGTCGGCCGGGCGGACGCCGCGCTCGGCCCGCAGCATGGCCGCGGTCCGCTCCACCGCGTCGGCCGTCAGGTCCGTGCCCTTGCGCAGCAACTCGAGCAGCTCGTCGAAGAGCGCAGTGACCAGGGCGGTTTCCGCCGGGTTCCCGGTCGCGGTGATCTCGTTGCCGCGGACGTGAATGTCGGCGTCGAACTCCCGCTCAATCACGTGCAGCAGTTCGTCACCGGAGCCGAGCAGGCTGACCATCGAATGATCAGCGGGTATCACGATCTTCACGACAGACCGCGGTTCGCCCTGGGCCCTGTTTTCGCGTTGCCCGTCGCCGTTGGAAGTGCTCCCGGCGCTCAGGTCATCGTTTCTGATATCTGTCAATTCGGTGCTCTCGAAGACCCGGAGGACCGCCCCCCGAGCGTACTGGCCCCATGTTATCCGGGATCAGGCCTGTCCGGGGCTGGCCTGTCCAGAGCTGGCCTGTCCAGAGCTGGCCTGTCCAGGGCTGGGCACCGGTCATCCGGGCGGCCAGGTGAGGGACCTGCCGCCGAGGAGGTGCCCGTGGACGTGCGGGACGGTCTGGCCCGCGTGGGCGCCGGTGTTGAAGACCACGCGATAGCCGTCCTGGCTGACCCCCTGCATTTCAGCTACGCGGTGCACCCCGGTAATCACCTCGCCGAGCAGCCCGCCGTCTGCGGCGGCGAGCGCCGAGACGTCGGGATAGTGCTCCTTCGGGATGACGAGCACGTGCGTCGGGGCCTGCGGGTTGATATCGCGGAAGGCCAGGATCCGATCCGTTTCAAGCACCGTGGTCGCAGGGATTTCGCCGGCCACGATGGCGCAGAACAAACATTCAGCCACACGAAGATCCTAGGGCTTCCCGGGGCGCTTACGGATCATCCTTCCGCCTGGCCGGGTGCCGAACAGGCAATGGCTGTATGACCCAATATTCTGGTCATATCAGGGAGTACCACCGAGTAACGGTGTTGCGATCCGTTGTCATGGTGCTGATCCTTCCAAGTGCTGTCGTATCCTCACGGTCAATGGATATTCTTGACTTTCGGCAATCCTCCGGCGGTGTCTGGCGGCGTGTCCGATAGTCGCCAGCTTCAGCCTGACACGCCTGGATCGGTGCCCGGCTGACCGTTCGTCCAGGCAACTGGCCAGGCGGTCTGCCACTGACGGCAAGGCGACGGACGGTCAGATGGGTGGGAGATTTGGGGATGAAGGACCGGAGACCGTGGTCCTGCGCGACTCCTGCCGCTCCTGCCGCGGCACGGAAGCGGCCAGATGGAGAGTGAACCTGACGACGGGCCAACGCGTCCAATACACGTGACCGAAACACTGGTGGCCTCTGGTGGCATCGCGCCTGATGCTTTCCTGGCATCGCCCACCGCGCGCATAGGGTGGAGCGCGGATCGTGCGGTCACCGAGCTTTACTCGCTGCACTACCGGGCCCTGGTCCGGCTGGCCGCCCTGCTGGTGCGGGACACGCCCACCGCCGAGGAAGTGGTCCAGGACTCGTTCGTCGCCATGCATGGCGGCTGGCAGCGGCTGCGGGACGCCGAGAAGGCACTGGCCTACCTGCGGCAGGCCGTGGTGAACCGGTCCCGCTCGGTCCTGCGCCACCGCACCGTGGTCGACAAGAACCTGCAGAAAGCCCCCCCGGACATGCCCAGCGCCGAGCACGGCGCCATGGTCCTGCTCGAACGCCACGCCGTCGTCGCCGCCCTGCGCGACCTGCCCGACCGCCAGCGCGAGGCCATCGTGCTGCGCTACTACGCCGACCTGTCCGAAGCCGAGATCGCTGCGGCCATGGGCATCAGCCGCGGCGCCGTCAAAAGCCACACCGCCCGCGGCATGACCGCCCTGCGCGCTGCGCTGGAGCAGGACTGATGAGCAGACACGGCCCCGACGACACGCCCCCGACGGGCGGCGATTTCGGCGACTTCTTGCGTCACGCCCTGCACACCGCCGCGGACCAGATCGACCCGCGCCTGGACGGGCTGGAGCGCATCCGCGCGCGGGTCCGGTCCGGACCGGCGTACGCCAGCAAGCATTCCGCGGCGACCAAGGCCGCGGCATCGGGCGGTTTCCTGGCCGAAAGGGTCCGGCGATGGAACGCCATGCGCGGCGGTTCGGCCGCGCACGGTTCGCCGGCGCACGGTTCGGGGCGTGGTCACGCGCGGCGCCAGTCGCGGGACTGGCGGGACGGGCTGCTCCGGTCGGCCCTGGCGGCGGCCTGCGCCGTGTTCGCCATCGGCGTTGTCCTGGCGGTGCCGCCGCTGCGCCAGGCCTTGGGGCAGATCGGCTCGGCGGTAGGGTTTGCCTCGCATAGCAGCACCGGAACCCCGGGCACGGACGGATCGGGCGCCGGCCCGATAAGCTCGTCGGTCGGCGGCGTCAGTCCGAGCAGCATCCTCAGCAGCCAGACCAGCGCGACGCCGACCGCGTGCCCGTCGAGTCCTTCGCCGTCCCCCTCGCACACGGCGAGCGAGTCGCCGAGCCCGACCGCGACCCCCACGGCCACGGCGAGCAGCCCGGCCAGCAGCAGCACGAGCGACAGCCCGGCCAGCAGCAGCGCTAGTCCCAGCGACAGCACCACCGCGACCAGTACCGCGACCAGCACCGCGAGCGCGACCGCGACTGGCACCGCGACCGATACCGCCGCGAGCAGCTCGCCCGCGACGGCTTCGGCCACGGCGAACATCAGCGCGACCGGCACCAAGACGGCCAACGCATCCGCGAGCCCTTGCGCGACCCCGACCCCGACAACTACGCCGACGCCCAAGGTCACCACGTCAACTTCCACATCGGCCAGCGCCAGCCCCTCGTCGGCGTCCTCGTCGGCGTCGTCGTCCTCGTCGGCGTCGGATTCAGTGACCTCGAACGGCAGCAACGTCAGCCAGACCGGCAGCACCTCGCCCAGCGGGAGTAGCGCCGGATCCACCAGCATCCGGCCAGCCAGCGCCGGGGCGAGCAGCGTCGAGTCAGGCAGCGTCGAGTCAGGATCCCCGGCCTCGCCCTGAGACGGCTCGGGAGAGGCCCTGAGGCGGCTCAGGAGAGGCTGCTCAGGACCAGCGGCCGGAGCGGCTGAGCAGGACGGCGGCGGCCACGGTCCCGGCGGTCGAGGTCCGCAGCACGGTGGGCCCCAGCCGGCAGGCGATGGCTCCCGCCGCGCGGAAGGTCGCGCTCTCGGTGTCGGTGATCCCGCCCTCGGGGCCCACCACGACTAGCAGGTCACCCGATTCCGGCAGGCTGAGGCGGCCGAGGCCGCTGGCGGCACCGGGCTCGAGAACGATCGCGCAGGCCGCCTTCGCGATCAGCTGAGCCACCTGGCCGGCCGAGGCGACGTCGGTGACCTCGGGTATCCAGGCGCGGCGCGACTGCTTGGCGGCCTCCCGCGCGGTCAGCCGCCACTTGGCCAGCGAGCGCTCGCCGCGGGCTCCCTGCCATACCGGGACGCAGCGCGCCGCGGCCCACGGCACGATGCGGTCCACCCCGACCTCGGTCATCTCCTCGACGGCCAGCTCGCCCCGGTCGCCCTTCGGGATGGCCTGGACGACCGTGATCGCGGGATCCGGGCGTGGCACCTCCCGCCGGGCCCGCACGGTGAGTTCAAGACCGTCAGCCCTAGGCCCGGCGACCACGCACTCGACCACCAGGCCGGCGCCGTCGGCCACGTCGGCGCGCTCGCCCGGGCGCAGCCTGCGTACGGTGGCCGCGTGCCGCCCCTCGGTCCCGGACAGGACGACGACATCGGATTCCAGCGCCGCGCGGTCGGCCAGGAATACGGGCGGCTGCACCTAATGCTCCAGATAAAAGTTCACGTCACGCAAAGAACCCGCTGTGGTCGCTGACTGGGTCACCTGTACCGGCCGCTCGCGCAGGCCCAGAAGGCCTGCACTCGCGAGCCGGTTTTGCATGACGCTCCTAGGGGTCAGCGCCCGTTGAACGCGTCGCGCAGCCTCGAGAAGAACCCTTGCTGACCCGGTGCGAACTTGCCGGGCGGCGCTTCCTCACCGCGCAGCTTGGCCAGTTCGCGCAGCAGCTTCTCCTGCTCGGCGTCCAGCTTGGACGGCGTCTCGACGGTCACGTGGATGACGAGATCGCCGCGTCCGTTGCCGTTCAGGTGCTTGACACCCTGGCCGTAGAGCGGGATGACCTGGCCGGACTGGGTGCCGGGCCTGATGTCGATGTCGGCGGGACCATCCAGGCTCTCCACCGACAGCGTGGCCCCCAGCGCGGCGGCCACCATCGGGATCGTCACCGTGCAGTGCAGGTCGTCGCCCTGCCGCTCGAAGATGGCGTGCGGACGCTGGACGATCTCCAGGAACAGGTCGCCGGGCGGACCGCCGCCCGGGCCGACTTCGCCTTCGCCGGCCAGCTGGATGTGCGTGCCGTCCTCGACGCCCGCCGGGATCCGCACCTTGATGGTCCGCCTGGTCCGAACCCGGCCATCGCCGTCACACTCCGGGCAGGGCCGGACCAGCACCGTGCCGTATCCGCCGCAGCCCGGGCAGACCCGGGCCATCATCACCTGGCCGATGAAGGAGCGGGTCACCTGGCTCACTTCGCCGCGCCCGCCGCAGATGTCACAGGTCTGCGGGTGCGTGCCCGGCGCCGTGCCCTCACCGGAACACGTGGGGCAGACCACGGCCGTGTCCACGGTGAGCTCACGGGTGGCACCGAACGAGCACTCGGACAGCTCCAGCTCGATCCTGATCGTCGCGTTGCGGCCGCGCTGCGCCCGGCTCCGCGGCCCGCGCGTCGAGGCACCGCCTGCCGCGCCGAAGAACTGGTCGAGCAGGTCGTTCAGCGGGTTGAACCCCTGGCCGAACGGGCCGGCTCCGGCGCCCGCCGTGCTCGCGAACGGGTCCATGCCCATGTCGTACATCCGGCGCTTGTCCGTGTCCGACAGGACCTCGTACGCCTGGGTGATCTCCTTGAACCGCTCCTGGGTCTCAGGATCGGGGTTCACGTCCGGGTGCAGTTCCCGGGCCAGCCGCCGGTAGGCGCGCTTGACCTCGTCTTGCGTCGCGTCCCGGCGGACCTTGAGCAACGCGTAATAGTCGGTCGCCACTAAGACTCCAACAAAATCTGGCCGAGGTAACGGGCCACGGCGCGCACCGCGCCCATCGTGCCCGGGTAGTCCATCCGGGTCGGCCCGAGCACGCCGAGCTTGGCCAGCGGCTGATCCGCGTGCCCGTAGCCCGTGGACACCATCGACGTGGTCCGCAGGCCCGCGACCTCGTTCTCCGCACCAATCCTAACGGTCAGGATGGCCGGTTCGGTCGCCTCCCCGAGCAGCCGCATCAGCACCACCTGTTCTTCCAGGGCCTCGAGCACTTCCCGCAAACCCTTGCTGAAGTCGTGCGCGGCCAGATTCGCGGCCCCGCCGAAAACGATCTTTTCCTCGCTCCGCTCGACCAGGCTGGCCAGCAGCACCGCCAGGACGGCGTTGGCGTTCGTCCGCTCCTCGGCCGGGATCCGCTCGGCTACGTCGGTAACCATCGCGGCGGCGTCGGACAGCTTGTGCCCGCCCAGACAGGCGTTCAGGACCTCTCGCACGTGAGATACCGAGGCGTCATCCCAGGGGTCGGGCAGGTCGACGGTGCACTGCTCCACCCGGCCGGTGTCGGTGATGAGCACGAGCAGCAGCCTCTGCGGGGTGAGCGGGACGAGCTCGATGTGCCGGATCGCGGACCTGGTCAGCGACGGGTATTGCACCACGGCCACCTGCCGGGTCAACTGAACCAGCAGCCTGACCGTCCGCGTCACCACGTCGTCGAGGCTGTATGCGCCGGCCAGGAACGTCTCGATGGCACGCCGCTCGGCCGCCGACAGCGGCTTCACGCTGGACAGCCGGTCGACGAAGAGCCGGTAGCCTTTGTCCGTGGGTATCCGCCCGGCGCTGGTGTGGGGCTGGGCGATGAAGCCCTGCTCCTCGAGCACTGCCATGTCGTTCCTGATGGTCGCGGGGGAAACGTCGAAGTGATGCCGGTCGACCAGCGACTTGGATCCCACCGGTTCCGTGGTGGACACGTAGTCTTCGACGATGGCACGGAGCACGGTCAGTTTCCGTTCGTCGAGCACGCGTTCACCTCCTTGGCACTCGTAGGTCCCGAGTGCTAAGTCTATTGCGTCAAACAAGTTCCCGGCGCGTGACAGCGAGGCGAACGGCCGCGCGATCATACCCAAGGACCGACCCTGGGCATGCCCACAGCAGGATGGTAACCTGCCGGCGCGAGCCGCGATAGCGGCGTGTCGGCGGCGTCCGGGCCTGCTTCTGCTCGGCTACGCTTGCCCGCAGGTATGGCTGCGCAGGTATAGCCGGGCCCGCGGCTCGGCCAAGGGACACAGCTGAGGAGAATACCGGTGTGGAGCAGGCAGTACGGTGCCGACGTGCTCGCGGCCGGAAGTGAGCCCGGAAATGGGCACAGACGCCGGCGGTTCTCGGGACCCGGCCAGCGCGAGGTGCCGAAGGTCGAGGCGGAGCGCGGTCTGGTGGTCGAGGACTCCGAGGGCCGGTTCTGCGGCGCGGTGGTCGGCTACGAAAAAGGCGCCGTGACGCTGGAGGACCGGCACGGCAAGCGGCGGATCTTCCCGCTGGCCCCGGCCGCCTTCCTGCTCGAGGGCGAGCCGGTCACGCTCGTCCCGCCTGCTCCGGACCGACCCGCCCGGCCGAGCCGGACGGCCTCCGGTTCGGTGGCCGCCCCTTCGGCTGAAAGGGGTCGGGCCAAGGTGGCCCGGGCGAGCCGGATCTACGTCGAGGGCAAGCACGACGCCGAACTGGTGGAGAAGATCTGGGGCGACGACCTGCGCGACGTCGGGGTGGTGGTCGAGTACCTGGAGGGCATCGACGACCTGCCGGCCATCGTCAAGAGCTTCTCCCCCGCGCCCGGCCGCCGCCTCGGGGTGCTCGTGGACCATCTGGTGGCAGGGTCCAAGGAGACCAGGATCGCGGGCAGCGTGCGATCACCCGACGTGCTGATCGTGGGGCATCCGTTCATCGACATCTGGGCCGCCGTGCGGCCGTCCGCGGTCGGCATCGTAGCCTGGCCGGACGTTCCGCCCGGGCAGCCGTGGAAGGAAGGGGTGCTGCGCGCGATCGGATGGCCGCCTGAGGTGCCGTCGGCCTGGCAGCGCATCCTGCGCTCGGTGACCAGCTACGCCGACCTCGAGCCCGAGCTCCTCGGCCGGGTCGAGGAGCTGATCGATTTCGTCACCATGCCGGGGAGCGCATAGCGTGACGACAGCACCGGACGACACGCGAGGACCGATGACGAGCAAGCCCGCGTCGCAGGGGGGTCTCGAGCGGGTCGGGGACGGCGACATGACCTCGGCTACCTTCGGGTACCTGGGGGCGATCGTCCTCGGGCCCGTCATCCCGCTGGTCATCTACGCGCTCCGGGCGAGAAGATCGCCGTTCATGCGATACCACGCGGCCACCGCGGTGAACCTGTCGCTGACCGGCCTGCTGTACGCGCTGTGCTGCCTGATCCTCGGCGGCCTGCTCCTGCTGGACAGCGTCACCGTCGCCCTCGTCGTCGTGCTCTCGGTCGGCTTCGTCATCTGGGTGTCGATGCTGAGGTATCTCATCCGCGGCGCGATCGCGGCGAACCGCGGCGAGCGGTACGAGGTGCCCAGCTGGATCTGCGCGCGCATCGTGAACTCGCGCATCGTGAGCTAGGGCTCGGTCAGCTTGCGGGTCACGGCGTCGGCCAGCAGGCGGCCACGGCGGGTGAGCACGATCCGGCCGCCGGCCAGCGCGCCGGAGTCGGCCAGGCCTTCGGCGACCACTGACTCCGCGTTCGCCCGCCCGGCCGGGCCGAGTGTCTCGACCGGGCAGCCCTCGGCGAGCCGGATGCGCAGCATGACGTGTTCAAGCTGCCGTTCGGCCTCGATGAGGATCTCCCGGGCCTGGCCGGGGCTGTTCCCGGCCGCGATCCTCGCGCCGTAGGCGGCCGGATGCCGCACGTTCCACCACCGGGTTCCGCCCACGTGACTGTGGGCTCCCGGGCCGATGCCCCACCAGTCGCCGCCGGTCCAGTAGAGCATGTTGTGCGCGCACCTGGCCTGGCCGGAGGCTGCCCAGTTGGAGATCTCGTACCAGCCGTAGCCGGCCGCGGTGAGGACCTCGTCCGCGGCTAGGTAGCGGTCGGCGAGCACGTCGTCGTCGGGGGCGGCCAGCTCGCCGCGCCTGACGCGCGCCGCCAGCCGCGTGCCGGCCTCCACGGTGAGCGCGTACGCCGACACGTGGTCGGGGCCGGAGGCCACCGCAGCGTCCAGCGAGCGCCGCCAGTCGGCGTCGGACTCCCCCGGCGTCCCGTAGATCAGGTCGAGGCTGACGTGCTCAAAGCCGGCCGCGCGGGCCCACGCGGCGCAGCGCGCCGGGCGGCCAGGCTGATGTACCCGGTCCAGGACGGCAAGCACCGCGGGCACCGCGCTTTGCATCCCGAACGAGATCCGCGTCAGCCCCTGCGCCCGCAGTTCGCTCAGGCTGGCTTCGTCGACGCTCTCCGGGTTCGCCTCGGTGGTGACCTCCGCCCCGGGAGCCAGGCCGAACTCGGCGTCGATAGCCCGCAGGATGCCGCCCAGCGCGGCCGGCGGCAGCAGGGTGGGCGTCCCGCCACCGAAGAACACCGTGCTGACCGGCAGGTCCGCACCGCGTCCTTCCCGGCTGGCGAGCACCTGGCGCGCGAACCTGATCTCCGCGATCGCCAGATCCGGATAGCTGCCGGGCGACACGGCCGCAGACCCGGCGCCGAGTTCGGCCGCGGTATAGGTGTTGAAGTCGCAGTAGCCGCAGCGGGTGGTGCAGAACGGCACGTGGACGTAGATGCCGAACGCTCGCTGGCCGAGACCGGCCAGCGCGCTTTCCGGCAGCGTACCCGCGGCAGGGACGGGCTCACCGTCGGGCAGGGCGCCAGGCATGCCCGCCACGCTACCCGCTATGGCCGGCCCGTCTGGACGCCTGGATGGCCGGTGCACGTCCCGCTTTACCAAACAGTCACTTAGACTGAGAGGGCCGCGTTTTTCGGGAGGCACGAGGCCCCAGGGTCGCGTCTACGGGAGGCACCGTTGGCAGATAACGAGTCGCAGTGGCCGGCCCAGTACCCGAGAGACAACTGGCCTGCCGCCACTGCGGGGCCGACTGCGGCCGACGACGGCCAGCCGACCGCCGCCCAGGTTCCGCCCACCACCCCCTACGCTCCGCCCGCCGGGTATCACATCCCGCCCGCCGGATACCAGGTCCCGCCCGCGGGGTACCACGTCCCGCCGGGTGGCTACCAGATTCCGCCGGGTGGCTACCAGATTCCGCCGGGCGGCTATCCGGTCGCCCAGGGGCACGGCGGCTATCAGGTCCAGATGAATCCGGCCATGCGCGCCGCCTCGGCGGACCGGGAACGCGCGGTCGACGTGCTGAAGGCCGGCTTCGCCGAGGGCCGTCTCACCCAGGAGGAGTACAACGACCGGATGGGGCGGGCCTACGCCGCCCGGACGTACGGCGAGCTGACGGCACTCACCGCCGACCTGCCCGCCGGGGCCATGCCCGCGGTCTGGCCGGTGGCCGTGTACCAGCCGCCCGTCACCACCAACTCGCTGGCCAGGGCATCGCTGGTGCTCGGCGTGGCCGAGTTCTTCACCATGGGCCTGACCGCCATCCCGGCGATCATCTGCGGGCACATGGCCAAGCGCGAGATGCGGCAGACCGGGCAGCGCGGTGACGGGCTGGCGACCAGCGGCCTGGTGCTCGGTTACATGGCGGTTATCTTCTGGGGCATCCTCATCGCCCTGTCCATCGTGGGCGCCGTGATCTCGGCGTCGGGCGGCGGCGTCGGCGGGGGAATCGGCGGCTAGGACCAGTCTGAGCTGCTGACATAACGAGCGGAGCTGGCGTCGCCCGGTTCGGGTCATTTCTTTGTATACGCAGGACAGCTACCCGGTTCCACCCGGCCCCGGGCTATCGGGCCGATATGATCGGTCCCGCCATCAGCGGGGGACGAACAGGAACAGGGGACATGTCCGCGTACTACGCCACGGGTGGACCGGCCACGGCCACCGAACAGCCGACGCTCGCACCGGTACTCGTCGCGTTCGCGGGCCCGGCTCCGCAGTCCCGGCTGACCGTCCTGCTGCGGATCTTCATGGTCATCCCGCAGCTCATCGTCCTGTGGCTGCTCGGGATCGCGGCCATGGTGATCGTGATCATCGGCTGGTTCGGCGCCTTGTTCACCGGCCGGCTGCCCGTCTTCGCGGCCGACTTCCTCACCGGCTACCTGCGCTGGCTGATCAGGGTGTACGCCTACATGCTCCTGCTCACCGACGTGTACCCGCCCTTCACGCTCGACGACGCGGACTATCCCGTCCGGGTCGCGGTAATGCCCGGCCGGCTGAACCGGCTGGCGGTCCTGTTCCGCTTCTTCCTGCTGATCCCCTGCTGGATCGTCCAGGGCATCGTCGCGTACGGCGCGTACACCATCGTCCAGTTCGTGAGCTGGCTGATCGTGCTGATCTCCGGCCGGATGCCGGAGGCGCTCTACCAGGCGCTGGCGGCCGCACTGCGCTACCAGATCAGGACCCTCGCCTTCGCGCTGATGCTGACCAGCGCGTATCCCGCGGGACTGTTCGGTGACCCGGACGTTCCCGGGCCGTGGTCGCCGGCCGGGCCGCCCCCGGGCTACGGCGTCCAGCCTGGTTACGGCGACCCGCAGCCGGCGTACGGGGCTCAGCCGGGATACGAGGCTGGGGGCGAGTCCTGTTGGCGGCTCATCCTGTCCGGGGCAGCGCGGAAGCTCATGGTGGGCTTCGTGGTGCTCGGCGTGCTGGTCGCGGTCGGCGGCGGGGCGATCGACGCGGTGGCCCTCGGCAACGGCGTCAGCGCGGCGGCCGCGGCGGGCCAGGTAGAGGCGGACGCCAGCCCTGTGAGCAATGCGATCGACAACTACTCGGCCAACGTGAAGGCGTGCGGCGGCAACCTGGACTGCATCACCAAGCTGGACCGCCAGGTGGCGGCCACGCTCGGCACGTTCGCCAGGCAGCTTCGGACCATCCCGATGCCGTCGCAGGCGACCGCGGCGAACACGGCCCTGGCCACGGCGGTCTCGCGGGCCGCGAGCATTTACGCCCGGCTGGGCGCGGCTACCTCGGGCTCCCAGTTCGCCACTATCGCCAACACGGCCGACCTGAACCAGGCGCTCAACCAGGTCAACCAGGACTACACGAACCTGGGCACCGCTCTCGGCGCGTGACCGCGCGGGACGCCGAACGTGTCAATGGCACTCCTGGCGTCCCTCGCGCGTCTACACTCGTAAGAGGCGTCCGCGGGAGGCTCAACGTGGCATACGGTCCAGGTCAGGCATATTCGCCTTATTCCGCTGCCCCCGCGCTGCCGGTGAGCGCAGGGATAGACCCGGATTGGCTGGCGAGCAGCGCGGATCGCGAGCGGACCGTGGGCGTGCTCCGGGCCGGTTTCACCGAGGGCCGGCTGACCGAGGACGAGCTTGCCGACCGGGTGGAGCGCGCCTACGCGGCCCGGACCTACCGGGACCTCTGGGCGCTGACCGCCGACCTGCCGGCCGGGCCCCTTCCCTACCCGCCGGGCCTGCCCTACCCGCAGGCCAGCCCGGCCGTCCCGCCCGGTGGCGAGCCGGTCAGCAGCTGGCATTCCGCTGCTGCGCTTGTCATCACCGCGCTGGTGATTTTCACGCTCGCCGCGCTGGTCACCGCCATCGCCACCGCGCACGCCCAGCCGATCATGGTGCAGGTCCCGCTCCAGCAGGGGCAGCCCGCGCAGCTGGCTCCGGTGCAGCAGGTCCAGCCCGCGCAGCTGGCTCCGTTCATCACGAACGGACCACAGACGTAGCGGCACGCACCCGGCCCGTTCGGCCCAAAGATCTTTCTAGCGAGGTTTCTTGTCGCCCGGCTGGGTGGACAGGGCCGCGACGAATGCCTCCTGGGGCACGTCGACACGGCCGATGGTCTTCATCCGCTTCTTGCCTTCCTTCTGCCTCTCCAGCAGCTTGCGCTTACGCGTGATGTCACCGCCGTAGCACTTGGCCAGCACGTCCTTGCGCAGCGCGCGGATGTTCTCGCGGGCGATGATGCGCGCGCCGACAGCCGCCTGGATGGGCACCTCGAACTGCTGGCGCGGGATCAGTTCCTTCAGCTTCGCGGTCATGGCCAGGCCGTACTCGCGGGCGTTGTCGGCGTGCACGACCTGGCTGAACGCGTCCACCGGCTGGCCCTGCAGCAGGATGTCGACCTTGACCAGGTCGGCCTGCTGCTCGCCGTCGGGCTCGTAGTCGAGCGAGGCGTAGCCGCGGGTCCTGGACTTGAGCTGGTCGAAGAAGTCGAAGATGATCTCGGCCAGCGGCAGCGTGTAGCGGATCTCCACCCGGTCCGCCGACAGGTAGTCCATGCCGATCAGGGAACCGCGCCGACCCTGGCACAGCTCCATGATCGTGCCGATGTACTCGGCCGGTGAGATCACCGTAGCGCGCACCACCGGCTCGTAGACGCGGTCCACCTTGCCCTTGCCCGGCTCGGCCCCGCCGGGGAAGTCGCTCGGGTTCGTCACCCGGATCTCCTGGCCGGAGTCCATGACAACGCGGTAGACGGCGTTCGGCGCGGTGGAGATCAGGGACAGGTCGAACTCGCGTTCCAGCCGCTCGCGCACGATCTCCATGTGCAGCAGGCCGAGGAAGCCGCAGCGGAAGCCGAACCCGAGCGCGTCGGAAGTCTCGGGCTCGTACAGCAGCGCGGCGTCGTTCAGCCGCAGCTTGTCCAGCGCGTCGCGCAGGTCGGGGTAGTCGTCGCCGTCCACCGGGTACAGGCCGGAGAAGACCATCGGCCGTGGGTGGTCGTATCCCGCGAGCGCCTCCTTGGCCGGGTGGGCGGCGCTGGTCACGGTGTCGCCGACCCGGGCCTGCCGGACGTCCTTGACCCCGGTGATCAGGTACCCGACCTCCCCGGCGGCCAGGCCCTCGCTCGGTATGGGCTCCGGCGAGATCACCCCCACCTCGAGCGTCTCGTGCGCCGCGCCGGTGGACATCATCAGGCTGCGCTCACGTTTGGAGAGCCGGCCGTCCATTACCCGGACGTACGTCACCACGCCGCGGTAGGTGTCGTAGATCGAGTCGAAGATGAGGGCCCGCGCCGGGGCGTCCGGGTTTCCCCGCGGGGCGGGGATGAGCCGGACGATCTCGTGCAGCAGCTGCTCGACGCCCTCACCGGTCTTGGCGCTGACCCGGAGGACCTCGCTGGGGTCGCAGCCGATGATCCCGGCGAGTTCGGCGGCATACCGGTCGGGCTGGGCGGCCGGCAGGTCGATCTTGTTCAGCACGGGGATGATCTTCAGGTCGGCGTCCAGCGCCAGGTACAGGTTGGCCAGCGTCTGCGCCTCGATGCCCTGGGCGGCGTCGACGAGCAGCACGGCGCCCTCGCAGGCGGCCAGGCTGCGGGAGACCTCGTAGCTGAAGTCGACGTGGCCAGGGGTGTCGATGAGGTTGAGCACGTACTGCTGGTTGTCCTCGCCCGTCCAGGGGAGCCGGACCGCCTGGCTCTTGATCGTGATGCCGCGCTCGCGCTCGATGTCCATCCGGTCCAGGTACTGGGCCCGCATCTGGCGGCCTTCCACCACGCCGGTGAGCTGCAGCATCCGGTCGGCCAGCGTCGACTTGCCGTGATCGATGTGAGCGATGATGCAGAAGTTCCTGATCATGCCCTGATCGGTGTGGCCCGGCGCCGGGCGGGCGTCCTGGCGCGGCCGGTTCTTCTGAACCGGCTGGCTGGTGGGACTGGGAGGTGACACGCGCTTCCGTTCGGGTTATTCGCCGCTAGCGGCCTGGGTGTTCCATGATCCCATGTCCGGCCCAGTGCCCCCGCCAGGTCCTGGTTTGAGTGCGGGGGTCCGGCTCGGATAAGCTTCGTCGTCGCGGCACTCACAGACAACCTTGAAGGACTTCCACGCGTGGCAAACATTAAGTCTCAGATAAAGCGCAATAAGCAAAACGAAAAAGCGCACCAGCGGAACAAAGCGGCGAAATCCTCGCTGCGCACGTCCGTGCGTAAGTTCCGCGAGGCCGCGGACGGGGGGAACCTCGACGAGGCCGGGACCGCGCTGCGTACCGCCTGCCGGCAGCTGGACAAGGCGGTAAGCAAGGGCGTCATCCACAAGAACCAGGCCGCGAACCGCAAGTCGGCGATCGCCAAGCGCTACGCGGAACTGGCGGCCAGCTAGCGAAGGTCCGCGTCGGCTAGCTGAGATCCTCTAGCTAGGATCCTCGCCAGCTAGCTGAGGTCCTCGCTAGCTGAGGTCCTCGCCGGCCCGGCTGGCGACGATCCGGCGCACCGCTCGTTCCAGCGCGTAGGCCGCGCTGGCCGCTTCGCCTTTGACCTGCGCGTCCGCCTCGGCGACCGCGTGCAGCGCACGGGCGATGCCGTTCGGGTGCCAGCCGCGCAGTTGCTGCCGTACCCGGTCGATCTTCCATGGCGGGGCGCCGACCTCGGCCGCGAGCGCCGCGCTGCTTGCGCCGCGGGGCGCGGAACCGACCCGGCCGAGCAGGCGCACGCCCTGGGCCAGCGCGCTGCAGATCAGCACCGGGGACACGCCCGTGGCCAGCGCCCAGCGCAGCTGCTCGATCGCCTGGGCGAGGTGCCCCTCGACGGCCCGGTCGGCGACGGTGAACCCGGTCGCCTCGGCCCGGCCCCGGTAATACCTGGCCACGACCGCCTCGTCGATGGTGCCGTCGGTGTCGGCGGCGAGCTGGGCGCAGGCGGCCGCGAGCTCACGCAGATCCGAACCGACCGCGTCCAGCAGCGCACGGGCGGCACCGTCGTCGGCTCGCCGGCCCGCCCGGCGGAATTCCGCCCTGATGAAGTCGAGCCGCTCGGCGAATCGGGTGAGCTTCGGGCATTCGATCACCCGCGCTCCGGCGCCCTTGACCCCGGCCAGCAGCTCCTTGCCCTTGGCTCCGCCCGCGTGGGTCAGGATGAGGACCACGTCGGGCGCCGGGTTTTTCGCGTACCTGGCCAGTTCGGCCGCCACCTCCTTGCTGGCGTTCTGGGCGGCCCGCAGGACGAGCACGCAGCCGCCGCCGAACAGCGAGGGCGAGGTGAGTGACTCCAGCTCGCCCGGGCCGAGCTCGGCGGAGTCCAGGTCATGCAGGTCCCCGGCTGGCACCGGGTCACGGGCTTCGCCGGCTCGATGCTCCATCGTCCCGGCCGTGGCCGGCTCGATGCTCCATCGTGCCGGTCCGTGGGCGGCGGCGATCAGGTCACGGACGGCGCGGTCGACGAGGAATTCCTCCTCGCCGACAACGAGCGTGACGGGGGCGACCTCTGTGGCGGGTGGGTTTACGGCGGTGCGCGCAGCCATGACGGCAGCATGCCATGTTCGCGACACGGGCGCCGAACCGACACGACAACCGGCCTGCTTAAGGCTATCTGGCCGCGATCGGTTCGCCGCCGAGCCAGACACGACGGGGGGCCAGGCCGTAGGACCAGACGAAGGCGCCCTCGTGGTCGGCGTCCCACAGGACCATATCGGCCAGCCTGCCGCGTACCATGGCGCCGCGGTCGGGGGCGCGCAGCGCGTGCGCGCCGCCGATGGTGGCGGCCCGCAGGGCCTCCTCGACACTCATCCCCAGGTAGGACACGGCCAGCGAGATGACCAGCGCCATCGAGGTGATGCCGGTGACGCCCGGGGCGTGGTCAGAACCGAGCGCGACGGCGACGCCCTTGTCGAGCAGCGAGCGCACCGGCGGCCGGGCACTGGTCTGCAGGGCCGCCCCAGGGCAGAGGACGGCGGCCACGCCGGCCTGGGCGAGCGCGGCGATGTCTTCCTCGGTGGCCTGGTGCAGCAGGTCGGCGGACGCGCAGCCGAGCTCGGCGGCCAGCCGGGCCGCGCCGGTGCGCGACTCACCGCAGGCGTGCAGCCGCGGCAGCAGGTTCGAGCGGCGGCCGGCGTTGAGGATCCAGCGCGCCTCGTCCTCGGTGAACCGGCCTTCCTCGCAGAACACGTCCACGCTGTCCGCGCCGACCGCGGCGGCGTCCGCGCACCACGAGCTGACCGCGTCGATGTAGTCGTGCCGACGGCCGAAGAACTCCGGCGGCACCGAATGCGCGGCCAGGAACGTGACGTGCACCCGCGGCATTCCCTGCTCGCCCTCGAGCCCGCGCAGCATCCGGACGTCGGCCAGTTCGCCGTCCCTGGTCAGGTGGTATCCGGTCTTGGCCTCGATGGTCGTGGCCCCGGACCGCAGCCAGCGGCCCAGCCGCTCGCGCACCCCGTTGCACAATGTCCAGGGGTCGGTGCCCCTGGTCACGGTGACGGTGGATGAGACGCCGCCGCCCGCGGCGGTGATCTCCGCGACCGACGAGCCGTTGGATCGCATGGCGAGTTCCGCCCAGCGGTTGCCCGCGTACACCGGGTGGGTATGGGCATCGATCAGCCCGGGCGTGACCAAGCCGCCGCCCAGGTTCTCCACATGATCCACGTCGACGATGTCGTCGACCACCCCGGGGATGCGCTGCGGCAGTTCCGCCGCAGGACCGACCCAGGCGATCCGGTCGTCGCCGGTCACGATGGCGGCGTTGCTCAGGATCTCAGATCCAGTCCACAGCCGACCGATGTTGGTCAGCAGCCGAACAGTCACCGGCAGTCCCCCCCAGGACTGGTGACCCCATGCGCCATGAGTGTTCACCTGCCATGACATGTACGCGCCGGAAGATCCGGCACGCACTGGACGAGCTCCGCTGCGCACCACGCGCTGGCGTCGGTGCCGATCGGTACGGGCCGAGCGGGTGCGGCAGCCAACATATCGATTCCGATACGCTATTGCACCGCTACCACCGCAGACAAGCTTTTCGGCGAAATGCCGAACCTTATCCGCTTGCGCGGTTTTGGCGCCCTAAGGCAGCGAGAAAAAACCCGCCAAACGTGACCACTATCACGCTTGGACTTGGACACAATCGTCCAGGGCCGCCGCCTCGAGCGCCACCGCCTCGAGCTGGGCGGCCAGGGCCGGCAGGACCCGCGCCTCGAGCAGGGTACCGTCCGCGACGTGTTCGGCCGCGAGCACCTCGCCCTCGGCGTGCGCCCGTGCGACCAGATCGCCGCGGCGGTACGGCACGACCATCTTGACCTGAACGTCGAGCCGGGGCAGCGCGGCCTCGATGGCGTCGCGCAGGGCGGCCAGGCCGGCCCCTGTCTTGGCGGAGACGCTGAGGCTGCCCGGCTCCCGCGCGCGCAGGCCCTGCAGCACGACCGGGTCGGCCGAGTCGATCTTGTTGACCACCACGAGCTCGGGCACGTGCACCGCGCCGATCTCGGCCAGCACGCCGCGGACCGCGGCGAGCTGCGCCTCGGGTTCGGGGTCGGACCCGTCCACCACGTGCAGGATGAGGTCCGCCTCGGCGGTTTCCTCCAGCGTGGACCGGAACGCCTCGACCAGCTGGTGCGGCAGGTGCCGGACGAACCCGACGGTGTCGGTCAGCGTGTAGCCACGCCCGGACGGCGTCACGGCGCGCCTGACGGCCGGGTCGAGGGTGGCGAACAGCGCGTCCTCGACCAGGACTCCGGCCCCGGTGAGCGCGTTGAGCAGACTCGACTTGCCCGCGTTGGTGTACCCGGCGATGACCACCGAGGGCACGTCGCCACGGCGGCGCTGCCCGCGCTGCACCTTCCGGCCGGTCGACATGCCCGAGATGTCGCGCTTGAGGCGCGCTATGCGCGCCCGCAGCCGCCGCCGGTCCGTCTCCAGCTTGGTCTCGCCGGGACCGCGGGTGCCAATACCGCCGCCGCCAGCCACCCGGCCGCCCGCCTGCCGGGACAGCGACTCGCCCCAGCCACGGAGCCTGGGCAGCATGTACTGCAGCTGAGCCAGCTCTACCTGGACCTTGCCCTCGCGGCTGCGAGCGTGCTGGGCGAAGATGTCCAGGATCAGCGCGGTCCGGTCGATGACCTTGACCTGCACGATGCCTTCCAGCCGGCGCAGCTGGCTCGGGGTGAGCTCGCCATCGCAGATCACGGTGTCGGCGCCGACCGCCGCGACGATGTCCGCGAGCTCGCGGGCCTTGCCCGAGCCCACGTAGGTGGCCGCATCGACCCGGCCGCGCCGCTGGATGAGGCCGTCGAGCACCTCGGAGCCCGCCGTCTCCGCCAGCCGGCTCAGCTCGCGGAGCGAATACTCCGCGCTGGCCAGGCTGCCCTCGTCCCACACCCCGATCAGGACGACCCGCTCGAGCCGCAGCGTCCGGTACTCGA
>Ga0208696_1000581_pt1 | contig 23557 bp, 10 predicted proteins | sample Sb_taG_9_FD_187711 | JGI IMG/M metagenome (GOLD analysis project Ga0208696, IMG submission 187711) | Peat soil microbial communities from Weissenstadt, Germany - Sb_50d_b_LC metaG (SPAdes) (version 2) | ecosystem: Environmental > Terrestrial > Soil > Wetlands > Peat | place: Germany... | reverse complement strand
AAGTCTACGCAAAGAAGAACAGCTGTAATGCAGCTGACGCAGGAAAAAGCGCAGCTGACGGGTGGAACAGAGGTGATTTTGGTAGGTCAATGGGTTGCTGTGGGAATCCAGGCTAGCACCGTGTAGGTACCAGTGGCGCTGGGGGCGCCCGCCAGAGGCGTTCGGTCCACGAGCAGGCTGGGGCTGCTGTAGCTACCGCTGTAGTAGTGCAGGACCAGGCCGACGCCCTCCAGCGTGGCGCCGCCGCGGACTTTCCCTGTTGCCGCGAAGGCCCTGCCCGTGTAGACGCCGCCCGCGTCGCTGACGCTCACCACCGGCGCGGCCGGGCTGATAGTGAAAGTAGCCACGGCGGCGCCGCTACTGTAGTCGGCGCTGCCCGCGAAGGAAGCCAGCACCGTATAGGTTCCGGCGGCGCTGGGAGCGCCCGCCAGCGGCGTGTGGCTCTCCAGCTGGCCGGGGCTGCTGTAACTGCCACTGTAGTATTGCAGGGTCAGGCCGACGCCCTCCAGCGTGGTGCCTTCCTTGACCGTGGCCGTGGCCGCGAAGGCGCTGCCTGTGTAGGTGCCGCCCGCGTCAACGACGCTGACCGCCGGCGTCGCTTTGGTGATGGTCAGCGAATGGCCGGCGTCGGAAGCGCTGCTGAAGTTCGCGCTGCCGGCGTAGGCGTAGGTGATGGTGTACGGCGAGCCGGACACAGCGAGCGTGGCGCTGGGAAAGGCAAGGGAGAAGGCGCCGCTGGAGTCCGTGTTGGCCGTCCGACTCACGCCGTTGACGGTGATCGAAACCGTGTCGTTGGCCACCGGGGTACTGCCGGCGGCGAGAGTGCCCGACAGCGTGGCCGTGGCCGTGCCGTAGCTGATCGTCGGCCCGGCCAGGCCGCTGAACGTCGGCGTCGCTTTTGTGATGGTCAGCGTGTGGCTGGTGTCGGAAGCGCTGGTGAAGTTCGCGCTGGCGGCATAGGCGTAGGTGATGGTGTACGGCGAGCCGGACACACCGAGCGTGGCGGTGGGGAAGTTAAAGGAGAAGGCGCCGCTAGAGTCCGTGCTGGCCGTCCGGCTCACGCCGTTGACGGTGATCGAAACCGTGTCGCTGGCCACCGGGGTACTGCCGGCGGCGAGAGTGCCCGACAGCGTGGTCGTGGCTGTGCCGTAGCTGATCGTCGGCCCGGCCAGGCCGCTGAACGTCGGCGTCGCTTTTGTGATGGTCAGCGTGTGGCTGGTGTCGGAAGCGCTGGTGAAGTTCTCGCTGCCGGCGTAGGCGTAGGTGATGGTGTACGGCGAGCCGGACACAGCGAGCGTGGCCGTGGGGAAGGCCAGCGTGAAGGCGCCGCTGGAGTTCGTGCTGGTCGTCTGGGTCACGCCGTTGACGGTGATCGAAACCGTGTCGTTGGCCACCGGGATCTCGCCGGCGGCCAGGGTTCCCGACAACGTGACCGTGGCCGTGCCGTAGCTAATGGTCGGCCCGGCCAGGCCGCTGAACGTCGGCGTCGCCTGGGTAGCAGTGCCGACCTTCTCCACCAGGTTGTTGGAGGTGTCCGCGATGTAGACGGTGCCGCTGCCATCGATCGCGACGCCGTTGGGCATGCTGAGTTGGGCGGCGGTGGGGGTGGTGGCCTGGGCGGGCGCGGTGCTGCCGCCCCCCGCGATGACGCTGAAATGCCCCTGCGAATCGACCTTCTCCACCAAGTTGTGGAAGCTATCCGCGATGTAGACGTTGCCGCTGCCATCGACCGCCACGCCGCTGGGCATGCTGAGTTGGGCGGCGGTGGGGGTGGTGGCCTGGGCGGGCGCGGTGCTGCCGCCCCCCGCGAAGACGCTGAAATACCCCTGCGAATCGACCTTCTCCACCAAGTTGTGGAAGCTATCCGCGATGTAGACGTTGCCACTGCCATCGACCGCCACGCCGTTGGGCATGCTGAGTTGGGCGGCGGTGGGAGTGGTGGCCTGGGCGGGCGCGGTGCTGCCGCCCCCCGCGAAGACGCTGAAATACCCCTGCGAATCGACCTTGTCCACCACGTTGTAGGCGGTATTCGCGATGTAGACGTTGCCGCCGCCATCGACCGCGACGCCGGTGGGAGAGCTGAGCTGGAACTCGCCGCCCCCCGCGATGACGCTGAACTGCCCCTGCGGAGTGACCTTCTCCACCAAGTTGTTGCCATTATCGACGATGTAGACGTTGCCGCTGCTATCGACCGCCACGCCGGTGGGCCAGATGATCTGGGCGTCGGTGGGGGTGGTGGCCTGGGCGGGCGCGGTGCTGCCGCCCCCCGCGAAGACGCTAAAATGCCCCTGCGAATCGACCTTCTCCACCATTCCGCTGTTGTGAGTGTCGGCGATGTAGACGTTGCCGCCGCTATCGACCGCCACGCCGTTGGGAAAGCTGAGCTGGGCGGCGGTGGGGGTGGCGGCCTGGGCGGGCCAAGTGGTGCCGCCCCCCGCGAAGACGCTGAAACTGCTGCCCGACGGAGTCAAGCGACCCTCCAGCACCTCGACCCCCGGGTGGAAACGGCCGCGCCGCCGGGGCCGCGAGGACCGGGCCGGGCGGGCCGAAGCCGCCGAACGACCGAACAGGCGGGAGAGAATGGCCGACCAACGCATCGAATGCCTCCAGTGAAGAGGGAAACCGAGAGCGAGCCAGCCCCGGGCGCCACCACGGGTCGCCGTTCGGAGTTAGAGGGCTGTCCGATCATCCTGCTGCAAGTAAGACCGCGTTCTGAAGGAAGGACACCCAACCACGCGAAGCCCGCAAACCGTGCCGCCCCGGAGAAACCTAAGTCATCGCGGCACACTAAGCAAAACGCGGGTCGCAATTACGGCAGATATGGGAATAATGAGGAGTGAGAAGAAAGCGAAAAATGATGGAAAAAGAAGACACTGGAGCAACAGCAGTCGGCAATCGGCAAGCAATTCGGGTTCTGCCGCACTTTTGATGATGTCGGCTGGATAGAATGGATGAGTGGCAAGGGCCGTTGAAGGAGTGGACCTGATTGACGGAGGACTCCGCCATGCGCCTCCTTCCCGAGGGCAGCGGACGGATCGAGTTCCTCGCCTACGCCCCGGACGGCAGCCACCTCGCCGCTTCCGCCCGGCCGGGACCCTCCGTCCATCTCTGGGACCTGCGGGCCGGCGCGGTGCAGTCCCTCAAGGAGCCGCGTCCCTCCGCCCCCCTGGCGCCGCGCCCGGCCGACCTCCTCGTCCCCCTGACCTACTCCCCGTCAGGCGGCCTCCTCGCGGCCGGCGGCGAGGGACAGGTCAGCCTCCGCGACAACCGCACCGGCATCGAGCGCTACTTCCTCAACGCGGTCGGCCATCAGAGTCGCTGCCTGGCGTTCACGCCCGACGGTCAGACGCTCGTCTCCGCCGGCGTCGATCGTGATGACACAGGCCCCCTCACGGCGGTGCTCCTGTGGGACGCCGCCACCGCCCGGCGGCGCAAGTTCCCGGCGCCGTTCCCGGTGGGCAGCAACGCCCTCGCCATCGCGGCGGACGGCTCGGTGGTCCTGTGGTGTGAGTCGGCGGGTCGCGGCAGCCCCGCGCACCTCACCCTCTGGCACGTCCCCGGCCGGCGGCCCCTCGCTCGCCTCAGCCGTGCCGCTCCCCCCGCCTGCGCCGCCTTCAGCCCGGCCGGCCGCCAGTTCGCCCTCGGCGTCGAGGACGTGATCCTGCTCTACGAGATCGGCCACGTCGTCGATTACTTTGGGCTGGCCCTGGGGTCTGGCGCCTGGGCCCCGCTGACGCTCCCCTTCTGGTGGAAGCGCTTCATGTCGCGCCTGCCGCCGTTGGGGTCGCCGAAGGTGCTGGAAGGGCACCGCGAGCGCGTCCTGGCCGTGGCTTTCGCCCCCGACAGCGCCTCGCTCTTCTCCGGCGGGCTCGACCGGACGGTGCGCTGCTGGGACCTGCCGTCGCTGCGCGAACGCACGGCCTGGATCTGGCCCATCGGCCCCGTCTGTTCGCTGGCCGTCGCCCCGGACGGCATGACCGCCGCCGCCGGCGGTTACGCCGGGCGCTCGGTGATCTGGGACCTGGCGTGGTTTTGAAGCCGCTTGCGGCTTAGCGTTCGCTTCACCCCGGTTGAACGAACGCTAAGCCGCAAGCGGCTTGAGGCATGGCCTTGGCGTGTCCTGCCCCTTATAATCCAATCATTTCCGACGGTACGTCGGAGGAAGGTGTCTCATGGCCGAGAAGATCACCAGTCGGGCGCAGGACTATTCGCAGTGGTATCTCGACATCGTCCACCGGGCGGACCTGGCCGAGAACTCCGACGTGCGCGGCTGCATGGTCATCAAGCCGCACGGCTTCGCCATCTGGGAGAAGATGCAGCGCGCCCTGGACCGCATGTTCAAAGCCAAGGGCCACGTCAACGCCTACTTCCCCCTGTTCATTCCCAAGCGCTTCCTCGAGAAGGAGGCCGAGCACGTCGAGGGCTTCGCCAAGGAGTGCGCCGTCGTCACCCACTCGCGCCTGAAAGCCAACCCCGACGGCAGCGGCCTGACGGTGGACCCGGCGTCGAAGCTCGAGGAGGAGCTGATCATCCGGCCGACCTCCGAGACGATCATCTGGAACAGCTACCGCAACTGGATCCAGAGCTACCGCGACCTGCCGCTGCTCATCAACCAGTGGTGCAACGTCGTCCGCTGGGAGATGCGCACGCGCCTGTTCCTGCGCACCGCCGAGTTCCTCTGGCAGGAGGGGCACACCGCCCACGCCACCCAGAAGGAGGCCGAGGAGGAAGCCCACTGCATCCTCGACGTCTACCGCACCTTCGCCGAGGAGTGGATGGCGATGCCGGTGCTGACAGGGCCCAAGAGCGAGGGGCAGAAATTCCCCGGGGCCGTCTACACGCTCTGCATCGAGGCGCTGATGCAGGACAACAAGGCGCTCCAGGCCGGCACGAGTCACTTCCTCGGCCAGAATTTCGCCAAGGCGTTCGACGTCAAGTTCCAGACTCAGGACGGCAAGCTCGAACACGCCTGGGCGACGAGCTGGGGCGTCTCCACACGACTGGTCGGCGGCCTCATCATGACGCACAGCGACGACCAGGGCCTCGTCGTGCCGCCGCGATTGGCCCCAATCCACGTCGTCATCGTGCCCATCTTCCGCAAGGAGGAGGAGAAACGCGCGACCCTCGAGGCGGCGAACCGGCTGGCCGCCGACCTCTGTGCCCTGCCGATGGGCGAATGGCTCAACTATGACCCGCTCATCGTCAAGGTGGACGACCGCGACCAGTACCAGCCGGGCTTCAAGTTCAACGAGTGGGAGCTGCGCGGCGTGCCGGTGCGCGTCGAACTGGGGCCGAAGGACCTGGCGCAGGGTGCGTGCGTTCTGGCCCGGCGCGACCTGCCCGGCAAGGAAGCGAAGCAGTTCGGCGTGCCGCTGGCCCAGGCACCCGACCGGATCGTGGAGATGCTCCGGGAGATGCAGGCGGCGCTGTTCGAGCGCGCCCGCCGCCATCGCGACGCCAATACCTTCGAGGTGAATTCCTACGAGGAATTCAAGAAGAAGATCGAGGAGCCGGGCGGCTTCCTGCTGGCACACTGGGACGGCACCCGCGAGACCGAGGAGCGCATCGCCGCCGAGACGAAGGCGACGATCCGCTGCATCCCGTTCGACCGCAAGAAGGAGGCGGGGAAGTGCATGGTGACGGGCAAGCCGTGCGAGGGGCGCGTCGTGTTCGCGCGGGCGTACTGACCGAGGCTTGCCGTTTCGCGCTCGCGGCCCTATTCCGCGAGCGCGAAACCGCAAGCGAGCTGCGACCATGACTCCGATCACCCTCCGCGAATCGGCCCTCCTGGTGGTGGATGCCCAGCCCGGCTTCACTTCGTTGTGCCCGGCCGAGCTGCCGGTCCCCGGCGGCCTGGAGATCGTGCCGCAGGTCAACCGTCTCCTCGCCCTGGCATGGGCGCGTATCGACGCCAGCGCCGACTGGCACCCGCCCGACCATCGCTCCTTCCTCGGCCGCCGCGACAACCTCTACCCGCCGCACTGCGTCGCCGGCACCCCTGGCGCCGACTTCCTACCCGGCCTGCACACCGAGCGATTCCACGCCATCTGGCGCAAGGGTTACGACGCCGACTTCGAGGCCTATGCCATCACCGCCCAGCACCCGGGCTATCCCGCCCTGCTGAAGGCGCAGGGGATCACGACGGTGGCGGTTTGCGGCCTGGCGACGAACATCTGTTGTTTCTTCGCCGCCCGCGACCTGCGCCTTGCCGGCTTCCGCACGTTGCTCGTGGAGGACGCCAGCGCCGGCATCGACGTGCCGGCGGCCGGGCTGTTCCAGGAGCGTGCGAAGGCGGAAGGCCAACAGGCGGGCATCGAGTACATCAGCACTGCTCAGCTTCTCACCGCCGTCAGGCCCGGCTCTTCCATTTCCGCCGTCGGCGACGTAGAATCCCGGCTGCGTCCTCTGGGGTGACGAATCGAGGAGAGTACGATGGCGAATAACAACGTGCCGCAGGACAAGCGCAAGATCAAGCTCAAGCGACGCCGCCGCGAGATCGACCGCATGATCGACAAGATGAACGCGGCCGGCACCCCCGACGCCGAGCGCAAGGCCCGCGACCTGCGCAAGTCGATGCGCTACGAACGGTAATGCCGATCCCTGCGTCCGTGATGGTGTCGGGTTTCCTTTGTCACTGTCTTAGCCGCTTGCGGCTTCGCAATCTTTCCTGCGAAGTCGCAAGCGGCAAGAGGAGTGTTGATACCGTTTCTAAACGGACCGCATCACCGGGTGCCTGGATTAGAAGTTCGGCTTGAGGAGCTTCTCCAGGTACATCTTGTAGATCTGGTTGACGCTTGAGGCCGGCAGCCACAGGTCGATGCCGCCGACGCCGGGCTCGGTGGTGACGGCCATGCCGAGGTAGCTCGCCTTGCCCTTGACCGCCGCCTTGCCGAAGTCCGGCGGCAGCGGCAGGCCGCTCCCCTTCAAACCGATCAAGACCCCCTTTATTATCCACTCGCTGTAATTCGGCAGGTCCATCACCGTCACCATGCTGGCGTTGGCCGGCAAGTGTTTGGCCGCTTCCTTGAACGGCTCGGATTGGCCCAGGTTCTCCTCCCCCTTCTGGTAGCGGTCAATCAGGTCCCGGGCCGTCGCCCAGTCCTGGGCCATCACCTGGAGGACGATCTTCCCGTCGGTCCCGTACCAGACGTCGATTCCTTCCCCGAGGATTTCCTTCATCACCTCGATCATCTCTTTTTTCGCGTTCTCGTTGAGCAAGCCGCCCGTCTGCTTATCGGCCGTCTTCTCCAGGTCGAACTTCAGGCCGACGTTGTGGAACTCGAAGCCGCCGTGCTTGCGCGTCTCCTCCTTGACGATTGCGTCCTTCTCGAGCACGGCCGTCTGGTAGGACATGCCCGCCTTGAGGGCCTTGAACGCCTTCTGCTCCGCCGCGACCGCCTTGGCGGGGTCGTCGTACTTCCACACTTGCAGGCCGCGCAAGGGGACGTTCGCCGAGTCGAGGCGGTGCCGGGGCTTGGCGTCGGCCAGGGCGGCAGTGGCCTTCAGCAGCGCCTTGCCCTCGTCGCTGTCCGGGTCGGCCTGCATCCCGAAGAGCAAGGGCCCGAAGCTCTTCGTCACGCCCGGCGTGAGGGACATGGCGCTATAGATCATCTGCCCGCCCGGCAGCTTGCTCACCTCGGCCAGCGGCAGCGACTTCCACTCGTGGAGGAAGGAGTCGGTCTTGCTCTCCGCGGCCACCTCGACCGCGTAATGCAACTTCAGGCCGTCGGGGCGCAGGTCGGCCGAGACGAGCACCGCCTTGCTGTCGCCGATCGCCTGGAAGAGCGGCCCGAGGAAGCGCTTAGCCATCTCGGCGGTGTTCTTGTCCGGGGAGGCGTCCATCGCCCGCTCAATCTCCGCCTGCATCGCCTTGATGTGGTCGCCGTGCTCCTTGTTCACCACCTCCATGTCCACGTAGACAGACACGTCGGCGTCCATCAGGCGCTGGGCGACGGTCTTGCTCAGCTTGCCCGCGAGGCCGTCGTACTTCTTGACGAAGGAGGCGGCCACGTCGGCGTCGGGGCTGACGACCGCGTAGCCGTTCTTGCGGTTGACAAAGTAGATCGCCTTGTTGTTGACCGAGGCCGTCTCGTAACCGAGCGGATCGGTCTTGATCTCCTTGCGCTCTTCCTCCTTCAAGAGGCCGTTGCGGAACGTCTCGTAGCTCGACACCGGGACGAGGACGGCCATCTTCGGCGGATCCTGGTTCGGCTGGGGCAGTTCGGTGAAGACGAGGAAGATGGGGCCGTCCTTGGTGATCCCCTTCAGCTCACGGCCGTCGAGGAGTTCCTTGAGGGCGTCGTCCATCTTCTGCTTGGCGAGGGCGGCGAAGTCGGGCATCGCGTTTTTGATCAGGGTGTTCAGGCGGTCGCGCGTGCGCTCGAAGCCGCGCAGCTGGACGACGAGCGCTGCCTTCGCGGGAACTTGAGCCAGTGGCTTGTCCTGCTCCCCCGGCACCGGGGCGGCGGTGGTCGGGACGGCGAGGGCCAGGGCGCAGAGCGCTGCGCCCCAGGCAGACCAGCGGTGGCGAAACATGGGGGAATCCTCCGGATGATGGGTAACCGCAGTTACTCTACCAGGATGAGACGCAAAGGGACAAATGAAAAACTCGCACGTCCGGCCGCGACACAGCACCGCACCCGGATCGTCTCGGTCGCGCCGCCGTCCGCTTCCATCAGCCCGTCCTCCCTCGACGCCGTCCGCCTGCGACGCAAGCCTCGTCCCACCGTTGCCGCCCCTCACACGGCGGTGGTGATTGTCGAGCGGCTGCTGAAGGCGCGTCGAGCGAAATGACGGCCGTGCGGGATTCGGCAGCACTTCTGTGTGTGTGTGTGCGCGCGCAATGCAATCCATTTTCACGCGCCCCTTGCCGGTAACTTCCGCACACGGATTGTGGCTGGCCGGGGCGCCGGCCCTCTCGTCGGTACTGCGGGACGAAGCCGGATTGGACACATTCACCCGGGGCGTGGAGAAGTGCTGCAAGCGGGCGGCCCGTGCTACGGCCAGATGCCGCGCTCCAGGGCCACGTGGGCGACGCGCTCGATCGCCACCACCAGCGCCGAGGTGCGCAAGTCCACTGGGTCGTGCGGGAACTGGCGGTTCAGCGCCGCCTGCTTGTCCAGCACCGCGTCGGTCGCCCGCTCCATCTTCAGCCGCAATTTCGAGTTGACGCCGTCCACGTCCCACTGCTCATTCTCGATGTTCTGCACCCACTCGAAATAGCTGACGCAGACGCCGCCCGAGTTGGCCAGGATGTCCGGCAGCATCGGGATGCCGCGCTCGTACAGCATGCGGTCCGCCGCCGGCGTCGTCGGGCCGTTGGCCGCCTCGACCACCAGCTTCGCCCGCACCGCCACGGCGTTGTCGCAGCGGATCTGGTTCTGCAGCGCCGCCGGGATCAGCACGTCGCACTCCAGGGCCAGCAATTCGTCGTTGCTGATGGCCCGTGTGCCGGCGGCGCCGGCCACCTTGCCGGTCTTCTTCTTGTGGGCCGCCACCGCCACCGGGTCCAGCCCCTGCTCGTTGGCCACGCCGCCGGCCGAGTCGCTGGCCGCCACGATGTGGGCGCCGGCTTCGGCGAACAGCCGGGCCGCGATGCCGCCGACGTTGCCAAAGCCCTGCACCGCCACGCGCGCCCCGGTCAACTGCTTCAGGCCGCGCACCACGCCGCGCTCCAGCGCCCGCCGGGCCGCGAACAGGCAGCCGCGCGCCGTCGCTTCCTCGCGGCCGTGCGAGCCGCCGATGTCCAGCGGCTTGCCCGTCACCACCGGCAGGTTGTTGCGGCCAGGGTGCATCATGGCGTAGGTGTCGTAGATCCAGGCCATCGTTCGGGCGTCGGTATACATGTCCGGGGCCGGGATGTCGGTGTGCGGCCCGATCAGGTCGCCCAGGTCCACGATGTAGCGGCGCGTGATCTTGCGCAGGTCGGTCTCGCTCAGCTCCTTCGTGTTGCAGGCCACGCCGCCCTTGGCCCCGCCGAACGGCACGTCGATCAACGCGCACTTCCACGTCATCCACGTCGCCAGGGCCCGCACCTCATCGACGCCGAGGTCGGGGTGGTAGCGGATGCCGCCCTTGCCCGGGCCGCGGATGACGTTGTGCAGGACCCGGTGGCCGGTGAACAGGCGCACGGAGCCGTCGTTCAGCTCGATGGGGAAGACCAGCGTGACCGTCTGCGCCGGCCGCTTGAGGAAGTCGATCAGCCCCTTCTTCAGGTGCGGCATGTACGACGCCGCGAGGGGGTTTGCTCAGATATGGGGGGTTTGCTCAGATTTCGCCGGGCAATCTGAGCAAACCCCATCGCCGACGCAACCCCATTTCAGGAAAGAACTTGCGCCTTCACATTTCGGTGCGGGATGGGGGTTTGCTCAGATTGTTGCTGCGCGAGCAAACCCCTCTGGAGCAAACGAAGGGGTCGGGAGTCGTTAAGACAATTTGTCTTAACGACTCCCGACCCCTTTGCCCTTCTCGGGTGAGCATCCGGATCGGCGCCCGGACACGCGATGTCCGACTGATCGACAACACGATGACTTAAACCGTGATAGAGAACACACCTTCGATTTCCGTGTCGCCGTTGTCGGAGGTGACCGTCAGTTGCTCGGCGGTCCTGGTCTTGAGTACCAGGCCGCTGAGGCTGCGCACGCCCTTGTTGGCCTGCGTGAAGGCGAAGCTGCCCAGGCTCGGCACCAGCGGATCGTTGCTCGTCATGCGCACGCTTCCGGTGAAGCCAATGACGGTGTTGCCGTACTGGTCCTGGGCCGTTACGGTCACGGTAAAGGGCGTGCCGGCGGCGACCTTGGCTGGGCCGCTGACGGCGAACCGGGCCAGCGCCCCCGGACTCAGGCCGATGGCGCCGGTGCTGACCACAAGCGTTCCCGCGGTAATCGTCAGCTTCTGGCTGCCGGCCTTCTTGAGGATCACGCCGGTCAGCGCCAGGACGCCCCCGCTGAAGCTGCCCGTGGCGGGACTGACCAGGCTGCCGCCCAGCGAAGCGGCGAGGGTCGCGGCGCGGTTGAAGCTGGTGACGGTGTTGCCGTACCTGTCCTCCGCAGTGACGGTGAGGTCGAACGGCGTGCCGGCCGTGGCCATGCTCGGGGCGCTGGTCACGACCAGCTTGGCCACCGTCGTTGGCTTGACGGTGATGGAACTGGTGCTCGTGACCACCGCCGAGGCGATGGTGACTGTCTGGTCGCCGGCCGTCTTCAATACCAGGCCGTTGATGGTGACAACGCCCCGCCCCGCGGGCGTGAAGGTGATGGTGCCCAGGTTCGGCGCCAGCGGGTCGGTGCTGCTCAACTGGACCGGGCCGATGAAGGTGGTCATCACGTTGCCGGACTGATCCCGGGCAACGAGGGTGGCGCTGAACGCGGTGCCGGCGGTGACCGGACCCGCGCCGCTGAGGGAGAAGCCGGTCAGCGTCTCGGCGTCCGAGCTGACGTCGAGGACGTTCGGCGTCGCCGGCGGGTCCGTGAGGGACAGGCTTCCCATCGACACCGGGTTGCCGTTGCCGGCCTGGACGGTGATCGTCTGCGTGCCGTGGGTCGTGAGCTTCACGCCGTTGAGCGTGATGACGCCACTGACAAACGCGTTGGTGGCGGCAGTGAAGCCGGTGATCGGGGTCGAGGTGATACCGCCGGCTGGGGTGGTGGTCAGTTTGATGGTGCTGCTGCCGGCGTTGAAGCCGCTGACCGTGTTGTTGAACTTGTCCTGGGCCGTGATGATGAGGCTGAAGTTGGTATTGATCGTCACCGTCGCGCTCGGCGGGTTGAGGGCCACGGCGAGGTGGTCCACCGTCGTCAGGGCGCTGATGGCGATGGTGCCGGTGGACTTGGAGATGGTGGTCGGCGGCGTACCGCTGGTGTAGCTGACGGTGAACGTCTGCTGGCCGACTGTCTTGAGCGCCACGCCGGTGATGGTGATCTGACCGGGCGTCGGTGCATTCGCAAAGCTGTAGTTACCCAGGCCGACGGCCTGCGCGTCGGTGCTGGACAGGGTGACGGTCCCGCCGAAGTTGGTGGCGGGGTTGGCGAATTGGTCCTGGGCCTGGACGGTCAGGTTGAAGGTGGTGCCAGCCGCCACCGTCGATGCGATCGAGATCGACGGGGTGACGACGAACGCGGCGACCGGCCCCGCGGTGACGGTGAGAGGGATCACCGGGGTGCTGAGCGGCGAACCGCCCGCGGGGGGCGAGGTGACCGTGAGATTATTGGCTCCGAGCTTGCTGAGGGTGACGTTGACGTTGAGGACGCCGCCGCTGAAGGCGGGGCTGGCGGGACTGACGCTGAGGCTGCCCGACAGCGAGTCGGTGACCCCCGCCGCGGCGCTGTCGCTGACGAGGTTGCCGTACTGGTCCTGGGCGTTGACGATCAGGTTGTAGGTGCCGGCTTGCACCGAGCCCGAGGGGCCGCTGATCACGCTGAGCTGGAACAGGGGCGCCGGGTTGACGGTGACGGTGAACGGAGGCGCCTGGATCGTGCCGGTGGCGGAGCTGACAAAGGTGAACGTGAGCGTCTGCGTGCCGCCGATCGTGGTGGCACTGGCCGTCTTGAGCTCCAGGCCGCCGATCGTGCCGCTATTGCTGGTGATGCCCGTGCTGTTGTCGATGCTGAGGGCGGAGTTGAAGGCGGCCGTGGTCAGGAACTTCAAATCGCTGCTCGCCACGCTGATGGTGCCGTTGAAGCTGGCGGGATTGCCGAACTGGTCGAAGGGCGTGACGTTCACGCTGAAGGGGGTGCCGGCGACCGTGGTGGCCGGGGCAAAGGTGAACGAGTGCGCCGCCGCTGGCGACACGGTGAAGGCTTGCTGTAACGTCAGCGGGGCGTAATCCTCGCTGCCGGGGAAGGAGGCGACCACGGAATACTGGCCGGGCTTGACGGGGACAGGCACCGTCTGGCCGGTGGCGGCGCCGACGCCCAGGCCGTTGTGGTAGGTCAGTTGCAGGGTTCCGGCTTCCAGGCTTTGACCCAGACTGTCGTCCACCCCCGTCACCACGCCCTTCACGTTGGCCTGGGGGGGGATGGCCGTGTTCGTGGTGACGAGGACCGCGTTGCCGAACGCGATGACCGGCGTGGCTTGCTTGATGGTCAAGGTCACCGCCTGGCTGGTGCTGGACGGGAGGTAATCCAGGCTGCCGGGGAAGGAGGCGGTCACGTTGTACGTTCCGGCGTTGACGGGCGGCGTGCTGCTGTTGTAGGGCACGCCGGTGGTCGTGATGCCGACGAAGGAGAGCGTATACAGGGACCCTTGCAGTCCCACCAGGCCGGAAGTCAGGGTGACGTTGCTGACGCCGGTCACCTGGGCCGTGACCGTGGGGGCCGAACCGTTGTAGACGACGGTCCCCAGGGGCAAGGGCGACACGGAGGGAAGGACGACGCTGACGTGCGCCGGGGCGGGCGTGATGCTGAACGGCTGGGGGGTCTCGAAGGCGGTGTTGCTGGTGGCGCTGGCGTAATCCGGGCTGCCCAGGAAGGTCCCGACCGCGGTGTAATTGCCGACGTCCACCGGCGCGCCGGACAATTGCACTCCGGTGCTGTTGAAGTAGGTGAACGTCACGGGCACGCCCTCCAGGCTGGAGGCGGCAACCTGGCCCAGGGCCGTGAACAGGGCCTGGGTGAGCAGAGATGGAGACAGCAGATCCGAGAGCGGTAGCAGGTTCAGTCCCGCGACGGTGCCCGTGGCCCCGGCGTAGGGCTGGGCGTTGTAGACGGCGTTCTGAGCGCTGACGCCCACGATGGGCGTGAGGTCGTTGGCCTGGACCACGAGCGGTTTGTCGTCGGGATTCGAGCCGCTGACGTGGCCCTGGATGGGTGGGTCGGCCAGGGGCGTGAGGCTCACCTGGGCGCCGGCGATCAGGACGCCATCGTCGTCGCTGCCGGCGCCGGTGCCGCCGGTGCCGGCGAGGGTGAGCTTGCCGGCCGTGGTCACGTTCGTGGCGGTGCCGAGCAGCACGGTGCCGATGTTGTTAAAGCCCAGGCCCAGGCCGCCGCCGCCGGTGCCGGTGATGCTGATGGGCCCGGGGGTGATGGGGCTGTTGGCCGGGATCTGGAAGCCACCCTGGACCAGGGCGCCACCCTGGACGTCCACGCCGTAATTGTCGCTATCCTGGGGCTGACCGATGGGGCTGATGAACTCGCCGCCAGGCGTGTCGCCGCCGCTGCCCTGGATGGTGAGCGTGCCGCTCAGCGTGGTCACCCGGGTGCCGGCGTCACTGATGATGACACCGACGTCGTTGTTGCTGCCCGGGATGCTGGCGCCGCCGGTGCCCTTGATGCTGACGGTGCCGTTCTGCGTGGCCGACAGTTGCGCGCCGCTGGCGATGACCACGCCGTCTTCGTTGTTCCCCAGGCCGGCGCCGCTGCCGGTGACGGACAACCCGAACGTCCCCCCGCTCAGCTGGGCATTGCTGATGACGACGCCGGTGTCGTTGTCGCCCGTGCCGTTGCCGCCGGTGCCGTTGACTGTGACGGTGCTGTCCAGGCTGCTCACCTGCGTCGGCGTGGAACTGCTGCCGGTGATGAAGACGCCGACACAGCTGCCCAGGCCGGCACCGCCGCTGCCGGTGATCTTGACGGTGCCGTCCAGCGTGGCCGCCACTCGGGCGCCACCCGTGAGGTCCACGCCGTCTTCGCCGTTCCCCTGGCCGGCGCCGGTGCCGCTGACGGACAGCGTGCCCCGGTTCGTACTGATCCGGCCCTGGCCACTGGTGCTGATGACGACGCCGGCGTTGTCATCGCCCGAGCCGTTGCCGCCGCTGCCCGCGATGGTGAGGTTGCCGACCGTCGTGGTCAGCAGCGTTCCGCTGCCGTTGACGAGGACGCCGATGTTGTGATCGGTGCCGCTGCCGCCGGTGCCGCTGAGGGACAGGGCGCCCGCGCCCGTGACCTGGACCACGGTGCCGGCCTCAAGATCGATGCCGTAGATTTGGTGTCCGGTGCCGTTGCCGGTGCCGGTGAGGGTCAGGTTGCCCCCGATGGTGGTCACCCGGGTGGGGGTATTGCTGCCGGCAGCGACGCCGCCGACGTAAATGCCATCGCTGTTGTCCGTGCCGAGGGCGCTGCCGGTGCCGGTGATCTTGATGGCGCCGTTGGTCGAGTCCGACACCTGGGCGCCGTTCTCGACGTCCACGCCGGTTTCGACCTGTCCCGAGCCGTTGCCGACGCCGGTGACGCTCAGGCCGCCCGCGCCCGCCTGCAGCTGGCCGCCGCTGATGAAGACACCGGCGTCGCACTGGCCGCTGCCGTTGCCGCCGGTGCCGCTGATGCTGATCGCGCCCCCCTGCTGGGCCTCGACACTGGCACTGATATCGACTCCGTAGTCGTATTGCCCGGTGCCGCCCGCGGTGCCCTGGATGGTGATCGCGCCGCTCTGCGTGGTCACCTGCGGCCCGGGGCCGGCCGGCGCCGGCTGGTTGCTGGCGGCGATGTTGATGTAGACGCCCGCGGCGTAGTCCGAGCCGAGGGCGCTGCCGGTGCCCTTGATGGAGATGGTGCCGTTGGCGTTGGCCGTCACCGTGGCGCTGCCCTCGACGTCCACGCCGTACTCGTCGGACCCGGTGCCGATGCCGGTGCCGGTCAGGGACACGCCGCCCGCGCCCGCTTGCACCACGCCGCCGGCGATGATGTAGACGCCCGAACTGTCGGCGTCGCCGTTGCCGCCGGTGCCGCTGAGGCTGACGGCGCCCCCCTGCTGGGACTCGACCTCGGCGCGGACGTCGATGCCGTAGTTGTCCTCGCCGCTGCCGCCGCCGGTGCCCTGGATGGTCAGCGCGCCGCTCTGCGTGGTAACACTGGTGCCGCTGCCGCTGATGAAGACGCCGTTGTTGCCGTCATCGCCCAGGGGACTGCCCGTGCCCTTGATGGTGACGGTGCCGTTGGCCGTGGCCGCCACCGTGGCGCCGGTCACGCCGCTGCCCCCGGTTTCCTCTTCTCCTTCCCCCATCGACCCCGTGGCGGCGCTTTCGACGTCCACGCCCCTGTTGAATTCCCCCGCGCCGTTGCCGGTGCCGCTGATGGTCACCCCGCCCGCGCCCGCGCTCACCGTGGCCCCGGCGACGTAAACACCGACGTTGCCGATCTGGCCGCTCTCATTGCCGTTGTCCTCCCCCGAACCGTTGCCGGCCGTGCCGGTGAGGCTGACGGCACCCAACTCGGATTCGACCTCGACACCGTCCTCCAGGTCGATGCCGTGGTTGCCCACGCCGGTGCCGCCGCCGCTGCCCTGGATGGTGAGCGCGCCGTTCTGCGTGCCGACCTGGGCCTCGGTGCCGCTGCCGGAGCTGCCGTTGAGGCGGACGCCCGCGTTGTCGTTGGTGCCGACGGCGCTGGCCGTGCCCTTGATGGTAACGGCGCCGCTCTCCGTGGCCATCACCTGGGCGCCGCTCTCGAGGTCCACGCCGTAGCCGTTGGCCCCCGCGCCGTTGCCGGTGCCGGTGACGGTCACGCCGCCCGCTTCCGCACTCACCAGAGTGCTAGTGAGGTAGACCCCCATGTTGTTGTCGCCCTGGGGAGTGCCGCCGCCACCGCTGACGCCTGGGGCGGTGCCGGTGAGGTTGACGCTGCCCGCACCCGTGGACTTGACGGGGCCGCCCTCAAGGTCGAGGCCGTAGTTCTTTTGCCCGGAGCCGCCGCCGGTCCCCGTGAGGCTGACGTTGCCGTTCACCGTGGTCACCTGCGCGCTGCTGCCGTTGAGACGGACGCCGGCATTGCTGTTGGTGCCGATGGCGCTGCCGGTGCCCGTGATCTTGATGGCGCCCGTGGTCGTGTCCATCACCTGGGCGCCGCTCTCGACGTCCACGCCATATTCGCTGCTGGCCGCGCCGCCGCCGGTGCCGGTGACGGTCACGCCGCCCGCGAGCGCGCTCACCTGCGTGCCGCTGCCGGCGAGGTAGACCCCGTCGTTGTTGCTGCCCGAGGGGTTGCTGGGGTCGGCGATGCCGGGGCCCGTGCCGGTGAGGCTGACGCTGCCGGCCCCGCTGGCCTGGACCTTGCCCCCGCCCTCGACGTCGATGCCGTAGTTCATCTGCCCGGAGCCGCCGCCGGTCCCCGTGAGGCTGACGTTGCCGTTGACCGTGCTCACCGTGCTCGCCTGCGTGCCGCTGGTGTTCGTGCCGTTGACGCGGACGCCGGCGTTGCTATCGGTGCCGACGGGGCTGCCGTTGCCCTTGAGGCTGATGCTGCCGGTCGTCGTATCCGTCACCTGAGCCCCGCCCTCGAGGTCCACGCCGTACTCGCCGCTGAACTCGCCATTGGCGGTGCCGGTGATGGTCACGCCACCCACGCCCGCAGTCACCGGCACGTTGTTGATCTGCACGCCCAGGGCGCCGCTGCCCTGGATGGTGATGGCCCCGGTGCCGCCGCCGGTGATCTGCACGCTGACGCCGGTGTAGAGCCCGACGCCGGCGCCGCCGACGACGCCGCCCGTAACCGTGCCGGTGACGGTCAGGTTGCCATTCATCGTGCTGAGCGTGGCGGCGGCTGTGCCGTTAGGGTTGACGACCTCGACGCCATAGACGCCGCCCAGGCTGCTCGACGCGACTGTGCCGGTGACGGACAGGTTGCCGTACACCGTACTGACCGTGGTCGTCATTGTGCCAAAGGACTCGATAACGACACCGTTTATGGTGCCGGTCCCATTGATGGTGATGGTGCCGGTGCCGAACGTTTGCAGGGCGGCGTTGTTCGTGGTGCCACTAAGGACCAGGACGCCGTCACTGATGCCCTGTCCGGTCAAGGCGATGTTGCCGCCGTCGGCGTTCACGGTGGCTCCGATGACGTTGACGCCGTCCGTGCTGGACGGATCCGACGATTTGGACGGAATGCCCCCCTGTCCGCTCAAGGTGATGTTGCCGCCGGCCGTCGCGATCGAGGACCCTGGCTCGACATCGACGACGGCGTTTGAAGACTTGTTGCCGACCGGGGTGCCGGTGATGCCGAGGGCGCCGGTCGCCGTGCTCACCAAGCTGCCGCTGACGTGGACGCCGGCGGCGCCTCCGAACCCCTGGATGGTGACGGTGCCGGTGCCACCCGACTCCACGACGGAGGCGCTCGTAAAGTTCGAGACGTCGATGCCGTAGCCCGTGGCCGAGCCGGCGCCGATGAGGCTGATGTTGCCGCCGCCGTTGGGACCGCCGACCGCGTTCAAAGTGGCACCCACGATGCTGATGCCGGTCGGAGTAGACGCATTTTGCTGCCCGGTCAAGGCCATGTTGCCGCCCTGCGTCGTGATCGAGGCGCCGGAGAATAGGTCGATGGGGCCGTCGTTCGACGTCGGCTGGCCGTTGCTCCCCGGCAGGGTGCCGAGGACCACGTTGCCGCCCTGCGTCGTGATCGCGGCACCGGAATTGACCGAGATGCCGACCACGCCCGTCGCGCCGCTGGTGCTGTTGACGTTCAGGTTGCCGTTGAGGGCGATCGTGCCCAGGTTGAACTGATCGCCGGTGCCGCCGGCTTTGAGTCCGACGTTGTTCACCTGGGGTGTGCTGCCGGAGTTGACGTTGTTGCCCAGGCTAAAGTTGATGGTGTCGTTGTTACCGGCCACCGTGACATCGACCTCGGTTATGTCCAGCGGAGTGGGGTTCGGGATGTTGGCAAGGTTGGGGAGAGGCACGACCGGTGCGGTGTTGATCGTCAGTAGGTTCGTGGGCGCGCTCGGGGTGAAGTAAGGAGCGCTGGCGGGGGCGGGGGGAAAGCCGGTCGGCGCGCTCAGCGTGTCGGGGTTGCCGGCGCCGGGGACGAAGCCGATCGTGATCTGGTCGAGGCTGCTGGACACAGTCAGCTGGGCCCCGGCGTCCGCCGCCAGCACGGTCACGCTCAGGATGCCCGTCGTCGGGGTAAATACTGAGGTGGCGGTGAACGTGGTGGTGACGGCGGGCGCCAGGCGGTGCTCCAGCGCTTCCAGCCACGGCCGGGCGCGGTACAGCGGCGGACACCGGCGGGCGGACCGGGGACGGGCGGGACCATGCACCAGGCGCCGCAGCGAGGCAAACCACAGCTTCCACGACATGATGAAATCTCCTCGATGATGGCGATGAATACAGACCAATCATCTCGTTGACGGCCGTCCGGCAGTCACGGTGCGCAGCCCGGGGGAGAAAAGGGGCCATTCATGTTTTTCTCTCCGTAATACAAAGAATGGCCCCTTTGCCAGTCGTTCCCAGCTGTCCCCTCCCGCCCTTAAGCGTGGAACGGGCGCAAACCGGCCGCGCGCTCCCGATTATTTCTGGCCCCGGCAACTCCTTCCCCCCGGCCAGATGGTTGACCGCGCGCTGGTAACGGCCTTACAATCGCATTTCGCACGGCCGATTTCCGCGGGAGCTGCGCTGAGGAGTGGGGCGAATGGCGACCGAAGACGACGATGTGACGGGGCGGCTGCACGCCGCCCGCGCGGGCTCGGCGGAGGCGTTGGGCCAGGCGCTGGAGACGTGCCGCGGTTACCTGCTCCTGATCGCCCGCCAGGAGATGCACCCAGCGCTGCAAGCCAAGGGGAACCCCTCGGACCTCGTCCAGGAGACGTTCCTCGACGCCGTCGTCGACTTTGGGCGCTTCCAGGGCCACAGCGAGGCCGAATTGCGCGCCTGGCTGCGACGGCTGCTGCTGAACAACGTCGTCAGCTTCGCCCGCCGCTACCGCGGGGCCGACAAGCGGGACGTGGGACGCGAGGTCGGCCTGGCCCTGGCCGAGCCGGGTGCCCTCGCCGAGGCGCTGGCCGCCAGCACGCCCTCGCCGAGCAAGCAGGCGATGGCCCGGGAGCGGGACGAGGCACTGGAGCGGGCCATGCGGCGTCTGCCGGAGGAATACCGCACCGTGCTGGCGTTGCGCCACCAGGACGACCTGTCCTTCGAGGAGATCGGCCAGCGCCTGGGGCGCTCGGCGAACGCGGCACGCAAGCTGTGGGCGCGGGCGGTCGAGCGGCTGGAACAAGAGTTGGAGGGGCCGCCGTCATGAACACGGAAGATGTCACCGGGGACGACGACCCGTTCTCGGCGCTGCTGGCCGCCTGGTACGACGCCCTCGCCGCCGGGCGGGATCCGGACCCCGAGGCGACGCCGCCGGCCGGGCTGCGGGCGCGCCTGGAGCGCGGCCTGGGGTGCCTGCGTCGGCTGCGGCAATGGGGCGCCGCGCGGCAGCCGGATGACACCCCGCCGGCGCTGCCCGCGCCGTCCGAGGGCCTACCCTGGCCGGTGCTGGGGCGCTTCGAGCTACGGCGCGAGTTGGGGCGAGGGGCCTTCGGCGTCGTCTTCCTGGCCTACGACCCTCTGCTGGGCCGCGAGGTGGCGCTCAAGGTGCCGCGGCCGGAAGTCGCCGTCGCCCCCGGCCTGGCCGAGCGCTTCCACCGCGAGGCGCGGGCGGCGGCCTCCCTCGACCACCCTAACCTGGTGCCGGTCCACGAGGCCGGCGCCGTCGGCCCGGTTTGCTACCTCGTGTCCACCTATTGCCCCGGCACGACTCTGGCGGAGTGGCTGAAGGGTCGTGGCGAGCCGGTGCCATTCGCCGACGCGGCCGCACTCGTCGCGACCCTTGCCGCGGCCGTGCAGCACGCCCACGAGCGAGGCGTCCTGCATCGCGACTTGAAGCCGGCCAACGTGCTGTTGTCGGCCGGCGGGCCGCAGGCGGTGGGCGGTGGAGAGCCCTCCCCGCTGGCCGCCGCCCACGGCCCGTTAGCCACTTTGATTCCCAGGATCACTGACTTTGGCCTCGCGCGGCTCCTCGGCGCCGACCCCGCAGAGGGCGCCCCGGCCGTCGCCACGCGGAGCGGGGCCATCGTGGGAACGCCCTGCTACATGGCGCCCGAGCAGGCCGCCGGCAAGGGCAAGGGGGTCGGCCCCTCCGCTGACGTGTACGCGCTGGGCGCCATCCTCTACGAACTGCTCACGGGCCGGCCGCCGTTCCGGGGCGAGTCCGACCTGGACACCCTGCTCCTGGTGCAGTCCGAGGAGCCCGTGCCGCCCGGTCGCCTGCGACAACGCCTGCCGCGCGACCTGGAAACGATCTGCCTGAAGTGCCTCCGGAAAGAGCCGTATCGGCGCTACCCATCGACTCAGGGTTTGGCCGACGACCTCGGCCGCTGGATCCACGGCGAGCCGATCGTAGCGCGACCGGTTGGGCTGGTTGAGCGGGCGGCCCAATGGGCGTGGCGGCGGCCGCTCGCGGCCGCCTTCCTCGGGCTGAGCGTGGCGGCGGCCGCCGCCCTGCTCGTCGTCTGGACTTCGCTCACCGTGCAGGTCCGCGAGCAGCGCGACCTCGCCGCCGAGTCGGCGCGCCAGGCCGACCGCGCGCGGCGCCGCGCCGAGGCCAACCAGGAGAAGGCCCTGGCCGCGGTGGATAGCTTCCTGACGCGGGTCGGGGAGAACCGCCTCGCCGCCGTGCCCGGCGTCGAGGACCTCCGGCGCGAGCTGCTCGAAGACTCCCTGGAGTTTGCCAAGGGCTTTGTCGCGGACAACGACGATCCCGACCCCCGAGCCCGGCGTGACCTGGGGCTCGCCTACCAGCGCCTGGGCCGCATTCAAATTGCCCTGGGCCGGACCGACGACGCGGTGCAAGCTTATCGGCAGGCGGTGGCGATCCAGCAAGGGCTAGCCGAGGAGGCGCCGAATGACCCCGAGCCCCGCGCCGACATGGCCAAGAGTTACAACAACCTGGCCATCCTCTACCGTGGCGGGAACGTGAAGCCGGACTTTGCCCGCGCCGACGAGGCACTCGATCGTGCCCTGGCACTCAAGGAAGATCTGGTGCGCGAGCGCCCCGACAACCCCGAATACCAGGTGAGCCTGGCGAAGTCGCTGGTCGGGCGCGGGCAACTCGAGCGGCAGCGCGGCCGGGCCGACCTGACCGAAGGGCCCCTGCTCCGGGCGGTGGACCTCCTCGAAGCGGTTGTCCGCGACCACGGCGACCGGGCGGCCTACCGGGCGGAACTGGCGGCCGCCGTCAACAGTGCCGGCGCACTGTACCTGGCCACTGACCGGCAGGCCGCTGCCGAGTCGTCGTTCCAGCGCGCGCGCGACCTGTTCCGGTCGCTGGCGGAGGCTGAGCCGAGGGTGCGGAGCCGCCGGGAATCCCTTGCGGCCGTCTACAATAACCTCGGCGCCGCCTGTGCCGCCCTGGGACACGATGCCGACGCCGTGACGGCCTACGAGAGCGCGGTGAAGCTCTGGGAGCAGTTCATCCGCGATTCGCCCGCACTCGTCTCCTACTCCCACGGTCTGGGCATGACGCTCCTCAACCTCGGGATGCTCCACGTCAGCCGTGGCCGCCACCAGGAGGCCCGCGCCCCCCTGGAACGCGCCGCGGCGACCTTCCAGGCCCTGATCGACAAGCAGCCGACGGACTGGGTCTGCAAGCGCGACCTGGCCAAGGCGATCATCAACCTGGGTCAGGTGGCCTACGCGGCGGGGCGCTGGGAGGAGGCGGCAGCGAAGGCGCAGGAAGCCCGCCCGCTCGTCGAGGCGTTCGCCGTCGGCCAGTCGGATTCTCCGGAGGTTGCCGAGCTGCGCGCCAACGCCGCGGGCAACCGCGGCCTGGCCCTGCGGATGTTGGGCCGCGACGGCGAGGCGCTGCGGTGCCTCGATGAGGCCATTGACGTGGCGGCGCGGGCGCTGCAGCGGGACGGGCGCCTGGGCGTGATCCGCAAGAACCTGTCCAGCCTGTCATGGGCGCGGGGGGACCTGTACGCGGGGATGGGGCGGCCCGAGCCGGCACTGGCCGATTGGGAGCGGGCGGCGCGGGCGGACCCCGGCGGCGCGGAACGCGCCCGGCAGGCCAGCCACCTTGTCGAGGCGCTGCGGCTGGCGCTGCGCGGGGAACATGCCCGCGCGGTCGAAGACCTCGGCGCTCTGACGAACCACTGCGACGCCGATTTGACGCCCCGCTTCGCCTGGGTCTACGTCCGTGCGGCGTGGTTGATCGATCAGTCCCAGCGACTGGCGCCGGAGGAGCGCGCCCGGCTGACGGCTGACTACCACCGCCGCGCCGTTGCGCTGCTAGAGCGGGCCGAGTCGGAAGGCTTTTTCCACTCCCCCGAATACCGGCGGCGGCTCGCCGCCGATCCGTTATTCGCCCCTCTGCGGGGCCGCGACGACTTCCAGAAGTTGTTGCGTCGAGTGGAGAAGACAGCGGTAGCCCCGGAAACGAAGTGAGCTACCGGCGACTCGGCCCGAGGGGGTGCCGGGTGCGGCGCGCAAGGGCGCCCATGTGCGCATGAGGGGGACGCCTGGGGGGACGCCTGGGGACGGAGGGACGCCTGGGGACGGTTTCTGAAGCTGCTTGCTATGTCAAGTGTTGTGGAGAAAATGGCGCGCTAACCGAGTCGAAGGGAAGCACGCAGGCACGGGGGGACTCCGGCCCGAGAGCCACCAGCGGCGGCCACAAGCGAGCCGCCCGCGCTACGGCCAGATGCCGCGCTCCAGGGCCACGTGGGCGACCCGTTCGATGGCCACCACCAGCGCCGACGTGCGCAGATCCACCGGGTCGTGCGGGAACTGGCGGTTCAGCGCCGCCTGCTTGTCCAGCACCGCGTCGGTCGCCCGCTCCATCTTCAGCCGCAATTTCGAGTTGACGCCGTCCAC
>Ga0208696_1000579_pt1 | contig 23632 bp, 22 predicted proteins | sample Sb_taG_9_FD_187711 | JGI IMG/M metagenome (GOLD analysis project Ga0208696, IMG submission 187711) | Peat soil microbial communities from Weissenstadt, Germany - Sb_50d_b_LC metaG (SPAdes) (version 2) | ecosystem: Environmental > Terrestrial > Soil > Wetlands > Peat | place: Germany... | reverse complement strand
CCCTGATCCCGCATGCCGACTGGGACGAGCAGCTCGAGCGCTGGCACGGGGTTGGCCAGCACCTGTTCGCACGGACCAGCTTTCCCGGGTTCTGGCCACCGGAGATGGGCTTTTGCATGGAGCTCATGCTCGAGGAGGCCCACTGGCGGGTCCTGCGGGCCGAGACCAGCTGCAACTTCTTCTGGGGCGACACCTGGCTGCAGCGCTGCCACGACGACCTCAACCAGGCCACCCGCTTCCTGAACCAGGCAGGATCGCGCCTGGCCTCTCACCAGCCCCTGGATAGCAGACGACCTTGACCTAACGCCCGCCCATCTGTATGTGTTCCAGCTACCGGGGCCAGACGGGGTCCGGCCGACCGAGCTCGCGGCTGGGATGAACATGACGAAAGTTGCTGGCAAGCGGCACTGGCGTCCGTATGATCCTCAACGTCGCCAAGATCGAATCGCTGCTCAGCAACGGCTGGCAGCAGAGGCTGGCCTGCCATACGTGATGCGTCGGCCCTTACCTGTCGCCTCCCGTGAGCGGTACCTGGGGAAATTCCCCTTCCGGAGCGGGCCGCGGCGGCGTGATCGAGGGAGACACGGGAGGGCCGGCGGCTGGCTCCGGAAACGCACGGGCGAGGCCGCGATCGTCCCTCACCCACCTCATCGGACGCCGGTACCCGCGTGCGACCGCCATGTGCGGCGGATCGTGTCCCTCCGCCAGCTCGCAGTGCAACAGGGAGTAGACCCACACATCGGCACACCTCCGGCGATTCGCGGCGTCTGGCCGCGGCTCGGAACCAGGCGGCGGCCGGGGCGCGGTGGCCTGCTCTGCGGCCAGTTGCAGCGCCTCTTCGCAGGACCCGGCCGCCACGATGTCGTTGTAGAACCGCCCGGGGTCCGCGTGCTCTCTCACCACGACGTTGAACCCTTGCTGCGGCTTGGAATCAGGCGGCGGCTGGGGCGCGGTGGCCCGCTCGGCGGCGGGTTGCAGCGCCTCTTCGCAGGAGGGCGCCTCTTCGCAGGAGTCGGCCGTCACGACGTCGTTATAGGACCGCCCGGGGTCCGCGTGCTCTCTCACCGCGACGTTGAACCCTTGCTGCGGCTTGGAATCAGGCGGCGGCTGGGGCGCGGTGGCCCGCTCGGCGGCCAGTTGCAGCGCCTCTTCGGGGGATTCGGCCGTCACGATGTCGTTGTAGAACCGCCCGGTGTATGCGTGCTCTCTCACCGTAACGTTGAACAGTGGCATAGACCGTCAACTCTATTGGGCACTGGGTCCGCGAAACAGTGCGCAGCCCGTCGCTTCAGGCGGGAACGAGAAGGTAATGCAGCGCATAGCTTAGGCGGATAGGGCTCGACGGTCGCCGTGGACGATAGACACGAAGCCTGAGGCCGGGTCCCGGTGCTGGTCGGTCTGCGGCTGCTCCGGGGTGTGCCGCAGTCGGCCCTTCAGTGATCGGCACTGCTGCGGCGGCGAGGGTAATGATCGGTGGCGCCGGGTCGAGATTCCGCAGCTGCCCGGCGCACCTGCCGGCCGCTATAGTGGCCGCGGACAAGCACGGCTCCACGGGGCGGAGGCAGCGATGGCCGGCACCGCGGGCGACGGCGAGCCAGCCCAGGATATCCGGGCATCGGACGCCGAACGGGACGCGACCGTCGAACGGCTGAGCGCGGCCACGGGCGAGGGGCGGGTGACGCTGGAGGAGTTCAGCCAGCGGATGGAGCGCGCCGCCACGGCCCGGACAAGGGCCGAGCTTGACCATCTCGTGGCAGACCTTCCTGCGGGCGCCGACGTGGCCGGGACGGCGTCGCCGAGCGTGCCCAGCCGGGGTCCTCCTGGCATGCTTCGGTGATCGGCGGCCTGAGGGTCTACGGGCCGTGGCGAATGGACCGCCATGTCATCGTGATCAGCCTCATCGGCGGCACCCGGCTTGACCTGAGCCAGGCAGAGCTGGCCGCCCCGGAGGTCACCCTGACTAATGCGTCGCTGGCGGGTGTGCGTGCCGAAAATCTCGTCCGTGGCTCTGACCAGCGGGCTTGCTCTCTCGGCCGCCCGGCCATGATGATCACCCATCATGTGCCTGCGGTTCGTGTTTCTCCTGATCGCGGGAGTCGCCGCGTGGCTTCAGCTGTCCCGGCGTGACGAGGCGTGGAAGACTGCGGAGATCTTGATCCTGCGCCACCAGCTCGCTGTCCTGCAACGGCCGCAGCCGTGCCGCCTGCAGCTGAACTGGGCGGACCGCGCCCTCCTCGCGGCCCTGCGACAGTTCGCAGATGTCGCTGGCCGAAGATCAGCAGCCGGTCGGTGACCTCGGTCCGGGCGGTGAGTACGAACCTTTCCGCATAGGTGTTCGCGCGAGGGCTTCTGGGCGGGATCTTCACTGCTTCGATACCGACGTTGGCCAGGACTGCGTCGAAGGACTCGGTGAACTGCCCGGCCCGGTCGCGGACCAGGAATCGGAAATCTGCGGCGCGATCGCCGAGATCCATCAGGAGGTTCCGGATCTGCTGTGTGGTCCACGGCCCGTCCGGGTTCGCGGTCACGCCGAGAATGTGCAGGTAGCGGCGGCCGACTTCGATGACGAACAAGCAGTACAGGCGCTGGAGGGTAATTGCGCAGTCGACGTGGAAGAAGTCGGTGGCGAGCATCGTCGATGCCTGGGTATGCAGAAACGTCCGCCAGGTCGTGTCGGTGCGCCGTTTCGGTGCCGGTGGGATCTTCAGGGCCTTGAGGACCCGGCGGATGGTGGATGCGCCAACCTGGTGGCCGAGCTTGAGGAGCTCGCCTTGGATCCTCTTGTACCCCAGAGGGGGTTCTCGGTGGCGAGTCGCTCGATGAGCGCGGCGATCTCAGCGCTGACCGGCGGCCGTCCCGTCCGGCGCGGGTAGGTCCACTGGCAGGTGACCAGGCGGCGGTGCCAGCGCAGGACGGTGCCGGGGGTGACCAGCCGGTGCATCCGCAGCCTTGCTGGCAGGAGCCGGATGAGTGCGGCGAGGATTGCGCGGTCGGCCCAGTCGAGCCGGGGCCGGGGATTGGCGCGGCGCAGCACGGCGACCTCGTGCCGCGGCACGAGCACCCTGGGCGTCTTTGGAGGGCGCTGACCGGCCGAGCAGGACCAGCCAGCCGCAAACCCGGACGAAGATAAGGTAGAGCAGGCGCAGGGACACGGATGATCATCATGCCCTACGGCTGGTCCTGGCCCATCGCCGCAGCTCACAGGCCAGGCAGACTTCTGGCACCCCACAGGCTGTAGATCGCGGCTTCGTGCCAGTGAGCTGGTCCGCGGTGAGGCCACCGGGGCCGCAGTCGACGGCGGGCTTGACGGACGGCTCGACGTACAGCCAGTAGCTGGCTGGGCCCGGCTTGCCGGCGACGCCGAGCGCGTCCGGGAGGGAACAGGGACCGCGAGCCTCAGCGCAGATAGACGCCGTCCACGCCGATCCGGCCCGGCCCGTCCAACACGTAGATGCCGGCCGAACTGCCCCGGACGTCGAACGCCAGCGTTCCGTCGTGGACCACGATCTCCCGGCCGGTGACGGCATCGCGGTAGGTGCCGTTGAGCACACCCTGCACAATGATGGTCTGGTCGCTGCCGATCGCGAGGCCGACGACGACGTAGCTGCGCCCGCCGTCGTGGTCGCGCACGAAGCTTAGCCCGCTGCCCCACTCGTTCAGATGGCTCACGGGTGCCTTTTGCAGGGCGGGGAGCGTTCGGCGGATCTGGTTGAGGCGCTTGATGTGCTCGTAGAGGGGGTGCGCCTGGGTCTCGCCGATTCGTTGGGGGGTCAGGTGGTCTCCGAAGTAGGCCCGCCCGGTCCGGGCCAGGGTGTCCCGCTCGCCCTCGACGTCCTGCGGAGCGCCCTTCATGAATTCAATCTCCTCGCCGTAGTAGAGGCAAGGAATGCCGCGGACTGTCCAGAGCACGTTGTAGGCGGCCGCCGCCATCCATTGTTCGCCCTTGAATCGGTACTTGAAGTCGTTGTCAGGGCCGACGTCGTGGTTCTGCAGAAACGTGATGAGCGTGGTCGGGTCACCGTAGATCCAGTCCATCGACATCGCCTGCGCGAGACCGCTGAAGGTGCCCCGGCTCAGGTTGTCCCTGAACGAGGAGAACAACCCGAAGTCGAGCACCGCGAAGCCGGAGTCGCCGCCGGAACGGGGATTGCGCGGGTCGTCGCCGAGTCGGGTGTACCACCAGGGCCGGATCGGAGACGGGCCGTTGTCGCCGCCGCCCATGTCTCCCCATCCGTAGCCCTTGACCAGGTTCTCCCCGAAGACGAAGAGGCCCGGCTTGTGGGCCTTCCAGGCGTTGACGTACTCGAGCAGGTTCCCCCGCTCCACGTGCTTGACGGTGTCGATCCGCAACGCGTCGACGCCCATGTCGAGGTAGCGGTTGATCGCGGTGATCAGGTAGTCCTTGACGTTCTCGCGCTCGGTCGCCAGGTCGATGCAGTCGCCTGCGATGTGCTTGCGCTGCAGCGGATATGCGCTTTCCCAGTCGCCGCCTGCGATGAAACCGTCCTGGTGGTACCACTGCGGGTCGAGTCGGCCCGGGTCCACCCCGAAGAACCGGCCGGGGTCGTACCCGGGTTTCGGGACGGTCTGGCCGGTCCGCGGATCGATCAGGGGTTCGCGGCCCTCCGGGTCGCGCTCGTGCCTTTCCCAGTACCACTGCGGCGCCACCGGGTTGTCCAGGTCGTCTCGGTTGGGCCAGGCGTAGTTGCCGAGGTTGCCCTGATAGGGCCCGTGGTTCACCTCGCCCTGCCGGGACCCCTGCGGAACGTAGTACTTGATGGGCAGGTGGTCGATCCAGACCTTGCCTCGGATCCCGTACTGGCAGGAATGGTTGACGACGACGTCCTGAATGATCTTGATGCCTCGCTCGTGCGCCGCGTCGATGAGGTGCTGGTAGGTCGCGTCCGGCGACTCCAGCCGAGGATCGATCCGGGTCCAGTCGTAGCCGTGGTAACCGTGATAGTCCAGCCCGCTGCGGTTCTCGATCGGCGGGGTGATCCAGATAGCGGTGAAGCCCAGGTCCTTGAGGTAGTCCAGTTGCTCGATCAACCCTTTGAAGTCGCCCCGCCAGTGCGGGTCCGTTGGACGGCCGTTGGGGTCGAAGGCGATCCGGTCTCGGCAGTAGAAGTTGTTCGTCGGATCACCGTCGTAGAACCGGGTGGTGATGAGGAAGTAGATGGTCTCCTCACGGAAGTCCACCCCGGACGGCGGGGCCTGCGGGGCGGGTGCCCCTGTCGCCGCGGGTGCCGCGCCGGACGCTGCGGCGGTACCAGCGGTTCGGGGGTCGGCGTCCTGCCACTGGCCATCGCGATCCATCCAGCCGTCCCGCTCCCGACGCAGGTCGGCCGTCTGCCGCCCGTGCTGGTCGTGGAACACCAGGCTTGCGGTGTCCACGCCCTCGATGCGGTAGACGTACCAGCCGTCCCCGTGCGCCTGCATCGGGACTCCCGGCCAGCCCGTGGCGGCCTTCGGAGGGTGGGTGCCCCAGACGTGAACATGAATGGTATCGGCCCATCCGCGTGGCGGGTGGAACCAGACCGTTAGATCAGGCACACCAAGCATCATAGGAGAGCCGAACGGCTGATCCCGCGTCATGAGGGAACGGTCATGGTTGTGCCATTCGAGCAGCTGCCGGCCGTTTGAACTGCTCGTACTGAGGTCTGGTCCCGCGGCCCTGCGCATACCGGGCTACCCGCGTGGACAAGCCCTGCGCTGCGCCGTAGACCACAACGGCGCCTATCCAGGCCGCGACCTGGCGCAGCTGTCCATCCCGGCCGGAAGCGCGCGCTGAATTTCAACATCGCACGCCTCTTCCCGAGGCATCCCCGTCACACATGTCGGCGCTTCTCCGAGCGGCCGGTAGTACTCACCCCGCGTCCACAGGCAGCTTGGCCGGCTACCAATGGCGACCCCGCTGGCCGGATACACCACGTGGAACTGCGGGGGAGAGCAGGACGCTGGCGTGGGCGCGGCGCCCGCAGGCCGCAGCCCTGGTCGTGCAGCTCGCTGACCCGGAACGGGCTGGGACGCGATCGTGATCGGGGAGTACGAGCGGGCGTTCTACGGCAGCCAGTACGCGTCGATGGCGCCGCTGTTCGAGCACTACGGGATCCAGGTGTGTATGCCGGAGGTCGGCGGTCGGGTCGACTGGCACGCCGAGGACCACGAGCAGACCATGCTGGCGCTGGGACTGTCGTCCAAGCGGGAGATCACCCGCACCCGGATCCGGGTCCGCACCGCGCCAGCGGCAGCGACCCGGTCGCCGTCACCGCAGGCCAGAATCGCTGACACCGCCGCAACAACAACCCGGGAAAGGAGGAAGAGAACCAGCTGAAGCACCCGCCACAGCCGAAGGCCAGGCCCGGGTGACGATCTCGTACCGTATGCCCGATGCGCCCGATGATGTGGCCGCGTGCCCCGCGACTCGCTATCCAGGATGAGCCGCTGGCCGTGCCGCACGCGGTGGTTCTCATCGGCCGCCATCCGCCCGCGGCGCTGCGCCTGACGGAGCGAGCTAGGCGCTGGCGGGGTGAGCTAAGGGCTGACCAGGGCGAGCTGAACCAGGCTGGAGGGGCCTCGACCTATAGTCGATCTGGGGAAGAGTGGGTATGGGTCTCGTCCGCATCGCGCTGGCCGTCGCCGCCCTGGCGGCGATCACGGCGTGTTCCGGGCCCGTGAAGGCGGTCCCGGCCAGTTACTACCTGGCCCTGGGCGACTCGCTGTCCCGGGGGGTCCAGCCTGATATGGCGGGCGCAAACGTCGAGACCCGGCAGGGCTATGCCGATCAGCTGTACGCGGCGCTGCGCAGTGGCCATCCCGGGCTGCAGCTGGTCAAGTTCGGCTGCCCGGGCGAGACGACCAGCACGATGATTAATGGCGGGATCTGCCGCTACCCGGGCGGATCGCAGCTGGCCGCCGCCGCTGCCTTCCTGCGCGCCCATCGGGGCCACGTATTCCTGATCACCATCGACATCGGCGCCAACGACCCCGAAGACTGCGGCAGCTGGGCAAGCCTCGGCAAAATCGCCTCCTGCTTCGGAACGGGCGTCCCGCGCGCCGCCACCAACCTGGCCACGATCATGACGCGCCTCCGGGCCGCGGCCGGCCCGAGCGTCCGCATCGTCGGGATGAACTACTACCTGCCCGCACTGGCCGAATGGCTCGACGGCACGCCTGGGCAGGCCATCGCCCGGGTCAGCGAGCGGCTGGCCGCCGGCTATAACGACGTGCTGGAGCAGGTCTACACCGAGTCCGGCGCCCGGGTCGCGGATGTATCCGGTGCCTTTGATACCGCTAACTTCGGCGATCAGGTGACGGTGCCCGGGATTGGCCAGGTCCCGCGCAATGTAGCCCTGGTCTGCCAGTGGACCTGGGAGTGCGTGGCACCGCCGCGCGGGCCGAACCAGCACGCGAACGAGGCGGGCTACAGGGTCATCGCCCGCACTTTCCTGCAGGCCGCTGGTCTCAGCTGAGCTCACCGGTTTCAGGGCTCGTTTAGGGGACGACAGCGGTCACGACGTGGCGCTGCCGGTCTGGACCGGATGTGGCTGCTCTCCGCCGCTTGCGACGTATACCTCGCAGCCAGAGGGTCGGACTCGGTCACGGCCAGCCGGTAGCCCGAACTGGCGGAACCGATTTCTGAGAACATGGAGCTGCTCGCCAAGTACGCCGATCACCATCTGCCGCAGGCAGGCGCAGAGCGGCGTGTGGAGTCAGCAAAAAGAAACGGTCCCGGCCGGGTTGCTAGACACGCCGACTTTGCAACACCTTTACGACAGCCGCCGGGCGTCACCCGCCCGGTCCGGGCGTCCGCCGGTGATCATGTCGTAAATCGTTCGATTCCCAACAGCAGATCCATGCCGCATCGGATTTTGCCTGGTCATCAGGCCCTTGACGATCCCGAAGTTGTGCAGCAGCACCTTGGCCGCAGGCGCGACGCAGTTCGTGGTGCACGAGGCGTTGGACAGGACACCAGATACAGATCATGGCCATGTCCTACGGGCCCGTCAGCGCCGCAGGCTGAGGTGATGTTCACGGCAGCGCTGGCCGGTAAATGCCGGAGCGCTTAGTCCCTGTGCGGTACCGGCGGGTGCGACAGCGAGCCCGGCCGGGGCTTTGCGGATGTCGTTTAGGGCCGAACGGCCCGTACAGGCGGGACGTGGGGCCGCAGCATTCGCTGGTGCCCCAAGTTAAGCCTGAACATGAGGAAACAGCCCGCGGATGGCGCGGGTGAGTAGCTGACGGCCGGGACGGACCGGCAAACAGCTGGGACCGTCTGAGTGCCGCGCCTGGCCGGGAGTCCCGGCCGGTGAGCCCGCTGCTCACCGGCACGCCCTGCGGACGCTGAGCCCGGCCCGGAATGACCGCCCTCAGTACATCTGACCGAGATTAAGGAGGCGCGTCATGCGATCTGATCTGCTGGCTCGCCGGATCATTTTCGCTCCGGCGCTCGGCCTGGCGCTCGTGGCGGCGCTTGCCGCCTGCGGCAGTTCCAGCACGTCCTCGGCGAGCGTCCCTCCCTCCACCCACCCCCCGGCCAGCGCCACGGCCCTGATCACGGCGAACTGGGAGGCGTTCTTCAGCGGCAAGACCGCCGCCGCGAAGAAGATCACGCTGCTGCAGAACGGGCAGGCGTTCGCCGCCATCATCAACGCCCAGTCCGGATCGAGCATGGCCAGCTCGGCCTCGGCGAAGGTCACCAAGGTGACCGTGACCTCGCCAGCGCAGGCGACAGTGACTTACAGCATCCTGCTGGGGACCACGCCCGCGCTGACCAATCAGTCCGGCGTGGCCGTGTACCAGAACGGGACCTGGAAGGTCGGCGATGCCAGCTTCTGCGGGCTGCTGGCCCTGGAGAACGGCGGAAAGGCCCCGTCGGTGTGCACCTCGGCCGGATGAGGCAAGCCCCGCGGCTGGCCAGCCAGGCATGGGCCGTCTCGAGGTGACCGGCACCAGGACCAGGTGCCGGAGCTCACGGTCAGGCCCTCGCGGTGGCTGCCGGGCGGTCAGCGCGACGACGGCATCGGGCAGCGGCAGCATCTACCTGTGGCATCTGGGCTGATCCGGAAGCCGATGATTGACGCGTGGTTCCAGGCCAGCGCGCACGTCAGGGAGCCCAGCACGAAGATGAGGAAGTCGGCCTCGTACATCCGTACCCGGCCGAACATGTCCGTCCGCCGCGGTGATCAGCACCCCGGTCATCACCACGACCATGCCCAGGCGCGGGCGCCGCCGGCCCGGTCCCGCTGCCCTGCCTCACCATGGGCTGTTCCTGGTTGCCCGGCGCCTGGCCATGCGCACGTCCTCCGTTAGTCGGGCATGATGGTGCCCTGGACGGTGGCGATGCTGGCCCCGCCGAGGGTCTTGCCGAATACCAGTGCGGTGCGGCTGACCGGGCCACCAGCATCTCGTGCAGGAACCCGAACTCGCGGTCCCACACGATCGAGATCGCCGAGGAGATGGCGGTCGACATGACCGTCATGGCCACGATCCCGGGGAACAGGAATTTCTTGAAGTCGAATCCGGCGGTCGTGCCCACCAGCGTGCTCATCCCGTAGCCGAGGACGAACAGGAACAGGACCGGCTGGATGAAGCTGGAGGCGATCCGGGCCCGGGTGCGGAAGAACCGGATCGCCTCCCGTTCCCACACCATGCCGACCGTGCGCACCTCCTCGGCGAGGCTTTCCCGCTCATCGGCCAGCGGCAGGCCGGGCAGGTCCAGGGCCGTAGCGCTCATCGCAGCCTCCTAACGCCGACGCGCCATGCGCGCGCGGGCCCGCGGGGGCAGGGCGCGCTCGGCGTGCTCGTCGCGGATCTGGCGCCCCGTGTAGTGCAGGAACACGTCATCAAGGGTGGGCCGGTGCACGTGCACGCTGCGGACCCTCACCCCGGCGCTCTCGATGAGCCGGGGCACCTTGGCCTCGCCGTCCTCGGCGAACACCACCAGATGCTCCTCGCCACGGCGCACCCGGAAACCAGCCGCCTCCAGGCGCGCGGCGGCCGCCGGGTTGTCCGCGGTGACCAGCTCGACGGTGTCCGCGCCGACCTGGCGTTTCAGCTCATCCGGGGTGCCGGTGGCCACGATCAGGCCGTGGTCGATGATCGCCAGCCGGTCAGCGTACTCAGCTTCATCCATGTAGTGGGTGGTCAGGAAGATCGTCACCTGCTCCTCCCGGCGCAGCCGCAGCACGTCCTCCCATACCAGGGCCCGTGTCTGCGGGTCCAGACCGACGGTCGGCTCGTCCAGGAACAGCACGGCAAGCACCTCATGTCGGATACAAATTTGCCGATTGCCCTGGAACTGGGCATCACCTGCCCTTTCGCCGCAGTACTCCTCACGCTCGCGGTCACCGGCTTCGGGAAGCTCGAATAGAGCAGGCAGCCCTCATCAGGGACATCCGCAACACAAGGAGTCGCGTCCGTCCTGAGCAGCCCTGCGGACTTGAGCTCATCCCACATCTCCTTCGGGATGCCGACGGTCATCAGGTCGGCGTTCTCAGCTGCTCTCCGGGGGGTGCTTAGTTCCCGCGATCACCATCGAGACGGCGGAATGCGCGGCAGCGAACTGAAGTGCTGCGGCACGGAGGTCGACACCGTGCCTGGCGCTGATCGCGGAGATCCGGTCACGGACGGCCAGTTGTTCCGCACTCGCCGGGTGATAGTGGTACCGGTTGCCTCCGGCCAGGATCCCCGAGTTGTATGCGCCTCCGATGATGACCAGTATCCCCAGCTCTAGCGCGCGGGGGAGAAGCTCGTCGGCCGCAGACTGGTCGAGCAGGGTGTATCGGCCGGAGATGTGGAGCACGTCCGGGTCGGCGCGATCCATCGCGCGCAGCTGGGGGCGATGACGTTGTTGCCTAGACCCCAGGCGCCGATGACTCGTTGGTCCCGGAGTTCGTGCAGTGCTTGGAAAGCGCCGGTCTCGGCGATGTCGAAGTGCTCCTCCCAGGCACTTGCGCGGCTGTCCGTGCCGACGCTGCTCCTCCGCGGTACCGAGAGCCCGGAATGGCTCCGCGAGACCACCGCGTCTGCACCGGACCATCGCGGGGAGCGTACTGGTCGACCTGGCCGGGCAGTCTCATGCGGCCAACGCGACGGCTCCGGAAAGCGTGGCCGACGCGGTGCGTAGGTTCCTCCACAGCTGAGCTGGTCGGCGGTCGACGACAGAAGGATCGATTGCGTGGAATCCACTTCGGCCGAATCAACCCTGTACGAGGTGTTCACCCGGCTCGTTCGGGTTCAGACAAGGTTGTGGAACGAGGTCGACGCGCGCCTGCGTGCCGCTCATGCCATCCCGTTGACGCAGTACACGATTCTTGAGTTGGTCTCGACGACGCCTCGCTGCCGGGTCCAGGACATCGTGCGGACACTGCACATCACGGTGGGCGGCGTAAGCAAGATGGTGGACCGGCTCCAGGCGGCAGGCTGGCTGGTAAGCACCGCCAACCCCGACGACCGCCGGTCCACTGTGCTGGTCGTGACAGCCGCCGGCCAGCAGTTGCTCGCGTTGGCATGTTCGACAGTCGAGGACGTGCTCACCGAGCACCTGGCCGGCCCGCTCACGCACGAGGGGCTTGGGGATCTCGATGCGATGATGCGGCGGCTGCAGGCCGCATGGGATAACTGATTCCGCTTGGCCCAGTCATCCACCTCGGGGTAGTTCTGGCTCTGCTATACAGCCAGCGAGTCCTCCTCGGTCCGCGGCTGGTCGTCAAAGATCATGATCGTCCGCCGTCCGGTACGCGGTTCCCAGCCAGGCGTGCCCTCGATGACGAAGCGCACCCATGCGCTGTGCATGGCGTCTGCCAGGTCTTGCGGCGGGTGCTTGCCGCCTACCGCTTCGACGCCATCCGCGTCGAGGTTATCGAAGACGAAGGGGATGTCGAGGCAGTGGATCGACAGGCCGGCAAATCGGCCTGCTGGCGGAGCCCACCTGAACTCGTACGTGTAGGCGGTCCGTCGGCGATGACCTGAGCCCCGGCAAGCTCTCGCGGGTATGCGGAACGTCCGGTCGGTCAGTACCTGGCCGCTTAGCTGCTGCGCGGGCTTTCCGGCACTGCCGCGCAGGTACTCGTCGACGCGAGAGGGGCTTTCACCGGCCTGGATCAGGGCCTCCCGCACTATGTCCTTGGTGATCCACTCTGCGTCGGCCAGTGCCATGTTGAACTTGTTGGCCGCAGTGCCGGCGAGGATCGGGATGCCGCGAGCCCGCCCTGCGCCGACCGCGCTGAGCGGTGACTCGGGTAGCACGGTGCCATCAACCACTGGCGCCCATTTCATGTGGGAGTCGCCGGAGAACCTCCTGGCGAGGTCATCCGGGCCGTCCATCGGCTGGCTGGATGAGATCTCCTGCTGCACCTGGATCAGACGGTCAGAGTGAACCAGTTCGAGATCCTCACGGACCGGACGGACCATCAGGGCCGCCGCCAGTTCTTTGGCCGTGCGCGCGGCCTCGTCGGCTGCGAGCACCAGGTTCCCGAACCCGCTCATGCAGATGGCCTGCCGGAAAAGGCCAGCCGCCGCTGGCACCTGCCGTTCAGGATGCCTGCCTACGGTCGTCACCTCCCGCTGGCCGGGGCGGTGCCCAACGACCAGCCGACGGCAACGGCGCAACTTGCCTCCCAGTCGGAGTGCTCCTCGCGGTCAGCTGAGGAGTCCGAAGGAACGTTGGATGGCCGTCATGAACCAGCAGGTGCAGACCCGTTAGCGTCTGACTGGCCTGACCGGGCGGGCTGGTGGAGAGTCGCGAGTGTCCTGGCTAGCTCACTCTGGCCCATCTTCGCGGTCGCGAATGCCGCGATGTTTGCCAGGGTCTCCAGTCGTCCGGGGTCCTCGTGGATGTAGTCGTTCATCGTGAGGAGCGCCCGAGCCAGCCTGGTCACCGGGTCATTCTCGTCCGCGATGCTGATGAGCGGGCGGACGACGGTGTTGAAGACCTCCCAGGAGGTCGCCGGGTCGTCTCCGGCGAGGTTGCAGTGCAGCCACCACAGGCGCGCTGTGTCCTCATCCGCCAGTGCCACCTCGCGCAGGAACGTCATGTGGTCTCGGGCCAGCGCCTCATCGAGGCGTGCCGCGCGGCGGGATTCGGTGAAGCGCTCGGCTTTTCCCGCGTCCTCGGCGGTGAGGTCCAGGGTCAGCTTGGCCCTGACCTTGACGGGGGAGTCCTTTAGGGACTGCCAGTCCGCGAGGGGAACAGCGACCGCCTGCTGGGCGTGGAACGCGGCCTCCGGCTCGAACCGCTCGGTTTTCGCCTTCGCTATTTCGTACACCCCGGCCAGCGTCGCCGCCCTGGCCGCCCGCAGCGGCAGGGCCGGGTAAGCGGAGAGGTCTTGCCGGAACCAGGCACGGCCGCGGGCAGTGAACGAGATCCCGGGCAGGTTCGTCGGAAGCCTCGCGCTAAAGCTGGCCCTTCGGGACCTGCCCGCACTCCACATGTCAGCTAGCCTGGGCACTCGCGTCCGTCCCCGCGTCGGTCGGCAGGCTGGGCGTGGCGGGCGCGTAGGCAAATGCGTCCGAATCCGTGTCCTGCCTGGCGGGCGCTTCCGGCACCATTAGCGGGTCGCCCGGGGCGTGCGTTACCTGGTCAGCGTCCTTACCCCGGATGGCGACTTCGAATGCCTGACCCCAGAAGCTATCCATGTCGGGGAACCCGGGGTGCAGTTGGCTCATGGGGTTTTTCCCGAGCGCTGGTTCGAGGGCCCTGCCGAGCACGCTGGTCGCGGTCCGTGAGCTGATTGTCCCGTCGGCAGAAAACTTCTCCCAGGCCTTGAGGACAGAGATGGCGGCCTCGTAGCTGGAGGGCTCGGAAAGCGAGCGCTGGAAGTAGCCGATCAGAACGTCCCGGAAGCCGGGCTGGCCGCTGGCGGGATCCGCCCGCCCGCACAGCAGCGCAGCCCCCGCGCTGGTGGAGGCCAGCGCCAGGAACGCGTTGACGCCCACAGTCAGCCTGTCATCGTCGTCGAACCACTTGGCGATGCTCCTGAGGACGGCCTCCGGATGGCGGGCCGCGAGGGACGCGAGGGCGGAGGCGAGGGCGGGGCTGTCCGGCAGCGAGTTCTGGGCCGCCCAGCCGAGCCGCACCAGGGCCATTTCCGGCTGCTGGTCGCCAAACGCGCCACCGCATACCTCGGCGACCAGGTCTGCCTGGGACCTCGAGGTCCTCGCCCAGGCGTAGAGGCTGGCCCGCACGTGCGCCCCGAACCGCGGATCGAGCGCCGCCTGGGACAGCGTCCGCACCGCGATCGGGCGCTTGTCGCCCGTGAGCCTGTCGCGCAAGGCCCGCAGCAGGGCATCGTCACGGAAGCGGATCACTATATCGAGTACGCTGCGAGCGACGCGCTCGGCATCATCAAAGGGGAGCTCGCCGAGTTGCACGACGAGCCAGTCCGTGAGGATGTCCCGTAGTTCTGGGTCCTCGAATTCGTCCCAGAGGTAGGCACGGAGCGCTTCGGCAAGGCCATGACGGGCGGGGGAGAGCCGCACCGTGTCACCATCCCGCTCGATCTCTGCGTCGGTCAGCCGCTTGGATGAAGGGGTGTCGCTCAGGATGGCGGCGGGCCCCCTGTCCTCGCGTAGTCGTCGGCGTAGGTCTTCCGACATCCGCAGTACGGACCTGCGCTGGCCGCCGTCACAGAATGCCGCCGCCCACATGAGGGCCCGTGTGCCGAACCTCTTATCCGGGAGGGTTTTGTCGATCCACTCCCGCCACCCCTGGTACTCGTCGGCGATCTCTTCCGGGCTGCGGTCGATTCCCTCGAAGATGAGCCACGCAAGGCGGCGCGCGTCCTCTGCCTTGGGCGCAGACTTCCAGATGTTCTCGAACGCAGGGTTGTCGAGGATCGCGGTCCGCAACTCCCCAGCGCCCGACGCGCGGAGCTCGCGTGCCGCAAGCTCGCGGGCGTTCGGCGACTGGAGCCGGACCACAGCGCTCCCCGCGCTCCCCGCCCAGCGGCTGGCCCCCGTCTCGTCCGCGGCGGTGACGACCAGGCAGATGCTGTTCTCCTTGGCCCAGTCCAGGAGCTTCTTTCCGAAGTCAGTGGCCTGGGTTCCGCAAAATTATCTCCGCCTAGTGACCGATAAATGGGCAGTTACCTGCGGGAACGTCGAAAAGCCCAGTGACGGGGCGTGTCACTAGGCTCGGGTTGCGCTGGCCATTAGGGTGCTGGCGGTGTGGGTGCCAGGGTGATGATCTTCTTCGGGGGTTCGATGCTGAGTGCGGTGTAGATGTCGCGCTGGGGCTTGGTGAGGTCGGTGGCCTGGCGGAAGGTGCCGGCGGGGCCGGTCCAGGTGACGGCGTGCTGGCGCTGGAGTTCGGCGCGGATGCGGTTCCAGGGCTGGCCGGCGGTGTTCTCGGTGACGCGGATGAGGAGCAGGGCGAGCCAGCACACGATGACGTGGGCGCGGATCCGGTCCTCGCGCCGGTGGTAGACCGGGCGCAGGTCGATGACCTGCTTCATGTCGCGCCAGCCGCGCTCGACTTCCAGGAGCTGCTTGTAGCCCAGGGCGATGTCCTCGGCGGACAAGTCCGGGGCGGAGGAGCGCAGGAGGTACTTGCCGTCGAGGTTCTCTTCCGCCTTGATCGTGGCCTTGTCGATGCGGAGCAGGCCGGCGGGGGTGACGCGCAGGAACCGCTTCAGGCCGGGCTTGCCGGCCAGGGTTCCCTCTAGCTTCGCCCGCTCGGCGGCGGTGAGGCCGTCGGTGTCCCTGATGAGGTCCTCAAGCTGCGCGACGAGCTTCACGCGGACCGCGGCGTCGCGTTCGGCCTGGTCAGGGTTATAGCAGATGATGAACCGGTCGCCGTCGTCGCCGAGCCGGACTTCCTTGACCTGCAGGTTGTCCCGGACGGTCCTGTAACGGCCCTGCCGCGATATGACCGTCCTGACCTCGGCGGAGCCGGAGCGGAGCTTCTCCCCGATGATGTACCCGCCGCCGCCCTGCATCAGGGCGCGGCGGTTCTCCTTGGAGGTGAAGCTGCGGTCGGCGACCCAGATCACCTTCGACAGCGTCCACTCGCGCAGGTCCTTCTTGACCTGCCGGATCAGCCCGGAGTCGGCGGTATTCCCGGGCCAGGACCAGACCCGGACCGGGATCCCGTCGCGGGTGACCGCCATCCCGGCGATGACCTGCGGGAGATCATCGCGGGAGTCCTCGGGCTTCCCGAACGTGCGGAACCCGGCCTCGCCGGCCGCGTCCTCGCTGCCGGCCGGGACCCGCTGCCCGCGGCGGTCGCGCGGCACGTCCGCATCGGCCTGTTCGGTCTCGAAGTACGTGCTGGTCGTGTCGAAGAAAAGGATGTCCACTTCCAGGTTCAGCAGGTCGGTGACCTGGCGGTAGGCCTGCTCTGCCAGGTCGGGCTCGATGGCCAGCAGCTGGTCCATCGCCCGGTAGCAGGCGTCGTCGGTGACCTCGTCCAGTCCGTCGACGTGCACGTCCTCGCAGACCCATCCGGCGGCGGCGAGCTTGGAGGAGGCGGCCAGCGCCCGGTTCGCGACGAGCGCGAACAGTACCCGCTCGGTGCCCGGATCCGGCTTGCGGCCGGATGCGGCGCGCCCGGCCAGGCACCGGCGGATCACCTCATCCAGGCGCAGCCGCCGCCACACCTGGTCCAGGACATGCGCGCCGCCCACGGGCCGGGACCCGGTGACCGACAGCTCGCCCGGCTCCGCCGCCGCGAGGGCCTCAGCGGGATCGAGCAGCCGCGACAGGGCCGCCACCAGGCGGCGGACCGCGTCCTTGTCGATCTCGTCCTCGCGGCCGAAGTTGTACAGCACCTTCGTGCGCGACCGCTGCGTGGCCGGGTCCCACTCGTTGTGGGCCAGCTGCAGGTAGCGGACCGTCCCGGCACGGGTGGTCCGCACGGAGGTCTTCACGTAGGGCACGCGGGCACTAGGCGGGACGGGGAGGACATTGACGCCAGGCCGCTTCCAGGTAGGGGCGAGTTCGTAGATGGGGCCATCCGCGCTGACTCCGTTCAGCAAGCGCAGTGCCGCGGTGCGCCGCCCGCTACCGCGCTCGCCAGTCACGATGAGCGCACCGGAGGCCACCAGCTTGCCGGTCGCATCGTGCCACTGCCCGCCTGGGGGCACGAACCTGCCCTCCGCGCATGCCGCCAGGTCAGCATCCGAGACCAAGCTCACTTCGACGAAGTCTTCGCCGTAGTTAAAGACCTGCGTCTGCGCGACGTAGGCGACCGCGTGATCTCGCACGTTGACGGCGCGCTCATATGCGGACGCTGTCATGATGTCCCCTTCTCCTCTCCGGGCGCGGACGGCCCGCCGTGGAAGTGAAACGCACCGAAGTTCATGACCTGGCCGTTGAAGACGGTGCTGTTGCCGCTCGCGTTGATGGTGGTATGAGACGCGGGACGCCTGACCCATGTCATCGTCGTGGGCAGGTAGACCTCGAAGCGGGCCAGCTCGCCGCGCACCTGATCGGCATCGACGTTGCCGGAGCGAGGCCCAAACCGGCCCGCGATTGCGAGAAGGTGAGTCATGATGTCGGCGGGCGACTTCCCGGCCGCGGCCGCCAGGTCCGCCAGGCCGTCGAGCTCAGCCCGCCAGTCCCGGCCGTCTGGCCCTTCCTCGACCTGCCACACATGCAAGGCCCGCAGGATCTGATGAGTGAGCTGTCTGATCGCGAGGGCGTCAGGAGCGCCAGCCGCGGTCGCGACGGCGGCCGAGACCTCCCCGAACCGGTCCCGCAGCGGCTTCGCGGTGATCCCCGCACGGAACAGGTTCTCGAATGTCTCAGGCTCTTCATGCGCCCGCGCCATATCGGTCAGCTCGGTGAGCTCATCGAGGTGATCCGCGCCACTGCGGCGCGCCGCTAGCCCAAAGAGCAACCGTCGTGCCGCGAGCTGCTCCGGCTGGCCACCGCAGGCCACGACCGCCGCCGCCATGACCTTGACGAACTCGGCGTCGCCCGCAGTGGCCCTGACGCGCCGCTTCACCTGGACCTGAATGGACGGCGCGATGGCAGGCGGGTCGGCATGCCCATACGCGCCGACGTCATCGAGCGGGTAGCCCTCGTTGCCCTGCTGGAACGCGACCCGGGCGACTGGCCCGTGAAACCCGACAGGGACACTGGCGCCCCGCAGGAGCCGGCTCATCAAGATCGCCGCAACGTCGTACTCGAAGATGACTCCAGCGCCGCCCGTTGAAAGCGGTGAAGATGGATGTCCGTGCAGCCACGATAACGTGCACCACTGACATTGGAGCATGCTCCGGCGGCTAAGGAAAGACAGGAAACAGCCGCCTGTATTTGATCATGGCGCTACCAGGCATACTGCGAATGGTTGCGATGAAGGGCTGCGCCGTCACCCCGCAGCGCCCAAGGATGCACGTCGTCAGGGAGTCGGAGATTGTGGAGATGCGCAGGCGCCTAGACGAGTTGGAGGAGATGGCGCGGCTGTCGCAGATGGCGCGACAGCATCACGAGGAGCGGAAGGCGAGGGAAGCCCCGTCAATCGTCGCCGCCATCGTCACCAGTCCGCTCGGTGTCCTGGTCGGCCGCCGCAACGACGCCACGCCGCCGTGGACGTTCATTGCCGGTGAGCAGGATGCCGTCCAGGACGAGAATCCGGCAGACACCGCCGTCCGCGAGGTCAAGGAAGAGACCGGGCTGCGGGTCCAGGCCGGTGACGTCATCGGCCAGCGCGTACACCCGAAGACCGGCCACACGATGATCTACCTCGCCGCGATGCCGACCCACGGCACGGACGTTTTCGTGGGCGACGAGGACGAGCTGGCCGAGGTCCGGTGGGTCAGCCTGGCCGAGGCCGACGAGCTGCTGCCCGGCATGTTCGAGCCGGTGCGCGAGCACCTGGCCCGCGAGCTTGGCGAGGGCTGAGCGATGCCAGCGGCGTCGAGCAAGCGGCGCAGTCCCGGCGAGGGCTCGGTGTGGGCGTACGAGACGAAGGCCGGCGAGCGGTGGGCGATCGGGCACCCGTCCTTCGGCACGCGCCGCAACGCCAGCGGTTGGGGCAAGACGAAGCGGACCGCGCAGCAAGCGCTACGCGACATGCTCGTCGACGCCTCACGCGGCGAGCTCGTCGACCCGAGCAGGCAGCCGCTCGGCGCGTACCTCGACGAGTGGGCGGCCGGGCTGCGCCTGGCGCCGTCGACGGTGGCCAGCTACCGCAAGAACATCCGGTTGCACGTCGCGCCGCGGCTCGGCACGGTGCCGCTGGCCGCGCTCACCACTGAGCGAATCGACCGGCTGTACCGCGACCTCGAGCGCGGCGGCCGGGCCGACCACCGGGCAGGCGAGGGGCTGTCACCGCGCACCGTCCGCTACATCCACACGATCCTGAGCTCGGCGCTCGGCGCCGCGGTGAAGACCCGGCGCCTGGCGCGCAACCCGGCGGCCGACGCCTCGCCGCCCACTGCCAAGCAGGCGAAGGCGCCCGAGATGCACCCGTGGACGGCCGGCCAGCTCGCCGCGTTCCTGCTGTGGGCTCGGGAGCACGCGCAGGCTGGCTACCCGCTGTGGCATGTCCTCGCGCACACCGGGATGCGCCGCGGCGAGGCGCTCGCGCTGCGCTGGCGCGACCTGGACCTCGACGCCGCCACGGTGCGAATCCGGCGGTCAGCGGGCATGATCCGGAACGCGGGCGAGAGCGCCGGTGTCGTCGAGGGCGACACGAAGAGCGGCAAGCCGCGGCTCGTCGACCTCGACGCGCCGACCATGGCCGCGCTGAGGGCCTACCGGCGCGAGCGCGGCGCCATGGCGCTACAGCTGGTCCTCGACGACGCGCTCGTGTTCGGTGACATTGAGGGCGATCACCGCAACCCGGAGCACGTCTCCCGCCAGTTCGCCCGCGACGTCGCCCGCTGCCGCGACGTGCTCGGCGCGGATGCCTTGCCTGTCGTGCGGTTGCATGACTTGCGCCATTAGGTGGACGGCGGGGTTATGTGCCCTGCCGGCGTGTTTCTGCTGGTGGGGGCCGCGCCGGTTAGTGTTTTCGTCCGCATAATCCTGGCGGTCGGTGTTACCGGGCCAGCGAGTCGAGCCAGCCGATCAGGGAGGTGTCCGAGGTCCAGTCGGGCAGGGCGTCTGGGGTGAGTGGCTGGTAGGCATTTTCGATCGCTTTGCGTTTGGTTTCCGCGTCTGCGCGGGCGTAGATCTCGGTGGTGGACACGTCGGCGTGGCCGAGCAGGTCGCGGATGTAGATCAGGTTGACGCCGGCCTGGATCAGGTGCATCGCCCGGCTGCGCCGCAGGGTGTGGGGCGTGACCGGCAGTCCGGGGGCCCAGCCGGGGTCGCGGGCCCGGACGGCCCGCACGTGGCGGGCCAGGATTTTGGCCATCCCGGACCGGGTCAACCTGGAGTGGTTCGGTCCGTGGAACAGCGGGTCGGTGTCGGCGCCGAGGCCGGGGTGCGGGTCACGGTGTTCCAGGTAGCCGGTGATGAGCCGGGCGGTCTGGTCCATCACGGGCACGTACCGGATTTTGGATCCCTTCCCGCGGATCGCCGCCGTCATCGGTTTGGAGCGGCGGATGTCGGCGACGTTGAGGTCGCAGAGCTCTTGGACGCGGGCGGCGGTGTCGTAGGCCAGGGCGAGCAGCACGGTGTCCCTGACAGCGCGCGCGCTGGCTGTGCCGGGTTCGGCGAGCAGCGCCTTGACCTCGTCGCCGGTCAGGTGCCCCAGATCGGGGGCCGGGGTGTTCTTCTGCCGGATCGCGAGGACTTGGGTGACCTGGTCGAGCCTGTCGGGCTGCTCGGCGGCGGTGTAGCGGCAAAACGACTTGATCACCGCGAGGCGCTGGTTGCGGGTGGCCGCCGAGCAGCACCGCCCGGTTTCCAGCCAGTCCAGGAACCGCAGGACCCGGGGCCGGTCGATGTCGGCCAGGCGCAGCTTTTCGGGCGGGATGCGCTCTGCGTCTTTAAACCAGGTGAGCAGCAGTTTCATCGCGTCCCGGTAGGCGGCGACGGTCCTGGGAGAGGCTGCGCGCTCCCCGGCCAGGTGATCGGTGAAGAACTTCGCCAGCCAGCGCCCGGCCAGATCCGGGGGCGGCGCGGGCCGCGGGGTCACGACTCGTCCTCGGGTGGGACGGGGATGACGTAGCCGAACCGGATCTGGGCTTTGGCCATCACGTCGGGGTAGGCGTCCGCGGTCAGCCTCAGGTAGTACTGGGTGCCGCGAAGGTCGGCGTGGCCCATGTAGCAGGCCAGGTAGGGCAGCATCACGGCCAGGTCCGCGTTGTCTGCGGCCCATCGTCGCAGGTTGGCGACGGCGAAGCCATGGCGCAGCGAGTGCGGGTGGGGGCCGCCGGTGAAGTGGGGGATGCCGGCGTCGGCCAGGTAGCCGCGGAACCGGGTGTATACGGTCGCCTGGTTGACCGGCCTGCCCGCAGCCCTGCTGTAGAACACGTAATCGCTGTGCTCGGGGGCAGGATGCGCGGCCGCGGTGTAGGCGTCCAGGGTCGCGGTGAGCCGGCCGGTGATCGGGATGGTCCTGCCCTCACCGTTCTTCGAGTCGCGGATCCGCAGCGTCCCGGCATGCGTGTCCACGTCCGGCAGGGTCAGGTTGAGTGCCTCGGAAACCCTCAGCCCGGCGCCGTGCAACACCCTGAACAGGACCGGGTCGACCAGCGCCTTGTTCGAGTAGCAGGACATGGGCTGAGAGTCGATCGCGGCGAACAGGCGGCGCACCTCATCGTCGGTGAGCACATACGGCGGCTGGTGACGGACACGGACGCGAGTTGCCGCGGCCGGGGTGCAGGCGTCCCAGCCGAAGGCCTGGGCGTGGCCGGCCAGCTGGCGCAGCGCCAGCTCGTTGCGCCGGACCGTGGAGGACCGCAGGTGACGGCCGTAGAGGAACCCGTCGACCGCTTCTTTGGTGATCGACCCGTCCGGGTAGCCCTCCCGCCGGCAGTGATCTGCGAACTGGCGCAGGACCCGTTGCTGGACTTTGAACCTGTATCCGCCGGCGCGGCGCAAAGCGACCAGGTCGGCGACCAGGTCCGGCAGCGTGGTCTCAGGCATTGCGCTCACCACTCGTCGCGGCCTTTTCGATGACGTCTTCGACGTCCAGCGCGCAACAGCGCAGCCGTTCGACGTCGAACCGCAGGTAGTAGGCCTGGGTCGTGTCGCTCGAGGCGTGTCCCAGCACGGCCGATACCACCGGCATCGGAGTGCCGTTGCCGATCATCGCCACGGCCAGCGCGCCGCGCAGGGAATGCATCCCGCAGACCTGGCCCGGCGGGAACGTGATCCCGGCGCGGGCGGCGTGCCGCGACAGCCGGGAGGCGACCGACGAGGCGCCCCCGAACGTGTCGAACGGGTGACGATGCTTGACGAACACCTTCGGGCAGGCGGTTTCGGGGCGGCCGCCCCGGACGTAGTCGATGATCGCCCAGCCGACGTCGTCCAGCAGCGGCAGGCTCAACGGCCGGCCCGTCTTGTGCTGGACGATCGTGATCTGCTTCGCCCGCCAGTCCAGGTCGCCCAGTTCGAGGTGACGCAGATCCGAGATCCGCAGCCCGAGCCGCGCGGTCGTCAGGATCATCGCGTAGTCGCGTTTGCCGGTTGCGGACTGGCGGTCGATCACGGCCAGCACCCTGCGAATCTCATCCGCGGTCCACAGGTGCGGCTCGGACTCGTGACGGACGTGCCGGTGCGGCGGCAGCCGATCCGCCAGACTGCGCGGTGTCCGTCCGGCGGTGGCCAAGAAGTCCAGGAAGTCGGCCAGGCATGACCTCATGGCCGCGATGGTCTTGCGTCGTAGTCCACGCTGGCGCAGCAAGAAGCCCGACATGTCTCGCACATTGAGCGCCGCGAGATCATCGGTGCCCACCTCGTCCAGGTAGCCCAGGAACCGGCTGGCCGCCCTGTCTTTCGCGACCACGGTCGCCTCGGCGTTGCCGCGCCGACGGCACGAAGCGAGGTAGCCGTCCCTGAGCGGGCGGAACTTCGCGGGACAACCGTCTTTCGCCGGGACCACCGTCCGGTCGACTTCGATCGCCCTGCCGGCCAGCACGTCTGCCATCAACATCACCGGCCGGCGAACCGCCTGGACAGCCTTGTCTTCGACCGGTTCCCGCAATGACCCCAACCTGACCCCGGTCTGGTTCGCGATGAAGTCGATGCACACCCGGTCACTCACCGTGTCCAGGCCGCGCCCGGCCAGGAAGTCCGCGAACCGCTCCAGCACGACCTGATGGCGACGGACGGTGCCCTCGGCCCTCCCCGCCTCGAGCAACACCGCCGCGACATGACCAGCCGCGGACCTGACATCTGCTTCTCCCACGAGAATCACCCCTCTATTCGTTCGTGCATGAACAGACAGAGCGATTCTTCGTCGATGCAGGCAGCATCCGAAGACGTTGGCGCTCAGCCGACGGCGCTCCCTGATCGGCTGGCCCGACTCGCTGGCCCGGTAACACCGACCGCCAGGATTATGCGGACGAAAACACTACCGGCACGGCCCCCACCAGCAGAAACACGCCGGCAGGGCGCATAACCCCGCCGTCCGCCTAATGGCGGTTATGCGGAATTCCGCATAAACGGCACAGCTACGCCACCGCAGGTCGGGACGCGAAGATCGACTGGAAGGCGCTCAGCAAGCGGATCGGGCACGCGGACGTGGCGTTCACCATGAGGCAGTACGTTCAGACCGACCTTGAGGCCGACC
>Ga0208696_1000575_pt1 | contig 23829 bp, 19 predicted proteins | sample Sb_taG_9_FD_187711 | JGI IMG/M metagenome (GOLD analysis project Ga0208696, IMG submission 187711) | Peat soil microbial communities from Weissenstadt, Germany - Sb_50d_b_LC metaG (SPAdes) (version 2) | ecosystem: Environmental > Terrestrial > Soil > Wetlands > Peat | place: Germany... | reverse complement strand
GGCAGCGCGCTGAACTGCGGTGCCTCAAGTACCTGAGACGGCTGGGGCATCGGTCGTCTTGCCGATCATGAGGCAAATAGATGCGCTGTCGGTGCTGTCTCACCAGGTCAACGGAGCCGGTGCCTCATCTTGGCGAGACGCCGACCCGGATGCCTCACATTCGCGCCCCTTACCTCGGCCTGGATGAGACAGGACACCTGACAGAAAAAAGAACCTTTCCGGTCCGGCGCGCGGCTGCATGGGTTCATCGGGACTGCAAGACAGTCAGTTCAGACGACGATCTTTCATGTTTCCTGAAATTTCTTCAACAGTGGGACCAGCCCTGCTGAAGCGGAGAAAGCTCAGGTCCGGGGGCTATAGAAGTTATTGAGACCTCAGGGAACTCTGGGGTTATTTATTACTGGCCTCAGCAGCAACACGCCGCGCAGTGATCAAGCTGTGACAAATAGGTCGCGCCAGGATGGAAAACGCTCCGTGCTGCGGCCAGCGCGCTTACCTCCGCATATCGTCAGCGTTTCGATGAATTCTACCGGCGTGGCCTGCACGAACTTGTGCCGCTGCCCCTGACCCGAGATGGCGCCCCCATGGCCGCGGGCGATCTTGGCGAGGTTGTACGGGCAGAGCGCCACGTGCAGTTCGTCGGACCGTCCGGCTGCGGCAAGAGCCATCTGGTGCACCACACGTTGCTGAACCTCGATCCATCGGTCCTCCCGGTCCTCGTCGACCGCGGCACCGGTGCAGGCGCCAACCGAGCCGTGCCAGGTGAGTGTCCGAACGTCCCCGAGTGCGGCGCATCTCAGCGGTGGCAGCCGCGGCGGCACCGGTTGGGGGGTTCTGCCAGCGCTCCCCATGGGGATCGCAGGAGCCGGATGGTCCGGCGCCGGGCGGCGGAGCGTTGGCCCGCTCCAGCCGCCCGGCGTGCCCGAGGGGCAGGGGGTCAGGGCGAGATGGTGATGCTGCCTGGTTCGGTTGCCTGGTCCCCGGCGCTGTCGGTGACCTTGATGGTGAACGTGAACGTGCCGGCCACCGTCGGGGTGCCGCCCAGGTGGCCACTGGTGAGGACCACGCCGGGCGGGAGCTGGCCGGCGGAAACCGTCCAGGTGAACGGGCCCACCCCGCCGGAGGTGAAGAAGTTCTGGAAGTAGGACGAGCCGACCGTCCCGGCGTTGCAGCAGGTGCCGGGGAAGGTGATCGCCAGCTGCGGCGCCGAGCCGACCGTGATGCTGTAGGTCCCGTTGGTGCTCGGTGCGCTGGCGCCGAAGGGGGTGACGTGGACGGTGAAGGTGAACGTGCCTTGTTTTGTGGGGGTGCCGCCGACGATCGTGCCGGCCGCGCCGTAGGTCGCGGGCATGGACAGGCCAGGCGGCAGGCTGCCGCTGGTAATCGTGAAGGTATCGACGGCGCCGTTGCTGGTCAGCAGGAACGCCTCATACGGCTGGCCGGCCGCGGCGGCGGGCAGCACGCAGACGCCGTTGACCAGCGTGCCGCCGTTGTTGCCGGGCGAGCACAGCAGGGTGATCGGCCGGGACTGGGCCAGCGCCGGGGCGGCGGCGCCAATTCCGGCCAGCAGAGCGCCGGCCAGGAGTGATCCGGCCGCCACGACGGCGGCCACTGTCTTTCTCATCATGTCCTCCTCAGGGAAGTGGGGCGTGGTGGTCCGCAGCCGGCGGTCAGTTCACGGTCTCGGTGGATACGGCGTTGGCGGCGAGCAGCACGGCCCGGCCGGGGACGATCTTCAGGTCGCCCAGGCTGCCGCGCGATCCGCTGCCGGTGCCGAAGCTGGTGGCGCCGGCCGCGAACGTGAACGCGTTGCCGCTGCTGTCGGCGTAGACGAAGGTGCCAGCGGGATCGGCGACGACCAGCCCGCCGGACGATCCGGCCGGCAGTGACGCGGCCGTCCGCCAGCTGCCGCCGGCCAGGTGCCAGGAGTAGGACGACCCGAACACGGCGATCGCGTTCCCGGCGCCGTCGACCGCAGTCGCCACCGAGCTGGAAGACTGGCTGGCGAGCACAGTCGCCGCGCTCCAGGTCCCGCCGGGGGACCGGGCCGCCGCCTCGGTCCGCGTCGTTTGCGACCAGATCAGCGATGCGTTCCCGGCGTCATCGAGCGCGACCTGCGGGGCCGAGGTCTTTCTGTAGTCTCCGGTGGCCACGAAGACCGGCGCGGAGAACCCGCCCTTGATGCTGCCGGACGCGGCCCAGATCCCGTCGTTACCGCCGGCGAATGCCACGACCGCGCTACCGTCCGGGCTCACCGCCAGGCTCAGGTTATGCGCCGCCCCCTGGACGTTGCCGTTCGATAGCTCCTGGACCGGACCCCAGCTGCTGCTGCCGGCCGGGAGAACGGCGTAGTGGCTCTCGTCGGCGTAGTTCCCGACCCAGGCGGCGATCGCGTTGCCGGCGCCGTCCATGCCGAGCACCACCCCGCCGCCGCCGAAGTACAGGTCGGTAGTGAGGGTCACCGGCGCGCCCCAGCTGCCGCCCGGCGGCCGCACCGCGGCCTGCACGATGTAGTCGCAGGCGGCCGGGCAGCCGACAGTGCTGCCCCAGACCGCGACCGCGTGCCCGTCCGGGCTCAGCGCCACAGCCGGGTGCTGCCCGCCGTGCGGCTCGGTGCCGCCCGGGCCGAGGTCTGTCGCCTGCCAGGTCTTCCCGTCCGGGCTGGTGCACACCTGCACGTGCGTGGTGCCATCAGCGGCCGTGAAGGTCCCGCCGGCCGCCATCGCCCCGGCCTGGTTCACTGCCACCGAACTGCCGCACGACCCCGGCAGCTGGACCGGTGACGACCACGACGCCGCCAGCGCAGGCAGGGCGGGCGACACCCCGAACGCGACTAGGCCCGCCAGCAACGCCAGAGCGCACCGGCCGATCCATCTCAGTGAACGCGTGTGTGATTGAGCATGCTGCATGATGTCCTCCCTGACATATGGGATTGCTCGCCGCGTGCGGCCCAGGTCCGGGAGGAAGGCGTAGGCCGGATGCCCATCGCTAACTTCATGACGCCTCCCTGGTGCCCGCTCGGGCCGCCGCGACAGTCATCCGGCGGCAGCGCACTGCGGGAGGTCAGTGCGGGCATGCCGTCTAGCACCCACTAACACGTACCAGCCACCCGGCTGGTTCATTTCCGGGGCAGACCGGACATAATTCTCTGCACGCCGTGAGGTCAGCGAACGCGTCTCGCTCATCGCGCAGCGGAGGAAGGCGGCAGCAGGTGCAGGTGGGTCTCACCTCTGCCCCGGCGGGAACGCTCTGGGTTGCACGCACAACTTCTGGATAGGCGCTTAGACTAGCGATGGAATTACGAAACACGTTAGATTGATCGTGCCGTTCTGGCTGTTCGAGCGGGACGGGGAGTCCGGATGTGAAGGATGTGGATGTCAACTATCAGCGAGGTCATTAGGGCCAAATTTAGCGAGATCCTCACTGCGAAGTCCACGCAAGAGGCGAGCGAGGCATTGCGAAAGGTCGGAGAGAAGCATGGCCTAGGGGTTGCGATCCTTGTCGCTTGGCAGCATGGTCTTTGTAAGTCCCATCGCCACATCGACCCATGGGAGTCCACAGTGCGAATCAAGGGAGCCGAGCAGGGCTGCCCTTATGTGTTCGTGCATGCGCCCGCGCGTCAGTACAGACGCGACACCGCCAAGCTGATCGAAAAGAAACTCTTTAATCCGGACGCAGACCCCGCATCGCTGGTGTATCATGAGGAAGGCCTAATTGGCACGTTCAGTTTCCTGAAGCCAGAGTCTGTGGGCCTCGCTGAGGACGACATCGCCGAGATCCTGCGGGCACTGGCCCAACAGGGGATCCTGGCACCTGCTAACATCGAAAACCGGCAGATCCAGTTCAAAGATCTGGAAGTAAAACGGCGTATCGAAGCGTCCAAAAAGCAGGTATACGTCAAAGTTGACCATCACCCGATAAAACGTCAGAATACCCGCCTGCCAGCCGGTTATGACCGCGAGGAGATATGGCTGTATGTCCTTGGGTCATTGCGGTATAAGTCTGCCTGCAATTACTGTTCTTTGCAGGCTTTCAGCCCGCACGAGGTTACCGTAAGTTCAGTACACGCTCGCATGCTAAACCCGTGGGCGGACGAGAAGGCAACGGTTCGGAACTATCAATTCGGCTTCACTTTCGCGCCCATGGGTGATCCGCATGATGCTTGTCATTTCTTGGCCTGGGACTTCCCGCACATAAGTGACTTGGTCATGAATATGGAGCCGCAAGCCTACTCAATCAGTGATCTGGTCGGTCTGGTTAGGACAATCAACCGCGATATCGCAGATTTTTGCCGTAGCGAAGGCGTTGAAAATCTGCAAATCTCGGGTGTATGTAATCACTGGGCCGGGAACAGCATCTATCATCAGCACTACCAATTTTTCCGGATCGCTCCGTTGCCGCTGCTAACGGCAAGCGAGCAGTCCGAATTTCTCCTCAACTACCAGGACGTCGAGGTCCGCAAGCTACCCGCCTCGTGGCCGGCTGCCGCGTTCATCATCAGATCTGCTGGCGCAGGCAGCTATGAGGACGTCGTAAAAGTAGCAGATAGCCTAGCGCGGGAATGGCGTATCCTAAATGAGGGTGAAGATAACAGATTTGCGAATGAGATTATAATAAAGAATCATTCGCAAAATATATTCGTGACAATCAGCGAGGGCCAGCTCATTGTCGTCTTTATTCCACGACTCTTGAGCAAGTTGGACGCTGGCAATGCAATCAGGAAAAAGAATGCCGGCGTCCTGGAGATGATGGGATACTTCGTCATCGACGAGCCGGAGAACTTCAATGTCGTTGAGAAGATGTCAGCGCTGGAGCGTAAAGCGCTTGGCGACGAGTGGCTTACCGAACTGGGACCGCCCGCTGAGCTCATCCGCAAGTTCGAGGACAAGGTCCAGGTTTGCCTGAGCACCGCGGTTGATCCCTATGAGCAGAGGATCGACGAGCTCTTGCTGAACAGACCTGGCGACTGGCGGACTAAGGCCTGGAACCTCGTGTCCGGCATCGACCAGGACCCTCAACTCGAACCGGGGCAGCGTGAACACCTTTATCGAGAGCTGGCCTGGGCAGTGCTGGAGGCGACAGAAGGTGAGGTCGGTCAGCAGAGTACGGAATGAGGGACTCGCTGGCTAATCGGAAGCGTTCGCCCACGACGGGTGAATCCTTGGGTTGAGCTTGGAGGTTGATCATCTCGGGTTGTGGATTAGCTGTACGATCGAGCCACCCGTTGCGGTCAGGGCAGTAATCTCTGCGAAAAGTTGTAGCAACTTCTGGGTGATACGTGGCGCCCCCGGGCGACACCTGGCGGCGTCGTTATCCGGGGACGCTGAGCGTCCAGTAAGACACGCCCGAATCAGCATGAGCGGCGACGAGACAGCCGTTGCCTGCCCGCGCTTTTCCGGCCGCCAGCGCCCGAACAGAACAGCCTACGACGTTGATCCGCCGCAGGCTCTGGCCCTCAAGTTCCCACATGACCATCCGCCCGTCCGTGCCGCCACTGATCAGGTATCGGTTCCGGAATGCGGCGAGCGATGTCAGCCACGAGTTGTGACCACTGAAGCTCCCGACCTTGCGGCCAGCCCAGTCCCAGATCCACAAGCACCCGTCATCGCCGCCGCCGACTACATGATCCTCCAGGACGGCCAGCGCGTTCAGCCGTCCGTCGTAACGCTCTATTTCGATCGGGTCCGCTCCTGGAGTGCCCGGGTCCCAGATCCTTACGTCGCCATCGGTTCCGCCGCTGACAACACGCCCGTTCTCCAGTGCCGCAACAGCCGCGACCGGTCCTGGATGGGTGCCCAGTACGATTGGCCGACTGCCTTGACAGACATCCCACCGGCAGATCCGCCCGTCGTAGCCGCCACTGACTACCCAGCCGCTGGTGAGAGCGCATAGGACGGCGCCAGCGTGCTTGCCCAGCAGGAGAGCCTTACCCGGCTTGGCGCGATCCCAGGCAAGCAGGCGGCTATCCGCTCCGCAGCTCACTATCTGACCTTCCGGCAGTGCTGTGACGGCCATTACGGGGGAGTCGTGACGACCGAGTTCCACTGGCGCAGCTGCATCAGCCGAATCCCACATCCATACTCTCTTGTCGGCACCGCCGACCAACACACACCCATCGGGCGAAATGCACACAGCGTTCGCAGGCCCGGTCGGAATCCCGGACTCCGTGACCGAAAGCCTCGGCTCCCGAAGGTCCCAAATACGCACACGCTGGTCTTGCCCTCCACTGATTGCCTGATCGTCAGGGACACTGGCGACAGCGCGCACAGGACCGTCGTGGCGTCCTATCGCAATTCGGTCGATCCTGCGATCACGGGCCCGCCAGAGCAGCACGCGGCCGTCGTCTCCGCCGCTGACTACCATTTCATCGCGCACAATCGAAACCGCGCGAACGACATCGTGATGGCTGCCGAACTCCGTCGGCCGATGATCGGATCGAGTCGGCGCGGGGTCAGAGTCCGGCAGAGGATCGCTGCACCGCGGATGCCAGCGGTACAGCATGGAGTCCGTGCCAGCCATGACGACTGAGCAGTCGGGCGCCATTGCTACCGTCATTACCCGGCCGCCTAGCCGATTCGTCTGATCCACGATTACGCCGGGAAGGGACTGGTCCCAGAGGCGGGCCCGATGGTCGTCACCCCCACTGACGACCAGGCCACCCGGGCCGACCGCCACGCTACGAACCGCGCCTGCATGACGGCCTAGCGCTATGGGCTCTGCCTCCAGCGCGTGTTCATCCCAGACGAGCACGCGCGCATCATCTCCCCCGCTGATCACGCGGCCGCCCTCGTCAATAGCGAGAGCGCGCACGGCGCCGTCATGGTGCCCCAGTTCGACCGGATCGGCACCCACGAGCAGGGGATCCCAGAGCCGAATGCGATGATCATGCCCGCCGCTGACGACACGCCCGTGCTTGTCAACAACCAGGGCCCGCACCGGACCATCGTGATAGCCCAGCGTTATTACCTCGGCAACCGTCGCGCCCGGATTCCAGATCCAGACCCTGCCGTCGTCGGTGCCAGCGACTACGTTTCCATCTGGTGTAAGCGCAACAGCGTTCACCCAGCCCGCGTGACCGTTGACCTCGGCGACCAATGCCCGATGGGGCCTCCGGCTGGTCCATTGCGGGATCAGGCCTGGGTAAGCGGAAAGTCGCTGACGAAAGTCACCGGCCAGGTCCGTCTCATGGAGTTCGGCGGCCTGCAGGCATAGTTGCCGCAATACTTGGCCGGGCTCGGGGTCAGGCTGAGATCTCAGAAACGACGCCTGGCCTCGGACGGTGGCGAGCATCTTGGCCGGTCCGAGGAGGTCTGGGGCAGCGGCCACGCATGTCCTCAGCTCGGCGAGGACCAGGTCGACGGTGATCTTTTCGATAGCCGCGTAAACCCAGCCCGCATCACTGACCAATGCCGCCCGCCGCTGCGGGTCGCTACCCAGCGTTTTCGGATAGGCATCGAGGAGATAGAGCGGCACCTCGGCCGCGGTTTCCTGGTCTTGCTGCCAGCGGCGGCGCCATCGGTCAGCCCACTTGTAGATGGCCTCTCGGTAGCGCGAAATTTTTAGGTCTGAATCGGCTTGCGCTCCTTGCAGAAGCGAGTTACCTGCAAAGGCGTAGCGTCGCGCGTCCCCGGACCCGCTCGTCCGCAGGCTGCGTTGCATCTTCTCTATTAGCTCATCCACCGCGTCCTCGGACAAGCCGGTGAGCTCCCGGAGATCCTCCATGCCGAGTGGGCCTGCGGCCGCGGCGAGGACGGCGAGAAAACGTTTGGCTTCGGGCCCGATTCCCTTGAGACTGTGAATCTCCTCTTTAGCGAGCTCCTCATAGCCGGACGCTTCGGCATGTGGCTTGAGTTCTATCGGTTCAGCTTTCAGAAGCGGATGATTATGCGGAATATCCCCGGGCAGCGGGTAATTCAGCCGATTCGATACGAGGACATGTGCCCGACGCGAGCGCGGGTTTGCCAACCCGGCCACTGCAGACGGCAGGAGTCTGCCGATGCTCGGGGAGCCAGGCGGACTGAGATCCTCATCGAGCCCATCCACGACGAGCAGAAGATGTCGCTCTTTCTGGGAGGCCCGCTGCGCTGCCTCCTGCCAGAGCGCCGAGAATTCCAGGGGAAGTTGCTCAGAGACTGTCGTCTTGCCGAGTATCTCGGCGAGCTGCTGAACGACAGCCGCCAAGAACAATTCTCGGTCAGCATGTCCCTGGCTCCTCGAGACGAAGTAAGAGACGACGTCAACCTCTTGGGGGAGCCGAGTAGTCACGAGCTCAGCAAGCAGGGCAGTCTTGCCGGCATACTCTTGTCCCACGAGCAATCGGTAGCCCTCGCCTCCTTGAGCGAAGGCTATCAATTCGCTAAGTTCGCGTTCTCTGTTTTTTAGCAGGCCGTTTCGGATTTGGATATCCCGGACGACCGACAAATAGCGTGGCTCACGCCGTGACCGGGGCAGCGGCCTAAGGGCGTCCTCCCCGTCCGCGCCAAGCTTACGCCACCATGCAGACGGATCGTGGACCCCGGTTCCCCAGGCGGGGAAACGGGGGTCGGACGCTAGAGCCGTCAGCGGAGTGACAGTAATTGTCGATGTCCCTTTCATGGGCTCATGCTCCGTTACCGCACCCACCAGGCAACCGTCTGCGATTACGGGAGCCCCCGACATACCGGACCACTCGGAATCAGCAAGCGAATGCTTAGGAAGGCCGCGAGGCGCGCTGCTGACCTCGAGCGACAAAAGGCCACTAATTATCATGGAGTGGACGGGGATGCGGCCCCAGGCTTGCGCAGTGTCGCGGACAGTGGACTCAGGCGAGCCGGTCCCTTGGTAAACCGGACGTTGAGCAAACAGCGGGTAGCCGATTGTTACACAACCTTCGACGATATCGTCAAACTCGCCATCGCGATTGACTTTGGCCAAGGGCAGCGGCGGAATATCGATGTCAGGGTCAGCTAGCTCCACAAGCGCCAGATCTGGACCGCCGTCCCTGCAGGCACCGACGAACGCCTGATCCTCCGGCGACCAGACTGTTGATAGTAGCCGCTTCCGCACATCGCGGACAACGACCGATTTAGCACCTGCCACTACATGTGCGGCTGTCAGAACTACGCGGCCCGCGACGATGCATCCTGAGCCGAGCCTGTATTCCTTCCCGTAGTCGCCGATAACCTCCACGACCCGGTCGGCTGGTGTGTAGGACAACATACACTAACCGGGGAGGGACTTAATGGCATGCGCTATCTTGGCAGGCCGACCTTCAGAATCCAGCGGAGAACCGAAAACGACGGTGACAGTTTGCATATTCTCGTGCCCCCAGCCGCCCGATCCTCCCACCTCCGCATTAACGATTGGGACACGAAATCCGGCCTTGCCCTCTGCCGTGCGGGTCGCCACCACCTTGAGCTCCAGAGTCAGAGACTCTATAGGAAGCTGGATATCCCTCATGTGCGCCCTCAGATCGAGCGGCTAGCAGCTCGTCACGCAACTGGGTAATAGCATCGGCCAGCGCGATACCCTCAGGCATGACACCTTCACCCCCAGTACTGCCACGTAATGCACGTTAGATCCCGCCGCTAATCTAGTACCCAGATGGTCAATAATCCAGTACCTTGGGCGGTTTGCCGCTCATTCCCTGGGGTAACCACTGCCCCGCAGCACTGGCGGCGCGGAGGAATCAGGCGTGACTGGCTACTTAGCTCGTGAACGGGTTGACAGGTTACCGGCCGCGCAGCCTGGACTTCGCTGACCTATCGGGTCAGCATTTTAGGCGTCATTAAGCACCATGAGGACCTGCGTCGGCTGACGCCCGGCCGACGCCATCCGATCGAGGACGAGTGAACGTGACCCGGAGAGGTCGACCCGCCGGCGCGACTGGTCCGGTGATCGGTCGTGCCCTCCGCTTGCTGGACGCGTTCGGCCCGCGGCAGCGCGAGCTGACCCTAAGCGAGATCGCCCGGCGCGCCGGCATGCCGCTGTCGACCGCGCACCGGTTGATGCACGAACTGTGTGAGTGGGGGGCCATCGAGCGCGGCGACGACGGGCTGTACCGGATCGGGCTACGGCTGTGGGAGGTCGGCTCGCTCGCGCCGCGCGGTCCGGGCCTGCGGGAGGCGGCGCTGCCGTTCCTCGAAGATCTTTCCCAGATCACCAGGGAGAACGTGCAGCTCGCGGTGCGGGAGGGAGCGGAGGTCGTCTTCATCGAGCGGATCGCCGGCTCCGGGGCGGTGCCGGTGCTCACCCGCGTCGGTGGCCGGTTCGCACTCACGGCCACCGGCGTAGGCCTGGTCCTGCTCGCACATGCCCCCGTCGACGTGCAGGAAGAGGTTCTCAGCGGCCCGATCAAGCGTTTTACCAGCAAGACGGTGACCGATCCGGTCCAGCTGCGTCGCATGCTCGCCGATGTCCGGTCTAACGGTTTTTCCGTCAGCGACCGCCAGGTCACGATGGATTCCTTGTCGGTCGGCGCGCCGATCCACGACCCGCACGGCCAGGTCGTGGCGGCGGTGTCCCTGGTGGTCCGCTACGGCAGCACCACCCCGAACACCCCGCATGCTCTGGCCCGGCTGGTGCGCACCAGCGCCCGTGCCATTTCCCGCGCCCTGAGCGCACCCGCCTGACCTGGCAGGACGCTACAGCCCCGTCAAAGAGGCTTCCATTTTCCGGAAACGCCCCTTCGGGCCGACAGGTCGCCTCATTTACTTTGTGACTCCCAGCTGGCCGCCACATCGCAGCTAGCAACGGAGTTCGCCCGGGTACCCTCGCCCGCTTCCTCCCTTGCCCGCTCGCAGCATACCGATGACCGAGAGGACGTGCTCATGAGCAGCATCCCGCGCGACCAGTGGTACGTCGCCGCTTACAGCTCCGAGATCGGACAGGAGCTGTTCTCCCGCACCATCTGCGGCGAGCCGGTCCTCTTCTGGCGCACCCGCAGCGGACGGGTGACCGCCGTTCCCGACCGGTGCGTGCACCGGCGCTTCCCGCTGTCGCAAGCACCCTCCCGGCTCGTGGACGACCAGGTGGTCTGCGGCTATCACGGCTTCACCTACGGTGCTGACGGCACATGCGTCTTCGTGCCCGGCCAGGGCCGCATCCCGCGCACCGCCCGGCTCCTGCCCTACCCGCTTGTGGAACAGGACTCGCTCGCATGGATCTTCATCGGCGATCCGGCGAGGGCCGACGCGTCACGGATCCCGCGGGCGCCCTATCTCGACTCGCCGGACTATACGACGGTCGCGGGGATGGAACCGCTGGCGGCCCGGTTCTCGCTCCTGGTCGACAACCTGCTGGACCTGTCGCACGAGACGTACCTGCACGGCGGCTACATCGGCACGCCGGAGGTCGCCGCCACCGCGATCATGACCGAGGTCGACGAAGAGGCCGGCATCGTCTACGTCTCACGGCACATGGACGACGCGGAATGCCCGCCTTTCTACGCCAAGTCGACCGGCCTGCAGGGCCGGATCGCGCGCTGGCAGGACATCGAGTACACGCCGCCGTGCCTGTACAAGCTGCACAGCCGCATCGCGCCGGTCGGGTCCGCGCCCAGTCCGGACGGGACCGACCCGGACGCCTTCCGCGTCGAGGTGGTGTACGCGATCACCCCGGAGACCGAGCACTCCACGCACGACTTCTGGGCCGTGGCCCGCGACTTCGCCCTCGGCGACGAGGAGGTATCGGAGTTCCTCGCCGAGAACAACAGGACGGTCGTCCTGCAGGACGTCGAGGCGCTCAACGTGCTCGAGCAGGTCATCTCGGCCGAGCCCGAGGGCTATCAGGAGCTATCGGTCAACATCGACACCGGCGGGCTCGCGGCCCGGCGGATGCTCCAGCGCCTGCTCCATTCGCAGCAGATTGCCCCGGCCACGCCATGAACGAGGTTCTCGCCGGCCGTCGCATGCTGCCGGGCGACCGCGTGTACCGCATCCTCTGGGTCCTGGGCACCGACCGGCTCCGGGCCGTGTGCCACTGCTCGGCCGAGCGTGAGTTCGACGACCCCGCCGAGTTGTGGGAATGGCTGCTCGCCCACCCCGCCGGGCACGGCACAGCCCCGGTCGAATCGCCCCCTTCGCCGGTCTGCGCGGGCGTTCTGGCTTGGCCCTGAAATAAAGGAAGAAAATTCATGAGGACGCAACCGCACATCGAGCACGAACTCGACCTCGTGCTCAAGCGCAAGGAAACCATCGCCGAGGGCGTCGTCCGGCTGACGCTGCGGCACCCCGATGGGCAGCCGTTGCCTGCCTGGGAGCCGGGCGCCCACATCGACCTGGCGCTCACCGGCGACCTGGTCCGGCAGTACTCGCTGTGCGGCGATCCGCGCGACACCTCGGTCCTGCAGGTCGCCGTCCTGCGCGAGCAGCCGGGCCGGGGAGGTTCGCAGTACGTGCACGACACCCTCGCCGAAGGACAGCGAGTGCACGTGCGCGGTCCCCGTAACCACTTCCCGCTGGTCGACGCCAAGCGCTACCTGTTCATCGCCGGCGGCATCGGCATCACGCCGATCCTGCCCATGATCGCCGAGGTCGCGGCGTGGGGGAGGGACTGGCAGCTGGTCTACGGCGGCAGAACACGGTCTTCGATGGCATTGCGCGGCGAGCTCGAGCGCCGCTACCCCGGGCACGTGGAAATCTATCCCCAGGACGAGCGCGGGCTGCTCGACCTCCCGACGTTGCTCGCCGGGCCCGCTGAGGACGCCGACGACACCGCCATCTACTGCTGCGGCCCTGAAGCCCTGCTGACGGCCGTCGAACAGCACTGCACGAGCTGGCCCGCCGGTGCCCTCCACGTCGAACGGTTCGCGCCGAAGGCCGGGGCGGCCGGCGGCCGGCGGGAAGCCTTCGAGGTCGAGCTGGCGCAAACCGGCACCGTCCTGCGGGTACCCGCCGACCGGTCCATCCTCGAGATCGTCGAGGACTCGGGCGTGGCCGTGCTGTCGTCCTGCCAGGAAGGCACGTGCGGTACCTGTGAGACGGTCGTGCTGTCCGGCAGGCCCGACCACCGCGATTCCGTGCTCACCGAGGAGGAGAGGAAGGCGTGCGACCTGATGATGATCTGCGTGTCCCGGTCGTGCTCTCCCCGCCTGGTCCTCGACCTCTGACCGGCGGAGACAACGATGCCCGCCACCGCCCCGGTTAACGTCCTCGCGGTGCTCGACGCCGACCCGTTCGGGGAAAAGAACCTCACCAATCCCTGGCGGGTCCGTGCTCGCCGGCCTGCTCTTCCGCCGCGGCGCGCGCCTGGGCCGCGGGCGCTCCCGCCGGGACAGGCGCCCTTACCGTGCGCCCGCCTGGGTGGTGGCTTCGGAGGTGGTGGTGACGGGGTCGTAGTAGTGGGCGTACTGCCAGAGCCCGCGGGTGAGGAGCGCGTCGTCGGGCAGCGGGCCGAACCGGCCCGGCGAGAGCGCCGTCATGCCCGGTGGCGGGGCACCGCTGGTGATCCAGGTGGCCAGGGCCTCGCCGATGGCGAGGGAAGAGGAGAACCCTGAGCCGTTGCACCCGCTGGCCACCCACAGGCCAGGCAGGTCCGGCACGGGGCCGGCGATGAACCGGCCGTCGGGGCTCATCGTGAACAGGCCCCCGCGGTGCTCGGCGACCGGGGCGGTGCTCGCGGCGGGGACCTCGGCCGTGATCTGGGCCGCTAGCTGCCGCAGCACGCCAAGGTCCAGCGGCACGTCATCGGTGGTGAACGAGGCTGGCTGGTGCCGCGGGTCGACCGGCAGCGGGTCCGGCTCGAACCCGCCGAACATGAGCCCGCCGCGGGCCGGGCGCAGGTAGACGGCGGCATCGGCCACCCGGGTGATCGGGTCGGCCGGGTCGATGAGTGCCGTGGGCGCGGTGATCAGCAGCTGGTGGCGGACCATAGCGACCGGCACCCGCGCCCCGGCCAGGCCGGCGACGTGGCGTACCCAGCCGCCTGCCGCGTCCACGACCACGGGCGCGGCGACCGTCCGGCGGCCGGTCTCGACACCGGCCACCCGGCCGGCCGTTACCGATATCCCGGTGACCGGCTCGTTTTCGGTTACCACGGCCCCGTGCAGCCGGCAGGCCGCCAGGCAGGCCTGGATGAGGCTGGCCGGCTCGTCGATATAGATGTCCTCCGGGCACCACAGGGCGAAGTCGTCGCCGGCGGGCTGGTAGTAGCTGAGCCGGCCGGCGAGCTGCGCCCGGGTGGCCTCGCGGACATCGGCGCCCCAGCGTCGTGACTGTGCCAGTTCCCGGCGCAGGAACTGGCGATGCCGGGCGGTCCGGGCGATCAGGAAACTCCCCGGGTCGGCTACCGGCAGGGGCGTCCCGGCCCAGTCGGCGAAGGTGATCGCCTTGGCGATGCTGCGCCGGGCCAGCCGGGTCCGTAGCTCGTCCGCCTGGACCGACTTGAACAGGCCCGCCGCCCGGCCGGAGGCCTGCGATCCGGCTGTGTGGCGTTCCACCACCGCAACCGACCGGCCAGCCATCGCGCAATGCAGCGCGGTGCTCAGACCCAGCGCACCGGCCCCGATCACCACGACATCGGCGTCCACCAGGCCATTGTGCCGTATCCCGCGTGCCGTGCCGAGACCACCGGCCGGCACGCAAACGCAGCTGGCTCTTACTCCTGTAGGGGGCTACGATCCGGTTGGGAGAGAAGATGGGCAGCAGGCGACGTCGGCTCGACCCTGTGGGGCCGTTTGGCAATCCGGACGGGTCACGGGCCGACATCGAGGATTTGATCAGCGAGTTCGTCGACTTCGGCGGCGATCCGGCGTATGGCCACCTCGCGACCCGCGCGAACGACTCCATGGTGCGGGTCATCGTGGGGAAGCTCGGGGCCGGCAAGACGGTCTACCTGCGGCGTCTTCAGGATTTCCAGGCCCATCAGGACTCCGTCTACGCCGATATGCCGGAGCAGAGCCTGCCGAAGACCGAAGTTGTGGTGAAGGCGTGCCAGTGGTTCGCGGACCGTGTCCTGGTCGAGAAGTGGATGCAGATCTGGGAGCGCGCGATCATGCGGTCGCTGGCCTCGCACCTGCTGTGCCGTCCCGAGTTGCGTCAGAAGTTGAGCGACGAGCAGGCCGCGGAGATGGAGCAGTCGTACGCGCGCCTGCTCGACGACTTCCGCCGGCCCCGGTCGATCTACAGCCAGGTGCGCGACATCATCAATCAGCGGCAGACCGCCCATCAGCTATCTACGTACCTCGACGATCCGCTCTGGGACGACCTCGAGGATCTGCTAGGCGAGGTTGTCGGCCAGTGCAAGCCGATCTACTTCTACCTTGACGCGCTGGACGAGGAGTTCGGCCACGCCCCGATGTACTGGCTGAAGTGCCAGGAGGGGTTGTTCTATCAGGTCATGCGGATGCTCCGCGACCACAGGCTGGGCGGCCGTTTGCATATCGTCGTCTGCATCCGCGACATCGTCATGTCGTCGGTGTACCGGTCAGAACATGCGCCGCGGTACTACAACGAACCGCACATACGCGTCCTGACCTGGGACAGAAGCTCGCTGCTCTATCTGCTTCAGAAAAAACTGCAGCGGCTGCCGCCGTCACTGCTGATGCGACGCGCCACCAGCGGCCCCCCCACGATCGGCGACTGGCTCGGGGTCGACGGCCACTTGCCGGGACCCGACGGCGACGAAACGATCGAGGACTACCTGCTCAGCCACACGAGGCTGATCCCGCGCGACATCATCTCGCTCGGCAATGAGCTGAACGAGGAGGTCCTGCGGCAGAAGCAGGCTGGCCGCGAGGGCCTGCCGCCGGCGGCTCTGGCGGCGGTAGTTCAGCGCTGCGCCAAGCGGTTCGGCGACTCCCAGCTCGCCCAGTGCGCCAACCAGATCTCGTCGGACCTGATGCCGAAGAACGCCGCCCTGCACAACTACTCCGAATTGTTCACCAGCACCCAGGCCTATATCAGCGGCGTGCAGGAGGACGTTCGGTCCTTCGTCCGGATGATCGGCGTCGACCGCTTCTCGCGTGGGGATCTCGCGGCACTGCAGGAAGTGGCGGATCTGCACTTCGAGAAGGCGACGGACCTCGCCTCGGTCCTGTGGCAGAACGGCCTGCTCGGGTATATCGACGAGTCCGGGCGGCGCCGGTTCTATTCCATGGGCGACGTGGAGGAGTTTCATTTCCCGCCGGAGGTGGGCACGTACGTGCTGCATCCGTGCCTGGTGCACACCGTCGGGGGAATCCGGCGTGTGCCGGCGGACTCCGCTGGAGCGCCAGATGCGCGCCGCACCCGCCCGCTCACATCTGGTGAGCGCAACGATCTTCCCGAGGTATCGGCCGCAGCACCGCCCTCAGGCGGCAGCCAAGCGCTCCCCGAACCTGACCCGGCAGAGGTGCGGGCCTCGGTCGGGACCAAGGCTGCTGACTACGCTGTCGGCGACATCCTCGAGGGCCGCTTCGAGATTTTGGACGTACTCGGGCAGGGCGGCTTTTCGAAGGTCTACCGCGTGCGCGATGACGTCGAGGGTGAGGAGCGAGCGCTCAAGCTCTTCGACAGCGCCGCCGGGTATGAGGCGGTGCGCCGCGAGATCGGAGCCCTGCGGAAGATCCGTCATCCCCACGTGGTGGAGGTCTTCTGGGCCGGCAAGACCGACGTCGGCGACTGGTATCTCATCACCGAGTTCATTGACGGGGAGTCACTCGATGAGTTTGTCACCGGATCCAGGCGCCTTCGCGACCGGGAGGCAGTAGATGTCGCGCTCGATCTGCTAGACGCGCTCGTCGCTTTTCATCCTGATTCGGCGCGCCTCAAGCAGCTGGATGCTAAACGTCGCGACGGCGGCCTGCCGGAAGCCGAGTCGCGCGAGTGGATGGAACTGAAGGACAAAGGGCTGGTCCACCGCGACATCAAACCGCTCAACGTGATGCTCACTCGCACCGGAGCGAAACTGCTTGACTTCAACATCGCCTCCCGGGTCGGCGACCCCGTGCATACGCAGTCAGGCACACCGCCGTATCAGCCACCCGACGCCGGCCTGGATCGCTGGGACGTCTCCACCGACCTGTTCGCCGTCGGCGTACTGCTCTATCGGCTTCTCTGCAACGGCCTCCACCCGTTCCCGAATGCGAGGCCCATAGCCGGCATACCGGTGACCGACCCGAGAACGATTCGCTTTGATCTCAACCCTGGCCTTGCCGAGTTTCTCGTCAAGGCATGCGCCCCAGCCGGCGTTGATCGCTTCTCCACGGCTGCTGACATGCGGCTCGCCTTGCGTGACGTCCGCGCTGACCTTTGACCAGCCGATCCGGAGGTGTTCTCTCATGGCGGGGTGCGCGCACCCCCGGCGATCGCACGTTCTGTCAGAAGGGTCAGGCCGTGCCGTCTCAAGCTGCCACTAGGAGCATGCGGCTTGCGAGCGCTGTCGAGGCGGCCAGGCTGTCCAGGAGGAGCCCGCGCGCGACCGGATCAGCGCGCACCGCCCACAGCAGCAGGCAGTTGGTCCAGGCCATGTCCCGGGCGCCATTGATACTCCAGTTGGCGATCAAGGTGGCGACGGCACTCAGATGCTGATCGACGGCCAGTTCAGGTGCGGACTCGAAGGACTGCCGGATGGACTGCTCGGCCGCGTCCAGCAGCTGGTCCACCTTCTGGTAGTCCGCGAAATGCGGGCCGGCGTCGGGTGAGGTGGCCAGGGCGGTGCAGGTGCTGACCATCGCCACCGGCAGGTCGTGGTTGATGTGGGCGTTCATGCCCGCCAGCGCGAACTGGACCGGTTCGATCCCCGCCGCGGCGCGCTGTTGCACGAGCGGCCGCCAGGGCAGCGGCACCGCTGCCGGGTCACCTGCGGTGCCGGCCGCCGCGAAGTACAGGTTGGCGAATGCCACGTCCAAGTGGGTCATGAACGCGGGGTCGGCGAAAAAGCCCTGGCCGAGCTGGCTGTTCACCTGCCTGGTCACGTCCAGGTACATGCGGTTGAAGCACGCCAGCCCATCGGCGGCGGGAAGCGCCGCCTCAATCGCCTCCATGCGGGTGATCGCCCCGGCAACCGAGGTCACCGGCGCATCCGGGGCTGGCAGAGCGGCCGACATAGGAGTCACTATACGAGCACCGGACTCATAGCCACCGGGAAGCTGACACCCGGTCATCAAGGCGTACCTGAGGAAGCACACCAGGGGGCGATGGTTCAATATCCGTCAGCTGACCGATGTTTCGGGCTGCAATTTGCAGCACCATTTTCAGTGCAACCAGCACTGGGCAGTTCGGTATCGTGCCCCGGGCCTTGCCCGGGAGCAGCCGCGTAGGGCGACCAGCGCTGTCCCAGATCAACTCGCTCCGGCAAACCGGGGAATCCGATGAACCTGATAGCACTGACACCCGTCCGGCCAGGCTGCGCTTGGGCCGCGTCCAGCGGCCCGGGAAATCGCCGCCGCGGCAATGACTGGCAACCGCATGAGTGAGGACCTGATGACCCGCAGGCAGGTGGCGTCCTTGTTCGGGGTGACCTCAGCGGCGGTGGCGAGCTGGGCCCGGCGCGGGCGGCTGCCCGAGGTTCGCAACGAGGCCGGGAGGCCCCGGTACCGGCGCGCAGATGTGGAGGCGCTGTTCCGGAGCGGTATGAGGCAGAGGGTGCAATGACCCGCAACCGTGCCGGATCACCCCGGAGCCGGGGGCGTGAGCTGCTGGCGGGGCATTGCATACGGTGCGGTGCGGTCGGCACGCACTACCTGACCTGCCCGAGCCTGCGGCTGCCGTCCGGTTACCGTCTCAGCGAAGACCCCGGACCTGAGTGCCGCTGCGGCCTGCCCGCGGGCAGCTGCAGGGCGTGCACAGCATTGAACCGTTGATGACTATCTGTCGTTATATGATTACAGATCGTGTCATACTCGGCGAGCCGGAGCGCTGGGGTGCAGCTGGACCGAGAGAGGAACGCGATGCTTGACACCTGGACCTGAAGGCCCCGCCTGGCTGTGTAACTCACCCCGGCCGCCGGGGGTAACCGGCGGCCGGGTGGGGCCGGGGTCTCAGCCCGTCCGGCTATCCGCGCGGTCTCTTATCAGGCGTCCCGCTTGCGGAACAGGATGCCGCCCACGACCAGCAGGACCGCGGTGTAGACGGCGAACACGGCGAACTGGTCCCATGGGGAGAACAGGTGCGAGTTCTGCGGCCCCGAATTCCATACCGTGGCCGAGATGGCCCGGGCCGCCGAGCTCGGCAGCCACCGCACCAGGTCGTTGTGCCACGGCAGCAGGTTCACCAGGACCGGGAGCACGAACAGCAGGCCGATCATCGCGGTGATGGTGCCCGCGGTGTTCCTGATGATCGCCGCGGCGGCGAACGCGAACAGGCCGCACAGGGTGATGTACAGCGCGCTGCCGACCAGGGCGCGCAGCACGTCGTGCCCGGCCAGGGTGGCGCTCTGGTGCGTGCTGGCCAGCAGCGACTGGCCGAGGAAGAACGCGATGAACGCCGTCGCCAGCGAGACCGCCAGGGCGACGGCGGCGAAGGCCACCGCCTTGGCGACGTAGATGACGATCCGCCGGGGCATCGCGATCAGCGAGGTCCGGATCATCCCGGTGGAGTACTCGGCGGTGAGCACCAGAGCGCCGGGCACCACGATGACGAGCTGGCCGAGGATCAACAGCGCGGCGATGCTGAGCTGGGTGGCGTCGAGGGGGGTCCGGTCGGCCGGCGGGGTGTTCGACCAGCCGGACGCGGAGAGCGCGCTGATCGCCGCGCCGATCCCGACGCTGACCGCGAGCAGCACGAGCAGCGTCCAGTAAGTCGAGCGGACCGAACGGATCTTGGTGAACTCCGAGCGCAGGGTCCCGCCGAACCCCGCCCGGCCGGACGGCGCGGGCAGGACCGGCGCCTGCCGGGTGGTGGTGGCCATGTTCAGCTCCTCCCGTCGTCGCCGGGCCGCCCGTGCGCGGCGAGTTGCTGGGGCGGCTCCCGCGGCTCCCGCGGCTGCCCCGGACCCGCGGGCTGGCCCTGGGCCCCTTCGGCCCCGGCCCGGTACTCCACGCTGTCCGCGGTGAGCTCCATGAAGGCCGCCTCGAGCGAGGCCAGGACCACGGTCAGCTCGTGCAGCCGCACGCCGTGCTCGAACGCGAGGTCGCCGACCTGGGCGGCGACCAGCCCGGATACGATCAGCGTCCCGTTGTCGCCGCTGACCGCGCTCCCGCCCGCCTCGGCCACCACCTTGGCCAGCTGGTCAGCCTCCGGGGTGGCCACCCGGACGGTCTGGCCGGAGCTGCGGGCGATGAACTCCTCCATGGTGCACTCGGCGAGCAGCCGGCCGCGGCCGATCACGATCAGGCGGTCGGCGGTGTTCTGCATCTCCGACATCAGGTGGCTGGACACGAACACCGTCCGCCCCTCGGCCGCCAGCGACTTCATCAGGTTGCGGATCCACAGGATCCCCTCCGGATCCAGCCCGTTGACCGGCTCGTCGAACATGAGCACCTTCGGGTCGCCGAGCAGGGTGCCGGCGATGCCGAGCCGCTGTGACATACCCAGGGAGAACCCCTTGGCGCGCTTCCGCGCCACCTCGGTCAGGCCGACCAGCTCGAGCACCTCGCCGACCCGCTTCCTGGGCAGGTTGTTGGTCTGGGCCAGGCAGAGCAGGTGATTATAGGCCGAACGGCCGCCGTGCACCGCCCTGGCGTCGAGCAGCGCGCCCACCTCGCGCATGGGGTAGGCCAGGCTCGCGTAGTGCTTTCCGTCGATCGTGACCGTGCCGGCGTTGGGGTAGTCCAGGCCCAGGATCAGCCTCATGGTCGTGGTCTTGCCCGCTCCGTTCGGGCCGAGAAAGCCCGTCACCTTGCCCGGCATCACGTCGAACGACAGGCCGCTGACGGCGGTCACCTCGCCGTACCGTTTGGTGAGTCCCCGTACCTCGATCATCGGATGACTCCTCTCCGGCGGCACGCCCCGGAAGGTGATTGCATGCGGTTAGCAGCAAAGATCCGGAATGCCGTTGTTGCTTACCGGCCCTGTCCCTTCCTCCTTTCCACTGCGTGCAGATGGAGTAGGACTGCCGCCTCCCGGCGCGGAAACACGCCAGGCATCCACGGAGATTGATCCTCCATGTCGGCGATCACTCCACAATCGCAGGCTCGACGGACCCCGCTGACCGCACCAGGGCCAGATGGCTGCTGAGGGAAGGACCTTGTTCCTGATAGCCAGGTCCCGGCACCGAAAGGCGGAGAACGTCCGCCGGTACTTCCATCCCTCGCCCGAGGCGATTGCCGAGCTCACCAGCCTGCTCGCTCACGGCGACACTAGGCGCTGAGCTGGCCCCGGCTTCCTGGTCCAGCCCCGCGAACGGGGCGGAACGAGAAGCCGGGGCCTGTGGTGGGCTGGGCTGTACGTCACCTTTGGGGAGCCGGGGCGGGTTCGCTTCACGGACCCGGTTGGCTGCGGGCGGCTATCTGCCGTGCTGGGCCGGTTCGGGGTGCCGGGCCTGTTCTGTGGAAGTAGTGGGCTGCCGCTTGAGGTAGCGGTAGGTGAAGGCGCTGCCTGCGGCCAGGGCGATGGCGGTGATGGCCAGGGCGAGGGTGTAGCCGTTGTCGAAGGCGCTGGCGGCGGCGTCCAGCAGGGTGCGGGCTTGGCCGGCGGGGAGGTGGCCTGCGGCGGCGCGGGCTTCGTCGATGCTGCCGGCGGCCCGGGCGGGGGCGGTTGCGGGGAGGTGGATCGTGCTGGTGTAGACGGCGGTGAGGATGGTTCCCAGGACGGTGACGCCGGCGAGGCTGCCTAGTTCGTAGGAGACCGACTCGATGGAGGAGGCCATGCCGGCGCGCTGCGGCGGGGCGCCGCTGATGATCGCGGCGGAGGCGGCGACCATGACGATGCCCAGGCCCGCGCCGGCCAGGACCAGGCCCGGCACGACCCATGCCGGGCTCCGGCCGCCGCCCAGCAGGGGGACCGCACCCGGGGTCAGCAGCAGGGTGACCAGGACGCCGAGGGCGCCCAGGAGCAGGCCGCCGCCGATCAGCGGGCGCACCCCGGTGCGGTGGAGCAGGCCGCCGGCCAGCACGCCGACGGGCAGGGAGCCGGCCGCGAACGCTGTCACGATCAGGCCCGCGTGCAGGGGGGTCAGGCCCAGGACGAGCTGCAGCCGCTGGGTGAGGAGCAGTTCGGTGCCGGCGGTGGCGGCCATCGCCAGTGCGGCCGCGATCACCCCGGTGAGCAGGCTCCGGTTGCGGAACAGGGAGAAGTCGATCAGCGGGTAGGCCTGGCGGCGCTGGCGGCGTACGAACGTGAAGGAGCCGGCGGCTGCGGCCAGCAGGGCGAGCACGATCGCCAGCGGCATCGGGCCGGGCTTGGCGGCTTCCTGGATGGCGTAGACGAGGTCGGCCAGGGCGACCAGGGCCTGCAGGGAGGCGATCAGGTCCCAGGGCCGGTCACGGTGGCCCGGGCCGCCGGGCACGACAGCGGCCGTCGCGGCCAGGGCGAGCAGCACGACGGGGATGTTGAGGAGGAAGACCGAGCCCCACCAGAAGTGCTGAAGCAGCAGGCCGCCGACGATCGGGCCCAGTGCGGCGCCGAGTACCGCCATGGTGCCCCAGACGCCGATGGCGATGCCGCGCTCGTGTTCGTCGTCGAAGGTGATGCGGATCAGTGCCGCGGTGGCGGGCAGCATCGCCGCCGCCCCGACCGCCAGGAAGGCCCGGGCGGCGATCAGCACCGGCGGGGAGGGGGCGAACGCGGCCAGGAGGGAGGCGGCTGCGAACAGGGTCAGACCGGTCAGGTACATCCGCTTGTGGCCTATGCGGTCTCCCAGCGTGCCCGCGCCGAGCAGCAGCCCGGCCATCACCAGCGGGTACGCGTTGATGATCCACAGTTTCTGCGCGGCGTCGGCCTGCAGGTCACGGGTCAGGGTGGGCAGGGCGGTGTAGAGCACCGTCGTGTCCACCGAGACCATCAGCAGTCCCGCCGAGACGGTGGCCAGGACCAGCCAGCGTCGTGTCTTGCTCATGGTGCACCTATGGCTTCCGGGTGGAGATGGGCTGTGCGGGGGCCGGGCCGGGGTGTGTCAGGTCGGCGGTCCGGTGAGCGCGGCGATCCTGCGGATCAGGGCTTCCTTGACCTCGGGGGCGAGCGGGGCCGGCCTGGTCGCCTCGAACAGCCACAGGCCGTCGGCGGCCAGCCGCGCGAGGAACAGGTCCAGCTGTGCCGGATCGGGCACCGGCGGCTGCGGTACCCAGCGCGCCATCAGGTCGTTCCACACCTGCGCCAGCTCGGAGCTGGTTGCCGACTCCACCATGAACGCCAGCTCCGCCTTGCTGGCTGGGCCGTGCGCATTGACTCGCACATAGGCCGCCGCGCGCTCCTGCGCCGTCGACTGCTCCAGCGGCTTGCCCAGTTCTGTGAGCAGTTGCTCCTCCCACGTTTCGGTCAGGTGCCGCTGGATCGCTATCAGCAGGTCGTCGCGGGTGCGGAAGTGGTACATCAGCCCGGGCTTGGTCAGGCCGGCCTCCTCGGCCGCCGCCTCCAGGGTCAGGGCGGTGATGCCGTGCCGCTCGGTCACCCGCACCGCGGCCTGCAGAATCTGGGTCCTCGAACTTGGTCGCATCTCATAACTTTACCATCCGGAAGGTAAAGTTACTAGCCTAGGGAACGCGGCCCCGCCCGGCGGCCAGGAAGCTGCTGCACGCTACCGGGAGGACACTGAGGACATGAACCGCGGACGCGCGGAAACCCACCTGCGGCAGCTGGCGAGGCTGCACGGGGGACCTTCAGTCGGGCTGAACTTGCGGGCGACACGGTGATAACCCGCTGTATCACCCAGGCGCTGTCCGTGCTCACTACATCCCGCGGAGCATGTGGTTCGAGCCCGGTCGCGTCCGCGGTTGGCTTATGGCCAGCCGACGCCGGCGGCCGGCGCTTGGGCGGTCAGCAACTGGCCGGTTCG
>Ga0208696_1000574_pt1 | contig 23838 bp, 21 predicted proteins | sample Sb_taG_9_FD_187711 | JGI IMG/M metagenome (GOLD analysis project Ga0208696, IMG submission 187711) | Peat soil microbial communities from Weissenstadt, Germany - Sb_50d_b_LC metaG (SPAdes) (version 2) | ecosystem: Environmental > Terrestrial > Soil > Wetlands > Peat | place: Germany... | reverse complement strand
CCCACTAAGGGTCACCGACAGAACTGCCGGTGTCGTACCGACAGAACTGCTTCGGTGACCGCTTTTTGGGTATGGCCGCAGGGGCTGACGTTGGCTTTGATGGCCGTGCCGTCCTGTTTGCCGGGTTCTGGCGGTGCTGTTGTCATGGCGTCGGCCCGCAGGGCGTGGCTGTCCGGCCTGGGTGTCGCTGATCGGTGGTGGCGCTGGGTGCTGTGCGCGTGTTACCCGTCGGGGAGATAGTCGCGCTGGCTGGTCCGGCGCCGTCGTGCCCGGCGGGCGATGGCGGTTTTGTCGCCGGGGGTCAGGCCTCGCCAGGCGCGGATCTTGCGGATGTTGGCGGCGATGAGCAGCAGCGCGGTGAAGACCGACTGGGCGGCGATGCCGCGGACCCGGCGGCGGGCTGGCTGGGCGAGGGCCTGGTGGGCGGTGTCCTTGGCGTAGCCGTTGAGGCCTTCGATGGTGTTGCGCAAGGTGGCGTAGCACTTGTGCCAGGCCGGGCTGCCGTAGGGCAGGTCCTGGCGGTAGCGGGCGCCGGTATCGGGTGCGATGGTGATCGCGGTCTGGCGGCAGAGCCTGGGCGTAGCGGGACCAGTCGCCTCCAGCTTGGTGCATCCACTTGGCGGCGGTCGTCTGGTGCAGCCCGAGGAGGTCAGCGAGGACCGCGGCGGGGAGCTGGGCGGCCAGATCGAGCAGCGCGGCGCGGCGTCCGGTCTGGGCGTGGACGCCGATGCGCCGGAGACGCTCGCCGAGCCTGGCCGGGGTGATCGGGCGGCCGGGCAGGTGCCCGGGGAACAGCCAGGCGGTGGCGGGCGGGGAACCGACGCCCCGGTAGCTGCGCCCGTCGCTGATCAGCTGGAGGACAGCGCCGGCCAGCGGGCCGGGGACGGGCACGTCGTGCCGTCGTCCGGGCCCACGGCGAGAGCGGGATCACCGCCCTGCTGGAGCCAGCCACGATCGACGGCCTGGTGTACGCCTCCAGCATGGTCATCGTTTACGCGGCACGGCACCGGATACCGGTCCCCGCCCTGGCCCGCTGGCTGCTCGGGCTGGGCATCGCGGCCACCCTCACCGCGAACATGACCCAGGGCTGGCCACACGGTCCCATCGGAGCAGTCGTCGCAGCCTGGCCAGCAGCCAGCCTCGCAGGCTCCTATGAACTCCTGGTCTGGCTCATCCGCACTACCGGGACGCCGGAACCCGAGTCACCGGCAGAGCGCCGCTGCGAGAATACGGCGTGCCGCGCAGCGGCGCGTCCCGCCCCAGCCGCCACCGCTGACAGCCAGCAGCATCGTGACGGGGTTCCCGAAGCCGATGCCGCTAATTATGCGGCGGTGGCCGCGTACCGGCTCAGCGTGCAAGCCGGGAATCCGCTCTCCGAACGCAAGCTCGCCCAGATGTTCGGACGCACCTCCCGCCGCTGGGCACGCGCCAGGATCACCCAAGCACGGCAATCACCATAGACATCCAACCCAGTAGTGCCGTGACGGGACGAACGGCCCTGGCGTCCCGCGGTGGTCACGCGATCCTAGATATAAGGGCGACTCGGCTGCACGTTACTCCACCTGTTCCGACCGTTCCCGTTCGGCTGGAGGGGCCATGAGATTGAGAAAACGTCAGCGCCTGCTCGCCGCAGTGTACGCGCGTCTGGCCCGGTTCGCCGACGACAACGACAAGAGCGCGGTGTTGTCGAAGGACGCCGTCGAGGATGTGGCCGCCTTGCTGGCCGCAGTGGCCGAACCGACCGCTGATCTGCAGGTGCTGCACGCGGCGGGCCTTTTGCACTGGTGCCGCTACCTCGCCCTCGATCCCTCTGAGAACCAGAAAGACCTGACCGCCGCACTGCAGTTGCTCACGCCAGTGTACCGCCAGCAGCCCAACGCGGTCCCGGACCCGGTCCGCCGATACTTTTACGACAACCCACCCGACGCCGGGGACGGCCCTGAGGCGCTGGCCGACCGGGCCGCGCAACTCCTTGAGCAGGCGCTGGGTAGCGGCGATCCTGGCACACTTACCCTCGCGATCGAGGTCGGCGAGCAGGCGTTGGCCGCCACCCCCGCCGACCACCCGAACCGCAGCCTGGTCCTGTCCAACCTCGGGGCCGCCCTGCAGCGCCGGTTTGAGCGTCTGGGCGGGTTGGCCGACCTGCACCGGGCGATCGAGGTCGGCGAGGCCGCGGTAGCCGCCACACCCGCCGACCACCCCGACCGCGCCGGCCGCCTGTCGAACCTCGGGGCCGCCCTGCAGCGCCGGTCTAAGCGTCTGGGCGGGTTGGCCGACCTGCACCGGGCGATCGAGGTCTGCCAGGCCGCGGTGGCCGCCACCCCACCCGACCACCCGAACCGCGCCGGCCGCCTGTCCAACCTCGGGGCCGCCCTGCAGGCCCGGTTTGTCCGTCTGGGCGGGTTGGCCGACCTGGACCGGGCGATCGAGGTCGACGAGGCGGTGGTGGCCGCCACCCCACCCAACCACCGCGACCGCGCCATGTACCTGTCCAACCTCGGGCTCGCCCTGCGCACCCGGTTTGACCGTCTGGGCGGGTTGGCCGACCTGCACCGGGCGATCGAGGTCGGCGAGGCCGCGGTAGCCGCCACACCCGCCGACCACCCCGACCGCGCCGCGTACCTGTCGAACCTCGGGGGCGCCCTGCAGGCCCGGTTTGTCCGTCTGGGGGGGTTGGCTGACCTGGACCGGGCGATCGAGGTCGGCGAGGCCGCGGTAGCCGCCACACCCGCCGACCACCCCGACCGCCCCCACCGCCTGGCCAGCCTTGGATTCGGTGTTCAGGCCCGGTTCGATAGTCTCGGCAGGGTGGCGGACTTGGACCGGGCGATCGAGGTCGGCGAGGCCGCGGTAGCCGCCACACCCGCCGACCACCCCGACCGCGCTAAGTACCTGACCAATCTCGGGGTCGGCGTACAGACCCGATTTAGGCGTCTGGGTGGGCTGGCGGACTTGGACCGGGCGATCGAGGTCGGCGAAGCCGCGATGGCCGCGACCCCACCCGGCTACCCCGACCGCGCCCGGATCCCGGCCAATCTCGGGGGTGCGCTGCGGACCCGTTATGAGCGTCTGGGGGGGTTGGCCGACCTGGACCGGGCGATCGAGGTCGGAAAGGCCGCCGTGGCCGCCACCCCACCCGACCACCCCGACCGCGCTGAGTACCTCGCCCACCTCGGGGTCGCGCTGCGGACCCGTTATGAGCGTCTGGGGGGGTTGGCCGACCTGGACCGGGCGATCGAGGTCGGCGAGGCCGCCGTGGCCGCCACACCCGCCGACCACCCCGACCGCGCCATGTACCTGTCCAACCTCGGAGGCACCCTGCAGCGCCGGTTTGAGCGTCTCAGTACGTTGGCCGACCTGGACCGGGCGATCGAGGTCAGCGAGGCCGCGGTAGCCGCCACACCCGCCGACCACCCCGACCGCGCCATGTACCTGTCCAACCTCGGAGGCATCCTGCTCACCCGGTTTGACCGTCTCGGCGGGTTGGCCGACCTGGACCGGGCGATCGAGGTCGGAAAGGCCGCGGTAGCCGCCACACCCGCCGACCACCCCGACCGCGCCGCGTACCTGTCCAACCTCGGGGCCGCCCTGCGCACCCGGTTTGACCGTCTCGGCGGGTTGGCCGACCTGGACCGGGCGATCGAGGTCGGAAAGGCCGCGGTAGCCGCCACACCCGCCGACCGCCCCGACCGCACAGGGATCTTGTCCAACCTCGGAGTCACCCTGGAGCGCCAGTTCGAGCGCACCGGGACGGCGGACGACCGGGACGAGGCGCTCGCGGCGCTTCGGGCGGCGGTGGCGGTCAAGACCGCGCCGGCAAGCCTCCGGGCTCGGGCCGCCCGCGAGTGGGGGCGGGTGGCGGCGGGCTGGGAGGACTGGCCGGCGGCGGCGGAGGGATTTGCGGCGGCGATCGGGCTGTTGGCCCGGGTCGCGCCGCGCAGCCTGACGCGACCCGATCAGGAGTATTGGCTGGGCGAGCTGGCCGGGCTGGGCGCGCAGGCGTCGGCCTGCTGCCTGCAGACCGGCCAGGTGGACCGGGCGGTCGCGCTATGGGAGCAGGGCCGCGGGGTGCTGCTCGGCCAGGCGCTAGACGCTCGCACCGACCTCACCGGCCTGGGCGAACGGCATCCGCAGCTGGCCGCCGAGTTCATCCGGCTCCGCGACGAGCTCGACAGCGTCACCGACTCCAGCGGCGAGGCACCAGCCGCTTCGCATGCGGCCGGGACCTCGGATCCGGGCCGCGCGGATCCGGCCGCGGTGGGCCGCGAAATCGATCGCCGACGAGAGCTGGCCGAGGACTTCGATGAGCTTGTCGCCCGCATCCGCGCCCAGCAGGGTTTCGACCGGTTCCTGCTGCCGCTTCCGGTCGGTGAGCTGCTGGCCGCCGCAGCACAGGGACCGGTGGTGCTGCTCAACGTCACCGACATCCGCTCCGACGCCCTGCTGCTCACCACCAGTAGGGTGCTGGTGATGCCATTGCCGACGCTTACTCCCCAAACCGTCCGCGACCGGACGGTGACATTCCTCGCCGCGCTCAACGACGCCCACGATCCCGGTGCCGGTCGAGACGGGCGGGACCGAGCGGAGCGGGAGCTGACCCAGATCCTGGGCTGGCTATGGGACACGATCGCCGACCCAGTGCTGGAGCGGCTGGGCATCACCCAACCGCCCGACAATGCAGCCCCCGCCGGGAGCTGGCCACGGCTGTGGTGGGTCCCGTCCGGGTTGCTCTCGTTCCTGCCTCTGCACGCCGCCGGCCACCACGCCACGCGCTTCGACTCCGCCCCCCAGACCGTGCTCGACCGGGTCGTGTCCTCCTACACCCCCACGCTCCGGGCACTGATCCACGCTCGCCGATCCTCCCCTACGCACGCCGACAGGGGTGGCACCACGACGGAACGCACGCAGCTTCTGGTGGTCGCCATGCCACACACCCCCGCCATGCAGGATCTGCCCGGAGTGGTGGATGAGGCCGCCCAGTTGCGCGAGCTGTTTCGGGGGCGGGTGACGATCCTGCACGGTGATCTACTTCGGGATGAGGCCGCCCGGCTGATCGACCCCACAACGCGCCCAGGCAATGCACGGGCGGAGTTCGACAGCGTTCGCGCGGCGTTGCTGCGGTGTCAGTGGGTGCACTTTGCATGCCATGCTGCTAGCTATCTCGACGACCCCTCGGCCAGCCACCTATTGGTGGCCGATTATCAGCGCCGTCCGCTGACCGTGCTCGACCTGACCCGCCTCCGCCTCGAGGACGCCGAGCTGGCGTTCCTGTCCTCCTGTGCGACCGCCCGCACCGGGCCCCGGCTCGCCGACGAGGCCATTCATCTCGCCGCGGCCTTCCATCTGGCCGGTTACCGGCACGTCATCGCAACTCTCTGGCCCGTAGGCGATCGCCCCGCAGTCCAACTCGCCACTGCCATCTACACCACCCTGGCCACCACCGGAACCGCCGAAACCGCCGCCGACGCACTACACGAAGCCACCCGCCGACTACGCGCTATCCTTCCCCGGAAACCCTCCATTTGGGCCGCCCACCTCCACAACGGCGCCTGACTCATCTGATCGTTCGGCACCGCCAGGTGTAGCTCCGAGACCGTACCGACCGCCACTTCAGGGAGGACGAGATGGATAATGGCAGAAGCGACCACGACGATGTGGATCGCGAAGGCCTGCTGGAGGCCGCCCGGGCGATCCGCCCCTACCTGCCAGACCTGGTCGGGCCGGCCGCCGACCAGGTGGACCACGAGATTGCCGAGCTACTGGCAGCCCATGGCCGCGGCGACAACGTCATCCCAGCACTGTGGTCGCTGCTAGCCAGACACGCAGCCACCAGGGACTTTGTGACCGAGGTGCTGGCCGACGAGCCGCACTACCGACCACCCGGCCTACAGCCGGGCTACCAGTGTCCGGCCGAGCGAGGCACACCCGGCACACATCTGATCGCTGGCAACGTCGGACCGGTGCACGTCGGCAAGTACCTCTGCCCCAAAGACGACTACATCTGGTACCGGCCTGCGGTCGGGGTGACGGTTCCGTTGTGCCCCACCCACGGGCGCGACTTGATCCGCGCCTGATCAGGGGGACCGTAGATGCTGGGCAAGTTCTGGGAGGCGGTCAGTGGCAGGCTGGCCGACCGCTGGGCGACGGTGGCCGCGCCCGCGCTAGTGTTCTGGCTCGGCGGGCTACTCGCCTGGGCCTACCACCGCGGCGGCCTGCACGAGTTGAGCGTTCTGACCGGTTGGCTGGACCGCCAGACCAACGTCACCCAGCTTGCGGTCCTGCTGACCGTGCTGCTGGCCGTGTTTGCCTCCGGTGTGATCGTCGATCGCCTGACCACTCCGATGCTGCGGCTGCTGGAGGGCTACTGGCCGTCGTGGCTGGGCCGGCTGCGCTCCCGGTTGATCAAGCGGATCCAAGATCAAGCCATCAAGGACGACATCGCCTGGCAGGAGCTTGCCCGGCACATGCAGCCGTCGGCCCAGGCGACCGCAACCGCCGAGCAGTTGGCCACGTTCGCCCGCCTGGACCAGAAGCAGCGTCGCCGACCCGCCACACCCAACCGCTACCTGCCGACCAAGGTAGGCAACATTCTGCGCGCCGGGGAGACCTGGCCAGCCGTCAAGTACGGCCTAGACGCGGTCGCGGTCTGGCCCCGGCTGTGGCTGATGCTCTCCGACTCCACCCGCCGGGAACTGATCGCGGCCCGGGCCGCGCTGGATAGCGCGGTGGCCGCAGCCATCTGGGGGCTGCTGTTCAGTGTCTTCACCGTATGGGCCCCGCTGGCCCTGCCGCTCGGGCTGGGTGTGGCCGCCGTCGCGGTCACCGTCTGGGCGCCACCCCGAGCGGAGATCTTCGCTGACCTGATCGAAGCCGCCTACGACCTACACCGCACCGCCCTCTACCAGCAGCTGCGCTGGCCCTACCCCACCAACCCCAAACAAGAACACCGCCAGGGACAGCAACTGACCGCCTACCTCTGGCGTGGCTCCGAAGACCCCGACCCCACCTTCACCCCACCACCCTAAACACGGTGCTCACAGCAGCCTGTACCGCTTCAGAACTCGACGCAGAGGCTGGGAGTGGGGACTGTAATTTCAACGGCTCTGTCGCACGTTCGGTGGTGACGGTTCGTAGCCTCAGCCGAGGAGGATGCGGTGGCGGAGGGCGAATCCGGCGCGTCCGTACATCTGTCGTTTGAGCATCTGGTCCTGGTGTTGATTCCCTCGGTGCGGCCGTTGTGATGCGGCAGCGTGAGCGCCGCGGTGGCGGCCTGGATGTCCAGGTCGAGCCCGCGGGCGAAGGTGTGGACGTGGGCAGGTCGGCGGCGCGCGTGGCGGTGATCCACTGCGCCAGGAGGCCGACGTTGCCCGGGTCCGGGGTCAGCAGGGCCGCGAAGGAGCTGATGAGCCCGGCCAGGGCGGTCATCTCGGTGCAGGCGGCGGTGATGCCGGCGAGCGTCTCGTGCTGGCCGGCCGTGAGGCCGGCGGGCCTGGTGAGCAGGAGCCGCGCTGCCCGGCGGGGTGACAGGTGCGGCCGGTCGCCCTCCACCCGGCCCTGGTTGATGTAGCGGACGAGCAGGTTAGAGCTGCCCTGGTAGCCGAGTTCCCGGATCTCCCGCAGCAGCTGCTGAACCGGGACGGCGGGATCCTCGGCCCGGCGCCTGCGCAGGTGGTCGCGGTAGGGGTCGACGAGCGTGGGCCGGTACTGCGGCGTGCGCTGCAGCCGTTCGGGCCGCTCGGCGCGGGCGTAGCGCTTGACCGTGTTGAGCGCCAGGTCCAGGCGGCGGGCGCATTCCAGCAGGCCGATGCCCTTGCCGAGCAGGTCGTGGACCTGCTGCCAGCGCTCGAGGGTGGTCTCGGCGCGCTTGCCTGCCTGGAGCGGGGCCATGCCGGCCCAGCAGGCGGAGTGCGCCGCGACTTCCTTCCGGACGGCCTCACCGAGGCCGTGCCACAGGTGCCAGCGGTCGCTGACCTGGACCGCGCCGGGCAGCGCCCGGCGGACGGCCTCGCCGTAGGCGCCCGACCCGTCACGGCACACGACCTCGACCCCGGGATGGCCGCGCAGCCAGTCCTCGGCGGCATCGGCGGTGCGGCCGGGGACAACGTCGACGCGCCGGCCGGTCTCGGCATCGATGAGCACGGTCGCGTAGACGAGGCCGCGGCGCAGCGCGAAGTCGTCGATCCCCAGTACCCGCGGCACCGCCAGCGCGGGCAGGGGGATCTGGAGAAGGGCCCGTAGCGCGGTATGCCGGGAGACCAGGATGCCCAATGCCGGCAGCAGGCGCGTCCCGGCCCGGCCTGCTAATTCGCGGGCCACCGCGCTGACCTGCCCGGTCAGCCGCGTGGTGCGCCGCTGGTAGCGGTCCAGGACGCCGGGGACCTGCTCGCGGAAGGTCTGTCGCGGGCAGCCCGGGACCGGGCAGCGCATCCGGCGGACCCGCACCCTGACCAGGACCGCGGCGGCCGTCGACCGGCACGTCCGCCGCGGTCCGCTCGTGATAGCCGTGGACGCGGGCGGTCTCCGCGCCGCACCCCGGGCAGGCCACCGACCCGCCCGGGGTCCTCGCGCGGACGCAGATCCCCTCGCCTGCGTTCTCGACATCCTCGATCACCAGCGCAGACAACCCTGAGAACACAGTCCCCACAAGCTCTACCGCATCAATCATGACTGATCGTGACACATCGGCACATCCAGCGTAACTTCCGGGACGGAGGAGACACCAGATGGCAGACGTGACCACGGACGCCGGCAAGGAGCCGGGCGGGCTGTCGGCGGCTGATGAGCAGCTGCTGCGGGAGCTCACCGAGCGTGCCCGGGCCGGAGGGCTGAAGCTGACCGGTGAGAGCGGCCTGCTCGGGAAGCTGACCAAGATGGTCATCGAGGGCGCCCTGGAAGGCGAGCTGGATGATCGCCTCGGCTACGGCAGGCATGACCCGGCGGGCAGCCGCAGCGCCCGACGACCGCCTCATGCACGTCACGGACAGCGGTTCAGCGGCTGAAGATAACGTTCGCCGGCTACGGCCCGAACAAGATCTGGTGCCAGCTCATCGCGCTCGCCACCGACCTGCTCACCTGGGCGCAAATGCTCGCCCTGCCCGCCCATACCGCCCGCCGCTGGGAACCCAAACGACTCCGGCTGCCTGCTATCGATCCCCGGGAGGCTCTCCCGCCACGCCCGCGAACTGCGGCTGCGGTTCGCCGCAACCTGGCCGTAGGCACAGAATCTCGCTGACGCCGTCACCCGCCTCCAGCAGCTACCCAACCCTGGATAACCAGCACGAACATGTCCCAGCGATCAAGGAAGGACGACCAGGGGCCCGTGGAACTCCGCCTACCCGGCGCGACCCGGGGCTATCCGCATGCCCAAGCCGCCAGCAGCCACCCAAAACAAGATCAGTAAGAACCCGCAGCCGCACCGGCAAGATCACGAAAGTTTGAGGTTAGACCAGCTTACCCAACGCGACCGATGACCCCCCGGAAAGGGACGAACGGCCCTTAGCCTTGGGCTCCAGCGAGCATAAAAAGAACCACGGATACGCGAAGGAGCGGAGTTATGACCTGGTTCAAGCGAAATTCCGGGGTGCAGGAGCCTCCCGGCGTCAGCCAGAGACTGTCTATAGGAGACAACCAAGAGGCGGTCGAGATGCTGGTACGAGGATTCGGCGTGTCGCAGGCCGCCAAAGACTGCTGGTATTTCGAGAATTGTCTCAAGCAGCCCGAAATAACGGCGCCGGAAAGGTGTCATGAACTCATAATGTCGGTAGTCGCCGAGGTGCCAGGCGCGTTCGACCCAATGCTCCTGACAATCCCCGTGCCCAATATGAATTCACTCATCATCTCGTATAGCAAGCCGACAGTAGGCTCCCTGATGACGGGTATCTGTTCTCTCGAGGACACACAAGCGTTGATAATGATGTTCACAGAGGACGGCTACAAGGTGGCGATTTTGCCGATGTCGTTCATCCTGTTGAGAAAGAGTGCGGCGTGAGCGCCTGTCGTTGACGTTGGAGGACAGATTGCGGCGGCGAGCGGCGCGTGTAGGGTTCCGAAACCGCGTCATGGCCCCTGACCTGCAGCGTCCTGGATTTGGTGGTGATCATCATGCCGCCCGCTCGTACTCGTTTATCAGCCCGCCAAGAGTGATAACGGCCCGTTATCACTCTTCCGGCCATAGCTTTCGTGCCGCCCGCCCGACGCCATCATGCCCACCCACCGTTGTGGCTGCACATGGGGTCCGGCGGTAAGTGCTGGCGCACACTGGCGCAACAGAACAGCTGTTCGGGTACGGCTCGGACGGCATGTCGGCCGACTGCGACTTGCCGCCCAGATTGGGCGGCTCAGTGCGCGTTCTCCCTGACAGGCCCGTCACCCAGCGTGATGATGTCGATCGACGTAACCCCGAAGCCGGCCTTTATGCCTGCCCAGTGTGACCGGTCTGCTGGAAGCCACCGCGGGTCGCTGGCCGAGGTGCTTGTCGGTACAGTACCCGGCTGCGACTCGGCAGCGCCCGGCCAGCACGAAGTCGGACGCGCCAGTGGCCCGGACTCACCGCATCTACGATCCGGCATATCTGCACGGGCGCGCCCACGTCGGTCTCGAGTTCAGCGAGATCCTCCTCGTTCGCCGACACCCAATGATCACGCGGAGCGCGCACCAAGGACAGAGCCAACCCCGCGCCTTGTCAACTTCACCAGAGACGATGAGTCATCGTCCCAGACAAGATAATCTCACGGAGACTGAGGAAAGATCAGGATGACTCGGCGGCAGCCAGCCAACTCCGCAGGCCCTGGTCCGGGCCCCATTCGGCCCCGCCGGGCGCCTATCGGCAAACTCAGGAACCCACCGACTGTTGCTGTGACTGAGCACCGAGTTCGGCATCTCGAACTCCAGCGACATGGCCATTTAGGCGAGTCTGGGCACGAAGCCTGGCACGTACTGGGCAGGGTGGTTGGCGCTTGTGTTCGTTTGAGCGCGGAAGCTGGCGCTGGAACTGTGATCCGACCCACCGAACGAAGCGGATGCCAAGCTCGATGCCCAAATGCCAAACTCGGTGCTCAGTCACAGTTGCTTACCCCTACAAGCTCTTCCGGCCAGAAATGTCCGATGCCGGACTTACGGTGCCAGGTATGAACGAGCCACCCAGCCGCTACGACGTCACCGTGACCGTGGCCAGGGATGGCGGCTACCTTCCCGATCCGGCCGAGTTTGCCGGGGCAGCCGAGCAGGCCGCATCGAGCAGGGCCGCCAGCGTCGTGAGCGCGCACGGCCCGGCAGATCATCAGCGTGGTCACCGTGGCGACGGCGGACCGGTCCGCAGCCGTGGCCGTCGCCCTGGCGGTCGTGTCCGACGCGCTCAGGCGTCCGGCCGCGTCGCCCAGCCGCTGAGCGGACGCTTGTGGCCGACCTGGTGCGGGGACTCGTAGAACCTGGTGTCCCGGTGGTCCCCGGCGCTGCACGCCCCGCGCCACAGCGTCACATGGCCCATGCCCCGGCCGCGCTCGGCGGCTTCCCTGGCCGGGTCGCAGATGCACGGCAGCCACGAGATTTTCTGCGGCATACCGGGAGCAAGCGAATGCCCGTACGGACAGCACTCGGGTTTGTTGGCGAAGAGTGGTGCAGGCATCCGATGATCATGCCCTGAACTGCAAGTTTCAGACAGCGGGAAGTACCCGCTCTCGCCACACGGGAGAAGTAGCAAGTGCCCTCAGGCTCCCGGATCTGCGGACGCGGCGTACTGGTCGAATTGCCCGCCCGATGGCGTCTACGAGTGCGGTGCCTGCGACAATGACGAGGTGAGCGCCGAGCCGAGGGTCCGGACCGAGGCCCGTGACCATGTCCTGTTGATTGCGATGAACCGGCCGGACAAGCGCAACGCCATCGACCAGCAAATGGCCGACGAGTTGTCGGCCGCATTCGACACATTCGACGCGGACCCGGTATTCCGGGTCGCCGTCCTGACCGGCACGAGCCGGGTCTTCAGCGCTGGCACCGACATGAAGGAACCGCGAAGCCCCGCAACGCCGAACGGTGGAGAGTACGGACTCGTCCGCCGCGAGCGGCGCAAGCCGGTCGTCGCAGCCGTCGAGGGCGTAGCGTTCGGCGGCGGGTTCGAACTCGTCCTCGCCTGCGACCTGGTCGTAGCCTCCATCACGGCACAGTTCGGCCTGCCCGAGGTCAAACGTGGCCTGGTCGCCGCATGCGGGGCGCTCTTCCGCGGTCCGCGTGCCCTGCCCCGGGCGGTGGCCGTCCGGCTGCTCCTCACCGGCGACACCATCGGTGCCGACGCAGCCCTTCGATACGGCATGCTGGATGCGGTGAGCGAACCCGGCCGTGCCGTGACCGACGCGGTCACACTGGCCGCCCGCATCGCGGCGAACAGTCCCGCGGCAGTGAGCGCGTCTCTGCGCGCAATCCATGCCGCCACCGCTGAGCTCGACAGCCAGGGCTGGCTGGCCACGGACCGCGCCGTGACCGAGGCCGAGACCTCCCCCGATCACAACGAGGGCATCGACGCATTCTTCGAGAAGCGCGCGGCGCGCTGGTCGCCGCTGCCCTGATCGGATGTCCTCTGGGCAGCAGGTTCGGGCCTACCCTGTTCCGGCTAGTTTCTCCTTATGGCTGGGGACGTGGAGCTTGAGATCGGGAACCGGTCGGTGCGGATCTCCAATCCGGGCCGGGTGTACTTCCCGGCCCGCGGCGAGACCAAGCTCGACCTGGTCCGTTACTACATCTCGGTCGGCGATGGCATCGTGCGCGCGCTGCGTGAGCGGCCCTGCATGATGCACCGGTTCCCATCCGGAGTCGCGGGCGAGAAGGTGCACCAGAAGCGGGTTCCGCCGGGCGCGCCGCCGTGGCTGGAGACGGTGCGGGTGCACTTCCCGCGCTATGGTCGGCACGCCGACGAACTGTGCGTAACCGAACTGGCCAGCGTGGTGTGGGCGGTGCAGATGTCGACCGTGGAGTTCCACCCGTGGAACTCCCGCCGGGCCGACACCGAGCGGCCGGACGAGTGGCGCATCGACCTGGATCCCATGCCGCGCTGCGAGTTCGCTACCGTGCGCCGGGTCGCCCGCATCGTGCGCGAGATACTCGGCGAACTCGGGATGGCCGGGTGGCCCAAGACCTCTGGCGGCAATGGCCTGCACGTTTACGTCCGGATCGAGCCACGGTGGGGCTTTGCCGACCTGCGGCGGGCCGCGCATGCCTTCGCCCGGGAAGTCGAACGCCGCGCGCCGGGTGAGGTGACGACCACCTGGTGGCGCAAGGACCGCGACCCCACCGTGGTCTTTGTCGACTACAACCAGAACGCCCGCGACCACACGATCGCCAGTGCCTACTCGGTGCGGGGCGTGCCGGAGGCGACCGTGTCCACCCCGATCACCTGGGACGAGATCGACGACGTGGACCCACGCCAGTTCACCATCGCCACGGTGCCCGCCCGCTTCGCCAAGCTCGGCGATCTGCACCAGGGCATCGATGGCTCCGCCCACTCGCTGGACACCCTGCTGGAATGGGCAGAACGCGACGGCCTCGACTAAAGCCAGGCCAGCCCCGGCACAGATCCGGCTGGGTCGCGGCGTTGCCATGCTCGCGCTTCAACTGAAGGTTACGGGCTTCGTTCATAGAATTTACTGCGATCACTGCCACAACGACGCAGGTCAGAGAGAGTGCTCCCGCAGCAAGAATTTCGCCGCCAGTTCCTCACCTCCGCCGGGCTGGGTCGTTGTGCTCCTGCCAGCGGGCCAGTGCCTCAGCGGACGGCCGCGCATACAGGGCCAGCGAGGCGACCGACGTGTGGCCGCTCTTGGCCATCAGCATCGGCGTCGACGCGCCGGCCTCGGCGTCGTGGGTCAGCGCGCTGTGCCGCAGCTGGTGCAGGGTCGCGCCGCCGGACGCTGCCTTGAACAGGTCCTCGGCCTGCCGGTAAGACAACCGCGCCCGGCCGCTCGCCGGGTCGATATCGCACGGCGGCAGTTGGACACGGGCCCGGCGGTCGGTCAGGAACACGGGTCCGGCCTTGCGGCCTTTCAGCAGCCGCGGCAGCAGCCGGGCGGTGCCGGTCTGCCAGATGATGACGTCGATCGCGCCGCCCTTGCGGCGGACCTTCGCCTTGCGGTTGGGCAGGTCGAGGTCCCCGACGTCGAGGCGGAGCACCTCGGCCGAGCGCGCGGCGGTCTCGTACAGCAGGCGCCACAGGGTGCGCTCGCGGATGCTGATGTCCTCGCGGGTGAGGAGCCGCTCGACGTCGGCGCGGGACAGGGCGCGGGAGCGGTCGGCGGCCCGCTGGCGCCGGCGCAGGGCCGAGGTCAGGTCGATGACCTTCATCCAGCCTTGGTCTTGCCAGTAGCGCTGCGCTGAGCGGATCGCGTCAAGGTTGCGGTTCCAGGTGGCGGGCGCGGCCTGCCCCCACTGCCGGGTGAACCAGGCGGCCACGTGGCCCGGCTCCAGGGTTCCCGTGTCCGTCGCGTCGCCGAACTCCGCCCGCAGCGCGCGCAGCGTCGAGGCGTACACCCGCCGCGTGCCCCAGGACTCCGGGTGGTCGAGGGTGACGAGGAACGCTTCCACGGCGCTGCCGAGCGCCATGTGGCTCTGGTCGCGGATCGGGTGCACGGTGCCCATGGCTGGCTCACTCTCCCTATCGCAGAAAAGCAGGCGGAGTGGCCCGGCGGGACCGGCGCGTCTTCCCTGGCCGCTTTCCATGGTATCGCAGAAAATCATCGGTTTTCCGCGATAAGGCTCACTTGGGCATCCTGCCAGGAGCGCCAACCAGGCCCGGCGGAGCTCCGCGCTGCTCGCCGCGACCGAGCTGGCGTCAGATCAAGGGGATCCCAGCCCTTCGCGGCATCAAACCGGGCGCGATCCCGCACAGGCGGTAGGTAGCGCCCTAGCCCTGGCCCTTTTCCGCTGGCCGGGCGGGCCGTGCCTGCCCGTACGCTGCCCGCGGAATATTCATCGCGTCCAGCCCCTTTTCCAGCGCTTCGCGTTCGCCCGCCGTGGGCGGCCGGGAGATATAGCCCTCGGCCTCGATGATCTGCCGGAGCGAGTGCGCGCGGTTGGCGTCATGGCCATCGCCGCCCTCCGATACGCGCATGACCACAAGGCGCTCGGCTGGCTGCTGGCGAGTTCGGCGCATGCCCGGGCGAGTTCGTCCTTGGCAGTGACGACGGTTACCCCCGAAGGTGTCAACGCCGTGGCCGGACCATCCGCTGAGGTGGCGGCGCCGCTCCATCTGGATGGCCCCGGTCTGCTCGCGGGCTAGGTCGCGTTCCGCGTTCTGGCGTTCTTTCCAGGTGCGGTACCAGTCGGGGGCGCTCCACAGAAGGCGGACGGTGACGATCAGCGTCGCGAGCCCGGCGGCGGCCGAGCCGATGTTTCCCTAGTGCCATTGCATCGGACCAGCATGGCTGAGGGCCGCAGCTGAGGCCGGGCATTTTCGCAGGCAGCGATCAGCCCGGAATCGTCGTGCATCAATCCCGTAGCGGGCGCACCCGGCGGCGAACGCGGCGGTGGTCGTGAGCCGAATGGCGGCACGCCCGGAAGCGAGGAGGATGCGGAAACGACTAGGTGTGCTTCTTGCGGCTCGGCCAGATGACGTGCCCCGGGTCCCACCACACGACGTGAAATACGTTGCCGCACCTGAACCCATAGAGCCGCTGCTCGCCGCCCAGCCGGAATACCGAGATCTTCGTCATGTCGGCAAGGCCGATCGCGTCGAGCCGGTCACGCGCCTCGGCCGTGGGTATTTCCTCGGTGTTGTAGTCCTTGCCCGGGTAGCCGTTCCCGGGGAAGGCTTCGCCGACCGTCATGGTCTCCAGCTGGGCGAGGCGCTTCATCAGGGCGCACAGCTCCTCGCCGCCCATGGCGCCGAAGCTCCACGGGCCGTCATGGTCGACGTGGCTGAAGCGCCAGCACAGCCGTTCCCCCGAGTTATCCGACCCCGGCAGGTCACTAGGCGGCAGCCTGCGGGGCGGGTCCTTGCGCCTGGGTACATCGGGGAAAGGCCGACGCTTACTCTTCCCGCTCATCGGCGTCGGCAGAGGTCAGGGCGTCGAAGAACTCGAAGATCTCCTCGTTGCCCAGTCGCTCATCGCATCGGTCCAGCGGACCGGCGCCCGCGCGGCGCCGCGCATCCACCCATGGCCCTGACCCGTGGGTCATGGCCGAGAGCTGGTGAGCGGAGAACCCCCCGTATGCCTCCAGCACCAAGTCGATCGAGTCTCTCTCGCCCGCGTCGAGCGCGGCCGCGTCACCCTTCAGATCACCGGGAGACATGTAAAAGCGCCCGCGGTGCAGCGCATACAGCGCCGGGGAAACGGGGCCGTTGGCCCATGCCTCGAAGCGCTCGGGGAACAGGGGACGCTCTTCCCATGCCAGGTGGTAGCCGTAGGCGAAGTAGCAGAGCTTCTGCAGCTTCATCGCCGTCATGGTGCCCAGCTTGCCGAGGATGTAGGCAGCCACGTCCTGTACATGTGCCATGGCCAGCTTCTCCCCTCTGACCTGGCTTTTCTTCCTGCTCCTCATCGGTGCCAATCTGCTGCGAGTGTACGTCTGCTGATCCGTGGATGGTAGCGGGTATTACCACGGTATATAGAAACGGCAACTCGGTAGGCACGCGATCCCTGGCACCCTCACTGGCAGCAGGACCAGATCGTCTTAGTATAATAGTTCATATGTTTGATATTTAGCTCCTATATCTTCCGCCAGGCAGGCAGAGTTACGAAGCGCAGGTCACCGTAGGAGTCCTCGCCCTGACGCCGCGCGGCGCGATAAGGCACGCGCCATGATCTGTTCGTCATGGTTGTACGCCCTCTACGGCGGCCGGCGCGGGTGGCGGATACTCCGGATCAGCGATCATGAGCAGGCGTCCTGAGCGGCTGAGACTGCCGCCGGGTGGCCGAGCTGCAGGAGATCGTGCCGAGCGCGCCGTCGGGGCGGCGCGGCCCTGATGCTGCGGGCGGCCGAGGGCCCGCGTCAATTTTGTAGCTGGTCAAGATCAACTTGTCGTCGGCTTGGTCAGGCGGAGCCTGTCCGGTTGTGGATCTCGGGCCAGATCTGGTCCCAGCGGTCCGCGGCGCGACCCTGCCACCGATGGCGCTGCTAATCGGGGTGTCCGCGTTCGTGCCGCTTGTTCCTCGCGTTCGGCTCGGGGGTGCTGCCGATCAAGGCCATCGTGACGAACGCGCCGTCCCCGCCGGCGTAGATCCTTCAGCGGGTGCATCTGTCCGGGCTGCCGCAGTTCACCCCGACCGGCTCGATCGAACCGACGATGCAGATCCTGACGCTGGTGATGGTGTCTGGCCTGTCGATGGACTACGAGGTGTTCCTGCTGTCCCGGGTCCGCGAGCGGTACGACACCACCGTCGCGGGCCGACAGCCTCCAGCGCGCCGTCGGCCTGATCACCAGCCTGGTGCCGATCATCATGGTGGGCGTGGTCTTCGCGCCGGCGTCAGGTTTATCAAGCTGACCGGCATCGGCGCGCTGATCGTGGGCGCCTTCATCGTCCGGGTGCTGCTCGTCCCGGCCACGACCGCACAGAACTCCGTCCCCGGGTTGGCTGGCGGTCCCGGTAATGTGATCGAGCGCCAGGGACGGCCCGGCGGTGCGGGCATCGCGTTGATCTGGCTGGCCCGCTCGGGGTACAGGCTGGCCAGGCCGATGGTGGTGAGCAGGTGGCCGCAGCACGCGTTGAGAGCGTTCTCGGCTGTCACCGCCTCGCCTCGACGGCGCCTCCCTGGGCAGCCTGAGTCTCCGGATCGTTCATAAGCGGGTCCTCTCAGCGGCTGCGGTGAGTGACCGGCCTGCGGAACCCTGGTCGAGGGCGCGCTGATACCCGGAGTGATACTGCCGGGGATGATTCCCGGTGCATCCGCTGGCAGCGTCAGGGTTAGGAACGCAGGTCAGGACAGGGATACATGTCCGGCGATGACCCCGTATGTACCTGGCTTCGGGGGAGTTCGAATCCCCCCGCCCGCACTAAAAGACCCCGCCCGCACCCGGAGGTCGGCCAGCGTGCGGAGCGTTTCCGCGGAAACGTTTCCTGGCCAGAGCCACGCCGACCCCGGCCAGCATGGCCAGCCCGTACAGCACGTACTGATCGCTGGCCAGCATCAGCTCCGGCCGGACCGGATGGCCGGGCCACGGGATCGACAGGAACCCCGAGAACACCACCGCGCCCGCGAACGCCGCCAGGCCGCAGGCTACCGACCGGCGCCGCCACGTGGCCGCGGTCAGCCATACCAGCAGCGGGACCACCCACACCCAGTGATGGGTCCAGGAAAGCGGCGAGACGAGCAGCCCGGTGATGGCGCAGCACATCGTCCCGGCCAGCCGGTGCCCGCGGCGGTGCGCCCAGACGGCGACCGCCAGCCCGGCCAGGCCGGTCACCAGGACCGCGGCCAGCCACCAGGTCCGCGGCGGGTCCCCGGTCCCGGCCAGCCGGGCTATCGCCCCGGCCAGGGACTGGTCCGACGGGTTGGCCGGATTGCCGATCCTGCTCTGGTTGTAGAACACCCCGCCCAGCCAGAACGTCCGGGACCGCGCGGGCAGCCAGATGAATCCCGCCGCGACCGTCGCCGCGAACACCCCTGTCGCGGTCACCGCCGCCCGCACCCGCCCGGTGACCGCGAGGTACGCCACGAAGATCAGCGGGGTGAGCTTGATCCCGGCGGCCAGCCCCGTTCCGATCCCCTGCCACCAGCCGCCGTCGTTCCGGCGCAGCACGTCGGCGCCGATCAGCGCGGCCAGGATCAGGTTGACCTCGCCGAGGTGCAGCGTGTACGCCACCGGCCAGGTCAGCAGGCCTATCGCGGCCACCGCGAACACGCTCTCGGCGCGCAGGCGCACCCCCGCCGCGCCCAGCGACAGGCCAGACAGCACCGCCAGCCCCGCCACGCTCCCGGCCGTGAGCGCCGCCTTCAGCACCCCGATGGACGCCCCCGCGAACACCGCGAACAGCAGCGCGGCGAACGGCGGGTAGGTGAAGCTGAACGGCGCGCCCGGAGCGTACAGCGCCCTGCCGTCGGCGGTGCCCTGCTGGCCGCCCCACCAGTACACCCGGACATCCCACAACGGCCAGTGCGACGCCGGTGCCGGAAGTCCGGGCAGCAGGTACACCACCAGCGCCGTCACGCCCACCAGCACCAGCGCTGACCGCATCCACGGCCCATCCCGCAGCGCCACCAGCCGGGCCGCAAAGCGACGCGCCTGCATCAGTGCCGTGACCGGAGCGTTGGCTTGTGTCACTAGCTAACCTTGCCCAGGAACGCGCCGCGGCGCATCCGCCCGGGGGCTACACCTGCCCGGAGCTTGGTAGCCCGCGGGCGTACGCCTGCCGGCTCATTCCCCGTCGGCCACGGCGTGGTTCCCGCGATTTCAACGAAGACCACTGTCCCCCCGGGCACGTTCCGTTCGTCATGCACACGACAAGATAGCAGCGACGCCGAAACCGATTCTGGCCCCTGCGACGATGCGGAAGCGTGTGCCTACAGCACGCCATCGTCCACGGTGAAGGTCATGCTGCGTACCGGGGCGAGTTCCTGGAGGCGTGCCGCGTCGGCGGCGGTGGCGCGGCCCTCGGGCGAGGCGAACGCGGCGCGCAGCTCTTCCATCGTGTCCCATTCCAGCTCGGCGACCAGGTAGTACGGCGCGCCGCGGACGGCCACGACGTCACGTCCGACCGCGTACCGGCGCAGCCCCGGCAGTCGGCGCCCGAGCGGAATGTGGACCTCGCGGTAGTGCCGGTCGAACGCCTCGGGGTCGGTCGGCATCTCGTACAGGGCGAGGAAGCGAACCGTCATCGTGCTGCCCTCCCGTACCGCGCGAGAACGGCGGCGTCGGTCCGCTCGGCCGACAGGCACTCCAGGTAAGCGGGCGGGTTGCCAACGGGGAAGAGCCGCTCGCCGATGCCGAGGATCGTGGGGAAGGTCAGCAGCCGGTACTCATCAATCAGGTCCTCGGCCGTCAGCGCGTGCACGACGCTCAGGCTGCCGGTGATGATCACATCGCGCCGCTCGCGCTTGACGGCGTCGACGATGTCGCCGTCGATGACTCGCGAGTTCACCCACGCCGACGCGTCGGACAGCGTGCGGGAGGCGACCAGCTTCGGCACGGCGTTCATCCGGGCGGAGAACGGGTCGTCGCGCCCCGGCCAGAGCCGCGAGAACAACTGCCAGGTCTTGCGCCCTAGCAGCATGACCCCGTCGTCCAGCGTGCTCCCGAGCCGGAACTTGTCCCCGGCGACCGTCTCGGGGCCGTGCCGGAACGCCCAGCCGCCGGCCGGGGTGCCCCCGGACCCGTCCGGGTCGGACACGATCCCGTCCAGGGTGATGAACTGAATGACGATGACGCTCACGATGGGTTTCCCTTCGGTCGATGCTCACCCGTACGTACCGGCGGCACCGGCCCAACTCATCGCGCCTGACGAAACTCGCCGGAGGAGATCTGCTGGGGCAGGTCAAACGCCTCGAACACGCGTGGATCGGCGAACACGACGTTGTGCGCGACCCGGCCGCCTGTGACCGTGAAGACCTGGAGCGTGTGCAGCCGATGCCCGCCGCCGGGCTCCGGCGCGTACGCGGCGAGCGCGGGCTGCCCGTTGGCGGTGAGGTGCCACATGCTCCAGCCCGTACCGCGCGTCTCGAACACGCGGCGCATGAACAGGCCGTAGTCGCGGCTGCCCCGGTACCACAGCGGCACCGGCGGCATCTCCAGGACCGCCTCATCTGTGAGAAGCCGGACGAGCGCGGGGACGTCGGCCGCCTCGAAGGCCTGCACGTACCGTTGGATCACCGCGCGTACCCCGGGATCGTCCGGTTCGGTGACCTCGCCCGCATCGCCCACATCCGTCAGGGTAGCGCGGGCCCGCTGCAAGGCGCTGTTGACGGCCGTGACCGTGGTCCCAAGCTGCGCGGCGACCTCGGCGGCACTGAACTCCAATACCTCGCGGAGCACGAGCACGGCCCGCTGCCGCGGCGGCAGGACCTGCATTGCCGCCACCAGCGCGAGCCGCATGTCCGCCCGCGTCCCCGTGTCGAACCGCGCATCGGGAAACGGCTGTAGCCAGGGGACGTCGAACGCCGGAGTCAGCGGCGCCCCGGGATCGTCGTTCGGCGCGCCCAGCCCGGACGGCAACGGCCGCCGCGCACGCCCCTCCAGCGCGGAAAGGCACGCGTTGGTCGCGATCCGGTACAACCAGGTCCGTACCGATGCCCGCGTGTGGTCGTACCGGTCGCGGGCCTTCCACGCCCGCAGCATCGTCTCCTGCACCAGGTCCTCGGCCTCGTGGAACGAGCCCAGCATCCGGTAGCAGTACGCCACCAGCTCACCCCGGTACGGCTCAAACTCCACAGGCCCATCATGGCGTACGCGGCAGGCCGGCGCTGTCCGGCACGGCCTGCTGGCTGGCCGCGCTGTCCGCCGTAGGCCTGCTGGCGGCCGCGGTCATGGTCCGGGCCGCCCGGTCACGATGAAGATCTTTATCCCGAACGGCCCTAGTGTCACGCCCTCCCCAGCCTCCGTGCCGTCCAGGGCGGTCAGCTCGCCCCCGGCCAGCGCCCCCCCGGCCAGCGCCTCCCCAGCCAGCGCCTCCCCAGCCAGCGCCTCCCCAGCTAGCAGGGGCTTGACCGTGACCGGCTCGGCGGCGTGACTGGCCAGCACGGCGAACAGCGTGCCGTCGTCACGGATCAGCGTGTCGCAGGCGACGCGCGGGTCGTCGACGGTGACCGCGCGGCGCACCCCGGCGTGCGCGGCCAGCGCGTCGTAGAGCGTGACGGTGTCGTCCGGGTTGACCCGCGGGGTCAGCGCGGCCATGTGCTCGATCGGGTAGGTGCACAAGATGAGGGAACCCCGCCCCCCGGGGCCGGCCCGCCGCGACAGCAGCGCGGGCCGGCCCCGGTTGTCGGTCGCGATGACCTCGGCGCCGGCCGGCTCGACGGGCAGGAACGCCCGGCTGTGCTGGCTGCCGGCCGCGCCGAACGTGAGCGTGGTTCCCCTGGCCAGGTCCCCGAAGTCCCGGTGGAAGTACAGCACCACCGTGTCATCTTCGATCGGGTTGGCCATCCCCACGTCGAGCTGGTGCCGCACGCCGAACGTCTCGTCCAGCCGCCCGTAGGAGGGCCCGCGGTGCCATTCGGTGTCGCCGGCCGAATAGGACGCGTAGACGCAGGCGCCGCCGGCCGCGAGCCGCTCCAGGACAGCGGCGGTGGGCGCGAGCAGCTGCTTCACCGAGGGGGCCAGGTACAGCCGTGCGTCGTGGCTGATGCCGCTGGTTTCCCTGGTCAGCGCCACCGGCAGGTCCGCCAGCCGGGCCGAGACGTAGGCCTGGGCGAGCGAGCGCGCGATGTGCGCCCGGTCGGCCGGATCGGCGAACGGGTAGCTGGTGTCCAGGTAGCTCGGGATGACCAGGGCGGCGTCGGTGTCGGTCCGCGTGCAGCGGGTCACCTCGATCGCGTCCAGGGTGGCCGCGAACGACCGCATCTCGCCCAGCGTCGGCTTGGCCGCGCCGGAAGCATCGGTGAGGCCGAAGTGCTGCTCGAAGGCGTGGTGCCGGTACGGGTCCTGGCCGGGCAGGTCGAAGTCGGTGTTGTTCCACGCGATCCAGCCGGTCGCGCCGGCCAGCAGGCTGTGGTGCAGGACGTGCCGGTAGTAGCGGGCCGCGTTCGCGTCCGCGGCGAAGTCGGAGCTGACCCCGAACTCCTCGAGCACCACCGGCTTGCCGAACGTGCTGGCCAGCTCGCATTGCCAGGCGGCCGCGTAGTGCTGCCGGATCTGATCGTCGCCCACCGGGTACACGTGCGGGCCGAGGAAGTCGCACAGTCGCGCGGCGTCGGCCAGCCGGAACCCGTTCTCGCGGCCGCTGGCCTCGATGCCCCAGCAGCCGTCGCCGAGCGAGAAGGGCTGGTCGCCGCCTGCCGCGCGCACCGCGTCCCTGATGACCTGGGCCCACGCGGCGACCGTCTCGGCCGGGGCGTGGTCGCCGCCGTACAGCGGCATCTCGTTGGAGACCAGCCAGCCGGCCACGGCGGGATGCGGGCCGAACCGGCGCACCATCTCGCCGGCGAACCAGGCCTGGCGCCCGACCATCCAGACGTCGTCGTACAGGTCACGGCCGCCCCGCCAGGCCGGGTCCCAGTTCTGGCCGGACATGTGGCCGACGATGAAGGTGGGGACCGTGCTCATCTGCTGGTCGGCGTGCCGGTCGAGGAAGTCGGCGAACCTGGCGGTCATCTCCTCGTCGATCACGTCCGGCCCGGGCATGAAATCGGGCCAGTAGAAGAACGACCTGGTCATCGTCAGGCCGTGCTCGCGCAGCACGCGCAGTTCCGCCCGGACGACGGCCGGGTCGTAGCGGCGCCACATGTGCGGGCCGCCGGTGCGTGACCAGAAGTTGGCCCCGAGCCAGCTGACCGGCTGGCCGCCCGCGGTAATCCTGGCGGTGCTCCTGCGCATATCTGTCTCCCAGCTCGCTCTGCTTTCCCGCTCGCCTCCGGGGCGCTCTTAAGGCGTCGCCTTGCTTGCCTGGCCGCCTGCGGCGGCGGGCCCTCGTCGCTCGTACCTCGCTCCTCAGTCCAGGCAACGCCGCGCCCCTTTGGCTCGCGGGCTTCCGCGCCTCCGGGGCGCCTTAGAGGCCCCTTTGGCTCGCTGGGTTTCCCCGCCTCCGGGGTGCCTTTGGCGTCGCCTTTCCCCGTCCCTCGTTCCTCAGTCAAGGCGGCGCCGCGCCCCTTTGGCTCGCTCGGTGACTGCCGCTGCTGGGATCGAATCACTATACCGGTTTAGTGTCAATGCCGGCTCGTGGATCTCGTGGCCTTATGATTGGGCAGGTACGCGCTGACCTGCATAGG
>Ga0208696_1000568_pt1 | contig 23992 bp, 25 predicted proteins | sample Sb_taG_9_FD_187711 | JGI IMG/M metagenome (GOLD analysis project Ga0208696, IMG submission 187711) | Peat soil microbial communities from Weissenstadt, Germany - Sb_50d_b_LC metaG (SPAdes) (version 2) | ecosystem: Environmental > Terrestrial > Soil > Wetlands > Peat | place: Germany... | reverse complement strand
TCCCTACGAAAAGAAAGATATCGGTCCCGAAGATTACGCCAAGAAAGGTTTGCCCTATCAGTTTGATCTCGACCACAGCCAGTGCCCGAACGACGGTCACGAACTGCAAGTGCAGAACATGACGGTGATGCCAAGCCTGCGCCTCGCGCCGGAAGATGCGGAAGATATCGCGAGTTATCTGATGACACAGAAAAAGCAGGAACCGTCGGCGTATCCTGAAGCCTCGTACATGGACGATCCGAATCTGAAGGCTGAAGGCCAGAAGTGGGTGCGGCAATTCGGCTGTTCTGGCTGCCACGAGATTGCCGGATTCGAAGACGAAGGCCGCATCGGCACCGAACTCACTTTCGAAGGTAGCAAGCCGATCGAGCGCCTCGACTTCGCCCTATTTACCGAAATTGCGCAGCGTGGCGGCAAGGACGCCGAGCCGATAAAGGATAAAGAGGATCTCGCGCGCCTGCCCGACGGTCCCGCGACGGAGCCCTGGTACGACCACAAAGGATTCTTCGAACACAAACTGGCCGAGCCCAACATCTATGACCAGGGCAAGGTGAAGGGTGAAACTGAAGCTCTCCGCATGCCCAACGTCCACCTCACGAGAGAGCAGGTGCTCGATCTCACAACCTTCCTGATGGGAAGCGAAGAAACTTCCCTTCCCGCCAGCTATCAGTACAAGCCGGGCGACGCTCGCCACGATATTCAGGAAGGCTGGTGGATCGTCAAGAAATACAACTGCATGGGTTGCCACCAGTTCATACCGGGCCAACAGACGATTCTGATGGGGCTGAAGCAATATCAGGACAATCAGGAGCAACTGCCTCCGAAACTTCTGACCGAAGGCGCCCGCGTCGATCCCGAGTGGCTGCGCAAATTCCTTTCGAATCCGGCTTTGAATACAACTGATACCAACCGCAACGGCGTGCGTCCTTATTTAAAAGTACGGATGCCCACGTTCTCGTTCTCCGATAACGAACTGCGCAAGCTGGTGCGCTTCTTCCAGGCGTTATCGCAGCAGCCGATGCCCTACATTCCGGAGCAGGTTCCCGTGCTAACGGCCAAGGAAAGCGACATGGCACGCAGCCTGTTCTCCAGTTCAGCCGCCCCGTGCTTGAAGTGTCACGCCACTGGCGATCCTGCGCATGACAAGATCGCCACTGCGCCGAACTTCCTGCTGGCGAAGGAGCGCCTGAAACCCGATTGGGTCGAGCGCTGGATTACCGATCCGCAAGCCGTAAGCCCGGGAACGTCCATGCCTTCAGGTCTGTTTAAGCAGCAGAATAACCAGTGGGTGTTTGCCGGACCGACGCCGCCCTCGTTCCAAGGCTACGAGGGAGATCATCGAAAGCTGCTGACCGATTACATCTTCCAGCTAACGCCGGAAGAACAGCGGAAAGTAGCGGCCGCCATGCCCCACGCAAAGACAGCTAGCGTTCATCGTCCAACCGTTCGCAAGCAAGCCGCCGCCGAATCACATGCCGCAGCGAGCGGCGGTTCGCGGTAGAATGACGGGTTTGGTTGGATGACACCACTGCGGAAGTGATGATCCGGCAGCGATTAACAATTTTCAACTATTCCAGAAAGGACGACATCATGAATAAGAAAACAGGTTGGAGAATAATATTTGTGAGTATGCTGGCGCTATGCGCCTTGCTGCTTACTGTGGCATGTAACAAGAAAGAGAACACTGAGCAATCGAGCAACACTATGTCCCAGCCCGCGGCGACTGCCCCGGCTGCCACGCCGATTGATCCCGCAACCGTCGCAACGGTAAACGGCACGGTGAAGTTCGATGGCGCTGCGCCCAAGCCTTCCAAGATCGATATGAGCCAGGACCCAGCCTGTAAAGGCAGCAACGAAGCCGAGAACGTTGTTGTCGAAGGCGGCGATCTCGCAAACGTATTCGTTTACGTAAAAGACGGATTGGGCAGCCGCACCTTCGACGTGCCCGCGACACCCGTCGTTCTAGATCAGAGTGGCTGCAAATACCATCCTCACGTGCTCGGCGTAATGGCCGGGCAGACAGTGCAAATCAAGAATGACGATCAGACGACCCACAACATTCACCCCACTCCAAAAGACAACCGGGAGTGGAACGAATCCCAGCCACCCTCTTCGCCCGCTATCGAAAAGAATTTCGCCCGCGAAGAAATCATGCTGCCGGTCAAGTGCAACCAGCACCCGTGGATGAAGATGTACATCAGCGTGGTGAAGAGCCCGTTCTATGCGGTCACCGACAAGTCCGGAAAATATGAAATCAAAGGACTTCCCCCTGGCGACTACACGATTGCTTTCGTCCAGGAAAAGTTGGGCGAGCAGGACCAGAAGGTAACGGTCGGCCCCAAAGAAACCAAGACCGTCGATCAAAGCTTCAAGGCCACTGGCGAGTAGACCGAGTTCAAGTGTGGATAGCCATCCCTTCGGCAGGATCCCGGCTGTAAGTCGAGCGAAACTCGATTCCGGTTCTGCTAAAATTACGGCTTGACTAGCGGGCTGAGCCAGGTGGCCCGGCCCGCTGGTTCGAAGCAGGGCATCCTGCCGGCCCAAGAGGTAACAGTCTGAAAGCCATCCCGGCAAAATACAATAGCGCGCACCATGCCTTCGCCGTATTCACGGCGTGTGCGACCCTGGTGGTCATCACGGCCGGGGCACTGGTCACAAGCAACGACGCCGGCTTATCGGTGCCAGACTGGCCGACGTCGTTTGGCTACCTGGTGAAGGTCCCTCATTTTGTGGGCGGGGTGCGCTACGAGTGGAGCCACCGCATGGTGGCTGGCACACTGGTGACCCTGACCCTGGCAATCGCGCTCTGGACTCTGCTGGTTGAGCGTCGGAGATGGTTACGCTGGCTGGCAGTAGGCGCCTTCTGCACGGTGATCGCGCAAGCTATACTCGGCGGGCTCACAGTGTTATTTTTTCAGCCGCCATGGATTTCCACGGCCCATGCCACCGTAGCGCAGACATTCTTCTGCATTGCGGTTGCGATCGCTCTTTTCACCGGACGCAAATGGGTGGAAGAACAACCGCGCGTTGAATTTGATTCGCGGCGTCCCAGCCTCTTCACGCTGACTTTATTGTCGATTTTCGTGTTATATGTCCAGCTCATCCTCGGGGGGATGTTTCGCCACCACGGCATGAGTTGGTGGCCGCATGTGGTGCACGCGGTGATCGTGTCATTCGTCCTGGCCTGGACCGCGGTACGGGCACTTTCGGTGTATTCAAAAATTGAGGCGGTCAGGCGCCCGGCAATTATTATGCTGTCGCTTCTGATTGCTCAACTTTGCCTGGGCTTCACAGCTTTTCTGACGCGCATCGCGTGGGGCAGGAACGCCGCGCAGCCAGAGCTGCCGATGGTAGCGGCGACAGTGGCCCATGTAGCCGTGGGAGCTCTGCTGTTAGCAACTACAGTCGTCCTGGCGATTCAGGTATGGCGGCATGTTCCCGTGGCATTTGAAGAACGGGTCCCTGGCACGCAACGAAATGTTTCGGCGGCATGAAACCCAATCCATATGTCCTCCCGAGCGCGCATTCTTTTGCGCGGGCAGAGTCTGCCCTGAGCGAAGTCGAAGGGGATCTGGGCGAGCCGCGCGAAGACAGGCAATTATTGCATCGTAAACAACGCAACGTTTGGCTCGCTTCCTTATTCGCGTGATGCCAGACCTCATATCGTCGTAAACTATTAGCAGCTTCACTCAGGAATCCCTTTGGTATCGAAAGTCTCCGCATTCGCCGACGCTGACCCGGGACTAACCTTCCCCTCCGGCAGGCCCGTGATTTCCGTAGAGAACCTGGTGCATCGCTATGAGCACCGTACCGCTCTCAACGGCGTCTCGTTCGATGTGCGAGCAGCGGAGTTGTTCGGTTTGCTTGGCCCGAACGGCAGCGGCAAGACCACGCTTTTCCGGATTCTTTCCACGTTAATGGTTCCGACCGCAGGGCGCGCGACCATCATGGGCTGCGATGCCGCGCAGGAACCGGCGCGCCTGCGGCGGCAGATCGGCGTGGTCTTTCAAGCGCAGAGCGTCGACTTGAAACTCACCGCTTACGAAAATCTCTGGCATCAGGGACATCTTTATGGTCTTCGCGGCCACGCACTGAAAACGCGAATTCAGGAAATCCTTTCGCGAGTCGGCCTGGCTGATCGAGCGAAAGAACTGGTCGAAACTTTTTCCGGCGGAATGCAGCGGCGCATCGAGTTGGCAAAAGGATTGTTGCACCACCCGGGAGTGCTCTTGCTCGATGAACCCACTACCGGCCTCGATCCCGGCGCGCGTCGCGATCTCTGGCAATATCTGCAGACCTTACGCGATGAGGAGCATGTTTCCGTGCTCGTGACTACGCATCTCATGGAAGAAGCGGAGCGCTGCGACCGATTGGCAATCATGAATGAGGGGAACCTGGTGGCCCTGGGCACACCCGCCGAGTTGAAGAGCGAAATCGGTGGCGATGTCGTGTTGCTCGACGCGGCCCACGACGCCGCGGTGCTGGCCGAACGCATTCGTGCACGGTTCCACGTGGAAACCACCGTTCTTGAGAATCAGGTGCGCATCGAGCGCGAAGGCGCTCACCGTTTCGTGACTGAAGTCGTCGAGGCGTTTCCCGGTGAAATTGAGGCGCTTTCAGTGAGCAAGCCCGCGCTCGAAGACGTTTTCATTCGGCGCACCGGACATAAATTCTGGAGCGAAGAAAACGATGCGCAGTCCGATTCAACAGATCACAGGAGGTAGTGTGCTTTCGATTGTCATTCCGAACAAGCGTTTTTTGCGCCGTGAGGAATCTGGGCGAGCCGCGCGAAGAGTCGCGCTTTTTACCACGCAACAATCGCGCGTTTGGCTCGCTTCCTTGCCAGACTGCACCACCAGATCACAGGAGGTAATGTGCTTTCTATGATGCTTGCTCTTTCTCTTGTGCTTGGCATTCTCCCATTACTGGGAGTGGCGTGGACGCTGATGAATGGAATGATTACCACCGTGGACGGCCTGTTTATGAGCCTGATCCTGCTCACGCTTTCAGGCGTCTTTATGCTGAATGCGTACTGGGAGATGCGTGACAGCGGCATGATCGGCAAGAAGAAAGCGGTTGTGACGGCGCCCAAAACTCCTCCCACGAAAGCGAGCTGACCCCCATGGCTACTCAGACCGCCGCCATCGCGAGACCGGTTGCGTCCGCTTCTGCCGGCATTTCGCTTCCCGCGTTCACACTCTGGTGGCGGGAAATCGTGCGCTTTTACCGGCAGAAGTCACGCGTCGTCGGCGTGCTGGCATCGCCACTCGTGTTCTGGATCGTGATTGGATCAGGATTCGGCACCTCATTCCGCTCCGGCAGTGGCCAGGGACAACAGGACTACCTGGACTATTTCTATCCCGGCGCGCTCATCATGATCGTTCTCTTCACCTCAATCTTCACCATGATGTCAGTGATTGAAGATCGCAAGGAAGGATTCTTGCTCTCGGTCCTGGTGGCTCCTGTGCCACGCTCAGCGATTGTGCTCGGCAAAGTTCTCGGCGGGACGACGCTGGCCGCAGTTCAGGGCATGATTTTCCTCGTCTTCGCACCCTTCGCCGGGGTGCATCTCAATCCGCTGCAGATTCTGTTTGTGGCTGTAGTCGTCTTTCTGGTCTCGTTTGCCCTGACGGCGCTGGGTTTCGCGATTGCGTGGCCGATGGATTCCACGCAGGCTTTTCATGGCATCATCAACTTGTTTCTGATTCCACTGTGGCTCTTATCAGGGGCACTGTTCCCCATTGCCAAAGCCTCGGGCTGGATTCGCGTCCTGATGTATATGAATCCGCTAACCTACGGAGTCGAGGCTCTGCGCGTCCTTCTCTATCCCGGGATGGATTCACCGTTCCCTCTGCCTTCGGCGATCGCGACCTTGCTGCTATTTTCCCTGGTCATGTTCGGACTTGCATTCCTGATGGCAAACCGCCGCACCACGAGGCCGGCCGCCTGATCGCCAAAATATGATTCCTGAACAATACGCCTACTTCCCTCCCCTGATTGCGGGCTTAAACGGAACCAGCGCGGTGTTGCTGGTCACGGGCCGATACATGATCGCGCGCAACCGAATCGCCGCGCATCGCGCCTGCATGATCGCTGCCGTGGTCTCGTCGGCAATGTTTCTGGCTTGCTACGTTTATTTTCATGTTCACGTCGGCGATATTCGCTTTCTCGGCAACCACTTTTGGCATGTGATTTATCTGATCGTCCTTATTCCCCACGTCACGCTCGCCATTGTGATCGTCCCAATGGTAATTGTGACCTTGAGCCGGGGATTGCAGGCGCGCTACGATCGCCACCGTGCCATTGCGCGCTGGACCTTCCCGCTCTGGATGTACGTGAGCGTCACCGGGGTGATCGTATACTTCATGCTTTACCAATGGTTCCCACACAGCTAATTTTCACCACGGAGGCACGGAGACACGGAGGAACCAAGAAATAAATGATTTTCTCGGTGACTCCGGGTGATTGACTTTCGCATATGCCGATCGTGAGACTGAAGATTGATGTTTCTGGCACGGTAGGCGACGAAGCCTGGCGAGAAATCAAGCAGTTCGATCAGATCCAAAGCGCCAATTTCGGCCCCCAGTTCGGCGGCGGCGGACTGTCCGGAGGTCCAGCGGCCACGGCCGCCTCGGCCGTGCTGCCAAGCGAAGCGAGGCGGAACCCATACCCCAAAGGAGCCTGGATCGGAGCCGAAATCCGGCTGCAGACGCCGCTTCTAGCGCAGTACGCCGTCTCGCATTATTTGGTACAGGAACGGGTGCTCGACGCCGATGTCGTGGAGTAGCATTGAAATGGCTTCCATCTTGTCCGCCCATCAAAAACCAGCGCAGGCCACCAGCGATGCCCGTACACGAACCCCGGGTATGTCCCGCACCCAGAAGCTTTTGTTCTTCCTCACCGCCTGGCTAATATGCCTGATGCCGTTCCTATTCTGGTGGAACACTTGGTTTGGCCGGAAACTTTCTGACCAGCAGTTAAACGAATATCTGCACGACACCAAAAAACCGCGACACATTCAGCAAGCTTTGGGTCAGGTGGGCGAGAGAATCACGCGGCAAGATGCGACCGCGAAGCAGTGGTATCCGCGGTTGCTTGCCCTGGCGTCCGATCCCGTGGAAGAAGTGCGCAACACGGATGCCTGGGTCATGGGCCAGGATACGTCTGGCGCGGGCTTTCACGACACGCTATTGAAGATGCTGGCCGACCCGTCACAGATGGTTCGCGGCAATGCCGCACTTTCGCTGGTTCGTTTTGGGGATGCCGCAGGCCGTCAACAGATTCTGGCTCTGCTCCAGCCGGCACAAATTATTTCTCCCGAATCCGGCCGCGTCGCTGATGCGGACCGGCCCGGCACCGCAATCCATCAGGGGGGGCTAATCGCAAAGCTGGAATACGGGAACCACCAAACCGCGGAAATCCGCTCCCCAATTCCCGGACGAATTCGATCGGTGGTGGGAACTGGCGCAAGTGTCATGGCCGGAGCGGAAGTGGCAGTGGTTGATCCCGCAAGCGATCAAGTGTGGGAAGGGCTGCGCGCGCTCTATTTAGTCGGCCAGCCCGATGATCTTCCCGCAATCCGCCATTACGAAAGCGATCTGCCCGATATTTCCGACCACATACGCCAGCAAGCACTCGAAACAGAACAAGCGATACGGAAGAGGTCCGGCTCTTAGACCGTCTACACAACCACAACAACCAATGGCAAACGGTCATCCTGAGCGCAACTTCCGCTTCCAGTTAGGAAGGAAAAGCGAAGTGGAGGGACCTGATGTTTCCGCCGGGCGCTACAAATTCTAATCCGCGCGCCGCACTTTCAACCCCTCATTTCGCGCCCTCCATACCACTTTCTCCACATCCTTCCACGCTCCAGACCGCGGATCGACCACTTCAAAATGCCCCGCTTCGGCAATCTCCAGCAACCGCGCATCTTCTTTCGATTTCCGCTTCGTGCTCACGTAGTCGCGGCTGAATTCCGGCGGCACTGTATCGTCCTCCGCGCCGTGCACCAGCCATTGCTGCGCCCCAATTGCCAGCTTCATCGGATCCGCCTCCCGATAATGGTCCCCAACCTCGGCTGGAGTTCCGCCCAGAAACTCCACGACGGCGTTATTGCTCAAATGCAAAGCATAGGCCCGCTGCAGATCCACAACACCGGCCAGCGAAACCACCGCCTTCACGCCCTTCTCATACGCCGCCAGACAGAGCCCGAGCTGACTCCCAGCCGAATGCCCGATCACGATCACGCGCCGCGCGTCAAACTCATGCTGGTGGGCGTTTTGCATCAAGAACTGGTATGCAGACCGCACATCCGCAAAGGTCCCCGGCCATCCTCCGCCCGCGTTTCCCACCCGCCGGTATTCCAGATTCGCAGTAGCGATTCCCCTCGCCGTCAAAGCGGCGCACAGATGACCCATGTACTCCAGATCGTATTTCGCCCGCCAGTAGCCTCCATGAAGGCTGATTGCCAGCGGATGCGGCCCCTTCGCTTTGGGCAACCGCAAATCGAGAAACTGATTCTCGTCGCCGCCATAGGCTCGCCGCGCATCGGCTTTCGGCGGCGCCAGTCCCAAAATGTCATCCATTGATTGTCATGTCCATGATTGTCACACCCACTCGGAAGCAATTCCGCGGTTCAAATGATTATACTTTCGTCGTCCTACCGCTCGGTCACTCACCCTGTGGTCCTCTGTGCCCTCTGCGGTTCAGTCTCTTGTCCTTATTCTTTCCTAATCTTTAGCCGAGATGTTCTCTCCGGGCCAAGGAATTTTTTTCGCTGATCCGCCACAAAATCATTTCATTCTCCCGCCAAACTCCGCTATTCTCTAGCCGGGATGACCATCCTGCCTCTTTCCGAGCTTCTCGGCGCCACGGTGTATGACGTTTCCGGCGTGGCCACGGGACGCGTGCGCGAAGTCACTCTCGCTCCGCAGGAAGATCGCAACCGCATCGCTTCCTTCATCGTTAAAACCAAAACCGGCAGTCGCCTGCTTCCCTTCTCGGCTGTCTCCACCATCGATACGAATATTCATGCTTCCGGCAATCTGTCGGACTGGCCCACGGCGAACGGTTCCGAAGGATTATTCCTGCTTGAACGCGATCTGCTCGATCAGCAGGTCATCGACGTCCATGGACGCAAGGTGGTCCGCGTCAACGACGTCGACCTTCAAATCGACTCAATGACCGAAGCTGGGCGTCCTCGCGCCATCCTGCGCGTCCATTCTGTCGATATCGGAGCCCGGGGCGCTGTGCGCCGCCTTCTTCGCGGAATTGCGCCCCGTGCGGCTCTTGACCTCCTGCTCCAGAGAATTCCTCCTCGCACCATTCCCTGGAGCTTCGTCGACCTCATCGAAACTGATCCCGCACGCCGCATCAAACTTAAAATCTCTCACGAAGGCCTTGCCACACTCCATCCTGCGGACATCGCAGACATCGTCGAAGATCTCGCTCCCGATGAGCGCGAAGCTGTCTTCCGCACCCTCGACGAGGATGTCGCTGCCGAGACTCTGGAGGAAGTTGATCCGAAGGTCCAGAAATCCATTGTCGAATCGCTGGACTCCGAGCGCGCCGCCGAGATCGTTGAGGAAATGGATCCCGACGCGGCCGCCGACCTCCTCGGCGACCTCCCGCAGGATCGCACTGAACAGATTCTGGTTGAGATGGAGCCCGAAGCCAGCCAGGAGGTCGTCGAACTCCTCGAGCATCGCGAAGAAACCGCCGCCGGACGCATGACCACGGAGTTCCTGGCTCTTCCTGTCACAGCGACCGTCGAAAATGCCATTGGCGTCATGCGCGAGTTCGAAGGCGGCATCGAATCCGTCAATACCATCTACCTCGTCGATTCTCACGGTACTCTTGCCGGGGCCGTTCCGCTCGTCAAACTTGTCCTCGCTAAGCCCGACACTCCGCTTCTTTCTCTATTGCAGGAGCCTCTCATCCTCACCCACACACAAACCGCCGACAACGAAGTCGCCGAACTCTTCGACAAATACAATCTTGTTACCCTTCCAGTCATCGACGAACACAACAAACTTGTCGGCGTCATCACCTCCGACGACGTGATCACAATGCTCCGCAACAAACTGTAGCAGGTTACCCTGTGTCGCTCTGTATTAGTCGCTTTGTATTAACCCAGGGATCCTCAGTGTTAAGCCCTTGACGTTGGGCTCCGCCGCATCGAAACCAATCGCTCTCGTATAATCGTGAGTTCCAAGGAGATCCCCTTTTGCCCTTCGACGACCTCCGCCAGTGGATCGCCGCCCTCGACCGAGCCGGCGAGCTAAAACGCATCCAAACTGAAGTCGATCCCATCCTCGAAATTGCGGAAATCACAGACCGGGTCAGCAAGATGCACATGTGGAGACAGCCGCCCTCGGCTGTCCATCCGGGCGCAGCCCGGCGCAGCTTATCAGCCCCCGGTGGCCCCGCTCTCCTTTTTCAAAACATCAAAGGCCATCCCGGATCTCAAGTTCTCATCAATCAATTCGGCTCCGAAGCTCGCATGAAGCTCGCGCTCGGCGTCAATTCCTTCGACGAATTTGCCGATCGCATCCGCGTCTTCATGGACCTGAAGTCCCCGCAGGGATTTCTCGACAAACTAAAGATGCTTCCGCTGCTCACCGAAGCTGGCAAGTTTTTCCCAAAAACCGTCGCCACTGGCCCCTGCAAAGAAGTGATCAAGCGCGATAATTTCTCTCTACTCGACTTTCCGATCCTGCAGTGCTGGCCCCAGGACGCCGGACGCTTCATCACACTCCCCTGTGTAACCACGCGCGACCCCAAGTCCGGTAAACGCAATCTCGGGATGTATCGCCTCCAGGTCTACGACGCTCGCACCACTGGCGCACATTGGCAGCGGCAGAAAGTCGCCGCCGAACATTACCGCCAGGCTCTGCGAAACGCCACAGATGATGTGGCCAAGGCGGACCACGCGGATTTTGCGCGCGCAGCCGTGGATATCATGGCCCGCACTTGTGGAGGATCACAATTGGCTGCCTCCGCCATGCCCTCCGGCAGAATGGAAGTTGCCGTCGCCATCGGCACCGACCCCGCCGTAACCTTCTCCGCCATCGTCCCCGCGCCGCCGGATGTTGAAGAATATCTGATCGCCGGATTCCTTCGCGCGGCCCCCGTCGAACTCGTCAAGTGCGAGACCGTCGACCTCGAAGTCCCCGCTTCCAGCGAAATCGTCCTCGAAGGCTACGTAAACCTTGACGAACTCCGCACCGAAGGCCCCTTCGGCGACCACACCGGCTTCTACTCCCTCGAAGATCTCTATCCCGTCTTTCATGTAACCTGCATCACGCATCGCAAAGATCCCATCTACGCCACCACCATCGTTGGCAAGCCTCCCATGGAAGATGCCTACATGGGAAAGGCCGTCGAGCGCGTTTTTCTCCCGCTGATGCGCCTCACCATCCCTGAATTGATCGACATCAATCTACCGATCGAGGGCGTCTTCCACAATCTGATAATCGTTTCCATCCGCAAGTCCTATCCCGGCCAGGCGCGCAAGGTGATGAACGCGATCTGGTCGCTCGGTCAGGCCATGTTCACCAAGTGCATCATCGTCGTCGACGAAGATGTGGACGTGCAGGACCTCGCCGACGTGACCCTGAAGGTTCTGAACCACATCGATCCCGAGCGTGACATTCAATTCACTCTTGGCCCAATCGATTCCCTCGACCATGCCTCTCGCCTCCCCAACTACGGATCGAAGATGGGCATCGATGCCACCCGCAAATGGCCCACCGAAGGCTTCGCCCGCCCCTGGCCCGACGAGATTGTCATGGACGCGAAAACGAAAGCTTTGGTAGACAGCAAATGGAAAGCTCTGGCCGAAGAATTAGGGATCGACTAGCCCATATGCGGGACGGACACTCTGCAACAACATTGTCGGGGGCAACTCCGCTCCGTCTCGCTTCTGTGGGTCACCAGCCACCGTGAACGACTCTCGGCCAGATAGCCATCGTGCTTCGCCTTCAATTCGCAAAGACCCCCATGATTGTGCGCTAGCGTACATTAAGTCCTGTATGGACTTCCCCGTCACGAAGCATAAGGTAAGCACAACCCTTCCATGTGCCGTCCGTCGACCTTGTACGACGTGGCCCGGCCAGCAGCCTGCCAAGGGAGAAAGCAGGTTTGTATGGCGCACAACATCCTGATCGTCGACGATAATGCCTTACTTCGGCGTATGCTGCGCACTTGCCTCCAGCAAGATCCGCAGTGGAACGTATGTGGCGAAGCGGAGAATGGCAAACAAGCAGTTGAGAAAGTCGCGGAATTGAAGCCTGATGTCGTGTTGCTGGATATGCAGATGCCGCTGATGAATGGACTCGAAGCCGCGCGGCGAATCAGAGCGATCGCTCCGAAGACAGCGATGCTGATGTTTACTATGCATGCCTCGGCTGAGCTGCTGCACGAGGCCCAGGCCGCCGGCATCGGCAACGTGGTTTCGAAAACCGATCAACTGGTGGAGCATCTTTTCCCCGCGCTGCGAAAGGCCTGCGCATGAGCCTGGATTTCTTATTGCGGACTACCGCTGCCGCAAGCGGCGAACCCGGGGAGACAAATTAATTTCCAGGCACTTTGGACAAGGACATCGAAAGGCCTTATCGTTGGGAGACACGATGTGGCCACACTTCTTGCAGATCAATCGTCCATTGGCCAGAACCGTCATGGTATGGAACTTGTAATTGACCACGCAATACGGACAGCGCGATTCTTTTTCTTCCATTTTTCGAAGCGTAAGATGTACTTTAGTTGTTTTCTGCTGCCATGAATGTTCGATATCGAACTAACATCGAACTGTGAGAGGCCCGGAACCATTTATGATGGAGATCTAAAATAACGGGCCTATGATCTGGAGTCTTCGCCTCATCAGAATTCTTCTGATAGTTTTGATTTTTGCCTTCAGCGCGGGCGTGGATGCGAGCGCTCCTCAAACCAAGCAGGAGACACAGTCACCGGCCACGCGCGCGATTGGGCGCAGGTTGAACCAGAAAGGCGTACGGAATTTCGGCGAGGTAACTCCTACTCTCTATCGGGGAGGACTGGTCAGAACTGAAGGGATCAAGGCGCTAAAGAAACTTGGCATGGATGTCATTGTCGATACACACGCCAACGACGAGACGGAGGAAACAATCGTCCAAAGCCTGGGGATGAAATATGTCGCGATTCCCTGGCACTGCCCGTGGCCACACGACGAAGTCTTCGCCAAGTTTCTAAAAGTAGTGCATGAAAACAAGGGCAAGAAGATTTTTGTGCACTGCCGCCTCGGCGATGATCGCACCGGAATGATGGTTGCTGCCTACCGAATGGCGGACGAGGGCTGGACCGCTAACGAGGCCATGACTGAGATGAAGTCCTTCGGCTTCACGCGTGCGCATCACCTCATCTGTCCTAGCCTGGCGAGCTATGAAAAACATTTTCCCGAGCGGTTTAAAAATAGCCCAGCCTTCGAGGGAGTCAGAACCAAGCAGTAAAGGTGGTGGAGCAGCTGTTGCTTTTCTACTTCTGGTTCCTATTTGTGGCCGGCAAGAGGCCCTCTTCCCACTTCTCCACGCCCGGCCGAACTTCGCCTTGAAGCAAGCCTGCGAAGGCGTCCAGGGTTTTGCGGGCGTCACCAATCAGGTAATAAAACGCTTCCCAATTATCGGAATCTTCCCCGTCGTGATTGGGAATCACATATTGGAAGTGCCACGCCGTTTCGAGTTCACGGTAAGCATGCGAGGCGCGAGTCTCAATGTTTTGCAGGTCGGCCGCCGATAGCTCTCCCTTTTGCCGCCGCGTCCGCCTCAGGAGTTTGCGTCGCATGATATCGGTGAGCAATTCCTCGAGCGATACATTGCGCTCCGGCGCCTTCAAGTACGTAATCTCTTCCTTCGATAGCGGCGAGAGGAAAATGCTCAGCCGGCTTACGTCCGCCAGCCGAGGGTGCGTCTGCAGCGCTCGCCCGACATAGGGATTTCCCTCGAAGAACACGTCGCCCCTGCGTAGTAAAGAATCGAGCTCCTCAAGATCGAGTGCTTGCAGATCGCTGCGCGCCTCGATGACCGCGTACCGACTTTCAGCTCTCAACCCCTCGACCTGAGCCCGCGTCCGAAAATGATAGTCCGCACCGTCGAGCTCTCCGGGACGCGGATCGCGGCTGTTCACCAGCACTAGCTTGTGGAGCTGCTCGCGCAGCTTGGGATAGAACTTGCCGAGGGATTTGTAAAGCGGACTCTTTCCGACGCAGGATGGTCCGCTAAGGATTACGAGACGGCCGGTAGCTTGAGTGCTCATGCGTTACCAGCGATTACGTATGGAAAGATGTAGCGCGCAATCACAGAACAGGGTGCCCGACTCTTGCGTTCTTTGCAAGATGGATCGATGAGGCCTGCACCGTAGGCTTTTTGAATTCCGCTAGTCCGCACACCCTTAGACCTCGTCGCTCTCCTTCAAACGTGCGATCACGCCGAAGTCTTCCAGCGTGGTTGTATCGCCTTTCACGTCGCCGCTACTGGCGAGCTCACGCAGCAAGCGCCGCATGATTTTGCCGCTGCGGGTTTTTGGCAAAGTGTCAGTAAAGCGAATATCATCCGGCTTGGCCAGCGAGATTCGGCGAGCGAGAGATTTTGCCTGACTAGCGCGAAATGGTGCGGGCCCCGTACGCTAGGCCAAGATCGACTCCGACCGCGACCTCCAGCATGAGACGCCGAATTTTAGCACGGCGAGATGCATTGGGCACCTGTTGGTTCCCGGCTTCGGTTCTAGGATTTCGAGCCAAGGCGGAGGAGTTCTGCTCGCAGACGCGGGTGGTGCTGAGTCTGGCGGAGATAGCGCATCTCGCTGGGCGCGGATTTCGCGCGAATGATTTTGATGAGTTGACGCTTTTCTTGAGGCGACCAGCGGGTCAGGTCGGGGATTAGGGACAGCACGAGAGACCAGTTTTCGAACGTTTGCTGCTGAGGTAGGGTCCAGCTAGCGTGGTTGATGTTTAGGGCTCGCGCCACAGCGGCGGTGGAGGATTGGCGGATCTGTCGGCTGTCGCCATTGAATTCGCGGGCCATGCGACGGTTGATGAGCAGGCCGATGTTGCGAGCGGAAAAGGTATCCCACGGTCCGCACTGTCCCTCCGCGGCTGAAGCCGCACTTGATTTGGCGGCCTTTACGGCGCGACTGAAGCCGCGCCCTTTCAAAACGCGCCCCTTCAAAACAGGATCAACTCCGACTTGTTCATCGGACAGATCGTAGAACATGTGCGCTTCCGCGAGCCGCCTCAAGGTGCGAGGCGGAGTGCGGTATTGCGCGTTGGCAGCGATCCGCATCTCTTCCCTTTCGCATAGAGCCTGAAGGTCGGGGCGTCCCGGGCGGAAGCCCAGCTTACGGTAGAACCAGAAGGCGCCGGAGTCGATCGCTTCCTCATTGTTCTGGCCGATCTGATATGGATAAATCGAAATGCATGTGGCGGCGGTGAGGGCGCGAAGGCAGCGCAGGGCTTGGGCGTAGATCCATGCGGTTTCTCCCTGGCGATAGGTATAGAAAGTGTTGAAGCCCACCTCGATCCATTCGCAGAGCCCGATGGCTTCAATGTAGTTAATGGGGACGCCGTTTTTCAGAGTGTAGCCGGCCAGGTAAGCGCGCAGCGGGAGACGGCGGTCCGAAGGCAGTCCCCAGAAATGCATCACGACGCCACGGCCGATATCGGCGCGCACTACCGAACTGGGATCGCCGAGCGTCGTGCCATAGAGTTCGCGGTAGCGCACGACCATGATTTCGCGAATGTCGTGCATAACGGCTTCTCCGGCGGCGAGCGACAGTTTCTCGAGCTTGGGAGCGGGCTGGGCGAGCTCGCGGGCGAGAGAAACTTCACTGCGCTGGATAAGTCCTGCTCTGTGAAAATAAAAACGGACCGGACGCTTCCACTTCCGGGTGCGAGAGAGCTGCAAGTTCCCGAGTCTCCAACGAAGCGGAAGGCGGAGTGAGTCGTACAGTTCGGCTCGCTGGCGAGCGGGAAGGGGAAGTTGAGCGAATCGGCTCAGCAGCCATATGAGCGGCTGCTGGCGGCCTCGGGCAGCGTCAAGCCACGCCGGCCAGGGGATGTTGGCCTCCACGTCGGCGTCTTCTTCGAGCAACGGAATGAGGCGCGGCCACGTGTTGCCGCGGGCACGCTCTGCCTGGTAATCCTCCCAGTAATCGTCCCAAGCGATGTCGACATCCTTCGGAATGCGGTTCACGAGCCACTGTGCCACGTCGAAAGAGAGAGTGTCCTGCATGGTAGTGCCCGCCATGCCGGAAGTATCGAAGTCATCGAAAACGGACATGTCGCCATTCGCAACCCTCAATTTGTCGACGCGCTGGTGAAAGGTGTTAAGAAGATTCTCGACCCGCGCGATTTGAGATACCGCGTGTGGAAAGGCACGAAGGAAGAGCAGGCATTCGTGGAAGCGAATGAGCTGGTGAGGGTCGGTGAGTTGCAGTCGTGAAATTCCGGCAAGAAGCTTGGCGACTATCGTAGGGTGTCCCGGATCGAAGCGGCTCTTAGCGGCTTCGAGTTGGGTGAGGAGGTGGTTGGGTTCATTGGAGGTGTGCGGCATGGCGGCGAGATAGTGTAACGCACGCTGACAGATTCGGAGTCACCACCGTTCGCCAACACTGTAGGGCCCCGCCGCTGCGAGATCGGAACCCCCACCCTGTCTCTCCAAAGATAAGGAGAGACGAAGGTGCGGCCTACATGCCGGGATATTTCCCGAGAAAGATCAGCATCACGTCGATCGAATCTGAAACTCCATGCGCGATGATCGGCACGGACAGGTTGCGGCCGGTGCGTAAGTAGATGATTCCCAGCAAGAGTCCCATGAGGCCCTCGTCGATTACACCGGTCACGCCCTGGTAAGCATGAGCCAGACCAAATGCGACGTGCACTGCGATCAGGCTGACGATCCACGCGCGCCTCGTGCGGTTCAGCAGGTCGGCAACCCGGTTCATCAAATAGCCGCGATAGACCATCTCCTCTCCGAAGGCGGCAAGAGTCCACGCTCCCGCGATCGCTATGAGGGTCCACTTAAGATTTCCGTTCAGCGCGCGAAAGGTTTCGAGGTCCGGCTGCTTCCCCAACCAGCGCACCAGTAACGGTTGGCTGACGAATAGTTCGAACCCTTCCAGCAGAAGGCCAGCGCCAACTCCCAGGCCCAGAGTGACCTTCCAGTTGCGGTAAGGTGTGAGGCCGACCCGCCGCCAGCCGATTCTGCGCACCCAGAGCGAGATCCACGCGAACGCCAGCAGGAACGGTGTTTTGCTGAGGGGGATGAAATGGCGGGCATCGGCTGCAAAAATGAGGGCGACGACAACGAACTCTCCAGCCACGAGCCATTTGCTCTGGCGCCAGTTCACAGTCGCGTTTTCGGGTTGGGCTTGAAGGTCGTGGGGTGCCGCTGTTCCGATGCTGTTGCTGTTCGTGGAGTCACTCATGCGCTGTCTCTCAGTTGATCTGTCGACAGAGTTAGCCCCATGGCAATGCCAGTGATTTTCGGTACTGACGGGCGCACCACAGCGCCAGCCGCGTAGTAAGCATCACCAGCCCACAACCTGCAACTAGCCCTACCGGCACGATCCACCAGCCGAGTAAGTCTCGACCTCCCAACGGCGGACTTCCGAACCCCATTCGAAGAGAAAGCCTCGTGACGCCGGGGCCATCCGCGAGCAGCCACAACCCTGCAGTCTGGGGATGAATCAGCTTTAGCACTGCGCACCACATGAACGCGCCTCCCAGGAAATACCCCACAATCGAGCCGAGCAGCACAAAAAAACCAGCAACACTCAAGCTTGCCCAGCGGAACAAACTTTCCAAAATGCGCACAGGTGAGCGGCTCACCTCAGCCCTCATCAGCAAATCATCCGTCGTGTACTGGCCAGCGAGCTCCTCCGGAGTACCGAGCTCACTGAGTGCGGCGCTGACCGCAGCGGCCGTTAATTGTCCACTTACAGCTGTCTTCTCCGTGATGTGGCTGCGCAGTTCTTCGATGATCTCGCGCGCGTCCTCGGGATTCATGCCGCGCAAAAGGCGGCGCAGCTTCTCCAGATACGCGTCTACTTTTTGTTGCGAGTCGGGCGTGGTCATGTTTTTGTCCTTATCCCTACCTCTGCGCAAGCGGAGCCAGCAGTCGGTTCATACTCGAGGAAAAGCGCATCCACATCGCAGCCATCTCGCGGCTGCGCTGTTTTCCGGCCGGAGTGAGTGCGTAGTATTTCCGCGGATGGCCGGAATCCGATTCGACCCATTCGCTGCGCACCAGCCCCAGCACCTTCAGGCGGCTCAGCAGCGGATACACGGTTCCCTCCGATACGACCAGGTCAGAATCACTCTCCAGCCGTCTCAGGATCTCGAGGCCGTAGAGCTTTCCTTCCCACAACGCGGCGAGGATCGCCAACTCCAAGCAGCCTTTTCGAAGCTGAACTTCCCACTTGTCTGCAGATTCCTGTTCGGCTGGACGGCTCTGCTTCATTCGATTATATATTGTAGTACAAGGTATATTGTTGTCAATTGTGATCGGGCGGTCAGAGAAGTAGCGTGCGCTTCCTTGAGGGTCAACGTCAAACGAGCTTCTGGATTAAACAAGTTTCTGGATTGTGTGGAGAGTCAGGCGATCGTTACTTCAGGCCGAGGCCGCCGTTGAAGTGCTGCATGAGTATTACAGGATTCACTGTACGTCGTGTATTCGATGCCGAAGGCTAGGAAACCTAGAGGCGACGCCGCTCAGGAGGGGTGGGACGTTTGACGGCAAGTTGCCGCACGCGTTCGGTATGTGCACGGAGGGCACCGGTAAGCTGTCCAAGGATTCGAGTCAGTTCGTTGGCGTCGGTAGTGGCCACGGCTTGCGCGCACAGTTGGCGTATGCGATCGTCCAGCCGTCGCGACCTGGATTGAGAAGCGAGGAGGCTGGCGAACAGGTCTCCGTTCGGCGGCTTCCGGTGGTCTCTTTTGCGATGGTCCATTCTCGGGAGGACACTGTTTTGTGAATGCTTAAACTAAGGGTGCATGCGACGGCTTGACCAAAACAATCGGGTGGAAACCGTAGCCGAGGCCTGTAAACATATGGAGGAGTCCACGGAGACGCACCTACTTAATTTATTCCTCGGGCGGCGAAGTACGAATTAGAGATACCCTTTCTTCTTCCAGACGTTCCAGTCGTCGCGTACGGCCTCGAGCATGACCTCTGCGGCGTTGTGCAGCCATCTCGCTTTTTGTTTGTCCAAATGGCGAAGTACGAATTTGCGCGCGGATGGGCTGCCGAGATGAATATTTGCGGTTTCCCATCCCATTGCGTGGAGCAGGCGAAGCTCAGTATCGGGACCGCCCAACGAAGCGAGTTCAATGCGCGAGCAGTAGGGACCGAGGCGGCGGACGATCCAGCGCCCGCGCAGCTGGACGAAGGGGTCGGGACAGCGGACAGCGCGGTTGATGATGGTCTGGTAGAGAATTTCGGCGGGGCCAGGATCTTTTCGTGCACTTAAACTTTGCGCCCAGCAGTTGGAGGACGGGACGAGCGCTTTGGCCTCGCGGGCGATCAGGCCTCCATGCCAATCGGCGATGGCCACATAGCGGGCGTGGCCCAGGCTCCCGAGTCCGGCCACGCGATGAGCCAGCCGATACTTTATTCCGGGCGCGGGCATGAGATGTTCGAGAGCATCAATAGCGCTGACCGGGACTTCCGTCTTCAGGGTGGCGAGTGCGTCCATCTTTTGCCAGAAGCGGACGGGATCGCGGAGCACCCCTTCGGCGATATTGCGCAGCCACACATGTTTCTCACCCAAGACAAAGGGAAGGCCTTTTTCGCGAAGGCTTTCGCGATATCCTTGGAGGACGGTTCCACAGACGTCTTCGCGTTTGAGCGGAAGACCACCGGCATCGATCGCAAGGTGCGCACTGACACAGAGACGCACTAAATCGATTGTGTAGGCCATGGGCCAGGCTTCGTCGAAGTCGTTCACACCCCAGATAAGACGGCCTTCGATATCGCGCCACGTGCCGAAATTTTCTACGTGCAGGTCGCCGACGGCGAGGACTCGCGGCGCCTTTGCCAGATCGGCACACACCTCAGACCAGAGTTGCGCCCAGCGAAAATAGGTGGCTCGAAAAAAAGGAAATAGCTCCGCTTTCATCCGCTCGTGCTTCAGGCGAAGGTCCTTCTTATCGATATGGGTCCGCTGAGCCAGCCACGCTTCGAAGTGGCGAGTGGCTTTGACAATGTTCATGCGGGCAACAATAGCGACGGGACGAACGGGAAGTCAAATGGCGGAGCGGCTTTTCACCACAGAGACACAGAGGCACAGAGAAATGCCTGGGAAAAACAACCAAATACAAGTATTTGGTCGTTCTCCGTGTCTCCGTGCCTCCGTGGTAAAGAAGTCGAGGCTCAGTTCTTGAAATGTGCTGCGTTGCGCTCGATGAAGGCCTTCTTCTCCTCGGGAACGTCGTCAACCGCGAGAATCGAGTCCGAGGTGCAGACCGGCACGCATGCCCCGCAGTCGATACACTCTGCAGGATCGACAAAAAGCTGAGTGGCTTCTTGGAATCCCGGCTCATCCTGTTTGGGGTGAATGCAGTCGGTGGGGCATACATCGACGCAAATGGCATCTTTAATACAGGCATCGGTAATTACGTAGGCCATGATGAAGAGTTCTCCAATAATGAAGTTTGGTTTGTCTGCTCGAATGTGATTATAGGGGTGGGCCGACGATGCGTCGGTGATTTCGATCACAAGGGATTGTGCGTAAGAAGCGAAGGTTGAATGCGTGGCAAAAAGCTGGACGGTTGGACCTCACGCAGAACGGTGACGGCGATCACGGAAATGAGAGATTTTTCATGCCAGAATGCTTGGCAATTGAACTAGTCCTTACTAGTTAAAGATCGCCCGGTCCCAACCCACAGAACCCCACAAGCCGTAACCCCAGACGGCGGGGCCGGGCGCCTAAATTAAGAGAAGAGAGAAGACGGCCCTCCCCTTCCTCACTTCCATATTGCCTCCCACCGGCCGCATTCAGTTTCCGCAAGTCATTCGCCCAACTTATCAATCCTCCATGTGTCGCTTTAGACACGGTGTCCTCTTTCAACCACTTTGGTTCCGGCGCGCCTGGCGCCTAACTAGCCTGTATCGAATGGCATAACTTTGGCCCTCCTCCTGCGTAATGCGATTGTCGGGAGGGGATCATGCAAATCGCAATGACATTAATCGCGGTAGTGGCAGGGATGGTCTTTTCATTAGCAGTGGCTTTGCTAGCGGAAGAACTGATCTTCGGGCAAGTAATCCGCCTGTTCTTTGTCAGGACAGGCGCTGTTCAGGACAGGCGCTGTTCAGACGAGCGGTACCAGCAAAACGCAGCAGAAGCGCTAAAGGGCAAAGGAGAACGACGATGCTCGCATTGAAGTACTTGCTGATTGCAGTCGGCCTGGGAATGATGGTCGCGGCGGTATTCATTCTCGCCTATGATTTTTATCGTGAGATGTTGTACCGGCGGATGCTGGCGAAGCCCGAAGCAGGAGCGGTTGCTGCACCCCCGGCGGTGCGGTGGCGAACATCGCTGGCGCTGGCGATGCTCGCTTGGGGACCGTTACTGGTGGCCTTCAGTATTGTGGTGGTGCCCAGCGGAATGGCAGGAGTCAGAGTCAGTGAAATCAGCGGCACAGTTCCCGGGACGCTGTATGCCGGAGCACACATGGTGATGCCTCTGGTCGAAGATGTGGCGCTCTTCGACACGCGCGATCAGATTTTCACGACAGGAATCTCGGAAGATGGAAGATCAGCGAATGAAAGACCAGCGAAGGGCAAAACTTCTCCGAAGTCGGAACCTCTAAATGTCCAGGCAAAAGAAGGGCTGACGCTGGGCCTCTCGATCACGGTGCGATACCGGCTGGACGCGCGGCGACTGGATTACATCGAGGAAAACTTGCCGCGTCCCGTCGAAAAAGAGATCGTGCCGCCGACCGTGGCGAGCGTGTGGCGTGAGATCGTTCCGAACTACACGGTGCGAGATGTTTTTTCTGCAAAGCGCGAGGAGGTGCGACAGCGCGCGGCTGCCGTCATCACCCAGAAGCTCGCGGCGGATGGGATTGTGGTGAAAGAAGTGATGCTGCGGGACATCCAGTTGCCGCAGGAATATGCCGAAGGGCTGGAGACGCTTCTCCTGAAAGAGCAGGAGAACGACCGCATGGGCGTTGAGACGGAATTAAAGAGTAAGGAAGTGCGAATTGCCGAATTGGAGGCGGAAGCCGAAAAAGCTCGGCAAGTCAAACAGGCAGAAGGCGCGGCCCGCGTGCATGTTCTGCAGGCTAAGGCGGAATCGGACGCGATGCAATACACCCTGCCGCTCAAGCAGAAGCAGATTGAACAAAGCCGGCTGGAGGCACAGGCACGCAAGGAAGCCACCATTCAGAATGCCGAAGGTGACGCTCAGGCCAAGGTAATCGACGGCAAGGCTGAAGGAGAACGGCGTAAGTTGCTGGCGGACGCCGAGGCGGACCGCATCCGGGTAACAGCGGCGGCTGATGCCGATCGCCTGCAGAGTGAGGCAGCGGTATTGAAGGGAAATCCCTTGCTGATTGATAAGATCATTGCTGAGCGGCTCTCGGACAAGCTCCAGATCATGATGGTGCCGGCCGATGGCAAATTCTTTTTCGCCAACGACGTGCTCCGCGGCATGAGCATGGCAAACCAGAATGAGAAGGCCGATCGGCAGCCACGATAGTCTGCGGTAAGCCTGGATGCGCGGCTTGCAAGGCGTGTGGGATATGATGCGATGTTCGGTTGCGCGCTTGCTCTTTAGGTTGTTCCCGAAACCCAGAAACCATGATGTTTCGCCGCAAACTGCTGACGGTTTTCGCGCTGACGGTGTTTTTGTCGGTGGCGGCGGTGGCGTTGCTGGTTTCGGTGGTCACTCGAAGAGCCTTCGAGCACAGTGAGGACGAACGAACGGCGGCGCTCGTCACGCAGTTTCATCGCGAATTCAACCGCCAAGGCGACCTTGTTGCGCGATCCGTGGAGACCATTGCTTCCTCAGAAGCGGTGACCCGCATGGCCTTGGCATTGAACCGCGCCTCCCCTGATGCGGGTCCCTATTTTGAGTTAGCGAGGACGATCGGGGAGAATAATCAACTCGACTTTCTGGAGTTTGTCGAGAGTGATGGAACCATTGCGTCCTCCGCGCAATGGCCGTCGAAATTTGGATACCGGGACAACGCCATTGATGGCTTCAGCGTAGTCGCTGACCGCGGAGCATTTCTAAAGCAGGAGGACCTTCCGGATGGACCAACCCTCGGGTTGTTCGCCGTGCGTCCGATACGCGCGGGGGAGCGTCCGGTTTACGTGATCGGCGGACGCCGTCTCGACAAAACTTTTCTTTCCGGCCTCGACCTGCCGGTGGGAATGCGTGTGCTGCTTTATCAGAATCGCGGCGAGCGCTTCTCGCCCGAGTTCTTAGTTGACGCTGGGACGGATTCGGCGGAGAGCAAACGTCCGGCCGAAAAGCTGGAGCCTATGGTCGATGCCGTGCGCCAGTCCAAACAGGAGACGTCGCGTCTGGTGCAGTGGTCCGAAGACCCGGCTGCGGACGAAGTGCTCCACGCGATCCCGCTGCTCGGTGCGGGTAATGAGCGAGAGCATTCTCTGCTGGCGATCCTCCTGATCGGCAATTCCCGGCGCACCTATGTGGAGTTGATGCGCCGTATTCGCTCGGCCGCGATCATGGTTGCCGGCGGCGGCGTTGCGCTCGCCATCCTTCTGAGCACTTGGGCAGCGGCGCGCGTTACGCGTCCCGTTGAGCAACTGGCATATGCGGCGCAAGAGGTCGCCCAAGGCAATTGGTATGTGCGAGTCGATGTAACTGGCGACGATGAGTTGGGACAACTGGCGGATTCATTCAACCGCATGACTACTGAGCTACTTGGGCAGAGGGAGCGCCTGGTGCAGGCCGAGCGCGTGGCAGCATGGCGCGAGCTGGCACGCCGGCTGGC
>Ga0208696_1000562_pt1 | contig 24173 bp, 24 predicted proteins | sample Sb_taG_9_FD_187711 | JGI IMG/M metagenome (GOLD analysis project Ga0208696, IMG submission 187711) | Peat soil microbial communities from Weissenstadt, Germany - Sb_50d_b_LC metaG (SPAdes) (version 2) | ecosystem: Environmental > Terrestrial > Soil > Wetlands > Peat | place: Germany... | reverse complement strand
CTGTCCCGGATAGCCTTGCTGTCCCGGGTATCCCTGCTGATCCGAGCCTTGCGTGCCGGGGGGTCCCTGCTGTCCCGGGTAGCCCTGCTGTCCCGAGCCGCGGGGAGCGGGGTATCCCTGGGCGCCCTGCGATCCGGGCCCCACCGTGGTGGGCGGTGGCGGGGTCGGCGGGGACTGTGTCGTCCGGGTCGGCGGGTTTACCATGGCGTCGCCGCCCATGGCCTCTGCCGCCCCGGCCTCGGCAGCCAGCGCCATCGGCGCCATCGCGCCCGGAGGTACCGGGTCCGCCAGGGCGGCGTCGTACCGGTCGGCCACAGAGCCGCCGGACAGCGAACCGCCGCCCGCCGAGGCCGGGTGCAGGCTCGCCTCCGCCGAGGCGGGCCCGGCCGCGGACGGGTCGAGGATCCGGGCGGGAAGCCAGTCGGTCAGGTCCGCGGCCGACGGGCAGGCGGCCGACAGTTCGGAGAGGAACTCGGTGGCCGTGGGCCTGCGCTTGGGGTCCCTGGACAGGCTCCGCTTGATCAGCGGCCGGAGGTTTTCTGGAACCTGGTCGATGTTTGGCTTGCCGTGCACCACGCGGTAAAGCAGCGCGGCGGTGTCGCCACTGCCGAACGGCCCATCGCCGCGGGCGGCGTAGATGAGCACGCCGGCCAGGCTGAAGATGTCGCTGGCCGGGCCGACGGTGAGGCCTTCGGCCTGCTCAGGTGACATGAAGCCGGGCGAGCCGATCATGAAGCCGGTACCGGTCAGCGCCGTGGCCTCGGCCGCGGACGAGATGCCGAAGTCGATGATCCGCGGCCCGTCCTGGGCCAGCAGCACGTTGGAGGGCTTGAGGTCACGGTGGATGACACCTGCCGCGTGAATCGCGATCAGCCCTTCGGCCAGTCCTGCGGCCAGCGCCAGGACGGAGGTGTCCGGCAGCGGCCCCTGCCGCTCGACGGCGTCGGACAGCGACGTGCCGGGAACGTAGGCGGTGACCAGCCAGGGCACCGGCCCGTCGATGTCGGCGTCGACGACCTGCGCGGTGAACAGGCCGCCCACTTTGCGCGCCGCCGAGACCTCACGCGCGAAACGCGCCCGGAAGCCGGCGTCCTCGGCCAGGTTCGCGCGGATGACCTTGACCGCGACCATGCGTCCGCCGGGGGAACGAGCTAGGTAGACCCGGCCCATTCCGCCGCTGCCAAGCCTCCCGAGCAGCACGTACGGGCCCACGCGCTGGGGATCGCCGGCTTGTAGCGCCGCCAAACTGGTCACCCCCACCTAAGCCGTCATGCGCTGCGCCAGCTGGCACCGGGTCGCAAGAGTTACAAATACCACAATCTGGGCTGCGGTCAGGCCCCCGGGTGGCTGTATGACCGGTCCTCGGCTAGCTGACTCCAACAGTAGTGCGGATTAGGCGCAAAAGGGCGTTAAGGCGGCAACGAGTCGCCGCGCCGTTACGACAGCCCGGCCGCCGGGGCCAGGACCGCGTCTGTGGCTGATCGGGGCAAGCAAGCAGAGATACGGACCGGTCTCACTCGCTTGTGGCTGGCTCAATGAAGCGAACGGTCCGGCGATCATGGAGCGATATCGATAATGACTTCGGTGTCGTCGGGGATGTGATGCCGCAGCCGCGCGTGCGCCGCGTCGACGAATTCTTGGTGGATCTCCAGGCCTCCGGCCCGGCGGCCCAGGCGCCGGGCCGCCAGAGTCGTCGTGCCGGAGCCGGCGAAGGGATCGATGACCACTCCGCCCGCCGGTGAACATGCCTTGATGAAGAACTCGGCCAGTTTCTCGGGCATGGCGGCGGTATGGCCGCCGGCGCCGTGGTGCTGGTTGTAAGTCTGCGGCACGGACACCACGTTGCCTGGATCGGCCCCGCCGTGCCGGTACGTCCTGGTCCGGTCCCGCCCGAAACCCGCGTCGGTGTTGCGCCGCCCCAGGCTGTCGAGCTTGCGGCGCTCGATCTCCTCGGGCGTGGTGCGGTACGGGACGCGAATGGCGTCCAGGTCGAACCACGGCTTAGGCCCCTTGGCGAACGCGTAGAGGTACTCGAAGCTGTCCTTCGTCCGCGGCCCGAAGCGGCCGGGCACGCCGTTGGGCTTGGACCAGATGTAGGTCTCCAGCCACCGCCAGCCCTGCTGCTGCAGCGCGAGCACGAGTTCGTAGACGTAGGGATGACGCTGCCCCTGGAGCGGTCCGCTCTTGGCCACCCGGTTCTTGATGTTCAGGATGAGCCAGCCGGTGTCGGCCGTGGCGGACAGCATCTGCTTGCCGAACGGCAGGAACCACTCGACGTAGTGATCGGGGTGGATGCGGCTGTAGGCGCGGGCGTCCGCGTAGGGCGGGCTGGTAAACCACAGGTCGACCGAACCTTCAGGGAGAACGGGAAGCCATAGGCTGCTGTCGCCCCAGGTGACTCCACCGGCGAGAAGCTCATTGAGCGCGTCCCACCCGGTCTGGCACGGACCGGGTGCCGGCGCGTCAAACGCATGGGCCGTCACGGAGAGCCATGGTAACGATCGCCCACGACGGTGACCCTCAGGCGCGCCGAGTGCCGCCGAGCCAGGGCCGGACCGGCGGCACTCGGGTGCGAAGGCCCAGGGCCTAGTTGCTGCGCAACCAGGTCGCGCTGAAGTTCTCCCCGCTGGTGAGCGAGGAGACGGTGTCCTTATCGCGCCCGGCGTTGTCGATCATGATGATCTGGGTCACCCCGCCGGCGTTGCCGAGGGCGGCCCCGTTGGCGGTCGAGCCGGTGAGGCTCACCGTGCCGAAGTCGGTCAGCGGCAGGATGCCGTCGCTCCCGGTGCAGCATGGCGCCTCCACGATGACCTCGGCGGAGGACCGCGCCGCCCCGGCCAGGCTCGCCACGGTGGTCTGGCTCCAGCCCTGCGTGATGTCCTGGATGAAGAGGCTGAACTCGTTGCTGCCTTCGTAGGTCACCGAGGCGCTGAAGTGGTCGCCGGGCCGGACCGTGTTGGAGTAGTTCACGGACGCGTTCGGGTACATCTCGTACCAGGCGTAGTACTCCGCGGTGCGGCCGACGCAGTCGACCTCACTGCCGGTCTGCTCGACCGAGCTGCTCGAGTAGCCGTCGAGGCCGACCCAGAACGCGGCGTACTGGTCGCCGCGGCTGCAGGTGCCAGTGGGCTGGGTCCAGCTGGCGGACACGCTGGTGTACGTGCCGGTGGTGGCGGCGTCGCCGGACCAGTTCGTGCTTTCCGCCTGGTGGCTGATCCCGCCGCGCACGTTGGCACTGGCGCCCACCAGGTGAATCGGTCCGCCGGGGGTGAATCCCGTGCTGGCGGCGGACGCGCTGCTCGCGGCGAGGACCGTGCCGGCCGTCAGGGTCAGCATGGCCAGGAGGATGCCCCATCGTCGTAGCATTCAGGCTCCTTGATTGTCGGAAGCTGGCCCGGTAAACGGGCAGGTCGTGCCCGTTTCGAGAGCTTCGTTACTTTCTGTCGGGTTAGCTGGGGGTTGCGGCGAGTCGACTCTCGGTGAGAGTAACGCAGGAGAACGGTTCAGAAAAGATCTGTAAGCAACCTTTTGTGGCTTTAGTGTCGCCCCCCACAGGCCGTCTGCACGAAAACGCGCACGAAACGACATAGCCGCCCAGGTAACCGGCCAGTAGCCAGCCGCGGATATCATCGCGAAATTGTGCATCTGCGGCTGAATCTCCCTCGATGGCCCCGACCGGGACCGTCATGACCGCCGCGGCCCGCCGCGCCGCGTCCGACCTGGGCCCGGGGGTCGCCGTCGGCCTCGTCCTGGGGGTGCTCGCGCTCGGCCCCGGGCTGCGGCGCGGGTTCCTGCTCAGCTACGACATGGTGTTCGTGCCCCGCGAGCCGTTCACCTCGGCGATGTTCGGGCTGACGGGCGGGGCGCCGAGGGCGGTGCCGAGTGACTTCGCCGTCGCCGTCGCGTCCCGCCTGCTCCCGGCCGACATCGTGCAGAAGCTGGTCCTGCTGCTGATCTTCGTGCTGGCCTGCTCGGGCGCGGCCGCGCTCCTGGATCGCGAGCCCGTGCTCGCCCGGCTGGCCGCCGCCGTGTTCTACGGCTGGAACCCCTACGTCGCCGAAAGGCTCATCATCGGCCAGTGGGCCCTGCTGCTCGGCTACGCCGGCCTGCCGTGGGTGCTGCGGGCCGTGCTCAAGCTCGACGACGGCAGCATGCGGCGCGCCACGGCCCGGCTGGCCCTGGCCCTGCTGCCCGCCGCCGTCGGCGGCTTCGCCGCCATGGCCATCACCGCGCTCGTGGCCATACCCGTGGCCGTGTGCACCAGGAGCGGCAGGACCATGGCCGTGGCGCTGGCCGCGCTCGCCGTCGGCTGCCTGCCCTGGTTCATCGCGTCCGTGCTGCACGCCGTGTACGCCGACCCGGCCGGCGTGGCCGCGTTCGCGGCCCGGGCCGACACCCCGTTCGGCACCATCGGCAGCCTGGTCATGCTGGGCGGGATGTGGAACGCCACCACGGTGCCCAAGGCCTACGGCGGGCCCTGGTCCGGGGTCTGGCTGGCGCTCGTCCTGGCCGCCATCGCCGGCTACGTCGTACTTGGCCTTCGGCGCCATCGCTGGCCGGGGCTCGCGGTGGGCGCGATCGCGGGCCTGGTGATCGCCGCCACCGGGGTGACCGCTCCGGGGCGCGCCCTGCTCCGCGGCGCGATCGGGTTCTGGCCGGGCTTCGCCATCCTGCGTGACAGCCAGCAGTTCACCGCTCCGCTGGCCCTGGCCGAAGCCGCCGGTTTCGGGCTGGCCGTGGCCTGGAGCATGCACCCCGGATCGTTCGGCCGACAAACACCGCGTGCCGAACGGCCCGGCGGCAAGCATCGGGCCCCGGCCCTCGCGGACGCTCCGGGCTTCGCCCTCGGCGTGTTCGCGCTGGTAGCCCCGTTGCTGCTGCTACCCGGGCTGGCCTGGGGGGCGGCCGGAAGGCTGCGGCCGGCCTGGTATCCGGCTGCCTACCTGGCCGCGGCGCGCACGATCGACGCCAGCCGCGCCCCCGGTGCCGTGCTGCTGCTGCCCTGGGCGGCCGACCGGACGCTGGCCTGGAACCACGGCGAGGTGATGCTCGACGCCTGGCCCCGGCTGGTGTCCCGCCCGGTCATCTGGAACGACGGGACCGTGGTCGGCAACGTGGCGCTCGCGCCAGACGACCCGCGCGCGCGGCGGCTGGACGGCGTCATCGACTCGGTCGGCCCGCTGACCGCGGCGTTGCGGGCGGCCGGCGTCCGGTTCGTCGTGGTGGATGCGGCCCCGCCGGACGCGCGGGACCCGCAGGACGCGCAAGACACGCCGGCGGGCGCCCGGCTGCCCGGCGCCACGGTCCTGTACAACGAGCCTGACCTGGTCGTTTATCAGATACCGGATATCCGTCCGCAGGAGCACGTGTTACGTTTTGACCAAGTTACTAGCCAGTTGCTTACTTATACCGCTAGGGTCCAGCCATCGAGTCCCGGAGGAGGAGCGCCCCGTGTCCCGTCTGATCATCGCTATCGTCGTGGGCATCGTGATCGCCGTCGGGGCGGTGGCCGTGACCGAGAACGCGCTGTCTAGCGCCGCGAACGGCACGCCCACCAACGCCTCGCTCTACCAATACGGGACGCGCTGACGCGCCGCCGGGTCGTGGCGAGCGCGCGGTGGGGGAGTTACTCAGCAGCAACCGAGTCAGCGGTTATCGCATCGGCGGTTAGCCGGTCAGCGGTGACCGGGCCGGTCGCCTTGGAGATCGTCGTTCCGGCCCGCAACGAGGCCCGCAGGCTGCCCGACGGGCTGGCCATGCTGTGCCGGAAGGCCGCCACGCTTCCGCTGCCCGCGGCGATCGTGGTGGTGGACAGCGCGAGCACCGACGGCACCAGCGATCTGGTGCGGCGCCTGCCCCTGCAGCCGGTGCCGGTCCGGCTGCTGCGCTGCGAGCGGCCGGGCAAGGGCATCGCGGTGCGGGCGGGTCTGCTGGCCACCCGGGCGCCGTTCGCCGGTTTCTGCGACGCCGACATGGCGACAGAGCTTTCTGCCCTCGATATAGCAGTAAGCCTGCTGGCCGCCGGGCACCCGATGGTGATCGGTTCCCGAGCGCTCGAGGAGTCGGTGGTGCAGGTCCGGTCGAGCGCGTTCCGCAGGCTCGGTGCCGCCACCTTCCGCGCGATGGCCCGCCAGATCGTTCCGGACGCGACCGACACCCAGTGCGGGTTCAAGTTCTTCTCCGGGCCGCTGGTCCGGGCCGCGGTGCAGCCGCTGCGGACGGCGGGGTTCGCCTTCGACGTCGAGCTGATCGCCCGCTGCCAGCGGCTGGGCGCGACGCTGACCGAGATCCCGGTCCACTGGCGGGACGTGGCGGGCTCCACGTTCTCGGTGCAGCGCCACTCGGCCGCCGTCTTCCGCGACGTCGCGGCCATCTGGCTCCGGTCCCGGGCCGAACCAGATCACGAGCAGGGCCGCGAACCGCGTGAGGCGCCGCGCGAGCCGGCCGCGGCGGCCGTCCAGCAGCCGCTGCCGGCCGGCGCCAGCACCCGATGAGCACCGCCAACCTGAGCCCTGCCGACCTGAGCGGGCTGCGGATCGCCATCGCCAACTGGCGGGATCCGTGGCACCCGCAGGCCGGCGGAGCCGAGCGCTACGCCTGGGAGATGGCCCGCGGCCTGACGCAAGCCGGGGCGGAGGTGCACTTCCTGACCGCCCGCGCCCCCGGCCAGGCCCGCCGTCAGAAGCGGGACGGAATCGAGATCGTCAGGCTCGGCGACCGGTTCACCGTGTACCCGATGATCCTCCTCTGGCTGCTCGCCCGCCGCCGGTCCTTCGACGCGGTGCTCGACTGCCAGAACGGGATCCCGTTCTTCACCCCGCTCGTGCTGCCGCCGAAGGTGCCCGTGCTGTGCGTGGTGCATCACGTGCACACGGCTCAGTTCGGGGTCCATTTCGGCCGGTGGATGGCTGGCGTCGGCCGCCTGCTCGAGGGGCCGGCGGCGCGGCTGGCGTACCGGCGGCATGCCTGCGTGGCAGTCTCGCCGTCCACCGTCACGGCCATGCGGGAGCGGCTCGGCTGGACCGGCGACATCTACCTGGTCCCGAACGGAACCGGCCAGCCCCCGGCCGACGCGGTCGCCCGGGCCGACGCGGCCAACCTCGTCTGGGTCGGCCGCCTGGTCGCCCACAAGCGGCCGGAGCTGCTCATTCCCCTCGCCGAGCGGATGGCCCAGCGGATGGCCCAGCGCCCGGCCCACGACCGCCCGTTGCTCGACGTGGTGGGCCAGGGCCCGGCGGCCGGGCCGCTGACCGCTCAGGTGGCCGCCAGCGGCCTGGATTCTGTCGTCAGGCTGCACGGCTTCGTCGCGGAGCAAGCCAAGCAGGCGCTGGTGGCGGGGTCGCTGCTGCACCTGAACACCTCGCAGGGGGAGGGCTGGGGCCTGTGCGTGCTCGAGGCCGCCGCCCTCGGCGTCCCCACGGTCGCCTACGACGTCGACGGACTGCGCGACGCGGTCCGCGACGGGGAGACCGGCTGGCTGGTCCGGGACGGCGAGCAGCTGGCCGACGTGGTGGACCAGGCGCTCAAGGAGCTGAGTGACCCTGCCCGCCGCCAGGCCGTCGCCGCGGCCTGCCGCCGGTGGGCGGCGGAGTTCGACTGGAGCCGCAGCACCGCGCGGATGGCCGCGCTGATCTACGCCTCGGTCGCGGCCGGATCTTCGCTGGCCCGCCGCCACGAGGCCTGGATCGTCGCCGGGCCGGACGGTGACGTGCTGGCCGAGGGGCCGGTCCTGGACCAGCTCATCGCCTGCGGCGCCGCGGTGCGCAGGCAGGCCACGCCACTGGAGCGGCTGACGGGTCCGGGATAGGGAAGCATTTGTCGGCCGCCGCTTCCGGCCGGACCACGGTGGTAAGCGCATTTCCGCAGGTCATCGCCGCTACTCTAATCATTTGGTAAAGGTGCTGGCAAATCACCGACTGAAGAGCCGGAACTCGTTACCGATATGTGCTAAAACAGCAGGACAATTCGCGTTAGAGTCGGCCATACTACTCAAAATTAACTTCTGCCTTCCGCCTGCCCAGGCGGCCAGCCGCTTAATGGAGGATCGATGCGCCGTCGTGTCGGGCTTGTACTTGCCGGGCTTGGGACGTGTCTCATCGTGTTCGCGGTGCTCATGCCGACCTGGGTGAGCAGCAGGGTGCTCAAGTTCCCGCTGAACGAGTACGCCACCGCCACCCTGACCGCCAGCAACGCCTCCTACTTCAGCCCGGCCAAGCTGACCGAGATGACCGGCGTGACCATGGAGGCCACGTACACCATCAAGGGCAATGCCGCGGCGGGCTCGTCGTCGACGGCAGTCTGGAACCAGTTCATCTACGTCTACGACCAGACCAACAAGCTGCCGTTCCAGACCCTGACGCGTACGTTCGCCTTCGACCGCCGCACCGCCCAGCTCGTCAACTGCTGCGGCGCGAACGTCAACGGCGACTCGTCGGTCAAGCAGACCGGCGTCGTCGGCTACGTGTTCCCGATCGGCACCCAGAAGCAGACTTACGACGTCTTCGACACCAACCTGAACAAGCCGATGCCCTTCACCTACGCGGGCACCGACACGGTCGACGGCATCCAGGCCTACCGTTTCACGGAGAACGTGTCCCCGGTCCAGAACGGCACCCAGGTCGTGCCCGGCTCGCTGGTCGGCCAGTCCCAGGCATCGGTCATCCTGCCGCAGTACTACGAGATGCACCTGACTTACTGGATCGATCCGGACACGGGTGCGCTGCTCAATGCCGCAGAAAACGAGAAGCTGACCCTCCAGAACTCCCAGGGCGCTCAGGCCCTGCTGCTCCTCGACGCCAACCTGGTGATGACGCCGGCCAGCGTGAATGGCCTGGTGGCCCTGGATAACAGCCAGCGAAGCAAGATGTCCCTGGTCACCATGATCCTGCCGCTGGTGACCGGCATCGTGGGCGTCATCGTGCTGATCGTGGGCATCCTGCTGGCCCGCAGGCCGCGCGAGGACGTCGAGAGCGGCGCCAGCACCACGTCCCCCGAGCTCGCCGCCGCCGAACCCGAGGACGCCGGCCGTTCGGCCACGCAGCCCTCCCTGGTCCCCGGCCTCGACGACGAACCCGCCGAAGCCGCCGCCGAGTCGTCCGCCGTCACGCAAGAGGCCGCCGCCCCCGCCGCCGAAGGTGCCGAGACGTCCGAAGCTGCCGAGACGTCCGAAGCCGCCGACGCCCCCCAGGCGCCTGCCGCCGAAGCAGAAGCCAAAGCCGACGCATCCGGCACCCCTGCCGCCGACGCCCCGGCGGCCGAGTCACAAGAGGCCGCCGAGTCACCCAAGGCCCAGGACGCCTCAGCCGAAGCGCCTACTGCCGAGATGTCTGCGGCGGCCACCGGTGAGTCGCCCGAAGCAGCCGCCAACCCGCCCGCTGATGCCCCCGCGACGACCTCCCGGCGCGGTCGCCGGGGCACCCACCGCCGCTAGAGGGCTGCCGCTGCCAGGCGGCTAATCTTCGCGCCGCAGCACCAGCAGCAGGTTCCAGGTGAGGAATTCCCTCATGATGGGCGCGCGGAGCAATGGCCGGGTCCAGGCGGGCAGGTAGCGCGGCACCGCATCGACCACCACGACTCCGTGAGCCGAACGTGCCCAGCCAAGCACTTCGGCTATCGATACCGGATGCAGGCTGTCGCCAAAGCGGTTCTTCGGCATCTTGCCGTGCTTGCGCTGATACCGCGCTACCGCGCGCTCGCCGCCGAGGTAATGCCAGGGTGATGTCTCATGCCCGCCGTAGGGCGACAGCCAGTTGGTGAACGTGACGAAAACGATGCCGCCCGGCCTGGTCACCCGCACCATCTCGGCCAGCATCGCGGGCCAGTCCCGGACGTGCTCGAGCACGTTAGAGGAAAAGCACACGTCCACCGCGCCCGAGGCGATGGGCATGCGAGTGGCGCTGCCTACGATGCTGTCCTTTTCCGGGGGACCGAGAGCGGCCATCTCTCCGCTGTCGGCGTCGACGCAGAACGACCGGGCCCCCATGCGGTCGAACTCCCTGACGAAGAACCCCGGCCCGCCGCCGACATCGATCACGACACGCCCGTCCAGTTCGGCGTACTGGCCGAGTTGCTGGATCGTGTCCTGGGCTAGCGCCGCGTAGTAGGCCTGCGGGGCCGTCTGCTCGGTGCGGAATGCCCGGAACAACCGAACCGACCGCGCCAGGTCCGCACGGAACGCCTTGTTGTCGCTCATGATGATGTCATCTAACACGCTCAGCCCAGGCCAGCGGCGGCAAACGGTGGCCTCCCAGACCACCGCGCCTGCCCGCCGACTCTCTCAGCGCCAGCGTGGGTTCCCGGCCTGTATGGCTGTACGGGCAGGCCAGGCAGTGCACAGCGGGGAAGATGAAACTGTGAGCAGCGGCACCGGGTACAGTCGCCGGATATGAGTTGCGAGGAGTTCGACCGGTGAATGAGTCCCGCGCATCTGACACCCCCCTGCCAGGGATTGACGCCAGCCGGCCGAATATCGCCCGTGTCTATGACTACCTGCTGGGCGGGAAGGATAACTTCACCGCCGACCGGGAACTCGCCGGACAGCTGCTGAGCGTGAACCCGGGCATGGAGCAATGGGCGCGCGACAACCGGGCGTTCGTCGTCGCCGCGGCGGCACGCGCCGCCCGCGAGGGTGGCATCGCTCAGTTCCTGGACCTCGGCGCGGGATTGCCTACCCACCCGGCCGTGCATGAGGCGGTGCGTGAGGTGAACCCGGCCGCCCGCGTCGCCTACGTGGATTTCGACCCGGTCGCGGTGGTCCATTCTCGCGCGTTGCTGGCCAAAGGCGACGGGCTCGCCGCATTCCAGGCGGACCTGACCGACCCGGAGGCGGTGCTTGCTGATCCGGACCTGGCGAAGGTTCTGGACCTGACCCAGCCGGTGGGCGTCATTCTCGGCGGGGTCGCGCATTTCCTGTCCCCCGCGGTGATGCGCGCCACGACCGCCGCGTACGTCTCGCGGATCTGCCCTGGCTCGTGGCTCATGATCTCTGCGGGCCACGCCGAAGATGAGGGCCCGCTCTCCGAGTTGAGACCCGCTTATACAGCCGCGGACGCCTTCCGGCACACGCATGAGGAATTCATGTCCTTCTTCGCAGGCACCGAGATCGTGCCGCCGGGAATCGCCGAGGCGCGACGGTGGATCGCCGGCCTGACCGCGCCGCCGCCGGACCACGGGCTCTACGTGCGGTGTGGAGCCGGTGTCAAGAAGTAAGGACACCCCGTTCTCGGACTAGCTCCATCACGCCGTTACCGGGGGCGCTTCCAGAACGCGGGGCCGACGGCAGGGAAGGTATCCCCGGGCTGTGCCTCCGGGGCATCGTCTGGCGGATCCTGCGCCGCGAACCCGGTCAGCTGGCGGATCGCCTCCTCCCAGAGCGCGTCCAGTTCGGCGCCGCGTGCCGACCCGGGTTTGTCGCATTCCCGGAGCTTGCGGGCCAGCGCGGTCAGCCAGGAAAGCTGCCCGGCGACTGCCGGATCTCCGGTCAGCCAGGCCAGCAGCGCTTCGATGCGGGTGGCCAGATCGGCGAGGATCCGGACACGTTCAGCATCCGGCGTGTGATGTGCCGTTTGCAGCGCCAAGACCTCGTCGGCTATCTGGCGGCGAGCCTGTACGAGGCGGTCCGCGCCGCCGACTCGCTGGGCGCTAAGGCCCTGGTACCGTGCGCGGACCGGCCTCGCCGACGGCCTCGCCGCGGCCTCAGTGCCCGCAGCCGCGCACATCGGCCTCGGCCTGCGGCGCTCGGGCATCGCGCCCAGCGCCGCCGAGGCAACGGCCGCGCGCGGCAGGCCGAGGCCGACCGGATCCCATCCGGCGGGCAGTTCGACGGGCTGGGTCACCCGGTGCGGCACGCCCCCATCCGTGACGACACGGGAATCGACGGCCACGAACGCCGTGAACCGGCACAGCACGCCGTAGCGCAGAGAGACTTCCGTGATCTGATGTTCCAGGCTGCTCAGCTCGGCGGTGTCGTGGCCGGCCAGGCAGGCATAGCGATCCTCGAGGTCGCGGAGGTGGGCGCGCGCCCAGTTCGCCGCGCTCGCCGGGTTGCCGCCGGCGGCCGCGAGGACCTTGCTTTCGAACGGCATGCCGTCCGCCGCTGTGCCGCGAACTGTGACTGTTCCGCCAGGACGACCGCGCCAGCGGCCTGCCATCGTTACCGGCACGCCGGGGAACAGATCAGGTAGCAGGCTCGGGGTCACCGTCCCGGGCACGATCTGCAGACCGTCCGCCGCGAGCGCGAGCGCGGTGACCAGCGGCGCCCCGATCCGGTGGTGGATGCGGGCAGCAGCCTCATCCAGACGGTCCTCGGATTCCACCAGCTCGCAACGGCCGCGTCCGGCACCAGCGAGCCTGCTGAGGAATCCGGCGTTGACCGCCTGGTCAATGCCCACGACGTGCACCCGGATCCGGGCCAGCAGCGGGCCGATCCGGTGCAGGATCTGGTCTTCGTTGCCGACCTGCCCATCGGTGACCAGGACCAGCACGCGGTCGCGGCCCGGGGGGCTGTCCGCCGTCGGCGCGTCGGTGGTCTCCGGCTCGGCCGCGTCGGCGAGCAGCCGCACCGCCTGCTCGAGCGGTTCGAGCATCTGGGTGCCGCCCCGGGCGTCCGTCCGGGCAAGCTGCTCGATGGCGCGGAACCGGTTGCGGTCAGTCGCCTCCGCGAGTCCGTCCGGAAGGCCCGGCGGCCGCTCGACCGCATTGTCGAAGCACAGCACCGTGAACCTGTCGACGCTGGTCAGCGTGTCCACGATCCGGGCGGTGGCGCGGCGTGCCGCCACTATCTTCCAGCCGCTCATGCTGCCGGAGCGGTCGAGGACCAGCGCCACGTCGCGAGGCCGCGGTCGGTCGCCGCCGTCTGGCGGCAGGAGGGTGAGGGTGAATGTGCCCTGCGCTGGGTCTTCACCCGGATCCGGGGTGAGCGCCAATGACGTTGCTATCCGCTCGGCGTCGGCCATCGCCAGCCGCAAGATGAAGTCCCGGTCCAGCCGCTCGCCTGGCCGCAGCCGGACGATGGTGTGGCCGTCCGCGGCCGCCTCCTCCGCGATGGCGTGCAGGCTGCAACGGATTCCCGCCAGCGGCAGCCCGGCAGGGTCGATGTCGACGCTCATGGTGAGCCGGACCGGGTTCGGGAACCCGGGCAGCAGCACAGGGGGGCTGATCCGGGACGCATCGGGGACGGCATCGGTGTCAGCGGCCACGCCACTGCCGGCCGGGGTACCGCCGAGCGGGCGGCCCGGGATGTAGCGGGGGGCGACCACCAGCGGGAACCGGAACGTCACCTCGCCGTCCTGGTAGGGCAGCGGCTGGGCCAGAATCAGCCGGACGGTGACCTGCTCGCCGGGGGCGATGTTCCCGGCCCGCATCGTGAACACATCCGGGCGGTCCTCTTCGGCAATCGCCGCCCGCCGCCCTTCCGCGATCGCCTTGTCGTAGTCCTCGCGAGCTCGGGAGCGTTCTTTCAGCGTCGCCTCCACGACATGCCCGGCGCACTCCATCCGCATCGCCGTGACCGCGGCCCGATCCGGCAGCGGAAAGATGTACGTCGCCTCCAGCGGGGCGTCGAACGGGTTACGGAAGCCCTGGGTCAGCTCCACGCTGGCGGACATGCCGGTGATGGCGGCGCGGATGTCGATCGCATCCAGTGGCAGGTTCCCCCTGCTCGTCGCGAGTGCACCCAGGCCGGCTTCCGGCTCGCCGCCGTGCTCGGTGGTCAGCGGCGCGATGTCAGTGGTCATGTCTGGCTCTCCTCAGCGGGCTGCTCTACTCCAGGCGGATGGCCCTGGACTCCAGGCGGATCACCCGGGCCGCATGCGCACAGGCCCCGGTCGGCCAGTTCCCTGACCAGCGGCCGGGCGGCGTTCACGATTCCGGTCACGTCGTCCGGACCGGGCTCGCGGTCCGCGCCCTCAATCAACAGCATCACCCCAGGTGCGAGCCTGACACCGTGCATGAGCCCGGCCGGGGAAGAGACGGCACCGCGATCCGTATGGTCGTCGTCCATGGCACCGGACTCGGGCTGGCCGGGCCGTTCCGCGGCAGGCGTGGGTTGGCTGGGCTGCCGCGGCTGGCGCACCCAGAAGCGGGACGGGACCGCCGAGGCGGCTTGCAGCGCAGGCTCGATGTCCGGCACGCCGGCGACCGCTGCCAGCGTCTCGTCGGTCGCCCCCGCCAGCTCTGCCTGGATCTCGGCGAGCGATCGTCCCTCCGTTTGACGGCGCTTGACCGCCACGAGCTGAAGCAGGTGCCGCCGCCCGTACCGGGCGACCCGGCCCCGGCGGCTCAGCGGAGGGTCGACCAGGCCGACGGTGACGTACCAGCGAATCAGGCGCTCGTTCGGCACGTCCCGGACCCGGCCATTTGCCCGCACCGGGACGCCTTCCGGCCCGGCCGGCCGGGTAGCCGCCAGGGTCTCGGCAGCGAGTTCCGCCAGCTCCAGGATCGTCCACGGCTCCTCCACTCCCTGAGTATGACACTGTTATTATTACAGTGTCAATGACCGGTGCGCAACGTGCTTCCCCTTTCCCGTGCTATGAACTCCTGGCACCAACGGGGATGACCGACGGAGAGTAGCCGCGCTAGGCTGCTTGGCATCGTCCTCGTGGGGAGGCGCCATGACCACAGGGCCAGGAGACGATGTAACGGCAGGTCGCGGCTACCTGCGGGCGTCGGACGCCGACCGCGAGCAGGTGATCGAGGTGCTCAAGGCGGCGTTCGCGCACGGCGGGCTGGTCAAGGACGAGTTCGAGGCGCGGATCGGCCAGACGTTCGGCTCACGGACCTACGCGGAACTGGCGGACGTCACCGCCGGGCTAACCAGGGCCCGGCCGGCGCGCAATCCTGCCCGGGCGCCGGCGGGAAAGGCAGCGGCCCGCGACCCGGCCCGGGCGCGGGCGAAAAAGGCAGCCGCGTGGGGCGCATACGGGATAGTGCTGCCGGCCCTTTTTGCGGCCGTTATCGTCCCCGGTTATGCAAACATCGTGGCTACGATCGCCAGGACCGCCGTCATCTATCTCTTTTTCTGGCTAGTCGGCTCGTTCATATTGATCGCGAACGCGGAATGGTGATCGATAATCGTGTGACGAACCTCGCCGGACGCGGTAGCTGCCTCCGCGCGTCGCACGCCGACCGCGAGCAGGTGATCGACGTGCTCAAAGCCGCGTTCGTGCAGGGCCGGCTGACCAAGGACGAGTTCGATCTACGGGTGAGCCAGGCCTTCGCCGCACGGACCTACGCGGAACTGGCCGACGTCACCGCCGACATCCCCGCCGGGCCGATCGGAGCCCAGCCGCGCACGCCGTCCCGGTCGCGGGCGGGAAAGGCGGCCGCGTGCTGCGCATTCGGTATAGTGCTTCCGGCTCTTTTTGCGGTCGCTATCGTCCCCGGTCCCGTCACCATTCGGGCTGCGATCACCACAAGCGTGGTGATCTATCTTCTTTTCTGGGTATGCGGCGCGTCCATGATGCTCGCCTCACGGCCGCCGAAGCGCTCCCGCAGGCCGCTGCCGCCGGGTTAGCTGGCTCGATGCCGCGTCAGCCGCTGGTCAGCTCCGGCGGTGTGCTGCCCGGGCCGATCTGGGCCTTCAGCGCGGCGAGCTCGTGGTCCACGTCCGCGGCCGTCCCGGCTTCGTCCAGTTCCTTCTGGATGTCGTCGGTGTCGCCGCCGACGTCCTCGAGCACCCCGGACTGCAGCAGCTCGTCCAGCGCGCCGGCCCGCGCCTGCATGGTGGCGATCTTGTCCTGAGCCCGCTGCAGCGCCGCTCCCGAATCGCCCAGCGTGGTGGAGATCCCGGCCACGCTCTCGTTCACCGAGCTCATCGCGCTGGCCGCGGTGTACTGGGCCTTCAGCGTTTCCTTCTGCGTCCGGAACTTGTTGACCCTGTCCTGCAGGACCTGGAGCGTCTGCTCCATCTTCTGCTCTTCCTCGGTCAGCTGCTGGTGCTGCGGTTCCATCCCGTCGATCTGGGCCTGGGCAGCGGCCTTGCGGGAGAGTGCTTCCCGGGCCAGGTCCTCCCGGCCCTGGGCCAGCGCCGCCTTGGCCTGATCCTGGAGGTGGTCCACCGAATGCTGGAGCTGCTGCTCCTGCAGCTCGATCCGCTTGCGCGACGCGGCGATCGTGACCAGCGCCTGCCGGACCTTGGTGATCTGGTCGAGCATCTGCTCGTACGACAGATCGAGCATTTCGTCGGGCTTCTCGGCGGCGTCGAGCGCTTTGTTCGTCTTGGCGGCGAGTATGTCGTGAGCCCTCTGGAAGAGAGACATGTCGATCTGCTCCTTAAGCCTTATTCAGGCTGTCGACGATGACCGGATGGCTGGCGGCGAGCTCCTTACGGGCCAGGCCGGGTCGGGCCGGGCCGAACCCTACGCGCCAAATCTAGCCCTGCCGGGGCTGCGGTCAGGCCATCGTCCGCGGCATGCAACTCCAGGAACGCCAGCCTCTTGAAACTCAAGGTCCGGTTTATGACCATATTGGTAGGCAACGAAGGAGGGCGCTATGGCCGCCACCGGAACCGGTCTGGCCCGAGGGGCCATCGGGCTGCGGGAAGTCCTGTTCCAGTCGGTCACCTCGATGGCCCCGGCGGGCGCGGTCGCGCTGTCAATCGCGGCGGGCGCCACCTACGCCGGCGGCGCGCTGCCGCTGGCCGTGCTGCTCGCCCTGATCGCGTGCCTGCTGGTCGCGACCTCGATCGGGCAGCTGGCCAAGCACCTGCCGAGCGCATGAAGACCTGGGACATCATGGATCGGCTGGCGGAAATCCGGATCCCGACGCTGCTGGTCGGCGGCCGGCACGACGAATGCACGCCCGGCCACCTGGCGGACATGCACCGCCGGATCGCCGGATCGCAGCTGGTCGTCATCGAGGATGCGTCGCATCTGTGTTTCGCGGAAAAGCCGTCCGAGTTCAACCAGGTCATAAATTCATTTTTGGACCGAACGGAGCCAGGTACTTCCCCTTGAGATAAGTATTTGCCATCCCGGCGCGGGCCCGGTATGAACGGCGAATGCTCCGTGGAGAGATCATCGGGCTGCGGGCCCAGCAGGACAGTGACGTCGAGGTCTTCGAAGCCGAACTCCTCAACGACGTGCAGACTCGGATGCGCAGCGACAGCCGCCCCTGGCGGCCGGTGGCCCCCGGGTCGGCCGACTCGCCCTACCGGGGACCGGCCGCCCGCGACGACATTGGCGCGGCGGTCAAGTTCTCCGCGGTCGAGCTGGCTACCGGGGAACTGGTGGGCGAGGCGCTGCTGTGGGGCATCGACCTGCACAACCGCAGCGCGCACCTCGGCATCTCCCTGCGGCCGGCGTTCCGCGGGAAGCACCTGGGCACCGACATCGTCCGCGTGCTGTGCCGCTACGGCTTCGCCGTCCGCGGCCTGCACCGGCTGCAGGTCGACACCCTCGCCGACAACGACGCGATGATCGGCGCGGCCACCCGGGCCGGCTTCGTGCTCGAGGGCACTCTGCGCCAGGCCGCCTGGGTCGACGGGAGCTTCGCGGACGAGGTCATCCTCAGCCTGCTGGCGACCGAATGGCCGCCCGCCGATCCGCACTCAGGCCGCTGATCATCAGCCGTTCCTGCTGCGTCCGGCGTCCCAGCGGAACCAGTGGTAATTTGTTTAGCGGAACTAATAGTCGATGACAGGACGATGAGGAGCCCGGTGCAGCCCGCATCCCCGGCCCGCCGCGCGCGGTTCCGGCCGCGGCAGATGGTCTCGTCGCTCCGCCAGCGCAACTACCGGCTGTTCTTCTTCGGCCAGCTCGTGTCGGTGGCCGGCACCTGGATGCAGACCGTCGCGCAGTCCTTCGTCGTGCTTGACCTCACCCACAGCGGAACCCAGCTGGGCCTGACCACCGCGGCCAGGTTCGGGCCGATGTTCCTGTTCGGCCCGCTGGGCGGCGTGTTCGCCGACCGGACGGACAAGCGGCGCGTCCTCTACCTGACCCAGTCGCTGCAAGGCCTGCTGGCGGCGGTCTTCGCCGTCGTGATCGCCACGCACAGCATCAGGCTGTGGATCGTCTACCTGCTCGCCGTCGCGCTCGGCTTCGTCAACGTCTTCGACAACCCGGCGCGGCAGAGCTTCATCTCCGAGATGGTGTCAGCCGACGATCTCCCGAACGCCGTCACGCTCAACTCGGTGGCCATGAACATGGCCCGCGTCTTCGGCGCCGCGCTGGGCGGGGTGATCGCCGCGGCCATCGGGCTGGCCCTGTGCTTTGCCTGCAACGCCCTGTCGTTCGCGGCCGTGCTGGTCTCGCTCGCCGCCATGCGCAAGTCCGAGCTGTTCCCGGCCAAGCGCATCGCCCGCCGCAAAAGGCAGGTCCGGCAGGGCCTGCGCTACGTGAGATCGACCCCCGAACTGCTCATCCCGCTCGTCATGATCGCGGTGATCGGCACGCTGGCCTGGGAGTTCCAGGTGACGCTGCCGCTGATGGCCAGCAAGGTATTCCACCACGGGGCCGCCGCCTACGGCGTGATGGCCTCGGTCATGGGCGCCGGCGCGGTCGCCGGCGGGCTGATCTCGGCCGCCCGCCCGCGCCCCCCGGCCCGCGCCCTGTGCCTGGCCGCCATCGGCTGGGGCATCGCCATCCTGGCCGCGGCGGCCGCGCCGAGCCTGACCCTGGAACTGGCCGCCCTGGTCTTCGTCGGCTACGGCAGCATCACCTTCAACTCGCTGGCCAAGACCACCCTCCAGCTGGCGGCCAAGCCGGAGATGCGCGGCCGGGTGATGGCGCTGTGGGCGCTGGCCTGGCTGGGTTCGACACCGATCGGCGGCCCGATCGTGGGATGGGTCGGTCAGGACGTCGGCGCCCGCTGGTCGCTGGTCATCGGCGGCCTGCCCACCCTGATCTGCGGCATCCTGGCGCTGCCCGCCCTCACCCGGATCGACCGCCGGGCCGCGGGCACACATCATGAACCCAGTCCGACTCGCCCCGGCGACGAGCGGCCTGTCGCGGTTCGATGACCTGGCCGCAAGCCTCGCAGGTCCGGCCCGTCGCGTGAGCGAAGTGATCTTCCCCGGTCCCGGTGGGCTGCCCTTGCTCCTCGAAGTCGATCTGGGCCAGGATCTGGCCCTCGCCGGCCATCCCGCCCATCTGGGGACAAGTCATCCGCGTCCTCGCTAACTCAAGCGAAGAGGCGATCAGCTCGCTCAGCCCGGCTGGATACAAGGGCGGGCTGACCGCATCCGCTGCCCGCCAGATTACGCGGTTCTTCGGATCGGTGTCGTCCCGGATGAGCTGCTCCTCGATCTCATAGGCCGCATCAGAGGCAAAGGCGGCGGAGTAGATGAACACCACCTCGTGCTCGGTCCCGCCCCGCCAGCCGAAGATGTTCTCAAGCACGCCGAGCAGCCGTACGTCGGTCACGACCTGGTCGATCTCCTCGAGAAACTCCCGGTGGATGGTGTCCGCCGCGTACTCCCCGAACTCCACGTGGCCGCCCAGCGGCCGCTGGAACAACGGCTCCGGTGACTCGGACACCAGCAACGCCCCGTCCCGTGGCCGCCTGATGACCGCCATCGCCTTGATGATCTGCCGCTTCGAACTCACCGACCTGTCGTATCACGCCGGGCCGATGAGTTTGCCGCCCGCCCGCCGTTACATAAGAAAAGGAGGCATCAATGACTGACAACGCCCTCACCACCTGCCTGTGGTTCAACACCGAAGCCGAACAGGCCGCGACCTTCTACACCGGCATCTTCAAGGACGCCGGGCTCGGCCGTGTCCACCGCTATACCGAGGCGGGACCCGGGCCGGCCGGCTCGGTGATGCTGGTCGAATTCGAGCTGAACGGGCAGAAGTTCTCCGCCCTGAACGGCGGCCCGGAGTTCACCTTCAACGAGGCCATCTCGATCGTGGTGCCGTGCGCGGACCAGGCCGAGGTGGACTACTACTGGAGCCATCTGTCCGAGGGCGGCCAGGAGGTCGTCTGCGGCTGGCTGAAAGACAAATACGGGCTCTCGTGGCAGATCGTCCCCACCAGGTTCTTCGAGCTGATCGCCGACCCGGACCCGCAGAAAGCGGCCCGGGTGACGCAGGCCATGCTCGGCATGACCAAGTTCGACGTCGCCGCCCTCGAGAAGGCCTACGCTGGCGATTAACAAGGCTTACCATTTCGTTACACAAGCCGTTGAACCCTGGAGTCGGCGATCGCGTGATCAGGGTTGTGGGGAGCATAAGGGGGGCGTCACTGCCCCGGCGGTCCTGGTACTACGGGATCGCCGGGGCGGCTTTTCTCATCGCCTCGGGATCAATTCACCTGGACCTGTACCTGACCGGCTACAGGTCAATACCAACCATCGGCTGGCTGTTCCTGCTGCAGATAATCGCGGCGTTCGTGCTGGCCGTCGCGATTCTCGTCACCCGTCACTGGCTGGCCGCCGCGGCCGGTGCCGGGTTCGCGGCCAGTACTCTCGGCGGTTACCTGCTGTCGCTCAAGGTGGGCCTGTTCGGCTTCACCGAGGTGCGGACCACCGCGGGCATCGTCGCCGCGATCATCGACGTGGCTGCCTTCGCCGTGCTGGCGACGGCGGTGATCCTGGCCCTGAACCTGGGCCGCCGGGCCCTCCAGGCGACCGCGGCCGCATCGGTGGTCGGGCTCGCGCTGACCGCCGCCTTCGTCGCCACGCCGAAGACCCAGCCGGTCGCGAGCGGCGGGCAGATGCTGCAGGCCAGGCAGATCGGCGGCGTGAGCCTGCTCACCAACGCCAAGGGCCTCACGCTCTACTGGTTCGCCCCGGACAGCCCGAACAAGTCCGTCTGCTACGGGTCGTGCGCCGCCTACTGGCCGCCGGTGGCCGGGAACGCCTCGGCCGGCCCCGGGGTCACCGGGACGATCGGCACGATCAAGCGCACGGACGGCACCACGCAGGCCACCTACGACGGGCATCCGCTGTACACCTACATCGGCGACAGCGCGCCCGGCCAGGACGGCGGGAACAACATCAACCTGAACGGCGGGCTCTGGCACGACGTGCCGGTCGCGGGCGGGTAACCGTCATCGCGAACGGACCAGGTGCGTGCCCCTAGTCTCTGCGTGCCCGGTAGGCCTCGACCGTCTGCAGCTTGTGCCACCGGGCGTACCGCTCGACCTCGTCCGGGTCGCCGCCCTCCAGCAACTCGATGAGGCGGGCGTGCTCGCGCGCCGCCTCGGCGGCACGCTCCGGTAGGTACGAGAACATGGTCGAGCGGACCCGGTCCAGCCGGTCGTGCGTCTGCTGCAGGAGGTCAAGCAGCCAGGTGTTGCCGCACCGGGCCACGATCGCCTCGTGCAGCCGCCGGTTCTGCTTGCCGAACCGGACCGGGTCGTCCTGGCTCTCCATGTCCGCGGCGATCTTCCGCAGCCGGGTGAAATCGGACGTGCGCAGGTGGCGCTGCGCCTCGGCGGTGGCGGCACCCTCCAGGATGGCCAGTGTCACCATGGCCTGCTCCCACGAGGTGTCGTCCACCGGCGAGACGATCGCGCCCGCGTTGGGCCTGAACCGAACCCAGCCCTGCGCCTCCAGCCGGCGCAGCGCCTCGCGCACCGGTATCGGGCTCACGCCGAGTTCGCGCGCCAGGGCGTCGATGTTGAGCCTGGCCATCGGCGCGTAAACCCCGGCGTGAATGCGGTCCCGCAGGATCTCGTACGTCCGTTCCTGCTTGTTCACAGCTGGCAGCGTAGCCGGAAGTTAAAGGGTAACTGCCGGCGAGGCCGGACGACGTCACCCCCCACGGGGGAGGCGCAACGACGGCGATCTAACCGAGGCTGGTGTTCCTAGTGACAAGACAAGTGCCCGCCCGCATTTGCCCTCTAGGGACGTTGCCATGCTGTCAGCGCATTCCCGCTTCCGGTGGCCGTCGCGCGCCGCGAGGTGCTCAGCCGGCGTCCCGGGCGGCCCCGGCGCGAGCCGCCAGGCCGCTGGCAGCATTATCTGCCTGCGGCTCAGCTGCGAGCTGAGCGCCGATATCGCCGGAGCGCTCGGCGATGCCGTGAGCGCTCGCCTGGCGGCCGCCGCCACACCCGCGGGCACGGTGGTTCTCGAGCTTTCCGCCGCAGCGACCGTTGACGACCAGGCCTTGGCGGCGCTTCAGTCACTACACCGCCGGCTGGCCGACCTGACCGTAAGGCTCAGGCTCGTAGCACCCAGACCGAACGTATACGCGGCGCTGCACACCGACGACATCGACATCGGGCCGGATGCCCTCCACACCAGCGTCCGTACCGCTGTGCTTGCCGCGCATGCGGATGGTCCGGGACCCGCCTCGGTCACGCCAGCCCTGCGCATGCTGCTCACGCAGCCGCCCGAGCTCCTGTCACTGGCTGAGGTGTCCGATAGCAACGACCTGATCTATGGGAGCCGTCGTGACTGAAACGAGGCCAGCAAGAACATCACGCCGGTGGCTGCAAGAGCTGAGCCTCACTAAGAAGCCCGGCGACACGGTCACGCTTGAGTACTCCCGAGCCGGTCACTCGGCCACGGCGACCGTCACCCTGGGCGCTCAGCCGTGACCTCGGCAGGCAGCAGGAACGGACCCCGAGTGGCCCAGGCGGGATATCGCGCTAGCCGGTCTTCTCCGCGACGCAGCGGTTCAGGCACTCGCCCAGGCCCTCGATCCAGGCCAGTAGCTCGTTGCCCGCCTGCAAGTAGACGGGCGGCTTCCTGGCGTCGCCCACCCCGCCCGGCGTTCCCGTGGCGAAAAGGTCGCCCGGCTTCAAGCTGATCGCCTGGCTCGCGTAGGCGATGATGTCGGCCGGCTTGAACAGCAAGTCCGAGGTCCGCGACTGCTGCATGATCTCGCCGTCGACTTCGCACCTGACCTCGAGGTCGGCCGCGTCGCCGACTTCGTCTCCGGTGACGAGATAAGGCCCGGCCGGTGTCGAGTGCTCGAACATCTTGCCTTGCAGCCATTGCAGGGTGCGCCGCTGCCAGTCCCGCATGGACACGTCGTTGATCACCGTGTACCCGGCGATGGCCGCCGCGGCCTCCTCCGGCGTGGCCCGGTAGACCGGCCGTCCGATGACGACCCCGAGCTCGACCTCCCAGTCGACCCGTTCGCTCACCGAGGGCAGCACCAGGTCGTCTCGCGGGCCGAGCAGGGTGTCGGCGAACTTGGCGAACAGCGTCGGATACTCGGGCAGCTCCCGCCCGGTCTCCAGGATGTGCGCCCGGTAGTTCAGCCCGACGCATATCACCTTGCCCGGCCGCGTCACGACCGGCGCGAAGTCGGCCTCCGCGACCGGCACCGGCCGCGCTCCGGCCCGCTCCCGCGTGCCTTCGGCGCCGCCGCTGGCGAGCATCTCCCCGACATCGCCGGCCGCCAGCGGTATGAGCACGTCCCCGTCCAGCCGTGCCGCAGTCGTGCCCTGATCAGTCCTTATGGTGGCGAATCGCATAACGCGACTCTAGCGGGCCCCGCCCCGCCGGTCGCAGGACGGTGTGCTCCTGTATCAGCCCGCCCGAGGGCACGGCATGCTTGTCGTCATGGCTAGTGCGTGCCGGTTCCGGCGAGCCGCCCCTGCCGCGTCGCCCGGCACCCGCCCCGCGGCCGGGGCCCGGCCAGTCCTGCTCTGGACCGGGGTCGCGCTCCTTGCCCTGACCGCCGACGCGGCGACCAAGGCCTGGGCCCTGTCCGCCCTCCGCGCCGGCCGCCAGATCACGGTGACCGGGGGCCTGATCCGGCTGCGACTGGTCGCCAACCACGGCGCCGCGTTCGGCTTCGGCGCCGGCTACGAGCCGCTCGTGGTCCTGGCCAGTGCCGTCGGCATCGTGCTGCTCGGGATCTGGGCCCGGTACGCCACCAGCACCGTCGAGCGGCTCGGCGCCGCCCTGGCCGTCGGCGGCGGCCTGGGCAACCTCGCCGACCGCTTGTTCCGCCCGCCGGGGGGCCTGCACGGCGCGGTCGTCGACTGGATTCACGTCTCGTTCTACGCCCCGACCTTCAACCTGGCCGACGTCTGGCTCCGCGGCGGCATCCTGATCGCCGCGCTGGCCTGGCTCTGGAACCGCCGCACCCGCCGCACCCGCCGCACCCGGCCCTGACCAGCCCCGTGCCGCAGCGCCCCAGCGACATCGATGCTCCATCGTTGCTGCCCCGGCGCAATGCCAGGAACTTAAGCGTTGCGCTTGGTAGGTAGCAGGTTGGGGTGAGCCCGGCGCGCCTGCGTGAAATAAGACGAAGCTCCCGCTAGGACGGCGA